>ERZ1066124.45-NODE-45-length-122238-cov-27.307760_pt1 | contig 122238 bp, 120 predicted proteins | sample MGYA00382771_ERZ1066124 | MGnify/ENA primary metagenome ERZ1066124 (study PRJEB33369, sample SAMEA5778354) | biofilm metagenome | biome: Industrial cooling water; feature: Water cooling tower basin; material: Biofilm | place: United Arab Emirates | collected... | reverse complement strand
TAGATCCTCTTTTGCGTTCTTGGTTGTTAGAAGATCTCGGTCGTGGCGATCTCACAACACAAAATATCTTTCCTGATGCTGTAGAAAAAGGGAAAGCACAATGGATAGCTAAAGAAACAGGGACGATCGCAGGTTTACCCGTAGCAAAAAGAGTATTTCAGTTATTGGATAATGAAGTCAGTTTTATTTCTACTGTCACAGAAGGAGAAAAATGCCAGACTGGAACAGTGATTGCAGAAATTGAAGGCTTAATGAATGCTTTACTAACAGGGGAGCGAGTAGCATTAAACTTAGTGATGCGTTTAAGTGGCATAGCGACAGCAACCCGTCAGTATACAGAACTAATTGCAGACTTACCGACACAATTGGTTGATACTCGCAAAACCACACCAGGGTTGAGAATATTAGAAAAATATGCGACTCGAATTGGTGGCGCAGTTAATCACCGTATGGGTTTAGATGATGCAGTGATGATTAAAGATAATCATATACAGGCGGCGGGAGGAATTGGACAAGCAATTACTCAGATCCGTAAAGCAATTCCCTATCCCTTGACGATCGAAGTAGAAACAACTTGCACCGCAGAAATTGAAGAAGCTCTGCAATGGAATGCCGATATTATTATGTTAGATAATATGCCAATTAATGAAATGAAAGCCGCAGTTCAATTGATTCGCAGACAAAATAGTAAAGTTAAAATTGAAGCTTCAGGTAATATTACATTAAACACCATAAGACCTGTAGCTGAGACTGGAGTGGACTATATATCGAGCAGTGCGCCAATTACCCGTTCTACTTGGTTAGATTTAAGTATGAAAATGATGTGATCATATACTTAATTAAATAAAAATTCAACTGTCTTTTTGAGGAATTATTTTATTAAAAAAATCTTGCTCAGAATAAAGCAAGTGATGCAAAAAGCAAAACTGTTGGATTATAGCTATAAATTATCACAGATCACAATCTTTTAGCTCTGTCATTTATGATTTAAGCTCATAAGCGACAATCTTCAGATTTTTAGCGGATTCTAAGACTTGACTATTCTTCTAGAATAGAAGAAACGAATGAGTAAAATTACTAGAGGAAAAATACTTATGGTCAGCAATAAGTATAATAACGCTGCTTCCTTATCCGATCGTGAGTTAGAAATTTTAGACTTAGTTGCTTATGGTTTAACCAATCATGACATTGCCGTACGACTTGAAATCAGCAAAAGAACAGTAGATAACCACATCAGTAACATTTTGACCAAAACCAAGACCGAAAATCGAGTAGAGTTAGTAAGATGGGCTTTACAATGGGGAAAAGTTTGTATTGATGATGTTAACTGCTGTACATTACCCCTTAATCCTCAGCAGCCATTTGATGAAGTTCATTCTTAGATTGCATAAGCTCAAACCCTTAATTCTAGTTCTATTAAGTTCAATAGGTTTATCTAGTTGTAGCGAGGCGGGTTTTATCACGCCACCTACTCAAGAATTGATCGGTAGCATCAACACGACAACAACAGAGCAATATCCTAACTTTTCATATGATGGTCGTTATTTAGTTTTTGCCTCTGATCGCCAATCACAACGTACAATTTATCTTTACGACCTTCAGAAACGACGACTTGTACCAATACCTGGATTAAATCAACTAGGTATTTTACAGGATCAGCCAGCTATCAGTGCCGATGGTCGTTATATTGTTTATGTTTCTGAACTGGCGGGGAAGCCTGACATTTTTGTTTATGATCGCCAAACTTTAAAAACGGAAAATATAACTAAAAATATTTTAGGAGAAGTGCGACATCCTACGATCAGTGGTAATGGTCGTTTAATTGCGTTTGAAAGTAATCGTTTTGGTCAATGGAATATAGAAGTTTATGATCGAGGGACTAATATTCCTCTTTCCCTTCCTCAAGGTCTCCCTTCTCCTACTTTACCTTCTACAAACGACAAAAATTAAAACAATTGCCAATCTTTTGAACTTAGACGTTTTAACATCTCTAGACGGTGGGTCAAATAGGAATGATCCAAGCGGCTATAATCATATAACTGAGTATTACTCAGATGAATTGACCAAGACCAGAGATAGGCGGTTAGAGTTAATGCTTGGAGCAAATGATATTCTAGATCGCTTAAAGGTTCGATCACTTCATAACCTTGAATGAAGGCATCTCTAACGCTACGACTTAAACCTGTTTGTAAAGAAACTTGTAGAAATTTACCGATATCAAAAGCCCGCCAGCCATAACCACATTGATCAAAATCAAATAGAGTCATGTGATTATTTGAGGTGAAGTGAACATTACCACTATGAGGATCACCCCAACAAATGCCCCAATATGGCGATGTTTTGGGTAAAGATTGTAATTGTTGTTGAAGATTGGCAATTAAACGGACAACAAGCTGTAAATCTTGCTGTCGATAGACCAAGAATGGCGCAATAATTTGTAAAGAATCTTCTAGTAAATATTTTAAATCAAGAGCTTGACGATCGGCTAAAGGCTGAAAATTGTGAGCTACTTGATGCAGTCTAGCAACGGTTTGACCTAAAAGATGACTTTGATGGGAATTGAGATCACCAAGAGCCACAGATCCCGTAGCATAGGGAAATAAAGAAATATATCTCATCCCTTCGGGTGCTTGAATTTCAACCAATAAACTGTTATCTCTATTTCGTAAAGGTGCCGCAACAGGAATCGAATTTTGCTTGAGATATTCGAGCAATTCTAATTCAAAATCAATTTCAGTTTTGGTTCGCCAATGAGAATGCGAGACTCTGACAATATAGAAAGTTGAAAGGGTTTCCAATAAATAAACATCACTTAAACCGCGATGCCATAGTTGACAATCTTTAGGAAGATCGATATCGTAATGATTAAAAATAAGCGAGCTAATGCCATAGGGTGCGATCATAGAGTAAATAATGGGAAGATCACTCGCTTGCTGCTGCTGTTTCTTCCTCTGGGACTCTTCTATAAATTGCCAAGATGAAATCAAAGTAGTCAAGATGATCACGCTCCTTGCAATAAGAGTTTTTTAGGCTGACTCGCGCTCAAATGCACAGACGAATAAATTGGGGAACTTAAAGCAGCTTTTTTAGCTCCTTTATTAACAACTATGATAAAATCAAACCCTCCTCAGTATCTTTAGCTACATTCATCTAATTTTGTCGCAATTTGTAATATTAGTCTGTAGTTATAAAATTGATTAAATTAATTAATACTAGGAAGATTTCTCTTGATTTTTTGCTAGGACTGTAATCTTATCGCATTTTTAGGGAACTTTAAATAAGTAAGACAAAATTTTAGCTATTTTTTTGACCGATAGTGAGTTAAATCACCCCAATGAGGCGATTAATCAGTTATGGTCATCAATAGAGGAAACCTAGAAGTCTCTTTTTACAACTTTTGTAGAGAAACTTGTAAGCTCCGATCAATTCTACTTTCATTAACAGTTTGGACAATGTGTATTGGTGACCTTACATGAGTTACTGCGTCAACCCCTCCTGTTCTCAACCGAAAAACCCTGATCAAGCCTTAGTGTGTCAAGCCTGTGGCTCAACATTGCTACTACGCGATCGCTATCAAATTCTTGGTATTCTGGGTAAAGGGGGTTTTGGGGCGACCTTTGCCACTCAAGATCTATCCTTACCAGGTAAACCTATATGCGTGGTGAAACAGCTACGACCTTCGACAGATGATCCCAACGTTTTTCGGATGGCTAAGGAATTATTTGAAAGAGAAGCCGAAACCCTGGGCAAAGTTGGTAATCATCCACAAGTCCCTCGATTATTGGACTACTTTGAATCACAACAACAATTTTATTTAGTACAAGAATACATCAAAGGTCATAATTTACATCAAGAAGTTAAAAAAAGAGGCCCTTTTAGTGAGGCAGGCGTTCAACAATTTTTAAGTGAATTGCTACCTATTGTTAGTTATATTCATCAACAAAAAGTTATTCATCGAGATATTAAACCTGCTAACTTAATTCGTCGTCAAACCGATCGTAAATTAGTTTTAATCGATTTTGGAGCCGTTAAAAATCAAGTTAATTCAGTCATTGCTTCTCATACTTCTGCTCAGACTGCTTTTACAGCTTTTGCCGTAGGAACACAAGGTTTTGCACCTCCCGAACAAATGGCGATGCGACCTGTTTACGCAAGTGATATTTATGCTTTAGGGATTACCTGTATTTATCTTTTGACTGCGAGATCTCCTAAAGATTTAGAAGTTGATCAAAATACGGGTGAATTACTCTGGGAAAACTGGGTGCAAGTCAGTCCAGCTTTTGCCAAAGTTCTCAAAACCATGCTCGAAGTGTCTGTTAGACATCGCTATAAATCAGCCGAAGAAGTGCTTCAAGCGTTGGATTTATCGGCTTATTCAGACAGTTTAGCTCAAAGCATGATCACCATGCCTTTATCTGAGGATAAACAATCTGATGAGACTTTTTCGAGTAATCTACAATCTCAATTTTCTACTGCTTTTTCGACTAAAACTACGGGTAAAACCTCACCACTTCGGGGTGTCAATGTTAGTCCAACCTATCAAGCTCATCCTCTTAATGGAGGGATGGCATTTCAAAACATTCAGCAAAGCCATAACCCAAAAAACAAAGTAAGAGCAACCGAAATTACTCTGATTAAGAAAAAAGGTAAACTAGATGCTAGAGCTATTGTTGAAGGCTATGAAAGAGGTCAAAGAGATTTTGCACAAGAAGAATTAAATGCGCTCAATCTTCAAAGAGCAAGACTACCTGGAATTAATTTTTATCAATCCAAATTAACGGGTTCAAACTTACAAGATGCGGATCTTTCTCATGCTGATTTAGGTCGAGCAAATTTAAGTCAAGCTATTCTAAAAAATACTAATTTAAGCCAAGCTTATTTAAGTTATGCTGACTTAGATCGGGCTGATTTAAGAGGGGCTGATTTAACAGGAGCGCATTTAAAATACGCTAATTTAAAAGGTGCAAATCTTTGTGGTGCGAATTTGTGTGATGCTCAAGTCACACCCGAACAATTAGCATTAGCGAAAACCAATTGGCTAACGGTTATGCCAACTGGTAAACGAGGTTTTTGGTAATGGCTTAATCATTAGCTTCAGCCAATTCGATTACTCGTTCTTCATAATCTTTAACTAAAAAATTAAGGGGTTTATTGCGACGAATTTTATATTTTAATCGTCTAGCTTGAACTCGCATTAAAATCGCTTCTAAACAAGCCTTATCAAAGCAAACGTGACGATGACGATTGTTGTGACCAAAATTAGCACCTGTTACAATATGAATCTGAGTATTTTTTTTCAACTGATACCATAAACCATCAGTTTGATTAAATTCAGTTCTTGGTTTGGGTTGAGTGGATGAATAATTAGACCAATAAATCGGATCAACCCCTGGGGTGCCTAAACTTTGCTCATAGTTATAGTAATAGTGAAGCGGAACCTCAGCAACAGGCAAATCAAGTAAACCTTCATAAAAATCTTTAGCAGCAGCGAGATCCGACACCATAATCGTATGAATTTTGGGCGCACTCGTCAAAAACATCCACATTGCGATCGCATAAGCTCCCAAAAGCATCACCATGATCCCTTGGGTAGACAAAATGCTATCAACGGGTAAAAATGAACCAAAAAATATAGAGTTAATTAAATTAGTAGGCATCATCATAAAGTAAGGTCATTAGTGTTATCTTTCATAACGGCTAAGCTTATTTATTCTGCCATAGATCTAAGATGAGTTGCTACTTTCTGAGCGCAGAAGAATTATTAAAGACTGAAACACTCAATCTATAAAAATACTCGTGATTGGTACAAAAATTTGAGTGAGCTACTTTAACGATCAGATATTATCGGTGCTTTTTGTGGGAATACTAGGTTAAGAATCGTCCATTATTCATTAGTCGATAAAAACGAAAGTTGAAGTAGCTCATGCTTGTTTGTCCCCATTGCCAGCACGACAATCCTAATCATTCCCAATCTTGCCATCAATGCGGAACGTCTTTAATTCATAAAACCTGTCATCAATGTGGTTCTGAAGTTTCGTTTGATGCTGAAACCTGTTCTTATTGCCAAACTTTTACGGGTAGTGTTTGGGCTGCGATTATTGCTGAACCCTTGCATTTAACGAATTACATCACGAAATTAAAACAAGAGTCATTAGATTCGACCATGAACAGAGAAGATTATCTAGATATGAGTCGGAGATATCGTCTGATCTCAGCTAAGGATACGACTCCAACAATCACTATCGACTCGAAGACCCATCGCTATATTCAACGCTCTATCATAGACTGTCAACCTTTACAAAAATCCGTTTTAAAAATTCTGTTAGAACAACATACTGATCTTGAAATTCAACAGTTAAAAAATTCTTCTTGGTTACCTAATTTAGCTTTACCTTACGTCACGTTGCATGATTTTTCGCCTGCGATCCCAGAAATACAAGATGCTTGGCTAGAAGATCATCGAGAAGTCTTAATTATTAGCGATCGCTCAGAATGGCAGCTTTTATCAAATCTTTGGTCACAGCAATCATTACCCATTTTACAAATTGTTTACTGGTTTGATGAAATGGCTAAACTTTGGAAATCATTAACAGAAGTGGGTTATGCTCAAAGTCTTTTAGTTAAATCTAATTTGCGTGTCGATGAGGATCAAACCTTTGGCTTAGAAAAACTTTACCCCGATCCAGTCAACACTCAGTTATCCCTTAAAGATTTAGCTCAAAGTTGGCAGAAATTAATCAATCTATCTTTTGATCAACCGTCTGAAACTTTAATCACAGTTTTAGACAAAGTTTTTTCTGAAGAGATTAACACCGTTACAGAATTAAGGTTACAACTGCAAGAAATTGCCGATGAGCAACAAATGCACTCTTTGTCTTATGTAGCAGATAACTTTGAAGATGATTTTAGTTCGCCTAATCTAATTCATGCTTCTGACTTTAATGCAGAAATAGCATCAAAAAGTCAAGCGGTTGATCATTTAACTACCAGTCCTCAAGAAAGTTTACTAATCGATCATAGTGATGAACCATCAACAGCAGTCATTCCGATGCAAATCTTGAATCTGAGCGATGCTGGTTATAGCGATAATGGGCGACAACGCCGTCATAATGAAGATTGTTTTGGCATGGATAGCCAAATTCAGAAACAGCAAAGTAATAGAGGACAAAGAGTACAGGCGCGGGGTTTGTATATTGTTTGTGATGGTATGGGGGGACACGCCGCAGGAGAGGTTGCCAGTGCGATGGCTGTTGAAACTATACAGCGTTATTTTGCTAATTGTTGGCTTGAAGAGTTTCCCAGGTTAGAAACGGTACAAAAAGGAATTTTTGCGGCTAATCAAGCGATTTTTCGAGTTAATCAAGAAAAATCAAGTCATGGCAGTGGTCGTATGGGAACAACACTGGTTATGGCTTTAGTCCAAAATACTCGCTTGGCGATCGCTCATGTAGGTGATAGTCGCATTTATCGAATTACTCGAAAATGGGGTTTAGAACAGTTAAGCATCGATCATGAAGTTGGACAGCGAGCTATTCAAGAGGGCATTGCTCCAAAAATCGCCTATGCTCGTCCTGATGCTTATCAGTTAACTCAAGCATTAGGCCCCCATGATGACTACTATCTAAAACCCGATGTACAGTTTTTAGATGTTGTAGAAGATAGTTTATTCTTGCTGTGTTCTGACGGTTTGTCTGATCATCAATTCGTCGAAACTTATTGGCAAACTTATTTGTCACCTTTGCTTTCTTCTCAATTTAATTTAGAAGAAGGTTTATATAAGTTAATTGCTTTAGCCAATCAAAAAAATGGTCATGATAACATCACGGCTATTCTGATTCGAGTCAAAGTTCAACCTTGCATAGAACAATCAATTTGGTTATAGCAATTATTAATATAAATCAATGATCAATATTTTTGCTTGAATTTTTTTAATCTTCGTCCCACTCTTCAACCACTATAATATCGCCAACTTGATCATTCATATCAAATCCAAAATCCAATAATTCTTGTTTCCAGTAAGCCCACTCATCGCCATAAAGTAAAGCAAGCTTCCAAATACTATCAGAAGATTTAATTACTTTAGATTCAACGAGTGAGGCGGCTTTGCGCTGAAACTTCGCCATTGGGTGCAATGCGACTTGTTTGGTCATAGCCTCGATTTGCTGATTCCTGATTAATTGTACTAAAACTTAATTTTTTAACTAATGCTTCTTCGGGAATAAATTTTTAAGCTAGTCTGTTTTGGCAGGCTTAAAAATACTAAAGAAGCATTGTTTCTTATATGTACATCAAAGAATCAGGTTTTAGCAAGGCCTTTTAGAAAAAAGTACGGTAATTACTACTATTGACGTGTAAATTCCGAAGCAACAATCATCGAACCAATGCCTTTATCTGTGAAAATTTCTAGTAAAAGAGAGTGGGGAAGACGACCATCAATAATATGAGCCGCTTTCACACCTTGAGCAAGCGATCGCACACAACAACTTACCTTTGGAATCATTCCACCAGAAACAATTCCGCGACTAATTAGTTCTCTTGCTTGTTGAATATCTAATTTATTATACAAAGTCGAAGGATCTTTGTAATTTTCCAAAATTCCTGATGTATCTGTTAATAGAATCAATTTTTCTGCGCCTAATGATGCGGCAATTTCACCCGCGACGGTATCGGCATTAATATTATAAGCTTGTCCTGTTTCATCAGCCGCTACACTCGAAATCACAGGGATATAACCTTTTTCAGCCAACGAGATGATTAAACGTGCATCGACTGTAGCCACCTCACCAACAAAACCAATATCTTCTCCTCCTAAATTCCGTGCGGTGATCAAGTTAGCATCTTTGCCGCACAAACCAACCGCTTTACCACCTGCATTATTAATCAAAGTGACTAATTCTTTATTAACACGTCCGACTAAGACCATTTCTACAACATCCATCGTTGCTGCATCCGTCACCCGTAGACCGTTTTTAAATTGTGCTTCAATACCCAATTTATCTAACCAACTATTGATCTCAGGCCCACCACCATGTACAACAATGGGACGCACTCCTACACAGGCTAGAAAAACAATATCGCGGATGACCGTATCTTTGAGATTACTATCTTTCATCGCTGCACCGCCATATTTAACCACAACCGTTCGACCTGCGAATTGTTGGATATAGGGTAAAGCTTCGCTCAAAATGCGAACCCGTTCTGCATCTGAATCTAAGTTCAGGTTAGCTTTTTCCTCGTTGATCATTTTGGTTTGCTATCCTACACAATTTATCAAATTAATAGTTTAACGGAATAAGGATTATCCCAAACTGTTCATGATGAACTGAAGCTATAACTTGTTATGAGCGCAGTAAATCATCTAGAAAGATTGAGTGATGAAGTTTTCTCAATTGATCAGTCTAAATGTAGATGCTTGATCAATGTTTATATGCTTTATTCATAAATCACTTAAATCACTACCAGATTAGGATAAGGTTGATCTTAACCTGTGAACAATAAATGTTATGGCTCAAGTCTGTCTCAATCAAATCACTCGTCAATTTGATTCAGTAATAGCGGTTTCCGATATTACCTTTGAAATTCCTGATGGCGAATTTTGGGTGTTAGTTGGGCCGTCAGGATGCGGAAAATCCACTATTTTACGGATGATTGCTGGATTAGAATCAATTACAAAGGGTGAACTTTATATTGGTAATACTTTAGTGAATTCAATTCCACCAAGACAAAGGGATGTCGCGATGGTGTTCCAAAACTACGCCCTATATCCTCACATGACGATCGCTCAAAATTTGTCATTTGGGTTACGAATGCGAAAAGTCGATCCGATTACTTTAAATAAACGAGTCGAAAGTGTAGCTCGTTCTCTTAGTATTGATCATTTATTAAACCGTAAACCAAAACAATTATCAGGTGGACAACAACAAAGAGTCGCGTTAGGACGTGCGATTATTCGAGAACCTAAAGTTTTCTTAATGGATGAACCTTTATCGAATTTAGATGCTCAATTGCGGGATGAGACAAGAGCATTTTTAAAAGAACTACATCGACAATTAGGAATTACTACCATATATGTCACTCACGATCAAGTTGAAGCGATGACATTAGCTGATAAGATTGTCATCCTTGATCAGGGAAAAATTCAACAAATTGGGCTACCACAAACCATTTATCAACGTCCAGCTAACCGAATGGTCGCAACTTTTATTGGTAGTCCGACGATGAACATCTTACCAGCCATTTATCGTCAGGGTAATCTACATATTCAAGGGCAGTTTATTCCGCTTTCTGAAGCAATTAAAAAGTCTTTACCTTTATCAGAATCCGTTAGAGTCGAAGTTGGCATACGACCAGAGCAAATACATCTTACATCATCGGAAAAAAGGGGATTACTCAGTGCTATTATTGATTTAATGGAACCTTTAGGCAAAGAGATTTTAGTTCGAGCAACTTTATTAGATACCGAAATAAAATTAAGTTTTTATGCTTCGTTTGCTGACTCGGTAAAAGTCGGCGATCAAGTAAATCTTCAAATTAATCTAGAACAACTTTTTATCTTTGATCCATTGACAGGGAAAACACTTTATCCTTAATTTCAAATAATATAAATAGGTTATTCGACCCATCCTATAACAATGCAAGCCTATCTTAAAGATGATATTTTATATATTAAACAAGACGATTTACCTCAATATAAAAAAGGCGGCTCAGTCGTGCGTAATAGTTATTTTTGGGCTTTAAAATCAATTGCTTGTTTTTCTAATCGTGAAAGAGATTGGGAATTTGATCAAGATATTTGGCTTGCTTTAGCAAGAATGTTACTTTTTTTCAGTCAATCTGGCTATTTAGGATATTCTGAAACAATTCTAGAGTTTGCTTCAGATGCCATAATTCCTGATGATTTAAGGTCAGTTTCTACAAGGTTATAGAATCATTTAATGCTTCCGTTAAATAATCGGCTGTTGTTTCAACTAAAGGAATTGTATTTTCATATAACATACGAGTTGGGCCAATAATTCCCACGCTACCAACGGGTGATTCACCTTGGCGATATACCGCAGAAACTAGAGTACAAAGTCGCATTGATTCTAAGGGATTTTCTGAACCAATTCTAATTTTTACCTTTGAGGTAGATTCACAAATTAAGGGAATTAATTGATCTTGCTGTTGTTCTAATAGATGTAGCAACATTTTAAATTGTTCTAAATGTGAAAATTCAGGATGACGCAAGACTTCTGACACCCCGTGCATAATAATAGAAGGTGTAGACTCAGCCTGTAATCGTTGGCTCACTTCTTGAACTAAATTTTTTAAAATATTTTTGTATTGTAAAAACTCCTGATCGATTTTATTCCAATCTAAAGTAATTAGTTCAGAATAAGAATATCCTTTAAGTTGATGGTTCAAAAAATTAGATAAAATTTGTAATTCTTTTACCAAATCTTCTGTCTCATCTTCTAAAATTGTTGCTGGTATATCCATTAAAACCGATTGAGTTTGATAGCTATCAGTAACAATAATTAACATCATTTGCTTGGATGAGACTTGTACTAACTGGAGATGTTTTAACTTATTATTTGAAGTTTGAGGCAAAGTAATAATGGCAATATAACCGCTAATATTTGCTAAAATTTGTGTTGCTCTTTGGAGAAGCGAATCAAAATGCCATGTTTCTCGCTTTAATTGCTGAAATAAATACTGTTCGATGTGTTTACTTATGGTTTCATCAGGACTCATGAGTTTATCAACATAAATACGATATCCTGAATCAGAGGGTACCCGTCCCGACGATGTATGAGGTTGATACAGAAAACCGTCTTTTTCTAACTGACCTAAAGCGTTGCGTATTGTTGCCGAACTCACTTGAAAATTATAGCCTTCTACCAAAGTTTTTGAGCCAACAGGTTCAGCAGTCGCAATATAGTGCTTAACCGTCGCTTTTAAAATTTTTTGATAACGTTCATTAAGATGGGATTTTGGCATGGCTCTAATAACAAGCGTTTCTATCTAATCTAAAGATAATATAAATTTTTTGTTAGTATAGTTACTAATTTTATAATCAAATATTTCATTAACTAAAAACTAGCTTTGTACGGTTTAACCCGCAATGGGTGAACTACAACACCCTCTACTGGATGAGCCAAAGCATTTCCAGCTACTTTTTGTTGATAGAGCCTACCAATATTTAAGCTACCGTTTATATCAGCATTTATTGTCTTTTCACTAACCGTTTTAAATAATCCACGCTTGATTCTTGTTCCCTGATACTTTTCGTGTTTCTCTATAGGTTCCTTGTCTAAGGCAGAACACTTAGAAGTATAAGCTTCGTTAATTAATACCACTTCAATACTGGCGAGTTTAGCTTTATATTGAAGTTGTTCAATTAACTTTTTGTGGGAAATAGAGACAAATGACTGGTTGGTGACTCGACCGATATTAATCCCATCTTTAAACCCTTCATTCCAACCAATTACTAAAACACCAATGTTATTTTTAACCAAGTCATTGACTATAGCATGACTTGTGGTATGGAGGTAGTAGTCCACTTTTTGATTCCGTTTCATCCACAGTTTTTCTAACTTCTTGCTAGTGAACTCTAAGATAGGTAACTGAGAACGAAAGAGGGCGTTTAGTTTATTAGCATATTGATTAGCGGCTTTAATAGCACGTCCATCATAGATACAAGGTTTAAGTTTAGGGATATTATAGGTTAAAGTAGCTAGATTATTTAATCCTAGATCGATTGAAGCTACTCTTTCAGTGGGCAGTTTTTCTGTAGATTCGCCGACTGGATAAATAATCTCAATCACATAGCAGCCTGTTCGTGGAACAATTCTTATTTCATCAATTGCTGTCACCTTTGTTGGTAAAAAGATTTTAGTTCCACTCGGGTTAGCAATCTGCTTTTTTAAAAGTTTTTTACTAATTGCTTGATGATTGTAAGTAACAATAAATCGACCATCGGAACGATTTTTCTTTCTGATTCCTTTGTAATGAGGAATTTTTGGTTCTCCTTTAAATAAGGATGGATTTTTCAAGTAAGATTTTTTAGCTTGATAATAAGATGTCCAATTTCTCAAAGCTAATCTTAATGTCCCTTGAGCAACTTTAGAAGGCAGTGCTTTGTAATCAACACCTGTTTTTAGTTGATAGTAGCGATGACCTAGTCTAATTAAATGACGCTCTACTAACTGCATTTTAGTATATATACTAAACTTAGTTTAAGGATAACACAAAATTTGAGACAATAGCTTAAGCTAGATTTGTTATTATTTGTTAATGTTTGTCTACATTTTCATTTAAGTTTTGCCATACCTTTACCATTTTACAAAATGCTAATTTTAATCTGAAGATTGTAATATGATCGGTTGACTTAGAAAGTAAGCATTAATGCCGCCAGAACTATTTTTAACGTAATAGAAGCATTGCTACTGTAGCCATTAGCACATCTAAGCGGCTTGAGATAGAACATGATCAGCAGACAAGAGTTATAGTTAGTGCATAAGAAAGATATTTTGATAGTGCAGTTAAAAAACAAGTTTTCATGACAGAATATTCGATCAGAACAATGAATCGTCAGGAGATTGATCTTGCGTGCTCGCCTTCGGCGAGATCCCTGCGGGATCGCATGGGCCGCTTCAGAAGGATGGAACCCAGGTTTACAGGATGCGAATTGTTTTTATCTGGCTGATCCTGATGGTTTTTGGATTGGATTAATCAATAAGGAACCGATTTCTGTTCTTTCTGCCGTTAAATATGGCAATAACTTTGCTTTCTTAGGTTTTTATATCGTTAAGCCAGAATATCGCGGTCAAGGTTATGGCTTTCAATTGTGGAATACAGCACTTAAATCTCTTAAAAATCGCAATATCGGTTTAGATGGGGTCGTCGCACAACAAGAAAATTATCAAAAATCGGGTTTTAAATTAGCTCATCGCAACATTCGCTATCAAGGAAAAAGCGAAATTGAAGTCCCATACAATTCAAAAATTATTGAATTAAAAACTTGACATTTAATAATTTATGTGCATATGACAGAGCCTTTTTTCCAAGCGATCGTACTTCATTTTTGCAATGTTGGATCAATCAACCTGAAAGCATTGCATTAGGAATCCTAGAAAACGGTCAGTTGGCGGGCTATGGAGTCATTAGAGCGTGTCAGACAGGTTATAAAATTGGCCCCTTATTTGCCGATAATGAGACATTAGCCGAATTGTTGTTTCTCGCTTTGCAGTCAAAAATCAAACCTAAAACATCAATTTTTTTAGATACACCAGAAATTAATCCCGCAGCCATCCAATTAGCCGAACGACATGGCATGAACATCGTTTTTGAGACAGCGCGAATGTATACTAAAGAAGCTCCAGAATTCCCCTTTAAACGTTGGTATGGTGTGACAACCTTTGAATTGGGTTAGATATCTAGTGTAAATTGTCTTACTCCGACTTCTTTTTGTTTTTCTGCTGATTTAAGTACCTCAAAACTGAGACGAACATCAAGGCGTTTTTTATCGGTGAGCATTTCTCGAATGGTAATAATTTGTATTTTGTCACAACTTTGACTCATATATCGACTTTGATAAATTCCTGCTGCTTTAGCAGTTTGAATCATATCTTTGGTAGGTTCTTGTAGTGTAATAAAAATCCCTATTGCAGAATTTTCTAGAGTCAGTGTTCCTTGTAAGTCTCTAATATCGCCTGATTTTACTTTACCTGATTTGACTTGTAGGATAATTTTCTCTGGTTCGTCATGATCGCCTTGAAAATAAGCAATACCATCAATTCCACGATCTGAGCCTTTCTTTTGGTTAATTGTAGCGCGATTATTAGTATAAGTTAAAACTGCCCATTTCTCAAACTCTTTGCGAGTGCGATCGTCTTTTTTATGGGCTAAGGCTATTGCTGATTCGATATCTTTGGGGATACCATTAAGTTGTATTTGATCTAAGACATTTTTACCGAATGAGTCTTCTAATCGTTTCAGGATTAAGCTTATACTTTGATAGGTGATATCGATTCCGATCCATTTTCGATTAAGTCGTTGAGAGACAGAAACGGTAGTACCGCATCCACAATAAGCATCTAAGATAACATCACCTTCATTACTACTCGCTTGGATTATTCTTTCTAATAATGCTTCGGGTTTTTGAGTAGGATAACCGAGTCTTTCTTTTGAAGAGTTATTAATTTTATCAATATTCCAAACATCATCAACTGGTTTACCGTATTTTATCGCTTCTTCTAAATAACGTCTAACTCTTTTTCCATTTCCACCATCAGATAAAACATATCTTTTTCCTTCTTCATCAGAGTGAATTTTTTGTTTGCGTAAGCGTGCATATTCTTCTTCAGAATCCCATTTAAGTGTAAAAGAGTTAAAGTTTGAATTTTTCTGTTTAGAATAAAATAAAATATTATCATGACGGCTACTAAATGAAGATTTTAATTGAGCATTCCATCCTGAGTAGTGCCAAATTATTTCATTTTGAAATTCTCCTTTAGACCCGCAAAAAATCGAATCTAAAACTATTTTTAAATAATGACTTGCACTTGGATCACAATGTAAATAAAAACTACCAGTTGGTTTTAGAACTCGATGTATTTCAACAATTCTCAGCGTCATACTCACTAGATAAGCGAGTAAAGTACCTTTCCCTAAAACCTTGGTTAAACCAGCAATTAAATCAATGGTTTGATGAGTAAACTTTCCTTGATAGTTTTCATAAATTTCGGCTAAACCCTGATTCGCTAAATCATCCCATGTCCAAGTATCAATAAATGCTTGTGCTTGTGCTTGATCTTCTTTGCCAATGTTGTTATAAATCTGATTATAATTTCTCTTGGAGTTAAAAGGAGGATCGATATAACATAAGTCTACCGATTCATCTTTAATATGTTTGCGTAGTACCTCTAAATTATCTCCGTAGAAAAGTTGATTAACCATTAGAACTCTTTAAGTATTTGTCTCGCTCTTAAGAGTTCCCACGCAATATTAGTAAAATTGTTACTGCTTTACATAGTTTACAATTTATAGTAGGGGTTTGGTCACCAAACCCTTTCTAAATGAGGGCTTGGCAACCAAGCCGCTACATTATTTGTCGAAGAGTATTTGTAACAGATTTGGTCTTATTTTTGATAAGGAATCGGTTAAAACTGACTTAAATTTTTAGACAAGGAATTTATTATATAGCTAGATGCAATGTTATTCAAAGTGTTTATAAAACTGAAACTGAGGAGATCCTACAATGGATAAACTAGAACATTATCGCAACTATATCAAAGATATTATTAAAGAATATGGGCAGTATCAGTATTCTTATGGAGATATTGAAACACAGATGATTTTTGATCATGAAAACGATCATTATCAATTACTTTACGTTGGCTGGCACGAAAACACAAGAATTAGAGGATGTATTTTACATATCAATCTCAAAAATAATAAAATTTGGATACAGCATGACGGAACAGAAATCGGTATTGCTAATGTATTAGTTGATCAAGGAGTACCTAAAGAAGATATTGTTTTAGCTTTTCATGCACCCTACAAACGTCCCTATACAGGTTTTGCAGTTAACTAGGAAACTTCGGTGATACAATAAGACGGTTGAATTGTAGAGAACGATCGGTGATTGAGCGTTATACCCTTCCCGAAATGGGAAAAATCTGGACAGATGAATATCGTTTCCAAACATGGCTAGAAGTAGAAATAGCCGTCTGTGAAGCACAAGCAGAATTAGGATATATCCCATCCGTTGCAGTAGACGAAATTAAAGCAAAAGCAAAGTTTGAAGTACAGCGTGTTTTAGAGATTGAAGCAGAAGTTAGACACGACGTGATTGCTTTCTTGACAAATGTCAATGAATATGTAGGGGATGCTGGACGTTATATTCACCTCGGCTTAACCAGTTCAGATGTATTAGATACGGCTCTGTCCTTACAGTTAGTCGCAAGTTTAAATCTAATTTTGCAATATTTAGAAGATTTAATTCAAGCGATCCGTTACCAAGCACAACAACACCGTTATACAGTAATGGTAGGTCGATCGCATGGTATTCACGCAGAACCGATCACATTTGGCTTTAAGTTAGCAGGTTGGTTAGCCGAAGTTTTACGCAACCGTGAACGTTTAGTCCGTTTAAGACAAGATATTTCAGTGGGTAAAATCTCTGGTGCTGTTGGGACGTATGCTAATATTGATCCGAAAGTAGAAGCGATTTCCTGTCAAATTTTAGGACTAGAACCCGATACCGCCTCAACTCAGGTCATCTCACGGGATCGTCATGCCGAATTTGTGCAACAATTAGCTATATTAGCCGCATCAATTGAACGCTTTGCTGTCGAAATTCGCAATCTACAACGTACTGACGTACTAGAAGTTGAAGAATTTTTTGCTAAAGGTCAAAAAGGTTCTTCAGCAATGCCTCACAAGCGTAACCCTATTCGTTCGGAACGTTTAACGGGGATGGCGAGAATTATTAGAAGTCATGCAGTTGCAGCCGTTGAAAATATCGCTTTATGGCATGAGAGAGACATTTCTCATAGTTCAGTCGAACGAGTTATTTTACCCGACTGCTGTATCTTGACCCATTTTATGATTAAAGAGATGACAGAACTTGTCAAACACCTGCAAGTCTATCCGCAAAACATGGAACGCAACATGAATGTTTATGGCGGAGTGATTTTCAGTCAAAAGGTTTTACTCACTTTAGTCGAAAAAGGTCTTAGCAGAGAAGAAGCTTATAAAATTGTACAATCTTGCGCTCATCAAGCCTGGAATACCCCAGAAGGTAACTTTCATAATTTGATTAGTAATGATGCTCAAGTCAAAGAACATCTTTCATCAGATGAAATTGAAAGTTGTTTCGATCCTAAGCATCATCTCAAACATCTTGATACTATTTATCAACGCTTGGATATCTAGAAATCATAACCAAGGGCGGCTCACTTTTTCCAACTGCTGAACTTCATCGGAACTCAGTCGCCAATTTAAAGCACCTGCATTCTGTATAGCCTGTTGAGCATTTTTCGCACCAGGGATAGGTATGACATCACCTTGTGCTATTAACCAATTTAAAGCAACTTGTGCGGGCGTTTTTTGATATTTTTCCCCATATTGTCGTAATAAATCTAATACTGGGGCAATTTTTTCCAAGCCTTTGGTACTAAAACGATTATCTAGCTTTCTTGCGCCTTCTGGTGTTTTTTCTGGGGTATATTTTCCTGTGAGTAAACCTTGTGCCAGAGGACTATAGGCTAGTATTGTAATTCCTAATTCACGGGCGGTACTGGTAATGCCCTGGGTTTCTATTTGGCGAGACAATAAAGAATACTGTACCTGATTAACCGCAAGGGGTATATCTCTTTTTTTTAGGATGTCATGAGCATGACGCATTTGTGAGGCAGTATAATTACTAACTCCAATGGTTTCTATCCTGCCGCGTTGGACTTCATCGGCTAAGGCATTCATCAAGGTTTCTTGACTCATCAGAAATGTAAACGGCCAATGAACTTGATATAATGCAACTTTTTCTAACTGTAAACGTTTTAAACTATCGGTAATCGCTTGATGAACGGCATCCGCACCTAAACGCCAAGGTAAAGGGCCGTATTTCGTAGCAATATCGACTTTAGCAGAAGTTTTTTGTAAAAAACGACCGATTAAACGTTCTGATTCACCAAGACCGTAAATTTCTGCCGTATCAAAAAAAGTTACTCCCGCGTTGATGGTCGCAAAAAAAGCTTCTTCCACTTCTTTTTCGCCATAAGACTTACCATAATCCCAGAATAACCGATCGCCCCACGACCAAGCACCTATTCCTAAAGCGGTTACTGCTTTTCCATTTTTTCCTAATGTTGTTTCCATCTCGCGCCTATGGGGTTTATGAGACTAATGTACAGACGCGCCATGGCTCGTCTCTACCTTTAAAGATAACGCTTGTTGTAATTCGCTTAACTCATCCCGATGACCGATGACTGTAATGCGGGTTTGTTCTTCAATTTGAGATAAAGGAATCGGTTCTAGTTTTAAAGATATTTTTTCTAGACGTCCCGCTTTTTTCCAATAAAATAGACCCGCACCTGGTGATAAAAGAGTAATTAAAAGTATCCAAGGAGAGAAAGCGGGAGATAAATAAGTAATTACCAAACTCAGGCAAAATAAGCCAACAGCCGCTAATATACTTAGAAATATGGCTAAAAACCAACTAGGACGCACCATGCCTTGAAATGTGACTTGATTATCTTCTGCGTTAATCGATTGTACTTTGTAGGCACGTTGAGCAAAGTAGGCTTTAAGTTGCGATAAGAGAGAATCTTCAGATATTTCCGCCATTAAGGTCAGTTTTTCGGTTCGTTCTTTAACTGAGGCACGGATAAAGAAGAATAAACCGATAAACATCAGTAGGGTCAGAAAAAAGGTTGAATAGAGGATAGGAGTATTCACTAGATTGAAATCAGAATCAGATTGCTTAATATATCTTAACAATTCTGTGTGATTTGCGAGATTGATTGAGTAAAAAGATCAAATCTTGACGCGGGCTTGGAGACCAAACCCCTACATTACTATAATTTCTTTTGTAAATAATCTGCCCATTTGGCAGCAAGCTCAATATTAGTAAAAGGAACTTTATAAGAATTGGATTGATCTTTACTAATAAATTCAATAAACACTTTCCCTTTATTGGGTAAATTAGCTAAATTAACAAATTGATCATTAACCAATAAACGAATCTCAGCAATATCATTTAAAGAAAAAGTTTGTCGCTCAATTAAACCCTGGCGGCGGGGTTTACCAAAGGTAATTTGTTGATCTTGTACCCCTAAAACTGATAGGACATCATATTTAGCATTTTCAAAATCTTGGGCCCAAACCCGATAACCTTCTACCTTTTGATATTCATTCCAGCCACTCCAAGCTAAACCAAAAAAAATAGCAAGGAGAGGTAGCCATAAAAGACCTCTTTCCATAAAACTTGATAGGATATATAGTTCAAATTGATCTCGTAGTCTAACTCAAGCCTGCGATGATCGATGATCCGATCTAGAATGCGTATATATTAATGTGAATTGGGTAAAACTATGACCTCCTATACAACTGCTTCGGCTAGAGCCGAAATGAGTGAACTTCGGCGGTTAAAAACCTTACTCCCTCCTGAGTTACAAAGTTGGGTCACGGTAGAAGGAACAACAGAAGTTAATCCTCCCTTACTTCGTTCTGAAGAAATTGGTCGAGATGAAATAGAAATTCAAGTCGATCTCGCTCGTTGGGAAAACTTAGCAATCGACCAACGTAATTTATTATTCTGGCACGAAGTCGCCCGAATCCAAAATGATACCATTCCTAGAGAGGGTTGGGAAATGGCAGCCCTAGCCATTGGTTTAGGGGGTGCAGTCGGTGAATTGTGGGTACAAGATGGCTTATTGTTACTCTTGGCGATGGGATTATGTGGAATTTCTGGCTATCGTCTATGGCAAAAAAATAATGGCGATCGCACTCTTAAAGATTCCCTTGAAGCCGACGAAAAAGCAATCGCACTAGCAACCCGTTTCGGTTATACGCTCCCTAATGCCTACAAGAGCCTGGGAAGTGCCTTTAAAACCCTAATTGAACAAACACCCAACCGTCGTCAGAAAAAACGCTATGAAGCCCGTTTACAAGCCCTCAGACGAAGTGCTTCAAAAGCCAAAACTCAAATGCAGCAAACTGATCGACCCATTTCGATTTAATCGGCGTTTGACAGTTTACCCTTCAGTCACCATTCAGTATCAGGTCATTTATCAAAGCCTTAAAAGTCCTGATATCTGAATTGGTAACGAAAAAGACTTGGAAGAATTGAAAAAATATTGTAAACATTTATAGTAAATGTTTAATAAACGGGAACCTTTTTTAAGTAAACATTATTTTTTTTTCTTTGATGGCTTCGCAAATACCTGAAATCGATTTCCCTGTCACAGTTTCGTACGATCACTCGGTGATCTATATGCCAGCACGTTTAACCGTTCTAGAAGCAGTTCAATTCAAGCAGACCTTTGGTCAATTGCTCGCTCAAGCTTCTCCACCTCGTCTAATTACCTTAGACTTTAGTACAACTGAATTTATCGATAGTAGTGGGGTCGGTGTATTAGTCCATAATTTTAAAGCGGCAAAAGCCAAACAGATTGACTTAATTTTCCATAATGTCAATCCTTTGGTCATGGGTGTTCTATCGTTAACAAGTTTGGATAAGATTTTCACAATTAATAATCCCCCACCAACTCATACAGAATCAACTAAAACAGAACTACCCCTACCTGAAACTCATCCATCGGTCAAAAGTTGGGTCAAACGCTTATTGGATATTGTTGGTAGTATCATTGGTCTAGGAATTACTGGATTGATTTTACTACCTTTGGCGATCGCAATTAAGCTCGATAGTTCGGGCCCGATTTTTTTCTGGCAAACTCGTTATGGTTGGCTAGGAAAACCTTTTAAAATTATTAAATTTCGCTCAATGTGTATTAACGCAGAAGCACTTAGACAACAAATTCCTAATCAAGCAGAAGGAGCAATTTTTAAAAATCAGAATGATCCTAGAATTACTAAAGTCGGTCGATTTTTACGTCGCACCAGTCTTGATGAATTGCCTCAGTTTTGGAATGTTTTAAAAGGTGAAATGAGTTTAGTCGGAACTCGTCCACCTACACCCGATGAGGTCGATAAATATGATGTTCCTCAATGGAGACGACTTAATGTTAAACCTGGAATGACTGGGGAATGGCAAGTTAACGGACGCTCAAAGGTCAAAAACTTTGAAGATGTCATTCAACTCGACCTTAAATATCAAGAAAACTGGAGTCTGATGTATGATTTGAAGCTTATTTTAAAAACCATTTTGATTTTATTTAATAAAAATAGTGGAGCGTTTTGACAACAGCAACTTTGACAATGAGCTAAACCCGCAAATATATCGTTTGCGAGTGAATACAGAATTAGAAGCTTTAATACCAGTTTTACAATGGTTTGAGCAACAGACCGAACATCTGACACCTAAAGCCCTTATTTGGCAATGTAAACTGGCTTTAGCTGAAGGATTTACAAATACAGTACGCTATGCTCATGATGATTTACCCAAAGAAACTCCAATCGATATCGAGTTAACCCTACTTCCTCAACTGATTGAAATGCGGCTTTGGAATTTTGGGGAACCGTTTGATCTTTACCAAAAACTCGCAGAATTACAAAATAGTTCCGTAGATCCTTTAGAAAAAGAAGGCGATCGCGGATTAATTTTTATGAATACACTGATGGATGATTTACAATATATTCGTCTAGAGGATCAGCGCAATTGTTTAATGATGCGTAAAAGATTAAGTGAATAACTCAAAATGTCTAATTTACTGATTCCGTGTCAATCACCTCTGGTTTCTGTGATTGGTGCAGGAAATGTGGGTAGAACACTTGCACAACGTATTGCAGAAAGAAATTTAGCCGATGTCGTTCTCTTAGATATTGTTGAAGGATTACCCCAGGGTGTTGCTCTTGATTTGATGGAAGCCCAAGGCATACAATTACACGATAGTCAAGTAATTGGTACTAACGACTACACCGATACCGCAGGCTCTAATCTTGTTGTCATTACTGCTGGTTTAGCGCGAAAACCAGGAATGACGCGAGATGATTTGATGAATGTCAATGCTAAAATTGTTGTCGAAGCAGCACAACGAGCCTTTACTTATTCTCCTGATGCGATTTTTATCGTCATTACTAATCCCCTCGATGTCATGACTTATTTAGTCTGGCAGACGATCAAATTGCCTCCACAACGAGTGATAGGAATGGCAGGAGTTTTAGATTCATCGCGTTTACAAACATTTATCGCAATGGAACTGGGTGTTTTAGCGGCCGATGTTCATGCAATGGTTTTAGGAGGTCATGGGGATTTGATGTTACCCTTGCCTCGTTATTGTACCGTTAGTGGAGTTCCCATCACCGAATTAATGAATGAAGCCACGATTAACCGTCTCGTCGAACGGACTCGTAATGGTGGGGCGGAAATTGTTAAACTACTTCAAACAGGAGGTGCTTATTATGCTCCTGCTTCTTCAGCTTGTGTAATGATCGAGGCAATCTTACGCAATCAATCTCGTTTATTGCCTGCTGCTGCCTATCTAGATGGCGAATACGGCTTGAAAGATATCTTCCTAGGTGTCCCCTGTCGTCTGGGTTGTCGGGGCGTAGAATCAATTTTAGAGGTTAATCTGAGCAACGAAGAAAAAAACGCTTTACAAATTTCGGCTCACTCAGTACGGCAAAATGTTCAAGCCGCCTTAGCCCATCTCTCTTAATCCCTCTCGATATAATAGAAAGACAACGATCGCAAAAAATATTTGAATGAATGCTCTTAACTTGGTCACAGAAGCAATTAGCACTGAGCAATGTCAGTCTCATTGTCTTCTAGAACCCGATAACTTAAATCAAATTAAAAATCAAATCTTAACATCTGAGCAAGCCCAGAGTATGGCTGAATTTTTCAGTTTATTGGGGGATACTAATCGTTTAAGAATTTTGTCGGTTTTAGCCAATCATGAACTATGTGTTTGTGATTTAGCGGCGATTTTGGGCATGGGTGAATCAGCCGTATCTCATCAACTGCGAACCCTCAAAGCAATGCGTTTAGTCAGTTATCAAAAAAGAGGGCGTAAAGTATTCTATCGTTTACAGGATCATCACGTCTTAGAACTCTATCAATCGGTGGCTGAACATCTAGCAGAAACCGATGAGTAAGGACGTACTACTTAAAGCACGTCCTTACAAAAGATTAAAACTATGCAGCAGCAGCGTAATTTTCTGCGACAAAATCCCAGTTAATTAAAGAGCCAACAAAATCACCGATATAATCAGGACGACGATTTTGATAATCAATATAGTATGCGTGTTCCCAAACATCCATTGTTAGTAAAGGAACTTGCCCTGCTGTTAAAGGATTATCTGCATTAAGGGTTTTAGTGACTTTAAGGGTTCCATTATCGAGAACTAACCAAGCCCAACCGCTACCAAATTGAGTAGCACCCGCTTTTTTAAATTCTTCGACAAAGTTTTCATAACTACCGAAATCAGCATTAATTTTATCGGCTAAAGCACCTGTCGGCTGTCCCCCGCCACCCGATTTCATACAGTTCCAATAAAACGTATGATTCCAAGCTTGAGCCGCATTATTAAACAAACCAGACTTAGACGCATCTGAGGCGATCGCTTTGATCACCTCTTCAATTGATTTAGAGTCTAGATCCGTACCTGCGACTGCGTTGTTATAGTTATTCACGTAAGCCGCATGGTGTTTATCGTGATGAAATTCCAGCGTACTCTTTGAAATATAAGGCTCTAGGGCTGTGTATTCATAAGGTAGTGCAGGAAGTTGGTAAGCCATGTTCTATCCTCTCTAATTGCTCATTCAAAAGCGAAATTCGGCTCGGAATCGATGCTATTCAGCTTGTAGATCGTAAACTCTTAAGCTGATGCAATGATACGTTTTGATTTTATCCTAAAAATGTTATTTGAAGCTTAAACCCTACGATGAATCGATTTTCTGCCCAGGGGGAGTTGCTTAACCCATCTGGTGTTAGTTTCGAGTGGGATTAGGGAATTTTTAAAGTATAAGCTCAATAAAAGTCTTAGATCACTGCCAGATCAATAACTGGCTCATCTTTTGACCAAAATCTAACTTTGAGCGTAGAATTGTTAGGGAGTGGTGAGGAGATAGTCTCATGAAGTCTTGGCAAGAAACATTTTACTTTTTTGTTTCTAAAAAGTACGGATGGCTGACGGTGCTATTATGGATGCTGATCATTGCACCTGTTCAAGCTGCAACAGAGCTAAGAGTTGCTATTGTCAAAGCAGCTAATCAGGTTAGTGTCGGCAGTTCCACAGATGCGTTGATTAAAGATGGGGCAGGAAGAACATTAGGAAAACTAACCGCGATGAGTCCTTTTGTCGCCCAACCCACAAAAAACAGGGTCGCAGTTCAACAGTTTGTATCCCAACAATTAGTGATTGAACCGAGTAATGATGGTTATGTGTGGATTGGTAATCGTTGGTATCGCGGACGAACTCGCTTAATCATACAAGAAAAAGGGGTCACCGCCGTTAATTTAGTAGATTTAGAGTCATATTTATATAGTGTCGTCGGCTCAGAAGCGATCGCAACATGGCCTCTGGAAGCACTCAAAGCGCAAGCAGTAGCCGCCCGTACCTATGCTTTAAATAAAAGTTCGACGGGAAGTAATCAATTTTATGATCTTGATAGTACCATTCAGTCACAAGTATATAAAGGCTTAGAAGCTGAATATGTAAGTACCCATGAAGCGGTTAACCAAACTACAGGGCAAATCTTGACCTACAATGGTAAGGCGATTTTAGCAGTGTTTCATTCCTCATCGGGTGGTCACACGGAAAATGTTGAGGATGTTTGGAGTTCGGCATTACCTTATTTAAGAGGTGTGGTTGATTATGATCAAACCGCCCCTGTTTATCAATGGTCAAAAACTTTTGATATTAATCAAATTGGCTCACTTTTGGGTGTTGGTACAATAAAATCATTTGTTCCTGAACGAATTACTCCAAATGGGCGCATTATTACCCTAAAAGTCAATGGTTCTAGAGGTTCTAAATCAATCGATGATAGTCAAGTCCGAAAAGTGTTAGACCTCCGTAGTACCCTATTCACGGTTTCGGTTCAAAATAATATGGTCGAATTTAAAGGCAGAGGCTACGGTCATGGTATTGGGTTAAGTCAATGGGGGGCTTATTATTTATCCTTACAAGGTGTGTCTTACGATAAAATTTTGACGCATTATTATCAGCAGGTAACCTTAACTGCTATGAAGTCTAATTAGCTAGATCGGTAATGGCTGACCTAATTCGCTGAGATTTAAAACATAGCCACCTGTTACTAAATAGACACAATGAGCAATTATACTTATTTTACGCGTCAGAGTACCTAGTCTATCCCGAAATAAACGACCACTTGGATAGGAGGGAACGACACCCCATCCCGTTTCCTCGGCTACAAAAATAACTGTTGATGAGATTTGTTGGAGAGACAATAGTAAATCATCTTGAATAGTTTGCCAACTCGGTTCGTCTTGCTCTAAATAATTAGCTACCCAAGTTCCTAAAGAATCTATTAGTAAACAATCAGAAGGAGCCGCAACGATCAAAGATACTAAATTGAAGGGAACTTCTACAGTATTCCAATCGTCAGGTCGTCTACTTTGATGTTGATTAATTCTAGCTTGCCATTCCAAATCATCAGCATTACGTTGTGCTGTAGCAACATAAGTCACAGGTTGATTCATTTTTTTTGCTAGAAATTCAGCCCATTCACTTTTACCAGAACGGGCTGGCCCTGTGATCAAAATGATTTGCTGATTTAGATTCATAGCTTTGAGCAAAAAGTAAAAGTATAGAGTATGGGCTTTACTAATCTTAAAAGTATAGTAAGATCGAAAAAAAATTCTTAGACTTTTTTTTGTATGTGATTTACACATCAAACGTTTAAGAAATAGGCGATCTATACCTCTAACTCCTTTTTACCCATGTATAGCCAATTAGAAAAAATTTCTGTCTCGGTTCTAATTCCAGCTAAAGATGAAGAATACAACCTTCCTGCTTGTTTAGAAAGCGTCACAAGGGCTGATGAAGTTTTTGTAGTCGATTCTCAAAGTAGCGATCGCTCAGTGGAAATTTGCGAAAGCTATGGCGCAAAAGTCGTTCAATTCTATTTTAAAGGGGGTTGGCCCAAAAAGAAAAACTGGTCACTCGATAATCTTCCTTTCCGCAATGATTGGGTTTTAATCGTTGACTGTGATGAACGCATTACTCCCGAATTGTGGGATGAAATCGCTCAGGTTATTCAAGATCCCAACTATGGGGGCTATTATCTTAATCGTCGTGTCTTTTTCCTGGGTAAATGGATACGTCATGGGGGTAAATATCCCGATTGGAATTTACGTCTATTTAAGCATCGCCTCGGACGCTACGAGAATTTGAAAACAGAAGATATTCCTAATACAGGGGATAATGAAGTTCACGAACACGTGATCCTCGATGGTCAAGTCGGATATCTGAAAAATGATATGCTACACATCGATTTTAGAGATATCTATCACTGGTTAGCTCGTCATAATCGCTATTCTAATTGGGAAGCCAGAGTTTATTACAATTTACTGACCGATAAGAGTGATAATGGCACCATTGGAGCGAATTTATTTGGTGACTCGGTACAACGCAAACGTTATTTAAAGAGAATTTGGGTTAAATTACCGTTTAAACCCCTTCTCCGTTTTGTTCTTTTCTATTTTATTCGTCTCGGTTTCTTGGACGGAAAACCAGGTTATACCTATGGTCGTCTCTTGAGTCAGTATGAATACCAAATTGGCGTAAAATTAGATGAACTCCGTCAGTTCGGCGGCCGCTTAAATCAACCTGTCCCGTCCGAAAAGTCTTTATCTGGAGCGATTACTAAAGAACCCGCTAAACTATCTTAACAATGAATTCTAACCTACACTCTGATCCCGATCTTAAAGTGACTCCTTTAGTCGATTTACGTCAGTATAATCAATCTGGTTATGATCGGGGTCGTGAGGGATGGTTTATATTAGTGTGGTGGCTGGTTCAAGCGATCGCATTTCCTTTAAGTCTACATAATATGGATGAGTTTCGTTGTCTAATTTTGCGGAAATTTGGCGCGAAAATAGGCAAAGGGGTTAAAATTCGTCCAACGGCTCGAATTACCTATCCTTGGAAAGTCAGCATTGATGATTACAGTTGGATTGGTGATGATGTGGTTCTTTATAGTTTAGATGAGATTGCGATCGGTTCTCATTGTGTGATTTCCCAGAAGTCCTATCTATGTACGGGAAGTCATGATCTTAAAGATGTTGCTTTTAGTCTAATTACGGCTCCGATTAAGATTGGTAATGGTGCTTGGGTCGCTACAGATTGTTTTATCGGGCCAGGAGTCAAAATTGGGGCTAATGCAGTAATTGGGGCTAGAAGTAGTGTTTTTAGCGATATTCCATCACAACAAGTTGCTTGGGGTTCTCCCTGTCGTCCTCAATATCAGCGAGAAATAAAATAATCTCTATATTTAGATTTAAAACGTGTTTTTAGGTTGGATACTTATGCTCTATCCTTAGACTTGTTTTTCTTAATATCTTATTACAAAAAATATAAAGAAATGTAAATAACGCTAAGATAAAAGAAGGCCTCAAAGAATTTTCAAAAATCATGTTCAATCCCCAACCGCCTAGCAACGAACTGCTCAAAACTGTACTAGAGCCTTTATTAGATGACTTTCAGTATTGGTTTACGAATGCGCTAATTTTATTAGAATCAGAAGAGATTAGTTTTTTAACCCCAGAGGAGCAAGCTGATTTATTAGAACGAGTTAAACAAGCACAACAGGAGGTATCTACCTCGCAACTGTTGTTTCAAGCGGTTGGAGAGCAAGCGGGTATTGAAACCAGTATGTTATTACCTTGGCATAATTTAGTTGCCCAATGTTGGCAAGTTTCCATCAAATGGCGTTCGATGAACCGCGATAGACAATCATAAAAATCCTTTACTCTGATTTTCAACAGAAAAGGTAAGCTAAGATCATAAATCTTTTTCTTAAAATTTATAAGTTTAGATACACAAGTCTCATGGAGGAAGGATCAATGTTGCACCTAATTTATATTTTTGCTTTTACAATTATTGCTTTTTTGACCATCAGTAACTTGATTCGTAGTTTAATTACGGTGAGTATGGATTCTCAACGCTCCTCCTTAAGAGGAAAATCGAATATGTATGGTTCAAGGGGTGTGCCTCATCCAGAATTACTCGATGATAGAGGAGTACCCATTAATGAACCTTTATTAGTCATGCGTTCAGTTAGTGTAGAAGATGCACGTCAGCAGCTAGACGCTTTGTACAAAGCTTCTCCGAGTCAAACCATTGATCTTGATGAAGAAAAGTAATGAGATTTAAGATTTAAACTTCATTTTCTTGTGAAAAATAAGTATATTTACTTACATGGCTTTGCATCGAGTCCCAATTCAGCTAAAGCCCAGTATATCCGTGAGCGTTTTTCAGAGTTAAATCATTCTTTAATGATTCCAGACCTGAATCAAAATGATTTTTCTCATTTAACTTTAAGTCGGCAAATTGCACAAGTTGTTCAACTTCTCCCAATTGATACTCCAGTAACGTTACTCGGTTCAAGTTTTGGGGGTTTAACTGCGGCATCTTTAGCAGAAAAACATCCTCAAATTGAACGGTTAGTTTTACTCGCACCTGCATTCGGTTTTTTATCGGAATGGTTAAACCGACTGGGAACCGATATGGTGAATGAATGGAAAAGTTCAGGGTATCTAAAAGTTTATCACTATGCAGAAATGCAATCCCTTCCTCTCCATTACCAATTTGTCCAAGATGTAGAACAGTATGACGAAGCACAGTTACAGAGACAAGTTCCAACCCTGATTATACATGGGCGTAATGATGAAGTGATTCCCATCAAGTATAGCCGAGATTATGCAAAACAACGTCCTTGGGTGAAACTGGTAGAAGTAGAAAGCGACCACTCATTAACGAGTGTTTCATCGGAAATTTGGTCATTAACCAAAGAATTTTGTCATCTTTAACGCCAATCGTCGAGAACAAAAACATCAGGGCGGTTAAAACCAGATTGATTCTGTTTTTGCATAGCGACCCCTGTAATTTCTGTGCGGAACCCAAGATTGAGCATCGTTTGATACGCTTGATGACGACTGGTATTAACCCCTGCTTGCAATTTTGTCAAACCTTGCTTAAAACCAAACGCCTCGCATAAATTGAGTAATTGTTCAAAGTATTTTTGTGATTGATTTCCTGGCCGAATTGCGCCAAACTTAATAAAACAAGTATTTTGTCCTGCTTCAGTCCCAGCACCACAGTGACAAACCGCAAAACCAAGCAAACGGTCATTATCCCACAGCATTACAGTATCGCCTAATTTTAGAGTATCTACTGTTTGAATTTCCTTGCTGAGGTCTAATCCCTCAAAAACAGCATTAGTAAGATGTTGAGTTTCTTTGAGAATTGCGGCTTTTTCGGCTTCAGGGACTTGAGAAAAAAGAAATTGAGTTAAAGTCATCGGTTGTATTGATTTAGCCATAACTGGGGTTAGACACTGGGGATAAAAACCAAACTTTTGATAGAGTCCATGATGTTTCGCACTACTCGGAAAAGTAAAAAGTCCAGCTTGCTGTATTCCCCATTCTTCAAATCGTTCCATCATTGCCGCAACCAAAGATTTAGCAATACCTTTATCCCAAAAATCTGGATGAACACTTAAGGGGCCAAAATAAGCAAAACTTCCCCAATGAACGCCTAAAATTGAGCCGACTAATTGTTGATTTATTTCAGCCGCCAAAGCTGCACTAGGTTCAGTTTTCCAACGATGAGGAAAATAGGTTTTACTACTCTCAAATTGTAGCGGGTCTGGTAAGCCAATAAAAGTCCCGAAAGCTAGGCGAAAAATCTGGTCAGCTTCGGCTAATTCTTGTTCTTGTAGTAGACGAATGATAGGATCTGACATTGAAACCTATAAAAGATTATTCAAGGTTTATTACAGTTGTTTTAGATGTTTCGGGCAATGAATTTAGTTCATTTTTGATTACAGTTGAAAGGTCATCATCTTTAATAACTTCTACTTTAATAGCTTCTAGTTTCATGACTTCCTGAATTGCTTCTTGAATCTCTTCTTCTTTAGAATCGACTTCTCTACTTTTAGCTAACATTTCTTTAAGCAGTGATCTAGGATTTTGATTAATACGACCAGCACGAATAAATTCGGCATAAGTATCTGCTTCTAGATTTAATAGTGTTTCTCGTAGTTGTTCGACAGGTAAGAACTTAAGTTGAGGATTTGCCGTTGTTAAATCTTTAATTTTTTCTTCGACATTTTTTAATTGTTTTTCAATTAATTCTTGTTCTGCTTGATAAACTTGAGCATTAAAATCAGAAGATTTATCGAGAGTTTCCATATAATTGATAATACGATTAAGAGCAACTTTTTGCGCCAGTAGTTCTGAGTATTCTAGTCTTAGTGGTTGATCGCCAATTAAATTGAGTTTATTTAATAACCATTGAATTGATAGACCTTGAACCAATAATGTAAATAAAACGACCCCGAAAACAGTTTCTATAATTTCTTGTCGTGCAGGAACAATAATCGGTAAACTCAAAGCCAGTGCAACTGAAACAGATCCCCTTAAACCACTCCACCACAGTACCGTTTGTTCACGCCAGCCAATATTTGTTCGACCAATCGAATTACTAAAATAAGCCAAGCCATAAATACTAATAAAACGAGTTAGAACAACAGCAAGAATAGCGATTCCAATGACTTTAAAGTTATCAGTTAAACTAGAAAACTTAACCTGATCTCCAATTAATAGAAATACAATTGAATTAACAAAAAAAGCGAAAAACTCCCAGAATTCTGTCACCAGTTGACGAGTCCGAGGATTCATCCCAATCCGTGAGCCGAAGTTACCTAAAATAATGCCAACAACAACAACACTAATAACACCAGATCCTCCTAGTTCTTCAGCGACTAGATAAGTTCCATAGGCTGAAACTAAAGTTAAAGATTGTTCAACCGAAGGAACATCAATTCTTTGGGTTAAATAGGAGATGCCAAAACCAATTAAAATACCGATGAGTACGCCTAAACCTACATAAGTTAAAAACCGATTTAGAGTTTCAGAAAGCGTAAAATTCTGAACCCCCACAGGCATTTCAGCTAAAAGCAAAAACGCCACAACGGCTACCCCATCATTGAATAAACTCTCGCCTTCCATTAGAGTGAGTAAACGATTACTGGCACCCAATTCTTTAAATAATGCAACTACCGCAACAGGATCAGTTGAGGCTAAACTTGCACCGACTAATAAAGCCGTTACTAAAGATAAAGACGTAAATTCATCTAAAGCAAAACCGACTCCAATCATCGAAATAAATACGCCAACGATCGCAAAAAGACTAACAGGTAACCAATTTTCTTTTAATTCTCGCCAACGGGTATTCCAAGCTGCCTCAAATAATAGAGGAGGTAGAAAAATTTCTAGAATTAATCCAGGTGAGAGATTAACTAAACGGATATCCAAAAAGGCTAACCCTAATCCGACAATCACCAGAAGCAGAGTATAGGGAATTTGGCGAAACCAGGTAAATATTTTGGAGATAGTGGCAACACTTAAAGAGACAGAAAGAACCACTAAAAATTTGCCTAAATTTTCTTTAATGGCTGCGTCGGCGACTGATTCTAAACTCATAAAGAGGATGTAAGCAACGGAGAGAAATGGGTAAAATATAAAAAATGAGTCCGTCTTAATTATTGTATTACTGTTGATCCAAGAGAAAAATAGCTCAATTAAAGGTTAGCCGTTCTCTGCCGTGCGACGGCAGAGCTTGCGGCTAACTGCCTTCCGCAGTTAGAATCACTCTATCATTCATCTTCTTTGTGTCTTATTTTGTTTTCGCCCTTTTCTTGACTTATGCCCCCTGATGTGAAAACGTCTTTATCTGCCCGAAATTGGGATGATTTGCCGCTTAACGAGGCTCCCGATAGTCAACATCTAGATAATATGAAAGCCCATCTAGATTTAATTCTAATGGCTTTAGAAGCGTTGACAGAGATTAGCTCAGATGGCATTTTACAAGCCGTCCACGCGCTAAACTTAGAAGAGGTGATCGCAGACCGAGTAGCATTGTGGCGGTTACGTCAGTCTAATCCTTTGCGTAAAAGTACAGGTGGACGAAAAAAAATGGATGTTGAAGAAGCACGATCGCTGGTTCTGATTATCGGTTATTTGGCTCAACAACATCAAGAATTATTACGTCGGGCAGTGGGTTTGTTAGAACAAACGATCGCCCAAAAGCAACCACCCTCACAAGCCTCTCTTTTAGGAGATTACCTCGACAACTTTAGCCAAATCTATCAAGAAAGGCTAGAGAAAGGCGACAAAATGACGGCAGAACCTTTGACCCAATTAGCTTTTAAACTGTTAGTCGATTTATTGTTTTATAGTAGTCCTAATGGTCATCGCCGTCTGTGGTTAGCCCTTCTAGATTATTCCCATTGTTAATATCATTATGTTTTCTCAAGAAGTGCTGATTCGTCGTTATACGCCCCCAACCTGTACCCTGGAATTATTGGGTCGTCGTTCTCCGTTATATTTATGGACGGGACAACATCGGGTAAAAGATTTAGGATTTGAATTACGCTTTGATGATCCAAGATCCCCAACAGAAGACCAAATTGTTGTTAAAGGTAATCGCACTCAACTGCAACTCCTCAGTGATGCCGTCAATCACTATATTCAAAGTTTTCTAAAAACCTCTTCGTCTCATTTTCCCCTAACCACTAATTCTACAGCTATTCTCGCGCCATCGACGATTACTCTGCCGTCTGTACCTTCTCTACAGCCTTTAGGACTACTGAAACACGAATTGTCTTTTGGTTCATTAATTGTTGAACCCCCTCAAACTTTAATTACTCTAAGTGCCTCTCAACTTTATGACTTAGCCAATGCCTTAGAAGAATATAGAACAGACGTATCAATTTTGCCTGCGATCGCTAAACCCTCATTAAAACAAGTCGCGGCAACATGGTTAGGAACGGCTGCTGGAGCCTTTCTTATTGCGTTAGGTGTGGGAGTAGCCAGTGTTCAGATTCGAGACAATCTCCAACAAACAGCCAATCAAGTCGAGAGTGATCCCAAACCCTCTCAATCCATTGTTAAAGACATTTTGCCACCTGTTCCACCGCCTCCAACTGGTACACCTGTTCCTAAGCCCAATGTTCCCCCCACACTCGCGCAACGTCAACCCTTACCGACACCATCGACAGTCGTCGCCGTACCCCCACCACCCCGTAATCCATCTATTCCCGTCGTCATTCCACCGAGTACTGTTCTACCGCCGCCTCCCGTTGTTCCTCAGCCCAATAGTACCGCAATTATTATCACTCCCAGAGATAATCCCCCCCCAGTACCATCACCCACAGCAACCCCCTTACCGCCTGCTGTTGCACCAAGAGCGACGCAAAACGTATCGCCACAAGCATTTAATCCGAATCCAGAGCCACCCAATTTACCAGAATTACCGCCTTTAGCGTCCTCACCTTCTTCTGCTGAAAGTGCAAAAGTCAATAGTGCGGAAACGAATCAAACGAAAACCTCTCTATTAGATACCATTCCCCAAGTTAGTGAAGCGAGACAATATTTTCAAGCACGCTGGAAACCGCCAGAAAGTCTTAATCAAACACTAGAATATCGTTTAGCCCTTAATCAAGATGGTTCGATTAGTCGGATTACTCCCTTAACTCAAGCTTCTAGAATTTATTTAGACCGAACTAACATCCCATTAATCGGTGAATCTTTTGTTTCGCCTTTAGAAGTAGCAGGAAATCCTCAATTACGTCTTGTTTTAAGTCCAGATGGCACCGTAAGAACATTTAAGGAAGAATAAGCTTATATCAAGTCAAAAAATTTTTGACTCCCATGATGATTTTGAATAAAGTTTCGGGAACGATAGAACTGTAGTCTCTGAGATTGAGCGGTCATTTGGCTGCGCGAACATTAGTAGCGTGGCCATTTTCTACTTCTTTATATACCCCTCTTAGGTCACTCTGGTCAAGGCAAGATAGTGGTTTTAATGTATCTAAATGTTGACGTTGCATTGATTCTATCTGTTTTTGCTTTTCATCAATTCTAGATAGTATTTCATTTGCTAGTTGAGTTAGTGCAGCGATCGCCTTAGCGTTTGATGCGATAAGATTTCTGATTTTTTCTTCTGACATTTTTGTTAGACTCCTAGGGGGTTATAGAAATTTGTCTGTTTAAAAGAGTTCACAAAAAAGCTGGGGAGTAAGCAGATGATAAGCTCGATTGGGGAAATCGGTTCGCATCGGGAAATAAAAGCCGCAAAAACCCTATAGAAAGAAAGATTTTAATGTCTCTTTAATAAATCCCCTATTTTTTTTCCCTAAGATAGATCAATAGTAGGGAAGCTTTCGCCTGAAAACAGGCCTAGCTTAAAGTCAGGAGTAAAATAATTAATCATGACAAGCACTCTTCATTCTTTTAACATTCCAGAACAAGCTTTAGACCGTGATTGTATGACACTCTCACGCCATGTTCTACAGCAATTAGAAAGCTTTAACCCAGAAGCACAGGATCTCAGCGCAATTATGAGTCGTATTGCCCTCGCAGGTAAATTAATTTCCCGTCGTCTGAGTCGTGCGGGTTTAATGGCAGATGTCTTAGGTTTTACTGGGGAAACGAATGTACAAGGAGAATCGGTCAAAAAAATGGATATTTACGCCAATGAGGTGTTTATCTCCGTTTTTAAACAAAGTGGCTTAGTCTGTCGCCTTGCTTCCGAAGAAATGGATCAACCTTATTACATTCCCGAAAATTGTCCGATTGGTCGTTATACCCTATTGTATGATCCGATCGATGGCTCATCGAATGTTGATATCAATATCAATGTCGGTTCAATCTTTGCCATTCGTCAACAAGAAGGTGAAGATCTCAACGGACAAGCAGAAGATTTACTACAACAAAATGGAAGACAGCAACTCGCGGCGGGATATATTTTATATGGCCCCTCGACGATGTTGGTTTATTCATTAGGTCGTGGCGTTCATTCGTTTATTCTTGATCCCAGTTTAGGCGAATTTATTCTAGCTCAAGAAAATATTAAGATTCCCGAACATGGGCCAATTTATAGCACCAATGAAGGGAATTTCTGGCAGTGGGACGAATCAATTAGAGATTATACCCGCTATGTCCATCGTCATGAGGGTTACACTTCCCGTTATAGTGGGGCCTTAGTCGGTGATATCCATCGAATTTTAATGCAAGGTGGCGTTTTCTTATATCCTGGAACGGTGAAAAACCCACAGGGAAAACTCAGATTACTCTATGAAACAGCACCTTTAGCCTTTTTGATCGAACAAGCGGGAGGACGTGCCAGTAATGGAGAACAGAACTTATTAGATATCATTCCACAAAAACTACATCAACGAACCCCTCTAGTTATTGGTAGCAAAGAAGATGTTAACTTAGTTGAATCGTTTATCAGCGAACACAAACGGCGACAAACTGAATCATAAAAAACAATACTTTTGAGGTCTGCTCACTAAACTAAACAATAATAGATTTAAGTTTTATCACATCGTTGTATACAGTTAAGAGCTTTGGAATATCTTAATCAAGCTTTTATAGATAAACTTCAATCTTGATCGCTAGACTTAGAACTATAAAGGAGCAAAATTCAATTCTATGGTTACATTACTAGAAAACCCGTTTCGAGTCGGACTTTCACAACAAAAAACACCAGAACCCTCGATACTTGTGATTTTTGGAGCATCTGGCGACTTAACGCAACGGAAGCTAATTCCTGCTATCTATCAACTGAGAAAAGAAAGGAAACTATCGCCAGAAACAACAATTGTCGGCTTTGCGCGGCGGGAATGGAGCCATGATTATTTTAGAGAACAAATGCGTCAAGGAGTCGAAGAATTTTCCGATGGAATTGGTAACGAGGAGATTTGGGCTGATTTTGCTCAAGGATTGTTTTATTTTGCGGGAAACATGGATGAACCCGAAAGTTATGAAAAATTAAAAGTATTTTTAGAAGAATTAGACGGAAAACGAGGCACCAGAGGAAATCGCGTCTTTTATTTAGCCGTATCGCCCAACTTTTTCCCACCTGGTATTAAACAACTGGGCGCGGCGGGAATGTTATCAGATCCTCTAAAACATCGACTGGTCATCGAAAAACCGTTCGGTAAAGATTTAGGATCAGCCCAAGCTCTCAACCGTATTGTACAGAAAGTTTGTCAAGAAAACCAAATCTATCGCATTGATCACTATCTGGGTAAAGAAACCGTCCAAAACCTATTAGTCTTCCGTTTTGCGAATGCTATTTTTGAACCGCTTTGGAATCGTCAATTTGTGGATCATGTACAAATTACCGTAGCCGAAACCGTTGGCGTAGAGGAACGAGCAGGATACTATGATAAATCGGGTGCTTTGCGAGATATGGTGCAAAATCACCTGATGCAACTTCTATGTCTGACGGCGATGGATGCGCCAAACGCCCTCAATGCCGATAGTATTCGCAATGAAAAAGTAAAAGTCCTACAGGCAATGCACCTGGCTGATATTCATAACCTTGAAAAATCAGCCATCAGAGGACAATACACCGCAGGTTGGATGAAAGGTAAACCAGTGGCGGGCTACCGAGAAGAACCTGGCGTTAATCCCGAATCGACAACCCCCACTTTTGTTGCTTTAAAATTAATGGTAGATAACTGGCGATGGAAAGGCGTTCCGTTTTATCTACGGACAGGAAAACGCCTACCGAAAAAAGTTTCAGAAATCGCCATTCAGTTTAAGGAAGTCCCTTTACTCATTTTCCAATCCGTCGCCAATCAAACTAATGCAAATGTACTAAGTATGCGAATTCAACCCAATGAGGGGATCTCGCTACGTTTTGAAGCAAAAATGCCAGGTGCAGATTTAAGAACACGTACCGTCGAAATGGATTTTAGTTACGGTTCATCCTTTGGTGTAGCTACTGCTGAAGCTTATAGCCGTCTCTTACTCGATGCAATGAGTGGGGATCAAACCCTGTTTACGCGGGCGGATGAAGTTGAGGAAGCATGGCGCGTTGTCACCCCTGCATTATCCGTCTGGGATGCACCTTCTGATCCTTCTGCCGTTCCTACTTATGAAGCAGGAACTTGGGAACCCACTGAAGCCGAATTTTTATTAAACCGTGATGGCAGACGTTGGCGCAGACTTTAACCCTCAACTGAATTTAAGTACAAATTATCGAAGACTAATTATTAACTATGAGTACACAGACCCAATCCCTAGTATCGTTACAAGCCCCCAAAGATGTCTCAATTGATGAAATTGAGTCGGAATTACGTCGCATTTGGCAAGCCTACAGCAGCAATGACGATGGTGTTTCGGCAATGCGGGCAACCACTTTTACTTTTATAGTTTATGAACCTGAAGCGACGCAACAACTTTTAGCCGCTTTAGGTTTTTATACTGGCCCTATTGATGGGATAGCAGGCCCCCGTACAACTGCCGCTATTAAATCTGCACAAAAAAGCTTTGGCATGGATGTGACTGGGGTTTCTAGTGATGCTCTTTTAAAACGAGTTCAAGAAGAATTTGCTCAAGCTAAAGCAGAGGGAAAATTAGAAAATAAGATTGTTAATGCCTATGCGCCAGACTTAGAAGGTAGTAATATTGCTGATGCGATCGCTGCTTCTAACCCTTGCCGTATCATTACCCTTTGTCCAACGGCAGAAGAAGATGAAGGCGTAACCGCACAAGTATCGGCTTATTGTCCGATTAATAAACGCAATCATAACACCCTGATTTGTTGCGAGTATATCACCCTACGTGGTACAGCAAGCGCATTAGAACGGATCGCGGGTAGTCTGTCGGCATTAATGATCTCTGATTTACCGAAGTTCCTTTGGTGGAAAGCAAGTCCTGAAATGGATTATGGTTTATTTAAACGTCTTAGCGAACATTGTGACACTGTAATTTTTGACTCTAGCACTTTTAGAAATCCAGAAGAAGATTTACTTAAAATTGGACAACTCATCGAACATGATATACCTGTAGCTGATCTCAACTGGGGTCGTATCGCCGCATGGCAAGAATTAACGGCTGAGGCTTTCGATGCCCCTGAAAGACGCAATGCAGCAATGGAAATCGATCAAATTACCATTGATTACGAAAAAGGGAACCCCGCACAAGCCTTATTGTATCTAGGTTGGGCGGCAAGTCGTTTACAATGGCGACCCGTTGCTTATATGTACGAAGGGGGTGATTATGATGTAAAAAGAGTCACTTTTACCAATCATGAGAATCGTACTATTATCGCAGAACTAGCAGGCATTCCGCTTGCTGATACGGGTGCTGTGTTAGGTGACTTAATTAGTTTACGTCTGAGTTCAACCAATTCACAAGCCGATTGTTGTACGGTGTTGTGTTCGGAAACGGCGGGCTGTATGCGAATGGAAGCAGGAGGAGGCGCACAAGCTTGTCGAATTCAACAAGTAACCTCTTTAGCGGATCAAAAAACTGAACAGTTACTCAGCCATCAATTACAGCGTTGGGGGCAAGATGTTTTGTATGCAGAAAGTCTAAAAATTGCTTATGAAGTTCTAAAGTTACAGTAATCTCATAACACATCGGAGTTGGGGGGTAATTTCCCCCATCATATCTTTAATTAACTGCAATATATTTGAGCAGGGATTGTTTTAAATTTTCTGTAAACTAATCTAATTAAGGATGAATGCTGCCATCGGGCATAGTTGTTTCAGTTAAGTTAATATCACTTAAGCTACTATTTTTCAAATTCGCGCCCCGTAAATCGGCATTGTGTAATGAAGCATCCGTTAAATTTGCACCTTGTAAACTCGCTTCCATTAAAGCTGTTTGATGAAGTAGAGCATAACTTAAATTAGCTTGTTTTAAAATAGCTTTTGATAAATTAGCTTCACTTAGATTTGCTGAACTTAAATTAATTCGACTCGATAAAAGCACTGATTGTAAATTAAATTCTGATAAACTCACAATACTGAGATTAATTTCTCTAAAAACAGCACCACTTAAATTAGCACCCTTCAAATTCGCTCGACGGAGACTTGCTTTTTTTAAAAAAGCATTTTCTAAATTAACTTGTTTTAGATAACTATTACTCAAATCAGCTTTATATAAATTTGTATTACTTAAATCAGCACCATTAAGATTGGCTCCACTCAAATCGGCTCGGCATAAATTTGCACCACTAAGATCCACACCAGATAAATTTGCTTGTCTCAAATCGGCTCGACTCAAATTAACATCTGTTAAATCAATTCCTGTTAGATTGGCTCCTTTTAAATTCGCGCAACTTAAATTTGCATTCATCAATTTAGCTTGTCTTAAATTCGCTTCTTCTAAATCAGCACCAATGAGAATAGCACCCTGTAGATTTACCCAACTCAAATCGGCACTACTCAAATTAGCACTCGTTAAATTTGCTTCCGTTAAATTAGTTCCTAACAACTTCGCATAACTTAAATCAGCACGACTCAGATTTGCATAACTTAGATCTGAGGCACTTAAATTTGACCAATCTAAAGAGCAACGGTTTAAATTAATATCTCTAAGATTTAGCTGAATGAGATTAACCTGTTGTAGATCAATGGCTCCGAATTCTCGTTCACCTTGTTCATACCTCCAGATTAATTCTTCAGCGTTGCATTGTTGATGAAGGGTGACTTTAGAATCTAGCATTGAGAAGTAATAACCTTTACAAAAACTGGATAACAGGTCTACTTATCAAAATACTTGATTAACTTTACTTTTGTCTTCAGAGAATTTAAGGAATTTAGATTCAGTATTTATACTTAAGTTTAAGTCTGAAAAAACTAATTTTTTATAAGTTTAAATCAATAATAAAAATGCTGTTGCCTTCACTCTGTTACTTTTTGCTCTCAGGCAAAACTCGGCTGAATAAAATTTTTTATTAGACCTAGATTTTAATTCATTTGTATTGCTCAAAAGTATATTTACAATACTTTATAGTATCCCAATGTCATTTTCAGTTATATAATCTTGTTTATTTACTTTTTCAAAATTTTGTACTAAACGATAGTACATTTAGCAAGACTGAAGGAAACATAAGTATGAGTAATAAACCTTCTTTTTTTATTGTTGGCGCACCTAAATCTGGAACAACTGCTCTATGTAAATATCTAAATCGCCATCCTCAAATTTTTATTCCTCAAAAAAAAGAATTAAGGTATTTTTGCTACAATCCTCCTCGCATCAGTTTAAATGAATACTTAAAATTTTTTGTAGAAGGAGATGGCAAAATTTGTGGTGAGGGAACACCAAGTTATTTAAGAACTGAGTTTACAGCCCAAGCAATCTATGATTTTAATCCAGAGGCTAAAATCATAATTATGCTAAGAGAACCTGTAGAGTTATTGTATTCCTTCCACGCTCAACTTTTATGGAATGGAAATTCTGAAGATGAACAAGATTTTGTCAAAGCAATGGCCTTAGAACAGGAACGGAGAAAACACCGACAAATTCCCAAAAAGTGTAATAACCCTGAAGTTTTATACTATCGTAATGTGGTCAAGTTTACTGAACAGATTACAAGATATAGGGAGTATTTTGGCAAAGAGCAGGTCAAAATTATTCTTTTTGATGACTTTATTAAGAATGTAGCTCAAATTTATCAAGAAACACTTGAGTTCTTGCAAGTAGATAGTAATTTTGTGACCGAATTTAACGCCATTAACTCTCGGAAAAAAACACGCAGCAATTTTTTACAAAATTTATACAAGCGTCCTCCTAAAAAATTACTAGAGTTCGGTAAATTTCTAATTCCTTTACCTCAACATAAACGAAGAGAATTATTAGAGAGTTTTAAACAAAAGCTTCAAGAATTTAACAAAGTTCAAATAACGAAGAAAGATAAATCTCTATCTTTGGATATTCATAAAGCGATGCAGCAAGAATTTATTCCAGAAATACAAAAACTAAGTCAATTAATAGATCGCGATCTAAGTCATTGGCTTCGCTAAAAAAAAATATTTATAATATTTTTAGTGAGCAAGATTAATTTGCTCGAACATCCATAGAGTTTGATTAATTCTCTCGGAACTTTCTCTAAAATTCTTCCTCCTATTTATTTTTTGTTCGGACACTTATAGATTAGATGAGTAATTATCTTCTTGCTCACTGACAGTCGAAGCTATTTCTGAATTAATATTTTGTTCTAACTCAGGCAATTTTAATAACATACCAGCAAATAACCAATAATAAATTGAAACTGGCTCCACCGACAAAGGATAATAGTAAGGATTGAAACTAATGAATAGTATGAATATCCATAAACAAATTGCCCAATGACGTAAAGCAGAAGTTTTAAGGGAGCGATAAGCTTTGAAGGTTAACCAGGTAATGATTGAAACAACCGTCATAAACGCTACAAATCCAAGAATTCCAATCTCATAGAGTAATTTAACGTAATAAGTTTCAATTAATAGGGTTCCTTCTTCGGTTAAACGACGCGCACCACTGGTTGCACTTCCTAAACCTTCACCTAATAAACTCAAACGACTTGAGATCCAAGAAAATTGTCTCGTAATTAGCACATAAGGAGGTTCATACATCCATCGCTCTACCAAATTATCAACCCGTTGTTCAACTATACCCACTTGAGTTACTAAAACAAAAACAAGAATTGCAATAATCGCTAATTTAATCAATAACGATTGTTTTCTTTTTTCAGTCACTAACAATAAGATAAGATAAATTAAAGGAACTAAAATAAGAGCAATTCGTTGTCCTGAAATCAGCGTTGCACCTAAAACCATTGCCATCGAGATCCAACTAATAATTCTCCAACGACGCGACGGATCACTAAAAGATGCAGCATAGCTAATAAATGCGCTCGAAATTAAAAACCATCCCCATTGCCAAGGATCGGAAAATGTACCAGAAAGACGAATTAAATTAAGTTTAGGATTATAAAGATTAGACCCCCCTACTAAACAGTTGGCTTTCAGGGTTGCTTTATTAGTAATATCAGGATAAAACTTCGTTTGAGATAAATCAACCACTGAAGGAAGTTTATTAAGAACAATATTATCGAGACAAATTCCCTGGGTGAATAAAAAATATTGAATTAGACACAAACTACAACAAATAATGATTAAGACAACCAATAAACGGGTAATGATTGCTATATCCTTTGTCTGTTGTATTAAATAATAGCCACACAAAATTAAAGGAATATAACCTAGTAAAATTTTAAGTCCAATTAATCCTTTAGACAAAATATTACTCGGAAGATTCACAAAGAAAAACGTGAGTAAACAGACAGCAACTAAAACAACGATTGCAATGACTAACGGTTTTGTTTTGGCTCGAAGTTTTGGCCAAGCATCACCCGATAATAAAATTTTGAGGAGTGCAGGAAAATAAAACGCATCCTTAGCAACTTTAAATAAAGGATAGGACTTACTGTATTTAATTAAATTACCAACGACAGTAAATACTTTAAAAGTTGAAAAAGCGATCGTACTACTAAACGGAAGATAAATTAAAAGTGCCAATAAACCTAAACGGGGATTGAGAAAGGCTACCACCGCACCAGGAACCAGAAAAAGTCCGAGTAAAGCTGCTTTAACATCAAATAAAAGAGCTAAAACAACACAAAGAAACAGAGTAGCAACCGTAGTAACAGCAATGGGAAATAGATTTTTTTCTAAATTCATATCCACACGGACTGAGTTTATAGCTTGCCACCTAGTTTACCTGAAAAAAGCTCAAGAACGATGTTAGGGTTTTGGTTAAAGAAAACTGAATTTAAAAATGTTAGTAAAAAGAATCATTAAGATGATCACTATAATCTCGCGCTCGTTTTCTGGTAACCGTCATACGCTAAGATGAGGATGACACAGATTAGCCAAATTTTTTTATGCTATCTCTAGAAGTACCTCAATTTTCTTCTAACCGTGACTTAGGACATAACTCTAGGATATTAGTCGTTGAGGATGAAGATATTATTCGAGACATGGTGGTACTCGCTCTTTCTGAAGAAGGATACGAGGTCGTTAGTGTTAGTGACGGACGTTCTGCGATTGAATTGCTGCAATCAGAATCAAACTCACAAAATTCAGGATTTGACTTACTGTTGTTGGATTTGATGTTACCGCAGATTAACGGTTTAGATATTTGTCGTTTGTTGCGTTACCAAAACAATATTATTCCAATTTTAATTTTAAGTGCTAAAGCCAGCGAAACCGATCGCGTACTTGGGTTAGAAGTTGGTGCTGATGATTACTTAACAAAACCCTTCAGTATGCGAGAATTAGTAGCGCGTTGTCGTGCCTTAATTCGTCGCCAAGGTTTTACTCAGACGGCTGCACCGATGCGTCGTTTTCGCGATATTACTCTAAATATACAAGAATGCCGTGTTTTAGTTCGCGGTGAGGAAATTAATCTATCACCCAAAGAATTTCGCTTACTAGAGTTGTTTATGAGCTATCCTAAACGAGTTTGGTCACGGGAACAACTTATCGAGCAAATTTGGGGCCCAGATTTCCTAGGGGATACAAAAACCGTTGATGTACATATTCGTTGGTTACGAGAAAAGTTAGAATTAGACCCTAGTCAACCCGAATATTTAATTACTGTGCGAGGTTTTGGCTATCGTTTCGGTTAAAATAGACGCAAATCTTAAGATAAGATGGCAACATTCAGCGTCATTAACTTGTCTGACGATTGAGAATGCGAACAACCGCGTAGAATTAGATGCGATTCAGTTTGCTAACTCTTTGGGAACAATACGATTAATATCAGTACTGGGGAGTTAAGCATTACTGACTCAGTAACAATTAATGAATTAAGATCCCAACTGCTCAAAATCGATGGGAATAATCAAGGATTTCGTATTTTTAAGATCAATCATAATACCCTTTAATCCGACTGCCTATCTTGCTCGTAACCCCGATGTTTTTGCCGTTTATGATAATGACTTAGAAGCGGCTACAAGACATTACACATCGAACATGGAAATTATGTACAACGTTTGATAGTTGGTTTAACCCAAGCAAAAAGCTTGTCATCAAATCTTCATTTATTTTTCATAAATTTATTTATATGATTAAAGAAATTTTTCCAACAAAAACTTTATGATAAAGAATGAATCCTTTTTGCCTTAAGTGATGAACTTACAATTAACTTTGACTTGGGAAGAAGCAAAAGAGATCGCCAACTCCCAAATCTTCAAACACTTTCAAGAGTATTTAAAAGATATTGAACTTGAATTGCTTCAAGGCTCATGGGATGGTCTAACCTATGACCAAATTGCTGAAACCTATCATCATTCGGTCAATTACATTAGAGGTGATATCGGGCCGAAGTTATGGCATAAACTTTCGCTTGCTTTAGCCGAAGAAGTTACGAAAAATAATTTTAAAGGAGCATTAGAAAGAGCATGGAAACAACAGCAATCCTCATCATCTAATCATTTATCTTTTCCTGAAGGTTCAGTCCCTCTCAATTCACCTTTTTATATAGAAAGAGAAGGAATAGAATCTCTGTGTTATAAGACAGTAGTAAAATCAGGTTCTCTACTTCGGATTAAAGCACCGTCTGGTATGGGAAAAACGTCTTTAATCATGAGAGTTTTGGCTTATGCTCAAGCCCATCAATGCCAAGCCGTGTATATTGACCTAAGAAGTGTAGAACGCTCGATTTTGACCACATTAGATAAATTTTTGCGCTGGTTGTGCTTGATGGTTAGCCGACAGTTAAAGGTCGAAAATCAATTGAATAACTACTGGGATACTGAAATTCTGGGCAGTAATGATAACTGTACTGTATATTTTGAAGAGTATTTATTCACTTCAATCAAAGGGCCTTTAGTCTTAGGATTAGATGAAGTTGATCGACTGTTTCCCTATACTGAAATTATTGAAGATTTTTTTGGAATGCTACGAAGCTGGCACGAAAAAGGAAAGATTTCTCAAAAGTGGAAACAATTTCATTTAGTCATTGCTCATTCTACTGAAGTCTATATCCCTTTGGATATGAATCAATCTCCTTTTAATGCGGGTATCCCCGTAGAGTTGAGCGAGTTTAGTCAACAGCAAATCACAACTTTAGCGCATCTCCATCAATTAAATTGGAATACAACCCAAATCGAGAATTTAATGGAAATTATCGGCGGACATCCCTATTTAGTCAGGTTGGCCATGTATGAGGTTAGTACACAAAAAGTCACACTAGACCAACTGTTAAAAGAGGCAGCAACAGAAGCAGGAATTTATAGCAATCATCTACGGCGACACCTAGAAACATTGCAACAAGACACACCCGAAACACAAGCTTTAAAACAAGCCTTTAAAGAGGTTGTTACTTCAGGCAAACCTATCGAATTAGATTCTATGCAGATTTATAAGTTGCATAGTATGGGACTGGTTCGACGACTCGATAATCATGTTCTACCACGATGTCAATTGTATCGTGAGTATTTTCGTCGGGTTTTATCATAAAATTAAGCAAAAATATTTATGAGCCAAGCCCAGTCTCACTTTGAATATCAAGTTGGTGGTAGTCTTGCTAGTAATGCTCCTAGCTATGTGACACGACAAGCGGATCAAGTATTTTATGAAGCCCTCAAAGCAGGTGAATTGTGCTATGTTCTCAACTCGCGTCAAATGGGTAAATCTAGCTTACGAGTTCGGGCGATGCAAAGGCTACAAACCGAAGGCTATGTCTGCGCTTTTGTCGATTTGACGGGAATTGGCACAGATATCACTATAGAGCAGTGGTATGCAGGTTTTATACAATCTTTGGTGAGCAGTTGTGAGCTAACGGATCAAATTCAGTGGCGACCTTGGTGGCGCGAAAGACGAGATTTATTCTCTCCTGTGCAACGTTTAGGTTTATTTATTGAAGAAGTGTTGTTAGTCGAGATTAAACGGCCGATTATTATTTTTGTCGATGAAATTGATCGAGTTTTAAGTCAGCAGTTTTCTTTAGATGATTTTTGGGTACTGATTCGATTTTTTCAAAATCAGCGAAAGGTTGATACTAAATATCAGCGTTTGTCTTTCGCACTTCTTGGGGTGGCAACTCCGAGTAATTTGATTCAAGATAAGACCCAAACGCCTTTTAATGTTGGTAAGGCGATTGAATTAAACGGTTTTAATTTGGATGAAGTACAGCCGCTAATTGATGGTTTAAAAGGCAAAGTTGATCACCCTCAACTGATGATGCAGGAGATTTTAAATTGGACGGGTGGACAACCGTTTCTTACTCAAAAACTCTGTCGGTTGATGGTTGAGCAGTCAATGATTGCTGAGGTACGATCGGTTGAACAAGTCGTTAAAGAACGTATCATCGACAATTGGGAATTTCAAGACGAGCCAGAACATTTAAGAACCATCCGCGATCGCATTTTTTATCGAGATGTTTCTAATACAGGTCGTCTTCTCGGACTTTATCAAACCATCTTAGACAACGGTGAGATTGAGCCTAATGGCAGTCCAGAACAGATGGAATTAAAGTTATCGGGTTTAGTCGTTGAGCGTCAGGGGAAGTTACAAGTTTATAATCGAATTTATCAGGCTGTTTTTGACCGAAATTGGCTAGAAAAAAAACTAGCGCAGTTGCGCCCCTATGCTAATCAAATCACTGCGTGGTTAGCCTCAGATCGTCTGGATCAAACCCAGTTACTCCAAGACCAAACTTTACAAGATGCCTTAACCTGGGCTTTGGGTAAAAGTTTAAGCGACTCAGATTATCAGTTTTTAGGAGCAAGTCAAGAACTCGCAAAACAAAAAGCTCAATCAGCACTTCTATTTGTGGAACAAGCTAATCAATTGTTAGCAACCGCCCGACAGACAGCCGCACAGGAAGTTCAACACATTAGACCTCATTGGTTTTGGATACCCCTCGTTGCGATGGGGGTTACGCTTCCCATTTTATTAGTACGAACGCTCGGACTGTTACAGGGATTTGAATGGAATTTATTGGATCACTTTTTTTGTTGGCGATCGCCAGAAGCTCCAGAAAACCGAATTGTGATTGTTACGATTGATGAAACAGATCTTGCAAAAATTGGACACTGGCCCATCAATGATCGGAGCCTAGCCCAAGTTATTAATCAGATCAAAGCACAAAACCCGTCCGCAATTGGTCTAGATATTTATCGTAATTTACCCGTCGAGCCTGGTCATGTCGAATTAGTACAAACCTTTAAAACAACACCTAATTTATTTGGAATTGAAAAAGTAGTCGCGCCAAAAATACCGTCGTCTCCTCTACTTAAACAACTTGAACAAGTTGGCTTTTCTGATCAAGTCGTCGATCCTGATGGTACAATCCGTCGTGCTTTGTTATCGGTTGGGCTACCTGAGGGGCAAGAAAATTATAGTTTATCCCTCAAACTAGCTCTACACTATTTAGCAACTCAAAATATTACGCCAAAAACGGATCAACAAGATCCGCAAAAAATTTATTTAGGAACAGCCACCTTTGAGCGATTTAAGAGCAATGATGGTGGTTATGTGCGATCGCAGTCGGGTGGTTATCAAATATTATTGAATTTTCGCGGTTCTCATCGAACTTTTACAACAGTTTCTCTACAAAAAGTCCTCAATCACCAGATTCCGCCTCACATCTTCCGTTCACGTCTGGTTTTGATTGGCACAACAGCACCGAGTTTAAATGATTTATTTTACACACCCTATAGTGTTAGTCTGTCGAAATCCCCTGAAATGATGCCAGGAGTTTTTATTCATGCTAACATCATTAGCCAAATTCTTAGTACTGCTCTTGACGGGCGTCCCTTGTTACGAGTGTTGGCAGATCCCCTGGAATGGTTATGGTGTTTGGCTTGGGCGGTTTTAGGAGCAGGACTAAGTTGGTTATTTAAGTCGCCTGCTGCGCTCGCCGCTAGTCTCATCATCATCAGTAGTGGGCTATTAATTGGCTGCTATCTGGCTTTTTTACAAGGATGGTGGTTACCTGTCATACCTCCGTTTTTGGTTCTTGTCGGAGCATCAGTAATCATCCCCATTGTGGCTAACCGACAAATGAACAAACTTTTATTTAATCGCACTTTCGTGTATCTATTAAAAGTTAGTTCAGATAATCCCACTGCTGGAAGGATCGCCCTTGAATATCTCAAACAGACGGAAACAAAGGAAAATCAAGCTTTAATCGAAAATACATTAAGAACGAAGTGGTTTAGATGAGACTTCTTGGAGTCCAACGGAAGCCAAAAAATTTGACCAAATCTCAGTCATCTCTTCACTTTCAGGCTGCGAGCGCCTTGCCTCAACTATAGCCAGTAACGCATCGTACCACAGTCCTTGCTCACCATACCATTTTGCTTGAATCAGGGCATTTTCTTTATCTAGTTTAGAGGGTATCACTTGAGGTGGAGCAACACGACGTACCCAAGATGCGATCGCAGGATCATCGGGTCGTGGTTTTTCCCCACACACCAAGACCACAGACCATCGATATTCTTTGCCAATTTCTAAAGGGGGTGAGTTTTCAGATGGACTAATACTAATAATTCCCGACGAATCTTTCAGTGATAAGACCGTTTGAGAATGATGTATTGTGCCATTCTCTTTAATACTTAAAATCAGTTGTTTGGCAGATGTTTTCGACAAAGCAATTAAAAATGTCGGTCGCTCTGTTACGGTTAAACCATAATTAGAAGTCGGAACAAGAGGCGTCAATGAAGGTTCTAGAATCGTTGAAACGGAAGTTGCATTCTGAAAACATTGATTGTCTTGACGCGATCCCGCTCCCAAAGTTCGATCGGGTTTACCTTCGTCTGGTGGCGGTTTAAAGGATACAGTCGGAATGGAATGGTTAGTAGAACGGTTGCTCGGTTGGGCCATCAGTGGCATTGTGACGAATAACAGTCCTACAAAAAATAGGGGAAGCAAGCTTTTAGGATTTAACATGATGATTAACCTAGATTGAGGATTAGAGATCCCGCTAGTATTACTTCAAGCTATTTTGCTCACTTTACGGATCAAGTTTAACGTGATTATTCAGTTAAAAATCTTATCATTTCTTAGTAAAGTAAACTTATGCAGGGTTTCAGCTTGTAAATTGTTAAGCTGAATACTAGATGACATTTTAATTCTTGCCCAAAATGAGCGAAATTTCTATTAAGACTCTTGTGTTAATCGGATTTGGTGTTATGTTTGTGAGTCCAAGCTACGGAGTCTCCTTAATTTATCCCAATCAAGGGCAAAATCAAGAACAACAAAACCGAGACATCCACGAATGTTATGCACGAGCAAGACAACAAACGGGGTTAGACCCAACTCGCCCTTCTAAAGATGATAGCAATCCTACCCCAGCCTCACGACAGAGAAGACAACAAGAAATACAAGCTTATAATCAGGTTTTAGCGACCTGCTTAAAAGAACGAGGTTATAAGGTTGAATAAAAGTTATAACCAATTGCCGACCAGAACAAAAGGGGCCCAATAATAGGGATGTTGATACTGAGACGATCGCAATAAAGTCAATTGTGCTTGGCGTAGTGCTTCCGCTTTAGTCATCTGGGGTTGATTAAGAACGTAATAGAAACGAGTAATTAAACTAGCGGTCGATTGATCTTGCACTGACCAAAGAGTTGCTACGGTACTACGTGCGCCAGATCGTACAGCAAATCCCGCAATTCCTAAAGCCGAGCGTTGATCCCCTGCGGCGGTCTGACAGGCACTTAACACTAATAATTCGATCGGGTCTTGTTCTCTTTCAATAAGCAATTGATTAATCTCTTTGACATTGACGCGCTGATCCCAAGTTAATAAAAAAGTCTGATCAGCTTGAGACGAAAACTGACCATGAGTGGCTAAATGTACGATTGGAAAAGTCGTCGCGGCAATTTCAGATTTAATGCGATCTCTAGTAAATTCTCCGTCTAAAAATACGGCAGTCGGAACAATTCGAGCAATGTCTTGTACTTCTTTTTTTACCCCTGGCAAAGGCGAAAACCCTTGCCGTGCTTCGGCTAAACCACCCGCAAGTGTTCTTAAATCTTTGCGGTTAAATGAACGTGAATTGACCAATTGTAACCCAGGGGCCAGGACAACATTGTACTGCTCAATAAGATACTGTTGACCATCGTGCAGGGCGGCCATCGGTAGGTTCCGCAACAGTCCATCTAGCACAAAGACTAAAGTTTTGATTCCGTTTTGTTCGAGTTCTGAGCGAATAGGACGAATCAGCCAATTATAGAATTGTTGATGCGATCGTAATGGTTCTGGACTTGAAATAAACGGGTTTAGGTTGGCTAATAAATCATCATAAGCATTTTCTATCTCGTCTGTTTTCTCAAATGCTGTAGTGTAATAGCGTAACGGTTGTTTAGCAACAGATACAATCACCGCAAGACGATTCGGTAAAATAATCGGATAAATAATCGCTGCATCTGGATCAAGTTGTTCAATTGATTGCGATTTTGCATTTAAACACGCTTCTTGAAAAAAGTTGTTCAGTTCGGCAATTTGTAAAGCTTCAATCACATTGCGAGCAAAATTAAGATTTTCCTGACTGGGGGTTTGATCTTGCAGAAGCAAGCTAACTAACTCTCGATAAACGGGTTCTACACTATCTCTAAAGGTAAACTGAACATCTCGATTTGTTGCCACTAAATCAGAACGTAACGATTGCAGGTTCTCAAAGGCTAAGGTATAGGATTTGATCGCTTTCTGAGTGTCGCCTTGAATTTGATACAAATGTCCTAACTGCCATTGCCAAAGATAAGTTAAATGTGGGCTATTTATCGCTGAAAGTAACTGCAAAGCTTGTTGAGTTAACTGTTGAGCTTGGGTGATATTTCCTTGTTGATGGGCGATTTCTCCTAAATAACCCAGTGCATTCGCTTCTCCTCCCATATTTTCGATTATTTGTGCTTGTTGATAAGCATTTCTCACAATTTGTTCTATCTCAGACCACGATGTTGTATTTGAGGAGACGGTTTGAATCAATGGACATTGTTGCAAGATTGGTGATTTCGGTTGTGAGAGAGAATCTTTAGATTGAAGACAAATCAGATTTTGTGCAAGCTTAAGATGAGCCGTGATTGATGCTTGACTCGCTGGTAAACTGGTCAGATTTGCTTTAATGTCTGAAATTAAGATCGGTACTTCAGACGGTTGAATGAGAGCCGACAAACTTAGTAAATTAAGTTGAGCCTGAAGTTGAGTTGTTGGGAAAGATGCGGCTTGACGGTAACAAATGGCTGCTTTTGATAAAAAATGGTCTGAACTCTTTTCTAAGCACTCTACAGGCTTATTTAATGCTATTTCATGCTCTTTTCTCCGTTCCCCTATAGCCCTTGCTGTATTACCTAAACTCAGGTAAATAGCCGCTAGATTTTGCGTATCTTCAATTTGTCGGGCTAATTGTCCACTAATGAGTAAAACGTCTTGAGATTGTTCAGTTTGCCCAACGACTCGCAGCACATTACCCAGACTCCGTAAGCCTAGAATTTGGATTGGTGTAGCCTTTGTAAATTGTTGTAGTTGTTCAGAGACAGTGCAGCTTTGATGTTCAATTTCTAAAGTGGTTAATAGAGTGTCACAAGCTCTTGGATATAGCCCCAAATCTTGCATTGCTTGGGCTTGATTAATTTGATTTCGAGTAAAATTATTACGATCGCCTCTTTTTCGATGAATATTGGCGGCTTTAATCCAAGTTTCGAGAGCTAGTGTCGGTTGTCCGATCGCAAGTTGCAATTGTCCTTGAATATCTAAAGTTGATGCGAGAATCTGCTGTTGTTCAGAAGTATTTTTCAGTGATTCTAAAATATTTAGACTTAAATTCAAATTTGACGTGGCTTGATTCCATTTTCCTAGTTTTTGCTCACTCAAAGCGAGATTACTTAACGCCATCGCTTGATTAAGGGGATCATCTTGTTTAGCAAAATCATCAGCCGCCTGTTGCCAAATCTGAGCCGCTTCTTGATATTGTTGAGACTGATACAGTTTTTTGCCTTGTTCGACTAAGGGAAACGACAGCGCGATTTTCACAGACAGAAAAAATAATAAAACAGCCAAACTCAAAGATGGCAGATGAAAAAGCCGTTTTAATCGTCTCAGTATTCTCATAAAGCAGGGCAGCTAACCGATTTTTCTTTGTCTCGTTCTGGCTCGGTTACTATAGGATTATAAGCGGTCAATACTACTTCACCATTATTATTAAAAATCCATCCCTGAACGGGTTTAATCGGTTGAGGTGGTGTAAGGGATTGTTCTGACTTTTTGGGGCGATTTTGTGGAGAAACGGGTTCAACTAAATCGACTTGAACCGCATCACGATTAAGGTCATCATTAATATTAGGCGGTAAACCTCCGCGCCCAGCGATCGTAAATCCGTTAGTTTTGTCTTTTTGACAGGGATTTTGAATAACCATAGCCGTTGGATCAATTATGGTTTCGGGAAATGTCACTAGACCGCGACTAGGGTCAATTTCTGGCGTATTGAGTTCGATAATACCGTTAAATTCTGGCCCAAGAGCCGATGTAGCAGTGATGTCACTATTAAAAATCTGAAAAATTCCTTGAGTGTTGATGATAACTTGTCCACCTGCGGCATTTATTGAATTCGCTGTAATATCGCTATCAAGGAAAATTGCTAAAACTCCCGTATTAATATTGATATTGCCACCACTTCCTTTTCCCGTCGAATTTGTGGTAATTTGGCTGTTATTGCGTAAAATCGTTTCATTTTGAATATTTAGTGTGATATTGCCCTCACCTGCTTGTGTTTCTGCATTCAATAAGCCAAAGTTAGACAAATGAATTGAAGACGCATTAATATTAATATTTCCTGCTTGACCCATTCCTTGACTGTTAACAAGAATACTTCCCCCATCATGAATGTTAACTTGATTAGCATTCACAACGATATTACCACCGTTTCCTTGAGCAGAGGTCGCAGCACTAATTTGTCCTCTCTCATTAATCGTTAACTGTCTGGTGTTGATTTGCAAGATTCCAGCATCTCCAGCACCCTTAGTTAAAGTAGCTATACTACTAAAATTGCTGATGTTTACAGATTCAGAAGCATTGATGGTCACATTTCCGACTTTTCCAGTTGAGCCTAGATCAGATTCTGAGGTAATGAAAGCCAGATCCCGTAATATGACTTGTTTTGTGTTGATCACTAGCTTTCCACCATTTCCATCAGATAAAACGGATGTTGATAAAACGGCAGGCTCAAATAATAAAAGATTTCCCACAATCTCAACGGATTCTGAAGCATTTACCGTCAAGGTTCCGCCAGGCTTGTTTTGTGCATTCGCCGCCGCAAAAATTTTGGAACCATCAGCTAAAATAATATGGCGACCCTGTAGCTGGATATCTCCACCTTCAAGTACATTATTATTCCCATTGGCATTAATTTGAGAGTATGGGAATAAGCCCTGCTGTAAGCGAATATCGCCAAAGTTTTGTACACCATCATAGCCTAACATCCAGCCTTTAACGATTGGTTTTAAGCTAACTTGACCCGAATCCGCAACACTCCCAACTTCAACACGTCCCCCATCAGCAGTTAAAAATCCTCCTTGTAGTGTCACATCACCGCCAATTAGCGCTAAAGTTTTCCTTGGCTGTACTTGAAGTCCTCCAATGTCCTTAAAGTTTTTTCCTGTGTCATACAACGTCTGAGATTGATTGACGATCGCACCAGGGATATTTCTAAACTGTAAACCAACGGGAATACTAACTGTGAGTAAAGCAGAAGGTTCGGCATTGACTGCACTAAACCGTGTTCCATCGGAAAAAATCAGATCACTAGCAGTAGTAGCAATAAATGAACCTTTGAGATCTAAAGCTGCATTGGGGCCAAAAATAATCCCATTCGGATTAAGCAAAAATAAATCGGCATTTCCTAACACGCCTAATGTTCCCAAAATGCTCGACTGATGACCACCTGTCACTCGGCTAAATATTCGCTGAATTTGGGAGGGATTGTTAAAATAAACCCTATTTCCCTCACCAACGTTAAATTCTGTAAAACTATGAAATAAATTTTCGCCTCGACTTGCCCCCCCTTCGATAAGATCACTCTTCAGACCATTAACGTCAATATTCGGTTTAATGACTGAGCTTTCTGCCCCCAAAGACTGATCGATTAAAACTTGATTGGGTTGAGCCTCAGCACTATCAAGAATTATTAAATTTGCCGTCCAAATTAAGCTAACTATCCCTAAATGACGTAAAGTGCCAGAAACCCAATCAAATTGATACTGTGTAAAGATTTGATCCAACATTATTTGATCTTGCTTGATTATTTAATACCCCATTTTTGAGGTGCAGAACAAGGTGCATGAGGGGGGCCGCCAGGAACACAACCCATTGACAAAGCCATAATTTCTTGAGTAGTTGCAGATTGATATTTGATCTCAACTTCAAGGATATCGACTATTTCAGGTGAAATCTTATTTTGGATAAAAAAATTAGACATAAGACCCGCTAATTCATTAAGACATTGCTCACTGGGAAAAGCTGCGATCTGGTCTTGTGGGATAGAATGTTGATCTAAAAATTCATTCATTTGTTCTGTTAATTCTGTCAAACATTTCTCATTTGCCATAGGTGTCTTTTGAGTCTGTAGGTTTGATTTGTCTACAACTTTTATTTCAATTTGAAGACCTTCAGCAATTGTAGGTGAAATTCTTCGAGGTTTTTCTAATGATGGGTTTTCATCTTGATGGGGTGCAAAAAAAAGCGCGATCATTTTTGCAAGTTTTTCCGAATCTTCTTTGCTTAATGGTAACGTTTCTGGTGTAGTCATAAATAAAGTCCTTTTTTTACAACATTACATTAAATGTTTAGTTTCCTTGTTGAAATCTAAAAAAACAGTTAGTTTTAGCCAATCAGCCAAATTAGGAAACATTTAATTTAACAATGATTCTAAAATGCTAACATCAAAAAAAATCTAACTATAATAAAATTTATTAATTTTTTTAAAAAACTCAATAAATTTATGTATTTTTAAGCAGTTTTTTGACTCAAAACTAACTTAACCATGCTAGTAATAGACTAAAAACGATCCAATTGAGCAATGTTCTAAGACCCATAATCATGATCGCACCTGCTGCAACAACGGGATAACCAGAACTCCACTCGACCTTAAAATCCTTGACTACAGCAGAAGTCAAACCTAAAGCCAAGGTTTCTAAAGCAATTTTAGCAATAAAGAAAATCGGAAGAAAAGCTAAAAGTGTTTCAATAATGCCCAAAAAGAAAGATGCTTTAAAAATTGTTTCTAAGCTATTAGCACGAATTCCTAAACCTAAAACAATAGCGACAAACATACCAATAGCTGTAAATAAAGTTCCTGTCCCTAAAACACTTAGCGTATTAAATAAACCTGATGCTTTTTGCATGGCGACGGGTTGGGACGTTGTTTTATAGGAAACTTCTGGCCATTGCGTCGGAATCACTTCAATTGCTAAAGTATTAACATTCACGTTTTGTTGAGTTTCTTGATAACGAAAAACGCAAGCTGTTCTAATGGGTTCTGAACCCCCTTTAAAATTATGTTGGTGGACATCAACCAAATAAACCCCAGGTAAAATAATTTTGCCTTCTGTTGAGATCGGTTTGGGCATCATTTTTGCTACTTCTTTAAACTTCATACCCGCTTTAATAGTTCCGTAAAACTCACAAGTTCGAGCTGCCGACTCTGAAAGACCATAAGGAACAGTATAAACATCGGCTGTCACACCTTCAAATTCGGCTGCGGCTTTGGTTCGTTCTGATGGTTCTCCAGCATGACTCTTAGACGCTAATTCAATGGCAGGCGCACCGACCATTTGTACTGCAAGTTCGCATTCATCAGAAGCAGGAGAATTTGCACACAAAGGAGACGTTTCTAAAGCAGCACTCATCGTCCGAAAATTGATCATAACCGCAAATACTGTAAAAATAATCCATGCGATCGCTAAATGGAGTGATGAAGGTTGCAAAGTAGGTGTTTTTTTGCGTTTGGAAGCTTTTTTAGGACGAGAATTTGAGTTATGGGTTTGAGTTAGGGGTTTTTCGGCTGGTATTGGTGGTTTAGCTTTAGATGGGGTTAATAGAGAGGGTTCTGTCTCTTCTCTGGGTTGGTATGGTGTTGTTTCGGTTGTTGCTGGGGTTTGTTCTGCAATAATTGCTAAAACGGCTTGCATTTGTTCTATTGTTGCGCTTGGATTAAGACAATAACGACTAAACCAGATCGAAGCTTTTCGCTTTTCTGTTGGATCTAGTGCCAAAATCTCTTTAACCCATTTTTGTATACTTTCGGGATGATTTTGTGTATTGGGTATTTGACCTGTATTAAAAATCTCTTCTAAGAATGGTACAATGATTTGTTTATTGGGTAAAACGTGAAAAAAGTCAACCATTTTGGCGATATTGGTTGGCGGATGGGGTAACTTTGCTGTTAAGAGTGAACGGTTACTGATAAAGCAGTAATTTGATAATTCAAAGGGTTTAGCGGTAGGTTCTCCGACGACTTCTGTTGCTAGGGTTTCTTCTATTTCAGATGATGATTCATTTACAGTTTTTTCTTGAGTGTCTTCTACAACAATTTCAGGTAATGGCTCGCTTTCTGGGGATAATGAGCCTAGTTCTGTGATGCTTTTTGGAATAACATCATCTATATCTGTCGATTTGGGTAGTTCTAGATAGGTATCCCAGTCTGGTTCAACGGTGCCAAAAATGCGACTATGAAGAGAAATGCCTTGTATATCTGAAAGGGGTAGTTTTGCGATCGTCTTAAAAATTTTGTCTGTTAGTTGCGGATCATCAACAGGATAGTCCGCTTCACGGTTGATATAAATGTATAAATAAGGAACTTGTAAAAAAACTTGAAAATAAATTCCCGCTTCCTGACATTGTTGTTCTACTGTCTGAAGGATTTCTTCTTCTGTCATCATAAGTCACGTTTAGCACAGATCAACTCTTCAGAATTAGTATTCCCTATCAAGCAGATAAATTAACAACAAGCCCATCAAACGCTTGCTACAACACCACGAACTAACATTAGAATAGTAAAATCAATACAAACGTTCGGGTCTTTAAAACAATGGTCGCTGATCCTAAAATCACCTACATGACTCCTGAAGAATATTTAGACTGGGAGGAACAACAACCCCTAAAATATGGCTACATTGATGGGAAAATTTACGATATTGCCGAAGTAACACTTTCTCATAATGAAATAGCCGTTAATTTAGCAACTTTATTAAAAACTTTTTTGCGAGGTAAAGGGTGTAAAGTCTTGATGGCTGGTGCAAAGGTAAGTGTATCTGAAAAAGGCCCGTTTCATTATCCTGATATTATGGTCACGTGCGATCCGAGAGATCAAAAAGCCCGTAAAGTAGTTAATTATCCTTGTCTTATTATCGAAGTTCTTTCCCCAAGTACAGAAGCATTTGATCGAGGTGATAAATTTAAACACTATCGTCAAATTAGTACCTTAAAAGAATATGTTTTAATTAATGCTAATAAAATGAGTTTGGACTGCTATCGACTCAATCATAATCATAAATGGGAATTAACGTTATATAATCTTGATGAAACGAATCTTACTCTAGAAGAAATAGAAATCAAATTTACCAGTATTGATTATTCTTGTTCTCTATCTAGCATTTATGAAGACGTACTCTTAGGTGATGATGAAAGCTAACTTAACCAAGCGATCGCATTTTTAATCCATTCTTCGACATGAGTATTTTTTAGCAACAATTGATCCTGACTCAATGCGGATAAAGCTTGATTAATTTCCTCTTGAGTATAGCCCAAAGCGAGTAAAGTCATCTCCACATCATCGATAATCTCTCTAGAAGGAATAGCCGACGATAAAGTTGTAGAAACGCCACTACTTTTGCGTCCTCCAGAAAGTTTAGTTTTTAATTCCAAAGCAATTCGTTCTGCTGTTTTTGCCCCGACACCAGGGGTTTTAGAAAGTGTTTTAATATTTCCCGTAACAATGGCTTGCACTAATTCTTCAATCCCTAGTGTATCAACTAAAGCAATGCCTAATTGAGTTCCCACACCCGATACAGCGATTAATTGACGAAAAAGATCGCGTTCGGCAGCACTAGCAAAACCGTATAAGATTGCTTGATCTTCTCGAATTTGGAAATGAGTGAAAATCGATTCAATTTCGCTTTTATTATCAGTAATCTGTCTAGCTAAACGCGACGGGATTTGAATTTCATAACCGATCTGATTAACTTCTAAAATTAAAATCAGCCGATTATTCGCATTCTTGACAACATCAATCACCAGACCTTTGAGATAGCTAATCATATAAAATGCACCACACTGATATAATAGAAAGTTAGCAAAAAGCTAAAAAAACAGAATTATACGTTTAAACCCCAATCTTGACTCAATAATGACTTCTATTTCCGCTTGTTTTCAATCGTTGCGCCATCAAAATAAATGTGCTTTTATTCCTTTTCTGACTGCTGGAGATCCTGATTTAGAAACAACCGCCAAAGCATTAAAAGTTCTTGATGATGGGGGTGCAGATTTAATCGAGTTAGGTGTTCCATATTCTGATCCTCTCGCAGATGGGCCTGTAATTCAAGCGGCAGCAACTCGCGCTTTACAAAAAGGAGTCAAGCTAGAGGATGTTTTAGAAATCGTTAGAACGACTAGCTCAGAAATGACAGCCCCCATTATTCTCTTTAATTACTATAATCCGATATATTACCGAGGTGTTGAGTCTTTTTTGGAGCTAATTGCGGCAGCAGGTGTCAAAGGTTTAGTTGTTCCTGATTTGCCCTTAGAAGAGGCTCACACCCTCTTAAATCCTGCTCATGAACGGGGGATCGAGGTAATTTTATTGGTCGCTCCAACAAGCTCGAAAGAACGAATAAAAATGATCACACAACAGTCTCAAGGTTTTATCTACCTCGTGAGTGTAACAGGCGTGACAGGAATGCGTTCTCAAGTTGCTACTCGTGTTGAAGAATTGATCTCTTTAATTCGTAGTGTCACAGATAAACCGATTGGAGTCGGTTTTGGCATTTCTTCCCCCGAACAAGCCTTACAGGTCAAGCAATGGGGCGCAGATGGCGTAATTGTCGGGAGTGCGATCGTCAAAAAACTCGCTGAAGGAACACCCGAAGAAGGATTACAATCAGTAAGTGAATTCTGTCATAGTCTTCAAAAAGCGATCATCTAATTATTATGGAAAAGTTTATTCCTTTATTGGCTCGAATTTTACTGTCAACCATTTTTATTAAATCTGGAGTTGACAAAGTTTTAGATCCAATGTCAACACAGCAATACATGGCCGCTAAAGGGTTACCTTTTGCAAGTTTGCTTTTAGTTGCTACTATTCTTGTTTTATTGGTCGGTGGATTATCGATTCTATTGGGTTATAAAGCTCGTTGGGGCGCACTGCTTTTGATCGGTTTTTTAATACCTGCTACCCTCATTTTTCATACTAACTTCCCTGAAGAAGAAATTTCATTTTTTAAAAATTTAGGACTCATGGGAGGATTGTTTATGATTGTGGCTTATGGTTCAGGATATTATAGTTTAGATCGACAAAACCCTTCATCTACTGTCACTAAGCCCCGCAATTTAAGCCGTTAATTAAACAATTTATTGAGGGATCAAGGTTGGCTCATTGGAGTTAGATACTTGATATTCTGTATTCGTTTCAGTGGGCCATTTTTCTTGAATTTTTCTTACTAATTCTTGTCCAGCATTAGTAGAACTATCCTGTAACTGTTCGGCAAATAAATCGGCTACTGCTTCAATTTCTTCAACACTGGTCAAAGAATGTGACACCACTTGATTTTCACAAATCACATATACAGCAGCTTTCGGCATTTCTTTAAACAAAAATCCACAAACCACCCCATCAGCTAAGGTAAAATAAGTGTAATCTCCATCTAATTCACCAGCATTAGGAATCTTATCTATCTCTTGTGCTGCATCAATCGCTCTTTTTATTTGAAGATTAACAACGGTTTTTTCTTGTGCAAAACTAGGAAAAATCAAACCGATGGCTAAAGCACTAGAAATGAATGATGTACCAATCATTCTTGTAAAAGAAAAATTCATCTTAATCAGAGAACACGACAGTTTAAATTCTATGATAATTATGAATCGACTTAAAAAACCAGATAATTATCAAAAACTTAACATTTTTTTAATCTAGAATTTCTGAGGTTCTGACAACAATTAAATTATAAAATAAGATTAAGTAATTTTTAACACCTTTTCTAACTATGCAGGGTCATTACGGTTCTTGGAAATCTCCGATTACTTCGGACTTGATTGTAACAGAAACAATCAGCTTAAGTGATGTATCTTTTGACATGAATGATGTTTTCTGGTTAGAAGGAAGACCATCGGAAAGAGGAAGAAACGTATTAGTCAAACAATCATCAGATGGAGAAATGAGAGAAATTACACCCCAACCGTATAATATTCGGACGAGAGTTCATGAATATGGGGGTGGTTCTTACCTCGTTACTGATGAAATTGTCTATTTTGTTAATTACGCTGATCAACAAATTTATCGACAGCAAGTTGATACAAATATTCCAGAACCTTTAACCACAATATCTAAATTACGTTATGCTGATTTAATTTTAGATAAAACTCGCGATCGCCTAATTTGTGTCTGTGAAGATCATAGCCAATCCGAACAAGAACCCGAAAATTATTTAGCTAGTATTGATCTTCAAAATGGAACCCTCAAAAAACTAGCTTTTGGAGCCGATTTTTATACCTCGCCTCGTTTAAGTCCAGATGGAAATCAATTAGTTTGGATTGAGTGGAACCATCCTAATATGCCCTGGGACGAAAGTCAATTATGGCGGGCTAATTTTGATAAAAGAGGCAATTTAGAAAACCGTCAATGTTTAATTGCAAACACAGAAGAATCAATTTGTGAACCCAGATGGTCGCCCGATGGTGATCTTTATTTTAGTAGCGATCGTACACTTTGGTGGAATCTCTATCGCTATTCAGATGAGCCAGTCCCCATTTATCAAACTGAAGCAGAATTCGCCTATCCTCATTGGATTTTTGGCCTCTCTACTTATGGCTTTATTAATTCTGAAAAAATTGCTTGTACCTATACTCAAAATGGTCGATGGTATCTCGCTCTGATTGACCTCAAAACTCAACAAATTCAACCGATTGATCTGCCCTACACTAATATATTTTGTCTAAAAGTTCAAGAAGAAAAGCTTGTTTTTATCGGCAGTTCTCCCACTCAAACACCAGCCATCATTCAATATGATGTTAAAACTCAAGAAACCGTCATTCTTAAAAATGCTAGTGAACTGACAATCGATCCAAAATATATTTCTGATCCAGAAGCGATCGCATTTCCCACAGACAACGGTCTAACCGCCTATGCTTGGTATTATCCCCCAAAAAACCCAGACTATCAGCCAAGGCCAGACGAAAAACCCCCCTTACTCGTCAAAAGTCATGGTGGCCCAACCGCCGCCGCCTCAGTTGGGTTAAACTTAAGAATCCAATATTGGACAAGTCGTGGTTTTGGTTATCTCGATGTGAACTATGGCGGTAGTACAGGATATGGACGCTCGTACCGTCAACGTTTAGACCACAATTGGGGAATCGTTGATGTTCAAGATTGTATTAACGGTGCCAAATATTTAGTCAAACAAAACAAAGTAGACGAAAACCGTTTAGCCATTTCTGGAGGAAGCGCGGGAGGTTATACAACTTTAGCCGCTTTAACCTTTCATGACATCTTTAAAGCAGGAGCCAGTTATTATGGGGTTAGTGATTTAGAAATTTTATGTAAAGATACTCATAAGTTTGAATCTCGTTATCTGGATCGGTTAATCGGTTTTTACCCAGCACAAAAAGAGATCTATGTCAAGCGATCGCCCATTCATTTTATTGATCGTTTATCCTGTCCCGTAATTTTTTTCCAAGGTTTAGAAGATAAAGTCGTTCCTCCCAACCAAGCCCAAATGATGGTAGAAGCCTTGAAAAAGAAAGGTTTACCCGTTGCGTATGTTCCGTTTGAGGGTGAACAGCATGGATTCCGTCGCGCTGAAACCATTAAAAAAGCCCTCGATGGGGAATTCTATTTTTATGCTCGTGTCTTTGGTTTTTCAATGGCAGATACAATAGATCCCATTGAAATAATCAATCTAACTTAACATGACGGCTGTTTATACCCTCGATGAACTAGAAATCGCGATCGCAACTCATCCTGAACAGTGGCGACCCCTAGTCTTAACAAATGGTTGCTTTGACCTACTCCATGTGGGTCATGTGCGTTATTTAAACGCGGCAAAAACCTATGGCAAAACCTTAGTAGTTGGTTTAAATAGTGATCACTCAGTGCGTCAAATTAAACCCCATAAAGCCGGGAGTCCACCCCGTCCGATTATTCCTGAAACCCAACGTGCTGAAGTCATTGCTGCACTAAAAGCGGTTGATGGTGTGGTCATTTTTAGTGAAACAACGGCCAACCATTTAATTTCTACCCTCAAACCTGATATTTACGTCAAGGGGGGTGATTATACCCTAACCACATTACCCGAAGCTTCAACCGTACAAACTTATGGCGGAAAAATTAAATTAGTCAAGATAGAGATTTCTACATCAACTTCGGGAATTATTGAATATATATCAAGAAATAAACTATAGTATGCTAGAGGCATTAAGCCAAGATAAGAACATCCTGTGCTTCTGTTAGGTCGCTAACATTCGTGGGGTGGTTATCTTGAACTAAAATAATCCATTAATCCTCTTTTAGCCTTCCCATGTGCTAGGGCAGATCAAAGAAGCCAAGTTTTGGAGTAGAAAGGATGAAAACCTTACCCTCTGTTGTCAAAAACCTAATCAAACTGAATCTAGCTACAGCGATCGTCGCAGTGTTAATTGTTCCACTAATGCGATCGCAACAAACACAGCTAACCAGTAATCAACCCGATGTAGCAGAGCCACCAGAATCCTATTATACGGCCGTCAAAGGAAAAACCAGCGCAGAACAAGCCCAATTAAAAACGAGCTATCAAAAGATTGCCCAGCACCAACAGCAAATCAAAAAGCTAGAAGGAGAAATACAAACCTATAAAAACCAAGTTAAAAGCCTACAGTTAGACAAAAACAATCAACCCACCCTTTCAACTCAAAACACTAATTATCCCCTGATTACTAAGAAAAACTTACCGTCTCTTAATCCTCAAAATAGCTCATTACTCAATCAAATCATTAAAAGTGGTCAAACAAATTCCTCTCTTGCCAATTTCCAAGTTTCAGGATCTTCTAGGCAAATTAAAAATTCTCAACATTCCTTACCAGAGAGACTAATTACCCAAAACAAAAATCTTCAAATTCAATCTAGGTTACCCGCATCGGGGCGTAGTTCCCAATCTTTTACGCCAACTACCAATCTTTCTTATCCTCAATCTACGGGTCAAGCTTTTAAACCTAGGAGTGCAGAAATAAAACTCGATTCAAGAGCTTTATTTGCTACAGAGTCGCCACAAAAACCATTAGATAGCTTTATCACCCCAAACCAAACGGATAGCTATAAAAGCAATGATCTTAAAAATAGAGTGGCCTTTAAAGCCCAGCAACTTTCTAAACAAGTTTATCGAGATTACATATATAGTAGGGGCGTCAACCCGTCTCATCAGCAAGCCGATGTACATCTAAGCCACGCTAATGATATTGTTGCAGGTCTGATGGTCGCTGATGAAAAAGGTCAGATTAATCACGGAACAAAAACCTATAGAAAAGTTCAAACTGCGATTAGGGCTTTGCGTAGCGGAAAAGATATCAATGATGCCGCCCGTCTTGCGAACTTAACCCCCTCAGTTTTAAATCAATTGATTAAATGGGGAGAAAATCGCCCTGGTAGTCTTTCCGAATTATCTGAAATTAGTCAAGCCAGTCCCAATGTAGAGTAATATTTTTTTCTCTAGCGTTTTTCACTTATAAGCATCAAAAAATTGGTTAAGATAGATAAGATGGATCAGACTAATCAACAAAAAAGCGACATCATCAGATGTTCCAAAGTTCTAGAAGTCGCCTACTGTTATATTACTTATTAGTAATAGCTGCTATTTTATGTTTATTTAGTGCGGCCTTTTTTTGGTTCTTTAGTCGCAGCCTCTATAATCAAGTAGACGAAAGCTTAAAATCCTTGGTGCTAGTTACTGCGCCCTCTTTTACTCAGGTTAGTCAAGAAAACAAGGATTTAAACAATTTAGAGGATGTTTCTTGGCGCGAGATTTTTAATTCAGAGCAACAAAGTTTAGAATGGTTCGACGCTCAAGGTCGGCTTTTAGCGCATCAGGGTAACTTAAAGTTATTATTTCCTCCTAAACAAGGGTTTTGGACACTGGTTAGTCAAAAAGATTTATTCCCCTATCAAATACGCACCTATACACTTCCAATTAAACAAAAAAGTCCCAATTCAGAGGAATCAGTCTTAGTAGGATATATTCGGGGTGGTCAAACAACTCAAGAATTACAAACTGTTCAAAATCAATTCTTATGGCAGTTAGGCTTTAGTATTCTAACGGTTTTAGGGTTGATTGCTCTTGGTGGGCTTTGGCTAACCAAAAAAGCTCTAGAACCCGTCATGCAAAGTTTTAAACAACTACAACAGTTTACCGCCGATGCGTCTCATGAATTACGTGGGCCATTAACAGCCATTAAAGCCTCAGTCGATGTGATGCGAAATCATCCCGAACGCTTTGAGTCCAAAGATGCCAAAAAATTAGCAGCGATCGCTAGTGCCACCGAACAAATGACCCATTTAACCCAAGATTTACTCTTTTTGGCTCGTAGTGAAGCAAAAGACAGCAATCTTAATCAACAAGAATGGCGTTGTTTGGCTTTAGATGCCCTACTCGATGACTTATTTGACTGGCTCGAACCCGTCGCCGAAGCCAAAAACATTGATTTTATCTATGATTGTTCAGCCAAAGCCAAAATTAAAGGAGATCAAGCACAATTAAGTCGATTGTTTTCAAATCTATTAGAAAACGCCATCAATTATACTCCAGAAGGCGGGAAAATTAGATTACGCCTCGTGAAACACAATCAGAACGCTTTAGTGAGCGTTGATGATACAGGAATTGGCATCCCATCAGAAAGCCTCCCCTTTGTTTTTGATCGGTTTTGGCGGGCGGATCAGGCTCGTACTTATCGTCAAGGGGGTACAGGACTCGGTTTAGCAATTGCCATGGCGATCGCTCGTGTTCATGGTGGACAAATTACGGTGAATAGTAAAATGGGGAAAGGTAGTTGTTTTCAGGTAAGCTTACCTCTTTATCGTTCAGAGACTAACCGCATACCCCAGTGGTCATCATGGAAAATCTTAAAACAGTTACAAAATTTACGAACCAATCAATCTTGGCATCTCCTCAAAAAAGCAGCACTGTTCAGCATCATTTTAATTCTTTCTATCTTACCCGTTTTGATTTTGACAGTCGCTTTTAATCAAGCTCAAACCTATAAAGGGTTACAATTTCCCCAGGGCGGGATTTCTTTTGCCGATGAAGTTATTTACTATCAAAAAGATGCTTATTCGGCACCATTTGATTTATCTTCGGAGCAAGAAACGCCCCATCATTCCTTAAAAGCATTGGGAATTCCTAATGCTAAAAATAAAAGCTTTTTATTTTTAGAAAAGCCAAACAATACAGTTAAACTTAACCCTAGTGGGACTCTAAGTGTAAAATTTACAGATAATTTATTGAGTGGTAATGGTAATTTTCAAAGCGATCTATGGATTTTTAGCAGTGAACCGTTAAAACATCCGCTTACAGTAGCAATTAGTCAAGATGGCATGGTTTGGTATGATTTAGGCTATGTTGACGCTCAACAAGGAGGAATTGACCTTGATCATAAGGGTTGGGGAGAAAAAGATTTTTTTTCTTATGTTCGTTTAACTTATGAACTTCCCGTAGTACAACAAGCCCCAGCAAACACCGCTAATTCTATAGAAATTGATGCGATCGGTGCGATGACTTCCCTTAAGATTATTCCTTCACAAAAAAGCTGGTTTCCTCATTTGAGCAGCTTGACACGCAGTATAATCCTGATCATCGTTTTACTGGGATTAGGCATCGGAGCGCGTTATGGCTGGAAACGAAAAATCTTTACAAGGAGGCAAATCATCAAGGACAACTCCACAGTCTGATATGATCGATTAAAGATTCTCGTTTAGATAAGCTTTTCTAAGTGCTAGAGAATCAATTTTTTTGCCAAACCAATATGACAGATCCCGATACGACCCTTTTAAAAGAATTTAGTATAGATATTTCGCAGTTGGCGAATCAATTTCGCTCAGAGTCCGAAAAAAATCAGTTACAAATGATTCCACATCTAGCCAGTGCTGGAGAAGAGGGGTTAAATGTCCTGAGCGATTTTTTAAGCTCTCTTCAAGGCGCACCCGTTAGTTTAGTAAAAGGGAAAGTGTATCAAACCCTTTATCAAGTTAAATCCTCTAAAACACAAGATTTTTTACAAATTCATTTCCCGACAGGAGTGGTACCGTTAGAGAGCGATCGTCAGATTGATTATCGTTTACTTCAGCAATTATTAGCTGAGGGTGATTTTCAAACCGCCGACAGTCTCACTCGTCAAAAGCTTTGTGAACTTGCTGGAGTTGCGGCAGTTAGTCGCAAATGGCTTTATTTTACCGAAGTTGAGCAATTTCCTAGCACCGACTTACACACTATTAATTCCTTATGGTGGGTTCATTCTGAAGGTAAATTTGGCTTTTCTGTACAGCGCAAAATCTGGCTATCTGTAGGACAAGATTTCCCGAAACTTTGGCCGAAAATTAACTGGAAAAATGGCAACAATTGGACACAATACCCAAATGAGTTTATTTGGGATCTCAGTGCGCCAGTAGGCCATCTTCCTTTATTAAATCAATTACGCGGAGTCAGAGTAGCCGCCTCTTTATACACCCATCCCGTTTGGCAAGAAAAAGGCTGGTAATTTCAGTTATCAGTAACCAGTAATCAGTAATTTGAGGACTGATTACTGTTGACTGACGTATCTGGCATTACTCTTTCTTTGCAGAGAAATAAGCCTCTAAAGCCTCATTAATAATGTGGTTCATGGGCCGGCCTTCCTCTTGAGCCGCACTTTTAAGACGTACAAACATTTCATCAGGTACACTGACACGATTTTGGTTTTTACGATCTTTACGAGGCTGAGTAGTCTTTTGTTTCATAGGAACTTGATCAGACGGTTGATAATTAGCAGAAAATTCGCGTAAGGAGTCAAAACCGACTCGATGACAAAACTCACCAAAACTTTCACCTTTGCTTTTACTTTGTTTAAAGTAAACCAACAAGGGTTCTAGAAATGCTTCGATTTGTTCATCAGGTAGTTTATCGACATAAGCTTGTGCTAAACGGGTTTGATTGGGTGTTCCGCCTAACCAAACTTGGTAAGCGTTCGGTGCGCTACCCACAAAGCCTAATTCAGCCATGTAGGGTCTAGCACAACCATTAGGACATCCTGTCATCCGAATCACGAAATTTTCATCTTTAAGATCTAGCTTATTGAGTAAAGCACGAATGCGATCGATAATGCCAGGTAAAGCGCGTTCTGATTCAGTGATGGCTAAACCACAGGTGGGAAGTGCGGGACAAGCCATCGAAAAACGCACTAGCGGATCGATTTCTTGAGCATCCGTAATCACACCGTGTTGCTGTAAGATGTCCTCGATCAACCCTTTGTTAGTCGGTTCAATCTCATAGAGAATAATATTATGATTTGGAGTCAGTCGCATTGGAATTTGAAACTGTTCGACGATCTTCCGCAAAGCAGTCTTTAGTTGAAAGCTTCCTTGATCTTGAATGCGTCCATTTTCGACGGAAAGACCAAAAAATAGCCGTCCGTCTCCTTGTTCATGCCATCCTAAATAGTCTTGATATTGCCACTCAGGCAAGGGTTTAAATGGCTCTAGTTGCTGTCCTAAATAACCTTCTAGGGTTTCTCTAAATTTTTCTACACCCCAATCATGCAATAAATATTTCATCCGAGCATGACGACGATTAAAGCGTTCACCATAGTCTCTTTGGGTCGCCACGATCGCTTTTATTGCACTATAAATATCATCTTTGTTGATATAACCGATCGGATCTGCCATTCGCGCAAAGGTTTCTTCATTATTGTGGCTTCTTCCTAAACCGCCTCCCGCTAGGATGTTAAATCCTTTTAAGTTGCCTTTAACGTCTGTAATAACGACTAGACTAACATCATGTGTATAAACATCAATCGAGTTATCCCCAGGAACCGTGACACTACATTTAAACTTACGAGGCATATACTGTTCCCCGTAAATCGGTTCAACTGGATCATTAAGATTTGTTCCGTTTGTGTTACGTTCTCTTGCCGCTTTTACTTCTGGCTTTTCTTCAGCACTGATCGCTTTTTCGCCATCTAGCCAAATTTCGTAATAAGCTCCCGTTTGTGGGGTGAGTAAATCAGCCAAATTATCCGCATATTCCCAAGCATACTGATATTCGGGGCGGTTTTTGTATGGTGCGGGCGGGGCCATGACGTTACGGTTAAGATCTCCACAGGCTCCTAATGTAGACCCCATATTCCGCACAATTCCTGCGATCGCAGCTTTTAAGTTTTTCTTGAGAATGCCGTGAATTTGCATCCCTTGGCGGGTCGTTATTCTCAGGGTATGATTGCCGTATTCTTCTGAAAGCTTTTCCATCGTCAAATACAATTCAGGTGGGATATAACCGCCTGGACTACGAGTTCGTAACATGAACTGATAGTCTTTTTCTTGCCCTTTGACTCGGTTATCACGGTTATCTTGTTGATAGGAGCCGTGAAATTTGAGGATTTGTGTAGCCTCTTCAGTAAAATGGGTAGTGTCCTCTAGCAGTTGGGTCGCAACAGGTTCTCTTAAGTAGTTACTGCGTTCTTTTAGCCCTTCTACTTTAGAGACTTTACGAGTTTCAGAAATGGGGGTTGTAACCATTATTATTTTTATTTCAGCGTCTAGTTGTCTCAATCAGTCAAGATGGGTTAATCTTGTTTTATTGCTTCTTCTCCGCCCTGAAAGAGTCCTAGCCAATTACTAGGTAGATCGATCTAATTGACTGATGAACGGCTTTGATGATCGTTAGTCAACTTAGAACAGTCAACTCAGAACGGAGAATAGAAACTTTTTGACAATTTGCCATAATTTCCATTGTAGCGTTAACTCTCTCTTTTCTTTCTTTAAAAATTGTGTAATTTTTTAAAATATAAGTAATCAAAAACAAAAAGAATTAAAAAAGCGTGATTAAATAAACTGATAAAAATCAAGCAATTGAGTTGACAAAAGAAGTTTTCATCAAGTAACTATTATCTTGATTGTTGCAAATGATAAAAAGAGAAAAAATAACATCTGTGATATCTTAAAAAAGTCATTATTTCTAAAATAACCGATGAACCAACCGATCGCAGATCTTCGACAAAATTACACGCTGACTGAATTAATTGAATCCCAAGCTGATCTAAATCCTTTTGTTCAGTTTAAAAACTGGTTTGAAAAAGCTTTAGACGCGCAGATTCTAGAACCTAACGCCATGACTCTCGCTACCGTCAATTCAGAGGGAAAACCAAGCGCACGAATGGTTTTATTAAAAGATTTCGATGAAAGAGGATTTGTCTTTTTTACTAACTACAACAGTGCTAAAGGACAACAATTAAAACAAAATCCCTGGGTCGCTTTAGTCTTGTGGTGGGATACTTTAGAACGTCAAATACGGATCGAAGGGCAAGTCGAAAAAGTCACCGAAGCTGAATCAGATGGCTATTTTTACAGTCGTCCTAATGAATCCCGTTTTGGGGCTTGGGCTTCTGAGCAAAGTAAAATTATCGAAAATCGAGAAATTCTCGAACAACGTTTAACAGAACTCAAACAAAAATACGCAGGTCAAGAAGTTCCGCGTCCGCCACATTGGGGAGGGTACCGCGTCATCCCCGATCTGATTGAATTCTGGCAAGGACGACCGAGCCGCCTTCACGATCGCTTATCCTATCGTCGAAGTGAAACAGGTCAATGGCTTAGAGAACGCTTATCTCCTTGACCAAAATATTAGGTCTTCTGTAATAAATGTTAACGTTGATGGCTCATCGTTCTGAGTACCCTTTTGTTAGATAGTCGTTTCAGTAACCCTTCTACTCAACATTCACCTCAAGTTTAAAAAAATTAGAGGATCTTTGAGTAAAGATGAAACTTCTATGTAAGATAGAGCATACTTTGAGAAAAAATAGATTTTGACGAAAATGTTACCCATTACGAAAAAAAATACCGCTTTACTGGCAATTTCAATTTTATTAACGCTAGTTGGTGAACCCATTTTAATTCGTCACTCACCAGCGATCGCAGATAACACCATACCTACTACGCCGACTAAACCCGCCCCTTTTCCTCTACCAACTTCTGTCCCAAGTGGAAGTAAAGTAACTGTTGATGGCTCCAGTAGCATGAATAACATCAACGAAGCCCTCAAAAAACAATTTGAGTCAAAATTTAGCGGAACTGAAGTTACCCTCGCTGAAAGTGGAACCGACCAAGCCTTACAGGCATTACGAGACGGTAAAATCGATCTAGCAGCGATCGGTCGTCCTCTAACCGCAGCCGAACAAGCGGAAGGCTTTAAACAATATGCCGTGACCCGAAATAAAATCGCGATGATCGTTGGGCCTGATAACCCCTTTAATCAAAGTTTAACGATCGATCAATTTGCTCAAATTTTTCGCGGTGAAATCAAAGATTGGTCAAAAGTTGGTGGTACAGTCGGTGTAATTCGCGTCATTGATCGTCCTGCAACTAGCGATACTCGTCAAGCATTTAATAACTATCCAGTCTTTCAAAAAGCCCCTTTAAAAACGGGTGATAACGCCACAACCGTCGCCGAAGACCAAACCGATTTAGTGATTACTGAATTAGGAAAAGATGGAATCGGATATGCGATCGCAGATCAGGTGGAAGGACGTACCGATGTCCGCATCTTGAAAATGCACGAAACGCTCCCCAATGATGAACGCTATCCCTTCTCCCAACCCCTGATCTACGTTTATAAAGGTGCTGCACCCAGTGACGCAGCCAAAGCCTTTCTAGGCTATGCGACAGCCCCCGACAACGCCACCGTCATTGAAGATGCCAGAAAAGCCGATGTTGCCCCCGCACCCGCAGAACCAGCCACTACAGAACCAGATCGAGGCGGTGGTTTTCCCTGGTGGTTATTGCTGTTAGCTCCACTACTATTGATCCCCTTCCTCCTCAGAGGTCGTTCTGAACCCGAACCCGAAGTGATTCGCGATCCGATTCCTGCACCGCCACCCCCCCCTCCAACCCCCGTAGCTGCCCCCTTAGCTGCCAGTCGGTTAATTCTCACGCCTCGTGATTGTCGGAATGCTTATGCTTATTGGGAGGTTCCCTCAGAACGCTTCGCGCAACTTAGAGGCGACGGCAAAAAATTAGTGATTCGGCTCTATGATGCCACCGACATTAATCTAGATTATGATCATCCGCACCGTGTCGAAGAATATGATTGCAACGAATGGGATCAAGATTTACATATTCCGATTGCCGTTGATAATCGAGATTATGTAGCAGAACTGGGCTATGTCACCGATCAAGTCGGGGAATGGTATCCAATAGCCAAATCAGACGCGGTTCGCGTTCCTGCTTGTCAGCCTATAATTAATACACCGACAACGGCGGCGGTAGCGAGTGCGGCGGCTGGTGCCATTGCTCTTAATTCGCTATCGGCTCCTGAAACGGGTCGCATTATTCTAACTCCTCGTAGCTGTACAGAAGCTTACGTTTATTGGGAAATTCCTGACGAACATAAAACGGCTTTGCGAAATCAAGGAGGCGAAAAATTAAAGCTTCGGATTTATGATGCAACTGATTTAGATCTTGATGAGCAGTCCCCCCATTCTGTTGAAGAATACGAATGTAGCGAATTCGAGCAAGACAAACACGTACCTATCAGAGTTGATGATCGAGACTATGTAGCAGAACTGGGTTATCAAGCGGCTGATGGAAGTTGGTATCGTTTAGCTCGTTCTCTTCATACGCGAGTACCTGCTTGTGAGCCAGTTATTGAACCAGTTAATCCACTAGAAACTGATTTAATCACTAATTCAGCAACCACAGCAGGTTTTGTTCAGACAGATAACGATAGAGTCAATGATGTTTTTGAATCGGATCGAGATCCTCTGGAAAATCTCTTCGATACAAGACGTGACAAGGTTGATGAGGTGTCGTCATCTGAAACTGTTCAGACGGGCAGAGAAAAAGTTAATGATTTCTTTGAATCAGGCCGAGATGCCTTAGAAAATCTCTTTGATGCAGGTCGGGACAAGGTTAATGAGATTCGCTCTAGTGATACCTTTAAGTCTGGTAGTGCGAATGTTACGGCAGGGGGTGCGGCGATCGCGGCAGGTTTAGGGTCAGCAGCAGGCGGGATTCGTGATTTCTTTGAGCGCGATGATACTGAAGAAGGCATACAAGATAAGATTACTCTCAGATGGCGTAATTCAGAAGAGGCATTTGTTTCTTGGCGGATTTCTGAATCAGAAAAAGCAACCCTTCGTCAAAATGGCGGTCAAAGATTGGCTTTACGAGTTTATGATATGACAGACACTAACTTAGATGGTCAACCCGATAGCGTCTGGGAATACGACTGTGAAGAATTTGAGACTGAAAAATTCGTGCGGATTTATGGTGGCGATCGTAATTATGTGGCTGAACTCGGTTATCTCACTGAGGAAGGTCGCTGGCTACCACTGGCTAAATCGAATGCTCTAAAGGTTGAATAAATTTTTTGAGTTTGACTGCCCCTAGCCTCCTATCAAATGAGGAAGTTAGGGGAGTTTTTTTATCTTATAAAACGGCTGGCAAATTTAAACGCATCTCCTAGATCGACATCCCCATCTTTATCGCCATCTAAAAAGGAGTTGAGTAGTGGGTTATTTCCAGGTAGACTAGAGTTTTTGGGCGTACCCATTTTTAACAAGCCTAAAACCGCAGGAATGAGAATAGGAAGCAAACCCTGAATCATTTCGGCTTTTAGTCCCGTTTTTTGGGAAATGCTATTAACGATTTGTTGCTGAACTGAAGCAGGAATAAGAGATTGGATTAAAGCGGTTGAGGCTGTACCACCCGCTAAACCCCCTAAATTTCCCATTAAACCCCCTAACATATTACCGCCTGTAGCTTGACCAATTAAATTTTCTAGTTGTTGGTTGCCGACAGTACTGCGTTGATCTTGTAATGCAGAACGAAGATAATTGCCAATGGTAGACAGCATCGTTTGTGTGGTTGCAGCATCAAGGCCATTTTGCTGTGTTACATCTTGGACTGTTTTGGTTATTGTTTCTAGGGAACTGGCATCACCTTGTAATTCGGGGTTATTAATCGAGTTTAAAATATCGTAAATAAGTGCCATATTTTTCCTTGTGTTAATAGTAAGCTTTTAAATAACATTTAACTCAATTTTGGCCTCATTTTTCCACTAAAATTCTAAAAAAAACAATAATTTAGAATATTTTAATCTTTGATGGAATATTTCTGCTCTTCCAAACGGTATAGTTTTAATCGAGCTTGCTGAAGCGACTGTTGCATCAGTTTAATACTTTTTTAAGCTAAGGTTAACTCTAAGTTCAAAAATGACCCTAAATTTAGCTATTTTGGTAATTTAGAATTAGTTAGAGTTAACTCTTTTGTAATGCAAGCTACTTTTTCGTTTATTTTTTAGGAGAAAATCTCAATGACTTTACCTGATTATTCTTCAGATGAAATCGCTAAAGTTGCGGGTGCCGTAATGATTAGTGGTATGGCTGTAGCGATGGTTGATATGGGTGTGATCTCAACAGCCATTGAAGCGGCGGCAATGGCTAAAGAAGTTTCTGGTGCTGCTAAAAAATACCCCAGCAACACGATCATTCAATCCTTATTTTCTGAAGAAGCGATTGAAAAAGCGAAGATACAAGGAACCTCTAAAGTTGAAATCAAAGCAGAAGACATGAAGCCTGACACTGCTATTGATACGGCCAATAAAGCGATTACGGAGGCTTTAGCTATTCTTGGAACGAAAGCAACACCAGAAGAAATTAAACAGTACAAAGAGTTTGTTTATTCCTGTGCTGAAGCTGTAGCCAATGCTGCAGGAAGTGGTTTATTTGGTACGGGTGAAAAAGTTAGCCCCTCTGAAGCTGCCGCTTTAGCTCAGTTAAAAGTTACACTTGGTTTGTAGATATTGTTACAATTTAAGTTGAAAACAAGATTAAGGAGTCAAATATGGGTTGGTTTGATAGAATTTTCGGAAAAAAAGCCCCAGAAAACGCTAAAGTGAATCCTGCACCGAGTACCCCTGATATTCCCCCCGAAAGATTAGGACTCAATGGCGAATACGATGATAGTGGACTCGCTAAACGAGTTGCTTTAGCATTTGACAATGATTCTGCATTAACTGATGAAGATAGACTTTGGGTTGCTCAAACGGGTAGTACAGTTGTTTTAAAAGGTACCGTTTCCGATCAAGCAACACTCGATAAAATGATCTCAGTTGCTCATAATGTGAAAGGGGCTTCGGTTGTCGATAGCAGCCAAGTCACTGTAAGCTAGAGTTACACATTAGGGCGGGGTGATTCCTGCCCTAAGAATTACTCGGCCTAAGCATTAAACGTAGCATTTGCCAAGCTTCATACACTTTTTGTCGATGTACTAAAGCAATGTAATTGACGACTAAGCAAGTCAGCCCTAAACCGCATAAGATAAAAGTCGGCGGCATGACTACCCCAATGATAAACCAAGTTCCGACATGGAGAAAAAGAGCCAGAGCTAGAGTAGAGGCAATGGTGACAATAGCAAGCATTTGGCGTGTAGAGGCTTGGATGAATGAGAGTCTTAGTGTGAGGAAGGTAGCTACTAAGTTAGCAGGAACTAGGAAGGAACAAATTGAGATGCAATGGATACGAGAGAATTCAGCAAGAGAGTTTAGAGTATTCATACTTAAAACTATAACAAGTTCTTTTATTCTAGACAGTCGGCTTAACAACAATCACCCCATATGCGTCGCAAGATAGATATTTTTGGGCCGCTTCTTGGATTTGATGACTATCTAAAGACTGAATATAACTCGGATAATTGAGAGCAGGTTCTAAGGTTCCTAGCCCAGAGTAATAATAACCATATAGATTAGCACGATCGCTCGGTCGTTCATTACTAAACACAAATCGGTTAGCCACCTGTGTCCGAATACGCTTTAACTCGGTTTCGGTAATGGAGTCCTCTTGTATTTTGCAAAGATGATTGATAATAATTTCTTCGACTTTGGCAATATTTTCAACTGGGAGTTGCGCGGAAATTGAGAAAATCCCTTGAATGTTATAACTTGAATTACTGGCACTAATTGAAGAAACTAGCCCTTTTTCTTCCCTTAGTTCCCTAAATAAACGAGATACCTTACCCTGTCCTAAGATCACGGCGAGTACATCAAGTGCATAAGTTTGATCGAGATCTTTTAATCCTGGAACGCGCCACACCATGACTAAACGGGCTTGTTGTAAGGATTCATCTTCGTATTCAGAGCGAACAATTGTCTTAAATTGGGCTTCAGGATGTAAATTTTCAGTAATAGAAGACGGTAACGGAGCGATTTGACTATCTGTAGACTGAGCTACAATCTCAATCAACTGCTCAACAGGTAAATTACCTACTACAGCAGCCGTCATCTGAGAGGGTTGATACCAACTCGAATGAAAATCTCGCATCTGTTGAGGGGTTAACTGTTCAATGACTGAAGTTAAACCCAATACGGGACGACGATAGGGAAGCGTATTAAAACAAGTTTCCATCGTCCGAGAATAAATGCGACGACGCGGGTTATCTTGAGAACGGCGAATCTCTTCTAGAATCACTAATCTTTCCCGTTCAAACGCTTCATCAGCAATTTGAGCATTGAGTACCACATCCAACTGTAGCGGGGCTAATTCAGCAAAATCATGAGGAGCCGTTGTAATATAGTAGTGTGTGTATTCTTGACTGGTTGCCGCATTCGTAATCGCTCCCTTTGCTTCGATTAGACGCTCAAATTCACCACTTTTAAGGTTTTTTGTTCCTTTAAAGACCATATGCTCTAAATAATGAGCCATTCCGTTAATTTCATTAGTTTCAACGGCTGAACCAACATTAAGCCAAACATTGAGATTAACCACATCTAAGGGCATTTGCTCGGCAATAATCGTTAAACCATTGGGTAAGCAGTGAATTGTCGGAGAATTAAGCGCGGGAGAATGAAGCAGAGTTGCAGTCATATAAGGAGATGAATCGAAGAGAACCTGTTACTTATATCTTAGACTGATTATTCGATGGTTACGAGGCTTTGATTGTTATCTAATTGCGATCGCCACCTCAATTTTTTAAAATTTACATTTCTTCAAATGTTGTCACCCATACGTGTTATGATGGCTCGTGGCAATCCTTCAGAATCTTTTAAGATTTCTGGTGATGAGCCAATTGACCACCCTTTGAGAAGACCCTGACGCTGATCGATCGTGAATCTGTCTAATCAGTCTCCCGAATCAAATCCGACTCCAGAAGAAACGCAAAACACTTCTGCGGGTAATTCAATGCAAGACTATTATCGATTGCAACGTACCTTGTTGCTGACGACATTGGTTTTGAGCGGGCTTATCTTTCTAATGGTTTGGGCAGTTTACTCTTTAAATACGGCTCTTAACTATTTATTGGGTGCCTCAGTAGGGTTTACCTATCTCAAATTATTAGCGGGAGATGTCGAAAAAATAGGCACACCGAAACAACGAGCAGGAACTAGAGGGCTAGGTTTATTCGTGGTTCTGATTGTTGTCGCTAGTCGATGGCAAGGACTTCATATTGTTCCAGTTTTTCTGGGATTTCTTACCTACAAAGCCGCCATCATTCTTTATATGTTACAAAGCGTTTTTACGCCAGAGCAACAATAAAAAGAATGAGGTGATCAGTATGGTTTAAATAAACAAAAGTAATCGAAATGTTACACGATTTAAACCTTGTTAATCTGCCCTTAGCCGCCATAGAAGTTGGTCAACACTGGTATTGGGGCATCGGTAACTTAAAAATTCATGGACAAGTCATAATAGTCTCTTGGTTTGTCATGGGCTTACTGATTTTTGCTTCCCTAGCCGCCACTCGCAAGATCGAAAAAATACCCAGTGGAATGCAAAATTTCATGGAATATGTTTTAGAATTCTTGCGTGATTTAGCAAAAAACCAGTTAGGAGAAAAAGAATATCGTCCCTGGTTACCCTTTATTGGTACCCTATTCCTCTTTATTTTTGTCTCCAATTGGTCGGGGGCATTAATTCCTTGGAAGGTACTCGAAATTCCCGAAGGAGAATTAGCAGCACCAACCAACGATATTAATACCACAGTAGCCTTAGCTCTACTAACATCCTTAGCTTACTTTTACGCGGGATTAAGTAGAAAAGGATTGGGATATTTTGCTCACTATGTTGAACCGATTCCCGTTCTTTTGCCCATCAAAATATTAGAAGATTTCACTAAACCCCTTTCCCTAAGCTTCCGTCTTTTTGGTAACATCTTGGCGGATGAATTAGTCGTCGGAGTTTTAGTGTTTTTAGTCCCGTTATTAGTTCCTTTGCCCCTGATGGCGTTAGGACTATTTACCAGTGCAATTCAAGCATTGGTTTTTGCAACTCTGGCTGGAGCTTATATCCATGAGGCTCTAGAAGACACCCATGAAGAAGAACATGGTTAGCATCAGTGAAAATAAATAGATCAATTCGCTTCCTAAAAGAATGCAGAAAATGATCCGAAAGATAGGATAATAGCATAGACTCTTCTTTGGGAATTCAAAATGCAAGAATTCTTTAAAGTGTCCTGATGAGAACCTTAGCAAATCACTGATGGCTTGGGAAACTTCACTTTCACGCATACAACTAACTTGACAACTGTTATTCATTGATTAAAGAGGAAAAGATCATTATGAACCCTACAATTGCTGCTGCTTCTGTTATTGCTGCTGCCTTAGCTGTTGGTTTAGCTGCTATCGGCCCTGGTGTTGGTCAAGGTACTGCTTCTGGTGAAGCTGTTTCTGGTATTGCTCGTCAGCCCGAAGCAGAAGGAAAAATTCGTGGAACCTTACTATTGAGCTTGGCGTTCATGGAATCTCTAACCATTTACGGTCTAGTTATCGCTCTAGTATTACTTTTTGCAAACCCCTTTGCTTAAGTCTTTCTAATTATAAATTAGTTATATTGATTAGGAGATGAGTAAAAGTGTTGGTTAATTCTTTTACTCTTTCGTCTCCTGATCAATTAATAAAAAGAAAAGACTTTATTACTGTTAAAAAAAAATCACAGGAACAGTCAACAATGTTTGATTTTGATGCCACATTGCCCCTGATGGCATTGCAGTTCATTTTATTAGCAGTTATTCTCAATGCCATTTTTTATAAGCCATTAGGCAAAGTATTAGATGAACGGGCGGAGTTTATTCGCTCCTCGGAAAGCACAGCTAAAGAGAAACTGTCAAAAACAGAAGGGTTAACCAAAGAATACGAACTGCAAATCTCAGATGCTCGGAAAAAAGCGGCTGAGATTCTAGCCACGGCTCAAGCTGAAGCGCAACAAATTGCGTCTCAACAGATTGCCGAAGCACAAGCTCGTGCGATCGCCCAAAAAGAAGCGGCATCTTTAGAGATTGCCCAACAAAAAGAAGCAGCAATGCAATCACTTGAACAACAGGTAGAAGCTCTGAGCCGTCAAATCATCGAAAAAATCTTAGGGCCAGAGCTAGTTAAATAACTTCGATTCTGCCCTTAATGGAATAAATAGACTATGATAGATGCTTTTTTAATGGTAGCTAGTACAGTAGCGGCTGAAGCGATTGAAGCAGAGGAACATCATGGTTTTGGCTTAAACACCGATTTTTTAGAAGCCAACCTGATTAACCTAGCCATTTTGGTCGGATTACTTTTCTTCTATGGTCGTAAAGTCCTAACCAATTTACTCGAGGATCGACGCTCTAAAATTGCTGAAGTATTACAAGAAGCTGAAGCGCGTAACAAAGCTGCCGCAGATGCCCTTGTCGTTGAACAGCAAAAACTAGCAGATGCTAAAACGCAAGCCGAAAAAATTCGCTCAGATGCCCTTAAACGAGCAGAGTCCCTCAAAGTCGAAATTGCAGCAAAGGCAGAACAAGATGTCCAACGCTTGCAAGAATCAGCAACAAAAGACCTCTCGCTTGAACAAGAGCGTGCAATGGCTGATCTCAAAAAACGAGTCGCCGCCCTCGCCCTAGCTCAAGTCGAAAGCCGTCTTAAAGGCGATTTAGATGACTCTGCTCAACAACATTTAATTAATCGCGGTTTAGCACGCTTGGGAGGTTAAGTCATGAAAGGTAGTGCTTTAAGCACCGAAATCGCAGAACCCTACGCTCAAGCCTTAATGTCCTTGGCTCAAGATAGAAATCTGACCGAACAATTCGGGCAAGACATTCGGGCGTTACTAGATTTACTCAAAAACTCTCAAGACTTACGATTGTTTTTAGAAAGTCCAGTCGTTCAAGAAGCTAATAAAAAAGCCGTTCTTGAAAAAATCGTTGGAGAAGATAGTAATTCTTATCTCAAGCGTTTTTTATTATTGCTGGTTGAAAAACGGCGCATCGTCTTTTTAGAAGAAGTATGTCAGCAATACCTAGAACTGCTACGGAAACTGACTAATACGGTTTTAGCCGAAGTTACGTCAACTCAAGAGTTGACCGAAGAACAACGTCAATCGGTTGCCGAAAGAGTCAAAGCTTTAACTGGGGCGCAAGCGGTTGAAATTAAAACCAGTGTCGATCCAGATTTATTGGGTGGTGTGGTGATTAAAGTGGGATCTCAAGTTTATGACGCAAGTCTACGCGGACAACTGCGTCGTATTAGTTTGAACCTGAGCAAATAACCTCCGTACAGACGGGCCATGGCACGTCTTTACATCTATATCTATTCAAAATCTAAACAACATTCATCAGACTATGGTTAGTATCAGACCCGACGAAATTAGTAGTATTATTCGCCAGCAGATCGAATCCTACGACCAAGATATCCAAGTATCCAACGTAGGAACCGTTTTACAAGTAGGTGACGGCACCGCTCGTATCTACGGACTAGAGCAAGCAATGGCGGGCGAACTTCTCGAATTTGAAGATGGCACCATCGGTATCGCTCTCAACCTCGAAGAAGACAACGTGGGAGCCGTATTAATGGGTGATGGCTTCGGCATTCAAGAAGGCGGAACCGTCAGAGCAACAGGAAGAATTGCACAGGTTCCTATCGGTGATAATTTAGTAGGTCGTGTTGTTGATGCACTCGGTCGTCCCATCGATGGCAAAGGTGAAATTATGACCAGCGAAACCCGTCTCGTTGAATCAATGGCACCGGGGATTATTTCTCGTAAATCGGTCTGTGAACCCATGCAAACGGGGATTACGGCGATCGATGCGATGATTCCCATTGGACGCGGACAACGGGAGTTAATCATCGGTGACCGTAAAACTGGAAAAACAGCGATCGCCATTGACACGATCATTAACCAAAAAGGTGAAGACGTGGTCTGTGTGTATGTCGCTATCGGTCAAAAAGCCTCTACTGTTGCTCAGGTGATCGATACCCTGACCGAAAAAGGCGCGATGGAGTATACGATCGTGGTTGCGGCAAATGCCAACGAACCCGCGACCTTACAGTACATTGCTCCTTATACGGGTGCTGCAATGGCGGAATACTTTATGTATAAAGGTAAAGCGACTCTCGTTATTTACGATGATTTGACCAAACAAGCTCAAGCCTATCGTCAATTATCCTTACTAATGCGTCGTCCTCCTGGTCGTGAAGCCTATCCTGGAGACGTTTTCTATCTCCACTCCCGTTTACTCGAAAGAGCCGCTAAACTCAATGATCAACTCGGTGGCGGTAGTATGACAGCTTTACCGATCATTGAAACACAAGCGGGTGACGTTTCGGCGTACATTCCGACTAACGTAATTTCGATTACCGATGGTCAGATCTTCCTTTCTTCCAACCTCTTTAATGCCGGTTTCCGTCCTGCCATTGATGCGGGGGTTTCTGTCTCTCGTGTAGGATCAGCCGCTCAAACCAAAGCCATGAAACAGGTTGCGGGTAAGTTAAAGCTAGAACTAGCTCAATTTGCCGAACTCGAAGCGTTTTCTCAGTTTGCTTCCGACTTAGATGCAGCAACCCAAGCTCAACTCGCACGAGGCCAACGTTTACGGGAGCTTTTGAAACAACGCCAAAACTCACCTCTCGCGGTTTGGGAACAAGTCGCAGTAGTGTATGCAGGTCTCAATGGCTATTTAGATGATATTCCTGCTGATAAAATCACTGAATTTAGTCAAGGATTGCGTGATTATCTCAGAAACAGCAAACCTAAATATACCGAACTGGTTGCTTCTGAGAAGAAATTGGGTGATGAAGCAGAAAGTCTACTCAAAGAATCAATTACCGAGTTCAAGCAAGGTTTTGCTAAATAATTATTTTTTCCATCATAACCCGCGATTATTGTCAAGGGTTTGAGGTAACATCTGTAGGGGCTTGGTTGCCAAGCCCACAACCTTAAATTTAAAATCCACGTATGGTATAAGGAATCGATATGCCTAATTTAAAAGCTATTCGAGATCGCATTCAATCCGTTAAAAATACAAAAAAAATTACAGAAGCGATGCGTTTAGTTGCTGCGGCTAAAGTTCGTCGCGCCCAAGAACAAGTTCTCGCTACTCGTCCCTTTGCTGATGCTTTAGCACAAGTCCTTTACGGGTTACAAAACCGTCTCCAATTTGGTGCTGTTAGCTTACCCCTACTCAACCAACGGGAAGTTAAAACAGTCGGTTTGTTAATTATTTCTGGCGATCGTGGTTTGTGTGGTGGCTATAATACTAACGTAATTCGCCGTGCTGAACAACGGATCGCTGAACTCAAAGCACAGGGAATCAATTATCAACTGATTCCTACAGGACGTAAAGCGGTACAATATTTCGAGCGTCGTAATGCACCGATCGCCGCTTCTTACGTTAACCTAGAACAGATTCCCTCAGCAGATGAAGCATCAAAAATTGCCGATGAATTGTTGTCTCTTTTCCTCTCAGAAAGTGTCGATCGCGTAGAATTAATTTATACTCGTTTTGTCTCGCTGATTAGTTCTAGTCCAGTAGTACAAACTTTATTACCAATGGCCCCCCAAGGATTAGAAGGACAAGATGACGAAATTTTCCGCCTCATCGACAAAGGTGGAAGATTAGGAGTAGAACGGACTAAAGTCGGTTCTTCAGTCGAATCTTTCCCACAAGACATGATCTTTGAGCAAGATCCAGTACAAATCCTAGATTCTTTACTACCTTTGTACATCAATAACCAATTACTCAGAGCGTTGCAAGAATCAGCCGCGAGTGAACTTGCTGCACGAATGACTGCCATGAGTAATGCGAGTGAAAATGCTAGTGATTTAATTGGATCACTAACTTTAGGTTATAACAAAGCACGTCAAGCCGCCATTACTCAAGAACTCTTAGAAGTTGTTGCGGGTGCGAATGCTCTCTAAAAACTGACTTTTGTTTTAATGTTGTAGAGACGTGTTACACCGCGTCTCTATTACAATATAAAAGTGAACATTTGAGCGATAATATTTTTCTTGGCTAAACAGCGACTTGATACTTTACTGGTGACGCTTAATCTTTGTTCTTCTCGTCAGCAAGCACAAATCCTCATCCGTGCAGGAGAAGTCAAAGTTAATCAGCAAACCATTGATAAACCGAGTGCAGAAATTGATCCGACAGCGAAAATTGAACTATTAGCGAAACCAAATTTTGTGTCTCGTGGTGGCGAAAAATTAGCCAAAGCTTTAGCCTATTTTCAAATTTCGGTACAAGATCGAATTTGCCTTGATGGTGGTATTTCAACAGGTGGTTTTACCGACTGTCTCTTGCAAGCAGGGGCAAAACAAGTTTACGGAATAGATGTCGGATATGGACAAGTTGCCTGGAATATCCGTCAAAATGAACGAGTTGTCTTAAAAGAACGCACTAACTTTCGTTATCTAACTCCTGAAAGCTTATACGGAAATGCAACACCAGCCGATTTAGGAGTGATGGATCTATCTTTTATTTCCCTCACTAAAGTTTTACAGCCTTTATGGGATTTACTGATTCAGCCCAAAGAAGTAATTTTATTAATAAAACCTCAGTTTGAAGTCGGTAAAGAAAAAGTCGGTAAAAATGGTGTAGTGAGAAGTTCACTCGATCAAGCCAATAGTATCTTTAATGTATTACAAGTCGCTCAATCATTAGGATGGTCATATGCTGGTTTAACCTATTCACCGATTACAGGGCCAGCAGGTAATATAGAATATCTACTTTGGTTAAATGTTGCTGAACAAAAGTCGTTACCAACTCTAAAGATGATTCACGACATGACGGAAACGGCTATTAAAAGTTTTCAAAACTAACCCCTGTGTAAATCTCTTTTAAAGAAATCGTAAAATCAACTGAATTGAGTTTAAGTATCGCGTCTTCACCTTCATATTCAGTTAATAACCATTGATTTTCACTGGTTTTAACATATTGCATCACATGATATTGCTTTTGGTCAATGAGAATATATTCTCTCATTTCTGGAATTGACCGATAATAAAGAAACTTATCACCTTGATCGTAATTCTGGGTCGAAGGAGACAACACCTCAGCAATTAAGCTAGGATTCATGACAGTTGTCGTTCCTTTTTCTGTGTAGATAGGTTCACCTTCAGTAACCATTACATCAGGATAAGTATACTGACGATAGCGCGGTATCCAGACTCGAACACTAACCATATAAACTCGGTAATTCTTTCTTCTAAAAGTAAATTTAAGAGAAGCAGCTAAATTACCTGTAATTTCGTTGTGATTGGTAGTATTTCCCGTTAATGCTATAATTTCTCCATCTCTGTATTCATTTTTATATTCTGCCTTTTCTTCCAGTTCTAGATATTCTTCAGGAGTGTAGTAACGGGTTTGAATTTGCATCGTGTTAATGAATGAGAACTTTTACTTTATATTCTAAATCTGAAAAACCCGACTCATTTAAGGTTCTGCTGTCAAATTTTCCTCTAACTTTTGACCAAGACGCGGTTCTGTACCTGCAATAAGACGATCAATATTACTGCGGTGACGTACAATAACATAAATTCCTGCAACTGCCGCAAAAAGGATGTAAGGTAAAGGTTGTTTTAAAAATATCATTAAAAAAGTAACAATGATCGCACCTGTGATCGAACTTAGAGAAACAATCCGAGAAACCCCTAAAACAGCCAAGAAACTGCCTAGTGTTCCTAAACCAACGGCTGGAGACATCATCAATAAGACTCCTAAACTGGTTGCTACTGATTTACCACCGCTAAAATTTAGGAATACAGATTTACTATGTCCAATCACGGCCCCTATTCCTGCTAAAGTAACTAACCAAGGTTTCCAAGTTTCGGGAAACGGGTTAAAATCTGCTAAATAAATTCCTTTAGCTAGTGCGCTTGCCACAGGCACACCGAAGGTGACCGCCATCATTCCCTTTAGTAAGTCAATGACTAAAGCCGTAATTCCTGCGGGTTTTCCCAAGATTCTTAGTACATTTGTTGCACCTGTTGAACCAGAGCCATATTCTCGAATATCGATGCCTTTGATATATTTTCCCAGTAAATAGCCTGTAGGAAGTGAACCAAGTAGATAAGCGACTAAAAATAGCAGACTACTGGCTAAAAAAGGATTAATCATCGTTTTTAATAATAATAACTTGACATTTGTTGAGGATCGAGCGCAAAGGCTAACCACAAGGGGAATTGTAGCAGAGAAAGATTAATCCGATCTTCCGTGTCATCAATAATAATCAACGGCAGTAATTTTTCTTCCATCAAGCGATCAGCTTTTTGTAATAATGCTTCTGGAGACTCAAACAAGACTACACCGCGTTCTGGCCCAAAATCAGCGCGAGAGATGCCTAAACAGTCTTGTAACCCTCTGCGCCATTCTCCTAAGCGTTCGGGACTATCGGCTAAAACCAGAGTCCGACAGCGATCGCCATTAATATTTCGTAAAATAGCAATAATCGACGATGCAATCAAAATATTCTGTAAACGGCTGCCCATGCCTCGAATTGCACCGCGTCCACCTTGACTAAAAAACCAATTTTGGACACGTTCGGCGTGTATGGGTTCAAAGGTACGCCGTAATTGCCAAGGTGGGCCATAATAATCTGGACGACTGCGATATTGATCTAATAGTTCTCGAATGCGACGGTTTTGATCTTGAAAACCTCCTTGTTTAGATGCAAACTGAGGCTGTTGGGGTTCGCTTTGCGGGGGAGGTGTCCGCATACTCTGAGTTTTCGGTCGTTGTTCTACAGGACGTTGTGAGGGTTCATAACTGGGTAAATCTAACTGTTCGGCGGCGGCGGCTAGATCTTGTAAACTCCCTACTAGATAATCTTTAAACCCTTGAACACGAATCGCTAAATCTTGGGAAACTCCCGCAAAAGTCGTTCGCATTTCTTCTTTAATGCGATCCCGTCGTCTTTCTAATTGTTCGATCGAGATTTCAAGGGCTTGTCTTTGCTGTTCAAGTTCTTTTGACCCATCTTTGATCATCTTTTCGATAGTTTTTTGAATATCTTGAACTTGTTCATTCAATAATCTTTCTTTTTCAGCTTTTAAACTTGCTATTTCAGCTTGTAGCCTTTGTTTTTGCTGTTCTAGGTCTTCTATCTGTTTTTGGGGAGTATTATTTTCTGGTAGCGGAACAATTCCTAAAATGTCTTCTTTTTCTGACTCAAGGGCTAATGGCTGATTAGGTTGTGAGTCAATTTCTGCATCTAATTCTAAGATATTTAAAATGGGATCGTCATCATCTACATCAAAAGGTGAGGGCAAAACATCAAATTCTTTAGAAGTTTTTTGCTCTTCTTTGTCTGGAGGGAATTTATTCAAGTCTTTTAAAAAATCGTCCGAGTTCATTAATTCAATATACCTATTACAATTAATTCAGCTTACTTAAAAAAATTTTTATTGTTTGCTGCAATACTTTTCTAAACAGGTTCTTAGCATTTTAGCATCAAAAATAATTGGTAAAAAGTGAATACTTTTGACTTCTTTAAAATAAAATAAAATTGGCACCTTTGTCCAGAAAATTTCCCAATTTTGCCAATCTTGGTAAGGAAACTGACGAATTAAGTTACCCGAACGATACACATCCAAGGCGGTTTCTGTAAATTGTAGTCGAATCGTGGCAGTCTGAATCATCAAAAACAGACCAAACAATGAGAAAATTACACCGATCCAAGGTTGAATCAGTAAGACAGGCACAGAAAGACCAACTAGCACCAAGGGAATTTTGTAATTCGGTGCTAATTTTACTGTTGTGTTGACAGAAGATGGATTAACGGTAGTCATTGTTTGCTCAAAAGCTACTTCTAGACAATCCTATTGTACAGAAAAAGCTTAACCACCTGTAGAGAAAGAAAAAAGAGGAGAAATCTTGTAGATGGTGAAGTTACAAGAACTTGTGCGCTCACGTCGTCAGAAAAATCTTCTCAACCTAGCAGAACAAATTCAATTTACTGAGGACTTCGCTCACAAAGCTTTGAACGAGTAATCAAATAGATGTAACCTATATAATTCATCTGTATGACTGAATTGCTTAAACAAGCGATCGCACAATTAAAAGCTTTGTCAACTGATAAGCAAGATGCGATGGCAACCCTCATCTTAGAAGAACTTGAAGATGATCAGCGATGGGATGAGTCTTTTGCCTGTTCCCCAGATTTGTTAGCTAAACTCTCAGCCGAAGCAATGGCAGAGTATCGCGCAGGCAAAACTCAGGAACTCGATCCCGAAACTTTGTGAAATCTCGTACTACTGCTCAGTTCCGTAAAATTCCTATACCACACCTACTCAAACATCCCATTAATCAATTCCTGATATCGCTCAGTAACGACAGGTCGTTTAATTTTAAGGGTTTGGGTCATGGTTCCGTTTTCAATTGAAAAAGGCTCTAAAATCATTCTAAATACTTTAATTTGGTCATCAACGCGGTATCCTGGGCGGTTTTTGACTTCTCTGTTCAGTTCTTGCTTAAATAATTCTTGTACGGGTTTGCTATACAGGTCGCTTTTTTCAATTTCTGACTTCAATGCGTGAGAATCTGGAAAAGTTAGATTTAACTGTTTTTCCTGTGACCATTTCTGTAACGCTTCTAAATTAGGTACAATTAAAGCCCCTAATGCTTTTTGATCTTGACCAACGAGCATGATTTGATCAATATACGGACTTCTGACACAAGCATCTTCAATCGGTTGAGGTTCGATATTTTCACCATTAGATAATACAATTGTATCTTTGGCGCGCCCTGTAAGAACGAGATCATTTTGAGGAGTCACCCAACCTAAGTCACCACTATCAAACCATCCCTCAGCATCAATAACTTTAGCGGTTGCTTCGGGTTTCTTATAATATCCTTGCATGATTTGTGGCCCACGAATCAAAACCAGTCCTTTTTCACCATTGGGGAGGGGTTGACGGGTTTCAGGGTCTACAATACGAATTTCTGTAAAGGGGAAGGGCTTTCCAGATGAACCTCTAAGATTATGAGAGAAGGTACGCGCATTGGTGACGGGTGATGTTTCTGTGAGTCCATAACCCACCAGTACGGGTATATTAATGATTTCGTAGAATGTTTCAATATGACGCGCTAGAGAACCACCCCCACTAATAAAAGCGCGAAGATTTCCCCCAATTGCTTGACGAATTTTTTTATAGACTAAGCGATCGCCTAAAAGATGAATCGGTGCATAGAATAAAGATTTAAGACGAGCAATTATACGCTCACTGGGTGAAGCATGAAGATGATCTAAACTTAAGTTATCGGCAATGCGTTTATTTACTACATATTTTTCTGAATTTGTCAAGAAGAATTGAACTAATTTCTGCCGTTTTTCGGGTTGTTCTCTAAATTGTTTTTGCACCCCTTCGTATAACGATTCCCAAATGCGCGGCACCCCAACCATAAAACGGGGTTTATATTGGGTTAAATCAGCTTTAAAATAGCGAATATTGGTATAAAATTGAGTGCATCCTTGAGAAATCAGAAAATACTCACAACTACGCTCGTAGGAATGCCAAGACGGAAGTATACTCAAAACATGATCACCTGGTTCGGGTTGTACAATTACACCGATCGTATTAATTTGATGTAATAAATTGCCATGAGATAACATCACTCCTTTGGGTTTTCCCGTTGTTCCAGACGTGTAAATTAGGGTTGCTAAATCTTTTTCGGTTAGATGAGACGGTTGTAGGGGAGAGGATGAACCGAGTTGAAGCAACTGTTGAAAGGTTAATGTTTTGATTTGAGTTTGATTTGTAATTTCTTCTTCAGATAATAGAATAATTAATCGAATAGGTAAATTCTGTAATTCAGGTTGTAGTTTTTGTAGTGTTTTTAGGTCTTCTACAACTAGAGCGATACTATCACTATCTTCTAGGATATAAAGTAACTCATTGCGTTCTGCTGTAGCCGATCGTACTGCATTAGCACATCCTGCCATCATAATACCTTGATCTGCAATCAACCAACGCGGACTATTATCTGCAATTAAAGCTACTGTTGATCTTGGTTGAATCCCTAATGCTTGTAAACCTGATGCGAAGTGTTGAATATTCTGGCACAATTGCGAATAAGTGAAAATGGTTTCTGGTTTACTATGTGGATCATGTAGGGCAACAATATTCGTAAACCGTTTCGCTGTAATTGGCCAAACTTCTGAGAGTGAGTGTATAGCAGAATAGTCAACAAGAGAAGTCATAATCTTTACGTTGCCTAAGTGTGATTAGTAAATTCTAGTTTAATACTAGCGATAGTCTTATATTACTCAATGTATTTTATCTTCAGGGTAGTCTGCAATCTATAGTAGACAGTTTTTCAGGTGAATCGTGAGCTATTCTAGTTTTGTTAATTTTTTTGATGACAATTCTTAAACCGTCATAAACTGAACCAATTTTATCTTTATTCTTCAGCATGATAGAAATAGCATCAGTAGGAATTACAGTGATGAAGCTAGAAAGAGAAGATTTAGACTGGGCAGCAAGAGAAGAAATTATTACCCAACAACAAGCAGAAATTTTATGGAATGCTTTATCACAAAGATATTTACATTCTGAAGATTATCAAAATCGTCCTCGTTTTAATTTTGCTAATTTTGCTTACTATTTTGGTAAATTAATTGTCATCTTAGCGATGGGATGGTTTATGACAAAAGCTTGGGAAAGTTTTGGCGGTGTGGGACTTTTTTTTATTGCTACTGCTTATGCTATTAGTTTTAGTTTAGTCGGAAAAAATCTTTATTTTCAGCAAAATCTAAAAATACCAGGCGGTTTATTATTTACGATGGCTGTTTATATGAGTCCTTTAGCCATCTATGGGTTACAGCGTTGGACGGGATTTTGGATACAAACAGACCCAGGAATTTATCGAGGTTTTTATGAATGGGTAAAAGGCAGTTGGGTATTAATGGAAGTAGGAACAATTATAGCAGGACTGATTACTTTAAAATTTGTTCGTTTTCCTTTTTTAACTGCGCCGATTGCTTTCTGTTTATGGTTTATGTCGATGGATTTAACTCCTTTAATTTTTGGAGAAGATAATTTTGATTGGAAAAATTGCGCTTTAGTTTCGATGTGGTTTGGAATTGCCTGTATCATTGTCGCTTATTTAATCGATCTAAAACTAAGAAGAAGTCAGGGTGATTTTGCTTTCTGGATCTATTTATTTGGTTTATTCAGCCTTTGGTTTAGTCTTCCTTTGTTAGGAGATGATACAGAGTGGTCAAGATTTTTGTATTGTTTAACTAATTTAGGATTGATTCTTTTATCTTTACTTTTAAAACGCCGTTTATTTATGGTATTTGGAGCGATTGGAGCCTTTTATTATTTAGGACATTTAGCCTATCAAGTTTTTGAAGATTCGATTTTATTTCCCTTTTGTTTAACAATTTTGGGTTTGACGATTATTTATATTAGTGTCATGTATCAAAGACATTATCGCAATATTGAGCGTTATTTAGAAAGAGTTATCCCATTAGAATTGAGAAATTTATTACCCAAAGAAAGATAGTATAACAAAGATTAAGATTAATTTTTTTGTCTCACCGCTTAAGACGGCTAAAACTATTTTTTTATTGCTCATCTCTCTACTTATTTTGAACTTTTAAATAGTTTTAATTTATTGTCTATTATTAGTATTTTTTAACAACTCTATTATTAGCTTATAATTTTTATATTTTTAATTTAGAAAATTAGTTTTACTTGCTCAAAATTTTTATTATAATAATTAATTTTAGCTCTTATTGATAATTCTAAAAATTTTATATTGCCGATGCCTAATAAAAATGCTACGGTATAGAAATTTTAGATTATTTAGAAACTAAATTGTTTCGTATTTACTAAAACTAAACATTTAATTGATTTGGGAAAATCTTATAAATTTTGTGTGTAAAAGAGCAATGGTGTGTTAAACAAGATAAACGATGAATTTTACGCTAATTAGAGGAATTACTATAAGATACCAAGAAATATAGAATCAACTAAAAAATAATTAAAGTAATTGGCAAGCAATAGTTAAATTGTGATATCATTCCAGAAATTTAATTTTTTATTTTCTAACTTGCTCACTAAAAATTGAGGACTCACTAGCGATGATTCTGATTACTGGAGGAGCAGGATATATTGGATCTCATGTTGCTCAAATCCTCTTAAAAACAGGCTATGAGGTTCTGATTTTAGACAATTTAGTATATGGGCATAGAGATATTGTTGAAACGGTTCTTAAAGTCCCATTAATTGTCGGTGATATTCAAAATAGTTCCTTGCTTGAAGAAATTTTTGCTACTTATCCAATTACAGCAGTCATGCATTTTGCTGCCTATGCTTACGTTGGAGAATCGATACAAAATCCAGCCAAATATTATCGAAATAATGTTATGGGGACGCTGACTTTATTAGAGTCGATGGTCAAAGCGTCAGTCAATTATTTTGTTTTCTCTTCTACCTGTGCTACCTATGGCATTCCTCAAACCATTCCCGTAACTGAAAGCGAGTTACAGCGTCCTATTAATCCCTATGGTGCAAGTAAATTAATGGCAGAACAAATTTTAAAGGATTTTAGCCAAGTTTATGGTTTGAAATCAGTTTGTTTTCGTTTTTTTAATGCTGCTGGTGCCTCTTTAGATGGACAGTTGGGTGAAGATCATCAACCAGAACCGCATCTTTTACCGCTAGTTTTGCTGACTGCGTTAGGACAAAAAGATTGTGTATCAATTTTAGGTACAGATTATCCGACTCCTGATGGAACTTGTATTCGAGATTATGTTCATGTTTTAGATATCGCACAAGCTCACATTCTAGGTTTGCAATACTTGTTCAATGGCGGAACTAACGAGACGTTTAATCTAGGTAACGGCAATGGCTTTTCTGTGCGACAGGTGATTGAAATGGCTCAGGAAGTAACGGAAAAACCAATTAAAGTCATTGAAAAAGAGCGTCGTCTGGGTGATCCTCCCATTTTAGTTAGTAGTAGTGATAAAGCCAGCAGAATCTTAGGCTGGCAGCCTCAATATAGCGACCTTAAGGAGATGCTGACTCATGCTTGGCGATGGCATCAACATAGGCATCAGAGTACAGGAGAAAACTAATCAAATGAAAAATCCTCAACTAGCGTGCGCGTCTCCTTTAGTCTCTGTGATTATTCCTGCCTATAACGCTGAGGCTTTTATCGAAAAAACTTTAAATTCCGTACTATCTCAGACTTACAAAAATATAGAAGTAATTGTTATTAACGACGGCTCTGAGGATCGAACGGTTGAGATCGTTACCGAAATCCTCAAGCAAGATCCCCGTGTAATCTTGCTTCAACAGGTTAATTCTGGAGTTGCGGCGGCGCGAAATTTAGGCATTGAAAAAGCTAAAGGTGAATTTATAGCTCCTATTGATGCCGATGATCTTTGGTATGCTGAAAATTTAGAAAAGCAAGTTCAATGTTTATTGAATTCAGACTCTTCTGTTGGACTTACTTATGCTTGGTCAATAGATATTGATGAAAATGATTTTCCTTCGGGAGAATTTCGCTCTTCTACCATTGAGGAAAACGTCTATACGATTCTTTTATTGCATTATTTTCTAGCAAATGCTAGTTCAACTGTGATACGCCGTAGTGTTCTAGAAAAAGTTGGCTACTATAATGAAAACTTGAGAATCCAAAAAGCACAGGGATGCGAAGACTGGGAACTTTATCTAAGGATTGCAGAACGTTATAAATTTCGAGTAGTTCCTGAATTTTTGATCGGTTATCGGAAGATAGCTAACAGTATGTCTAGCGACGGTGAAGTGATGGCAAAATCATTATTAGAGGTTTGGAAGTCGGTTTTTCGTAAATATCCTAAGACACCTAAAACAATTTATCGACTTTCCATGAGTAGTTTTTATATGTATTTAGCGCGTCAAAATAGCATTCAAAAGAAACATAAAAAAACGCTTGTTTGGCTTTATAGAGCTTTGAAAGTAGATTGTCTTACACCTTTTCTAAGATTAGGCTTGTATGCAATGTTTATCAAAAGCTGCTATTTCATTAGCCTTCAAAAAATATCTAAAAATAATCATCTAGATAGATTTTTTCTCAAGGCTTTTAAACAGAGAAAAGTTATTAATATTCAATTATCTAAATCTATTTCTCTTCCTAAAATAGGGATGAAGAGTTGGCTAGAAAGGATTTTACATCAAATAGTTTTACTGATATTCAGCACACCTAATCATTGGAAAGAATCTGAAAAGTCAAATTTTTATATAAAACTTTTAGAAAAATAATGCTAAAGACACTCAATTTAACTAAAGTTTATATTCGCATATTTACTTATACTTCACCTTCGCTTAACTCTAATTACTAAAATGCTTTATCCAATCAAAGTTACAGATATTGAATTAGGCTATCCCCTTAAAGATATCAAGGGATTAGAAGGCTACATGAAACTTCAGGGATTTGTAAGATTGCATGGAGTTCCAATTGGCTACATTCAAGTCCCTATTACTAATGGTTACTGTAGGGCTGAAAAGATTGCTAAAGCTATTTTAGACGACCATAGTTGGAAGATTATTCAAACATTACTCCAAAATGGACTAGCCGCTTCTTCTCATCCCTTACGCTTAGAAGATTTCTTAACTCTCCCTCCCACCAACTATGTAGGTGAATTGCCATCAGTAACCGTAGCCGTTTGTACCAGAGATAGGGCCTCAGATTTAGCCCTTTGCCTAGACTCTCTAATCAATCTTAATTATCCGAAATTAGATATTTTAGTAATAGATAACGCACCAACTACTGAAGCGACAAAAGAATTAGTCAGTCAATACCCTCAAGTCCGCTACTCTTGTGAACCAAGACCTGGTTTAGATTGGGCGAGAAACCGAGCAATTATTGAGGCTTTAGGTGAAATTATTGCCTACACTGATGATGATGTCGTAGTCGATTTAGGGTGGGTAAAAGCATTAGCCCAAGTCTTTGCAGAAAATCCAGAAGTAATGGCAGTGACTGGGTTAGTTGTGCCTTACGAGTTGGAAACGGAAGCACAGGTTTTATTTGAGATGCAAGGCGGCTTTGGTAAGGGGTTTGATCGTAAGTGGTATCGAGCGAACCCTCACCAAAAATTGTCCTGGTGGAATTTAGCGACGGGCAATTATGGCACAGGGGCGAATATGGCTTATCGTCGTAGCGTCTTTGCTCAAGTTGGTTATTTTGATCCCGCTTTAGATGTAGGGACTGTGACGAATGGTGCTGGGGATCTAGAAATGTTTTTCCGTATTATTAAAGAAGGACATACTCTAGTTTATGAACCTAATGCGATCATCCGCCATCGGCATCGACGGGAATACGAGAAATTACGGAAACAACTTCGGGGAAACGGAGGTGTAATCGCTTATTTTGTCCGTAGTATCAAGTTTTATCCTGATGAAACCCTTTCTTTCTTTTATCTGGGATTGATCTGGTTAGTAACATATCATTTGCGTCGCTTGCTTCTTTCTTTGATCCATCCCACTCGTTATCCTCGCGATTTAATCCTTGCCGAGCTTTCAGGCTGTCTGGAGGGTCTGGGAACTTATCAAAAATCTAGTAAAAATGTGGCTCAAATTGTTCTAGAACAGGGAAATCTGCCGCCAATACAGGAATATCTGGAGCCTGTTAAATCTAACTCTAGTGATCTTCCCATTGTCTCGTCTTATTTATCTATTCCGATGGCTGTTCGTAAAGTTGAGTTGACGGAACCGATACTGCCAATAACGGATCTACAAGATTATGCTCATGTTCGGATCTTTCCCACCTGGCAACATTCTCCCTTAAAAAGTTTTGATGTTGAAAATTTGTATCAGCCTCTTTCAAAATCTCGCTTATGTGAATTAATAGCCAGCCAGATGGGAGTTAGATTGCTTGAAACCGACGTGGAAGATTTTGATGTAGCCACTTCTTGGGCAAGAGCGACGACTTTGCTAGAGCAACACTATCAGCCAACTCAATTTGAGAATTTATCAAGGGATCTTGAATTGCCTGATCATATTTCGGTTTCTATTGTAGTAGCGACTTACGATCGACCCGAAGACTTATCGAAATGCCTAACTTCTCTCATTGCTCAAGAAACATCCAGAAAAATTGAAATAATTGTTGTTGATAATCATCCCGCTTCTGGGCTAACTCCACCGACTCTTAAGCCATTTCCTGATGTGATTTTAGTCAAAGAATCCCGACAAGGAGTCGCCTACGCTCGTAACGCAGGAATTGTTAAAAGTACAGGGGAGATTGTTGTAACCATTGATGATGATGTGATGATGGCTCCTACTTGGTTGGAAAGTCTAATCTCTCCATTCGCCAGACCTGATGTGATGGCAGTGACAGGAAATGTTTTACCCAGAGAATTAAACACAGAGTCACAACGCTTATTTGAGCAATACGGTAGTGGTGGTCTCAGTCGTGGGTTTAATTATTGGGAAGCCAATTCATCCTTATTCGAGCATTCTTGGTTCTATTCCGTCCCAACCTGGGAATTAGGTGGAACGGCTAATGCAGCTTTCCGCGCTCAGATCTTTAATCATCCCGAAATCGGCTTAGAAGATGAAGCTCTTGGCCCTGGGATGCCTTCGGGAGTTGGAGAAGATATTTACGCGTTTTATAAAATTTTAAAAGCGGGCTACACGATCATCTATCAACCATCAGCAGTTGTTTGGCACAAGCATCGTACCACGATGAAGGCTTTGCGCCGTCAACTTTACAACTATAGTAAAGGCATCATCTCCTATCATCTCACAACCTTTCTGCACGATGGAGATTGGCGAGGATTAATTGCCGCCGTTATTGCCCTACCCATGTGGCAATTGAAACGTATTAAAGAGCGTTTCCAAGGTCGCTGTCCCCATCCGATCCCGATGATCCTGCTTGAATTTTGGGGGAATTTAGCTGGCCCCTGGTCATTATGGGTATCTCGCCAACGTGTTAAACGACAAGGAAAAAGTACCCCTTATTTTTCTGTATCTCAACGTTTTTCGGATAAAAATGAAGAGCTAAAAATTCTCTCTTTGAAGGGGGAGGAATTTGTCAAAGTGAATACTGATGTTTAAAATTATGTCTTTATTATCAAAGTCTTCACAGAAAACTCGTAAACCCTTCAGGTGGCGATTACGTTACTTGTATGATTTACTGCGAGAATTAGTCCTACGAGACATGAAACTGTTGTATAAACGTTCTGTTTTAGGACTCGGTTGGACATTAATTAATCCTCTCTTGCAACTAGCTGTATTTGCCTTTGTTTTTCAGGCGATCGTTCCTGTTAATATTCCTAACTATTCCTCCTATGTTTTTGCGGGCTTGTTAGTCTGGAACTGGTTTCAAAATTCTTTATTTCAAGCAACAGGTGTCATTGTTAATAGTCGTTCTTTAATTCGTCAGCCAAACTTTCCAGTAGCAATTTTACCAATTGTTATTGTGACAACAGGATTAATTCACTTTGTTTTGGCTTTACCTGTCCTGATTCTTTTTCTACTCATAGATGGCATCAAATTGCAGCCCGTGATTTTTCTCCTTCCTGTCCTACAACTATTACAATTTATCTTGACCGTTAGTTTTTCCTACTTTCTAGCAGCCCTTAATGTCACCTTTCGAGATACCCAACATACTCTAGGAGTTTTGCTACAATTATTTTTCTATCTCACTCCAATTTTTTATGATCTAAATAGTATTCCTAAACAATATTGGTATATTTATGGTCTTAATCCAATGGTACATATTATAACTGCTTATCGAGCGATCTTGCTTTGGGGAACACAACCCGATTGGTTAGCTCTTTTCATTATTGCTATGATCACAGCCTTACTTTTACCATTTGGTTATTATATATTTAAGCAACAAAGTCATCGTTTTGTTGAGGAACTTTAAGAGCAATTTTAAAATGAGCTAATTAACAAATATTAAAGTTGAGGACTTCTTGATTATTCAAATTTTTGATCTAATAAATATATGAGAAATGCGATTATCGTCGAGCATTTAGGAAAACTTTATCACCGTTACCACACTCATAAGCCAGCTACTATTATGGAAGTAGTTTTATCTGGCTTTCGAGGACTTAGTGCGAGAGAAAAGTTTTGGGCATTGCGTGGGGTAAATTTTACGGTTGCCCCTGGCCAAATGCTCGGCATTATCGGGAAAAATGGTGCAGGAAAATCAACTTTACTACAGTTACTCGGAGGTGTGGGAATCCCCGATGAAGGCCAAGTGAAAGTGACGGGACGAATTGGAGCGTTACTAGATTTGGGGGCGGGTTTTTCTGCCGATTTGACTGGACGAGAAAATGTCTTTGTGAGTGGAGTAGTCGCGGGGTTGACTCGTCGGGAAGTAGCGAGGCGATTAGAGCAAATTGTGGCTTTTGCTGAGTTAGAGGATTTTATTGATAATCCTGTCCGTACCTATAGTACAGGAATGGGAATGCGATTAGCTTTTTCAACAGCCATTCATACCGATCCAGATGTACTACTCGTAGATGAATTTCTCTCAGTGGGAGATCTCGCTTTTCAAGAAAAATGTTTAGAGCGTATTAGAGAGTTAAAAGCTCAAGGTTGTGCTATTGTTTTAGTCTCTCATAGTGCTGACCAAGTTCAAAAATTGTGCGATCGCGCTCTTTGGCTACGTCAAGGGCAAGTCGTCGCCTACGGGGTGGCGGAAGTAGTAGCTGGACAGTATTTGAGTGAAATGCGTTCTGAGACTCAAAAGCGTACTCCTCCTCGTCCCCCACAGATGACAAAAGGCGGAATTGAACTCCGCTTGAATGAAAATCGCTTTGGTTCTTTAGAAGTTGAAATTGTTGATGTTCAATTGTTACCAACCAGTCATATTAATAGTGGTGATGGCTTAATCGTTGAAATTGAATATTCACTAATCCAACCGATTGACGCTCCAATTTTTAATGTTTCAATTACTCAGGAGGATGGTCAAGTCTGCTTGAATACCAATACACAAAATCAAGGAATCTTACCTCTTTTTCTTCAGAATTCAGGTAAGATTAGGGTATCTTTTGAACGTCTAGATTTATCAGGAGGAAAATATTATGTGAATGTAGGGGTTTACGAGAGTAATTGGACTTATACCTATGATTTTCACTGGCACGTCTATCCTTTATTTGTACAATCTAAAACTAAACAATCTGGTATTCTTAATCCTCCCTGTCGATGGGAGAGCAAAAATCCCGCGAGTTCAAAATTCAAGAGTTAACTCAAGTCATCAACACATTTTTATAAAAAATATTATTGAATCAAAAATTTTCTAATAACCAATTTAATAACAAGGTGGCAAATCTGGATAAAGCAACTTTAATAAGGGCGTTGCTGAATAGAATGTTGATCAAGCGGAGATAAAAACTTTTTCAAATTTTAAATAGTGCATCAACAGCCTGACTGAACATCTCAACATCTCGTTCGATTTCGAGTAGCATAGTGTTTGACGATGCAATCGAGCCAAATAATATCATTTTTCAAAAGTTATGCAAGAGATAGAAAGGTAGAGACGCGCCATGGCGCGTCTTTACAGAGGTTTGGTGTTTCTTACGATTATTGAAAATTGGTATAATGCCTCAATCGGGTGTTTTCTTCCTCTATTCAAAAGCGTTTTTGGCAGAACTAAAAGTCACAGAAGCGATGATGCTTTATGAAGATCAAATTAGCCCCTTTTTCTCAAATTAAAGTATAATAAAATAATTTCAAAAAATTAAATTTTGGTAAGACTAATTATGTTAAATCAATGGAAGATTAGACTACAAAAAAATCCTTGGATCAATTCGCTTCAAAAATCTCGGAGTACTGAGCTTGATAAAAGTACAAATCATCCTAATTGGGTTGCTTTTGAGCCTAGCTTAGTTCCTCCGTTATCTCTTATGCGTCTTGAGGGAATTAGTATTTTAGAAGAATGGTTTCGCTGGGCTGAAGAATGGAGTATGCTTCTCCGAATTTATGGTGGTATCACTCCAAAAAGTAAAGTACTTGAAATTGGTTGTGGACTCGGAAGAATTGCTTTTCCACTGCGCTATATTTTGACTTCGGCAGGCTCCTACGATGGCTTTGAAATTTGCCAGGAAAAAGTTAATTTTCTGGAACAGACCTTTCATCAAACCTATCCCAATTTCCGTTTTATCTGGGCTAATCTTCACAATACGTTTTATAATCCAGCAGGTCAGATCAACGCTCAAGATTATCGGTTTCCCTATGAGGATAATCATTTCGATCTCGTTTTTGCGGCTTCTGTTTTTACCCACCTCCTGCCTAATGTAGCAGCCCATTATTTTCAAGAAACTTCTCGTGTCCTAAAGCCAAGTGGCAAAGCTGTCTTTAGCTTTTTTTTGTTAGATTATTATCGGCGGGGTCAGCCTCGACCAGGAGGGTTTGCCTACCCAATTTTTAATTGTGACTACTCTTATGATTCCTATGGAGATGAGTTTGCTATTGCAGAACCGAATAATCCTGAATTTATAACAGCTTATCGTCGGGATTTAATTCAGCGTTTTGCCGACCAAGCGGGTTTAAAACTTGCTCAAGATCCCATCCCAGGTTTCTGGTCTGGGACAGTAGAAAACTGGGTAGGAACGCAAGACCTTATTGTTTTACAAAAACGCTCTTAGGAAGCAAACTCATGGCGTTGCTGAACTGGTTGCAGATCGAGTTTAGAATGTGCTTGAATGAAAGAGTAAATTAGTTTAAAATTACACGATGCACTGTCCTCATTGTCATTCCCAGCAGACTCGAAAATGCGGGATGATTAAGGGAAAACAGAGGTATCATTATCGAGAATGCGGTTTTCTATTCAGCAACGCCAAAAGTTGAACCTCCTTCAAAAAGGATTTGATCCCCTAGAGCAAAGGTCATACTGTTTACTTTTGATAGGGATCGCCATGAACTTGTTGAAGATGCCCCCAAATTTTGATCGTTTCCCGATGAACTGATATAGTAGATCTTCGGCTGCGCGGTTATGTTAGTTGCGGCTAAAGGCAGGATCAACGTTTCTGACTCGGTTGACGTAGAGCTATTGCTAATTTTATAGGTCGGCTTTTCACTAAGAATAATATCAGTTTCAATCATAAGATTTTAATTAATTTTGTTGAGTTTAATAGTTATAATAATTATTCGCTATTAACTCTTTTCACGATTTTCTACTTTTGCTAAAATTCATTAGCACCAATATCGTAGCCTAATCCTTGTGGTAAGCTATTTCCATAAAAATCCTGGTTTCCTAAATTACCGCCTAAGAGTTGGATTAAGTTAAGCCCACGATCAATCATTGGTGAGTTTGGCTGTAAACGATAGGAACTGAGCGTATTTAATAAATCTGTATTGTTAAGGTGCGTCCCTCCTCCTGGATTATTTAATAAAGGATCGACACTACTTCCAAACGTTTGTCCGTTGAGTTGTTCCTGTTGAGTTGCCATCCGCCATGACTCTAGACTGTTATAGATTGTGCTACCCCATTGAATCCTAAAAGGAGTTCCACTCGAAAAATAATTATTTCCTTGAAAAACCAAACCAGTAGATTGAGTGGCGGCTGTGTTAGTAATATCAATTAATCTGGCGTTGTTTCTAGTCTGAAAAATATTGTTATAAAAACGAACGTTATTTACGGGATCGTAAATCAGAACGGCATCGGGAAAGGTTGTAGAGCTACTCTGGACATAAACGGTGTTATTGTAAATGTCAGTATTGTTAATCGGGCCGAATAGATGAATTCCCCCCCAACCTGATTTTCTTCCGTCATTCTGGCTGATATTGTAGCGAACGACATTGTTTGTTTGGGTAGGTGCATTGCCCTGCTGACAGACTAACAATCCTGCTCCATCATTTTCATGAGAATAGTTATATTGCAAGATGGAATGAGAAACATTTTGATCTAAACCAAAGCCATTCCCGTCTCCTGAGCTTCCCGTACGATTTCGATAAGCTTCGTTATATTGAATCACAACCCCTGTCGAATCGTAAGTCCAGATCGCCGACGGCCCGATCAAATTGGTGTTAAATCTTCCATTATCATAAGCGATCGATCTCTCGATAACTCCCCCTTTAACGCCGCCAAGAGTAATACCGTTACCCGTCGCGTAATTAACATTTGAGATTCCTAAATTACTGTAGGCTCGTGTGTAAGACACCTTAACATTTTCATGGACATTGGGAACTTGAGCATAAGTTAATAATCCACCGATGCCGTTATTAAATGTTTTGACACTCATTACATCGACATTCCGAAAACCGCTTTGCTGATTCCAACTACCAATCGCAATCCCCCAACCTCTAAATCCACTAACATTAACATTGTTAATCGCGATCGTATCTAGCTTAACGTTACCTGCTAAATCGTTGTAGAAGTTAATGCCATCTCCTGTGTTTGTTGCAACACCTGAACCAACAATATTAAGATCTGATACCTGATAACCTGCACTATTGTAGATGTATACTCCAGTTTTTGAACCTGCATTGATGGTCGCGGGTTTTCCTCCATAGGAGCCAATGGTGATCGGATTAGTAACACTCCCTTGATCCTTGGAATCAAAATATAATTGGCCCGTAAAGGTCGAACCTCCTTCCAACAAAATTTTATCCCCTGGAGCGAAAGTCATACTATTAACCTTAGAGAGCGATCGCCATGCACTCGTAGGAGATGTACCTGAATTTTGGTCATTTCCCGATTGACTAATATAGTAGGTAGCAGGTTGAGTAATAGCAATGCTAGAGGCAATTGTTAATGGCAGAATAAACATTTCTAAATTTGTTGATGTGTCTCTATTATTAATTTTATCGGTTAGCTTTTCTCTCTGTATAATATCATTTTCCATCAAAGGAAATACTTTGAATAGAAATGAATTATCAACAGCATTATTTAAGTTAAGTTTCTTTTGGTCAAATTGAGCGTCTAAATTATTTTTATAGTCAAAATTTGTCAGTTCAGTTAAATCAGCTTTTATTATAAATATTTCTAATTTAACAATCGTTTCTTCTATACCAACTGGGTTAATAAGCATTTTTTTTTTAAAGTTAATCAGAACTTAGCTTAATGAAAGCTTATTCAAAATTAGCTTTTACTACAGTAAATAACTCCAGTAGAATTTCTGAAGAATATAACTTTTATCAAAAATATTTAAGTAGAAATACGAATAAATAAAGATTAATCTTTTAAAATTCCTAATTATTCAGATTTTGAGAAAACTATAGATGAATGTCTAGCTTGCTATTGATACACTGGACTGTTCTAATCGATTATGAAAGTTGAAATAATAATTAGGTAATTAGGTTAGTTTATAATAACGCTATGAAATAAATCTGCTGCCTCAAAGCTAAAATCGGTTGATGGTCTATAAAACTAACATTATCATCCCATTATTGATGCAACTTACATAATTCGCTGATTTATAATTTTATATAAGCAAAATCTTACGTTATTTAAGTTAGTAATTCTCCTGTTTCTTGCAAATAATGTAAGCGTTGATAGATACCCTGTTGACTCAATAACTCATCATGACTACCGATTTCAATGATTTTACCTGCATCAAGAACTACAATTTTATCTGCTTCTCGAATGGTACTCAAACGATGGGCGATAATAATCGTTGTACGTGTTCCTAAAATCGATCGCATGGCCAATTGTATCGCACGTTCTGACTCATAATCTAAGCTAGAAGTCGCTTCATCAAAGACTAACACATCTGGATCGACAATTAACGCTCTTGCAATTCCTAAACGTTGTCTTTGTCCCCCCGAAAGTCTTACCCCCCGTTCACCAACTACAGTATGATATCCTCTGGGGAGTTCATGAATAAATTCGGTGACTCTTGCTATACGACACGCTTCTTCGACTTTCTCAAAACTGACTTCAGGATGTCCATAGGTGAGATTATCTAAAATAGTTCCATTGAAAACATCGACTTCTTGATGCACGATCGCTAACCGACGACGATATGATGATACATCAAGAGTTCGTATATCTTCCCCATCAATTAAGATTTTTCCTTGAGTGGGTTCAAAATAACGGAACAACAGTTTAACTAATGTTGATTTTCCTGAACCTGACCGACCCACTAAGGCGACAGTCTGATAAGGTTTAATCAGAAGATCAATATCTTTGAGTACAGGACGATCCGCATCATAGCCAAATGTCAGATGAGAAAATTCTACTTTACCCGTAAAATTGTAGGAATAATCCTCTTTATTCGGTAATAAACTTCCTGCATCTGTACCCGATGGAAGGTTCATAAAATCATGTAAACGAACCATCGAAGAATAACGACGCGAAAACAATTCAGCAAGTTCACTAATTGGAGTCAGTTCAGCATAAGCCATTGATGCTACAGTATAGGTTGTAATAAAGTGTCCAAGTGACATTTTCCCTTGTACCGTTGCAATGAGGGTAAACAGCATCACTGCAAACAAAGACGCATGGATAACGGTTTTTTGCCAAGTGATGAGATCTACATAACCTTTATGAATGCGATATACAACATATTGAAACTCTTTTTCGAGTCGTTGTCGTTGTCTTTCGAGTTCTATTCCCTCGGTTGCAAATGCTTTTACCGTTTTGATATTGGTAATAATTTCCGAGGTACGACTTTGAGTATTTTCGCTATATCTATCAAAAAGACCTTCTTGTTTGATTAATTCCTTTAGATCTCGCAGACCAAAGTATAGAATAACGATAAAGGAAATTAGAAAAGCGATCGCTGTCCATTTTTCAATAAACAGAATAATCACAAAAATACCCAAAACTCTAGCTAACTTTGGAATTAATTGTCCTGCAAATTCGGGATAACTATAAGTATGGTTTTCTATTCCTTTAGCGATACGGTTGGCGATCCGTCCTGGGTTATTCTCATCATAGAATGATAAAGGAAGTGTAAGAATTTTCGCCACAATTTGTTTGAGTTTATCCCGTCGCGCTTTTAAGGATATTTCCCAATGAAACCATATCCCCATCCAGGGTTCAATAGGAGAACTCACAACAGTCACCAGAAAAATCAATCCCATTAGTACACCCAAGGTCAGCAATTTTCCCTCTGTAAATGGGGTTATATTGGCGATTTGAGTGGTTAAAGCTTGGATTGGTTTATCTAAGGGTTGATTGGATAGTACATTTAAAATTTGACCAATTGCATAGGGAACAACGAGATCGAATATTTCAAAAATGCTGGATGCAACGATACTTAAAATAGCGATCGTCTTATATTGACGATAGTAACTGAGAATATCTTTAAAATTAGCCATAACGATATGCGGTCACTGTTGTCACAAAAGTTAACCGACCGCCGCTATACTACGATACTACAAATATTACAGTTTGTCCACTGCGTAATCTTACAGCAAGCATTAGGTAATACTAAAAATAGCGAGTAAAGTATATAATTTATGAGTATTCCTGATTTTCAAGCTATTATGTTACCATTGCTCCAATACACAGATGATGAGCAAGAACATTCATTAAGAGAATCAATCGAATATTTAGCTACTTTTTTTAATAATCAAGTGAGTTAAAATATTATATTTTAGTCAAAAAATAGAAGCTAATTATTATACTGAATGAAGTTGAGCAAATTAGAGGCTAAAATGCAAACTACACTCATTGCTACTGTTACACCTGACGGTAATTTAGAACTTCCTCTAGAAATTCGTGAAAAACTTCAAGCAGGTCATAAGTTTATCGTCACCATAACAGAAGACACAATTACTTTAAACAAAACGAAGACATTTGACTGGGATGAATGGAAAAAACGTTTATAAAATTCTAGATAAGATATAGAACCAATAACAATAGAAGAAATATGCGATATTGTTCGAGAAGTTAGAAAAGAAAATTATGAATCATGAAAGTTGTTCTAGATACAAATATTTTAGTTTCAACAATTTGATTATCAACAGCAGACAAAACCCATCATCTGGGTTTGAACGATTAGTATTTTAGACTACTACATATAAACATTAATCGGGCAACGATCGTAAATGATCGCTACCCAACAATTTTAAATTCTATTTAAACGATTACTTATGCAGGAAGCAATACTGTGTCAATAATATGGATGACACCGTTATCAGTAGCAACATCTGGTGTTACCACTTTAGAATCATTAATTTTGACACTACCATTAGAAGCATCAATTTTAACGTCTGATCCTTCAACAGTGGTTGCTGATTTTAGCTTAACCACATCTCCTGAAAGAACTTTACCAGAAACAACATGATAGGTCAAAATTTTTGTGAGCTTTGGAATATCTTTAAGCAAAGCATCAACAGTACCTTCGGGAAGTTTTGCAAACGCTTCATCGGTAGGTGCAAAAACAGTAAATGGGCCAGCACCTTTGAGAGTATCTACCAAATTAGCGGCTTTGATTGCAGCAACTAGAGTATTGAAAGAACCTGCATTAACAGCAGTATCGATAATGTTAGCCAAGTGTTTTACCTAGTTTTGTGTAATCTATTCATCATTATAAACTATATTATTAAAAAATAACTGTCCATCTTTAGACAGACAAATTTGATGTAAAAATTTTTTAGATAATTTAATTAAATTATTGCTTCTCTATCACCACAAAAACGAAAAAATAAACTTTACCTTCTCAAAAAAAAATTACTGATAAAATGTGTTAAGGCAAACTAAATCTTTAATTTGATGATTTAAATAAAAATGCAATTTAATTTCAACTATTATCCCTATCCTTCCCAGCGTCGTGTAATTCTCGGAAAACATTGCGCGATCGCTACCAGTCAACATCTCGCAACCTTAGCAGGAATAGAGATATTTAATAAAGGAGGTAATGCAGTTGATGCAGCCGTAGCATCTGCTATTACTCTAACAGTTGTTGAACCGACTTCTAACGGAATTGGGGGTGATGCGTTTGCAATTGTGTGGGATGGTAAACTACACGGAATTAATGGATCAGGGAAAAGTCCCCAGCATCTCAGTCTAGATCATTTTGCAGGATTTGATGAAATGCCATTGCGCGGATGGTTGGCTGTTACGGTACCTGGTGCAGTTGGTTTATGGCGGAGTTTGTGGGAAAAATGGGGAAAATTACCTTTTGAAGAATTATTTATAAGCGCAATTCGTCATGCAGCAGAAGGGTTTCCTGTCTCACCGCTTACCGCAGAAGCTTGGCAACGTGCAGAAAGTCTTTATCTACCGCTTAAAGGAAAAGAGTATCAACCTTTTAAAGATATCTTTTTCCCCAAGGGACGCGCACCAAAAACAGGAGAAATATGGGGAAGTAAGGAACACGCAGAAACTCTAAAAGAAATAGCAACAACAGGAGGAGAAAGCTTTTATCGGGGGAAACTTGCAGAAGCGAGCGCAAATTTTGCCGCAGAGACGGGAGGAATTCTTACTCTAGATGATCTTAACGCGCATCAAACATTATGGGTCGAGCCGATTTCTACCACGTACCGAAACCTAGAAGTTTGGGAAATACCTCCGAATACACAGGGAATAGCTGCATTGATGGCACTCAATATTCTAGACGAATTCGACATGAAAAACTGTGCCTATGAGAGTGGGGAAAGGTTGCATCGTCAAATAGAAGCAATGAAGTTAGCGTTTGCCGATGTTTATCATCATATTGGCGATTTAGACCATATGAGTGTAACTTGTGAGCAATTACTTAATAAAACTTATGCAAAACAGCGACAACAACTGATCCAAGATACTGCTACTTCTCTATTCAATACAGGTTTACCCACTGGAGGAACCGTATATCTGTGTACTGCGGATCAAGATTTAATGGTGTCGTTGATTCAATCTAATTATGAAGGATTTGGCGGAGGGATTTTAGTTCCAGATACAGGTATTGCTTTACATAACCGAGGTGCAGGATTTACCCTACAAGCGAATCATCCGAATCAAGTGGCACCTTCTAAACGTCCATTCCATACGATTATCCCTGGATTTCTGACCCAAGATCAACAAGCGATCGGCCCGTTTGGGGTGATGGGTGCGCCAATGCAACCCCAAGGACACCTCCAAGTCGTCTCAAACTTAGTTGACTACCATTTTAATCCTCAAGCTGCCCTCGATGCGCCTAGATGGCGATTTTTGAGAGAAAATAAAGTACTTTTAGAAAGGGGTGTACCCCCTAAAGTTGTGCAAGATTTAGTGAATAGGGGTCATCAAATTTCTGTTTCTCCCCATACCATGTTCGGCAAAGGTCAAATGATTATTAAACAAAATGGCGTTTTAGTTGCAGCTTCTGAATCTCGCGCTGATGGATTAGCATTAGGGTATTAGTTTGGTTTGAACAGAAAGATATTTTCGCGCACGAGCTTTAGCCAAACGCATTAAATGTTCTAGTTGCATATAAGGAGCTAATTCAGAAGATTCGTCGGCTGTTAAACCTGTTGTCTTTTCACGATAAATGAGATCGGCCACACGCTGTGAATGTTTCTTCAGATGGGGTAAAAGCAGCAATACTATCAGACGTTGTGCCTGCTGCAATAAAATCGATTACTTCTTCATAGGCTCGTGATAAAGTCATCAGAATTAAAATTTTACTTATTATTTTCTTGTTTTATAATAACTAATGCTGAATTAAATTGAAACGATGTGACTCATTCTTATTTCGCTACTGTTGCTAAAGGTCTAGAAGAAATTGCCGCCACAGAATTAGAAACATTAGGCGCACAAGACATTCAACCTGTTTTTACTGGAATCCATTTTACAGGAGATCAAGAATTACTCTATCGCGTCAATCTTTGGTCAAGAATTATTTTTCGAGTATTAGTTCCCATCGCAGAGATGCAATGCAATAATTCAGATCAGTTGTATGAAAACATTCAAAAAATTGATTGGCGAGATTATCTTTCACCTGAAGACAACTTAGCCGTTCATTGTACTGGAACAAATTACAATCTAAATCACACTCATTACACCGCTTTAGGCATTAAAAACGCAATTATTGATCAGCAACGAGAGCAAACTGGACAACGTTCCTCAGTGGATATTATTCATCCAGATCTACAGATTAACGCACATATCGAAAACGATCGCTGTTTACTCAGTTTAGATAGTTCTGGTGGAAGTTTGCATCGTCGGGGTTATCATCGGGCAATGGGTACGGCTCCTCTTAAAGAAACCTTGGCTGCTGCTTTGTTAGACTTAGCACAATGGACTCCCGATTTACCCTTTTTAGATCCCTGTTGTGGTTCTGGAACCTTACCCATTGAAGCAACCCTAAAATCATTAGATATTGCACCTGGTTTATATCGTGCTGGATTTGGGTTCCAGAAATGGCGCGATTTTGACCCCGAACTGTGGAAAAAGCTCATTATAGAAGCAAATCAACGACAGAAATTCTCTTTAGATGCACCCATATTCGGTAGTGATGCAGATAAAGCCGTCTTAGAGGAAGCAAAATCAAATGCGGCTTTTTGTCAAATAGAGGAATATATTCAGTTTAGTCGAAAACAGATTGTCGATTTAGAAGCACCGAGCGATCGTGGTATCATTCTCTGTAATCCTCCCTATGGCAAACGTTTAGGAAACAACCAAGAATTAGGTTTACTCTACAAACAGCTTGGGGATGTGTTTAAACAACAGTTTAAAGGTTGGACAGCCTATATTCTAACGGGAAACAAAGAACTGGGAAAACAAGTGGGTTTACGAACCTCTAAGCGAATTGCAGTTTATAACGGTTCAATCCCCTGTACTCTTTTGAAGTATGAACTGTATTAAATCATCAGCAATTTAAAGGTTAGAGAAAATTTTACCTATCTTCAGACAGAAGACGCAATCTTAAGAGATTCACTACTTTAAAAACAATACTGTTGATTTAAGGTAAAAAGTGATGACTGAACCATTTAAAAAAGGCGATCGCGTGGAATGGAATTCCTCTGGCAAGAAGATTGTCGGGAAAGTTGAGAAAAAGCTAACAGAACCAACTGAGATTAAAGGGCATCATGTCGCTGCTAGTCAAGAAAATCCCCAATATTTAGTCAAAAGTGACAAAACTGGCCAAGAGGCAGCCCACAAAGCAGAATCACTGAAAAAACTAGAGGATTAGAAGCTGATCAAATGTTATTCTGAATAATAACTAGACAGTAAGGATTAAAAAAGATGACGATTTGGGTAAATGAACAGATTGATCCCTGTGGTTTGATTTACTCCTGTATTGCTTGTCAAGATGAACAAGCGGCTCAAGATTGTCATCAAACGTGGACAAAAAATCTCACCGAAGAACAAAAACAACAGGGTTGGATCACACGACTAAGAACGGTTGAGTCTTGGGATGAGGTTCCAGTCAATGCACTCAAATTAAGTTATTAATTCTTAAGCTGTTTCTAGAGGAGCCATCGTCAACCCTTCACGTCTTAATTGTTGGTGATAGAGTTCAGCTTGTTCTTGAGGCCCTACCCAAACGATCGCTTGTCCATCAAAATGAACTTGATTAGTTAAACTCCAAGCTAAATCAGGGGTCATCCCTGGAATATATTTAATTAAACAGTTAGCGACGTGTTCAAAGGTATTAAAGTCATCGTTTAGAACAATGACTTTATAGTTAGGGTACGGTTTTTGGACAACTTGCGTTGATTGACTAGGAGCTACAGTAGATGGAGTTGGCATCGTCAGTTATCAGTCAACAGTTAATAGTCAACAGTTAATAGTTAACAGTTTACAGTGAATTGTTAACAAATTAATAGGCTTCCTGCTCACTGATAACTGATCACTTGTTTTAAGTATAGCCGCGCCAAACGCCTACTAAAATTCCCTGTACTTCTACTTGATCAGCCATAATATTAATTGGCTGATATTTAGCATTAGAAGGTTTTAGGGTAATCTTTTCACCTTGTTGATAGAAACGCTTCAGGGTTGTTCCATGTCCTGCGACTCTAGCGGCGACAATTTCTCCATTATTCAGAGGTTCATCGGCAGCAAGAGAACGCATAATGACTAGATCACCATCAGCAATGAGATCCTCGATCATGCTATCACCATTGACTCGCAACGCAAAACAATTACGCTGTCCAAACATATTGGATAAATCGAGTTTTTCTTCAACATCGGTAAAGGTTTCGACTAAGCCACCTGCTGCGATCGCACCCAAGACGGGAATACCTTGTGCAGGAGGGCGTAAAATACGGATTGTTCGGGCTTTTCCTTCCGTCCAATCAATATAGCCCTTTGAGCGTAATCGTTCTAAACGACTTTGAATCGGCGCAGGTGATTTGAGATTCATGGCTCGCATCATCTGACGAATGGAGGGAGCGTGTTGTGTTGAGCGAATATATTCAATCAACCAATCATATAACTCTTGTTGAGCTTGGGTGAGGGATTCCATTGAATTTCCTCTTTTTTTAATGTAATAATGAATTCAGCAAATTAATGTTTAACTGAACTTGTTTTTATTTTAGGACATTCGTACTATTTTATACAAATTTTTTTGTAAATTGTTAATAGCAATCAAGTCTTAAAAAAATAAATCGAGCAACAATAATTAATAGACTTTATAAATAAAGGATGTTTTCCCTTGGATTTACCTTCTTTTCTTTGGCTGTGGAAGATTGCAGCTTGGTCAATGGGTTTATCAATTTTTGCTTATAGTTTATTAGCAATTAGTGGCTTTTGGATGCTCAATCGTCGTATTTCTAAGCAGCCTCGTCCGACTTGGTTACGACCTCTACACTATACTATCGGCGGAATTATGGTCGGTTTAGTTTTTTTGTTACTACTCGTTGGTATCGTTGGTACTCTGGGTCATTATGGAAGTTTAGGTCATTCTTCTCATTTAATTGCAGGGCTAATCGTTGTAGGGCTGGTTTTAATTTCGGCAACCAGTGGCTTAATGATTTCAAATTACTATCCAACTTGGCGTAAGATTCACGTAAAGACGAATATCATTCTCTTTTTTGCTTTTTGTTTTGTTTCCTTGACAGGTTGGAGCGTCGTTCAAAAGTATTTACCTTAAAACTGTTACTGCTGGGTACGGGAAACCGTACTTATTCATGTGTTGATTTTTTTGGCAAGTTTTCTTTACAATAATTTACATAAAGAAATAAATAAAAGGTAGAGACGAGCCATGGCGCGTCTTTACAAAGAGGTCAAAACAAATGTTAATCTTATTCGCAGTGCTTTTAGTCGGTTGGGTTGCAGCATCAGTCATCGGTACACAAGCTTATTTTTTAGGTGAACAAACCAAACCCATCCATGAACGTAACTGGCGTTCTGAATCTTTTGAACAACTTGCTCAATCTTTCACTGGACAAGAAACCGACTTTAGTAACCGTGTTCCTGCCTTCACAGTAGATGCTTATACCAGTCAAAATCTACCGACTGCTTAATTAAAAATGGTTAGTGATGAATAATATGTTTTAGGGGTTTAGTCAATAAGCCCCTATTTTAAGTGGTATGATCTGGACAATTCGCCTCTTCAGTCCAACCATAGGGATGAAAGCCACAAATTAAAAAAGAACGTGTATCCCGATTTTGTCCGTAAGCTTTACCATGATAGTGAATACACCCAATGCAAGCAGTCGGACGAGAAGACTCAATTTGATTAAATCCGAGTTGCGATCGCAAAATTTGACACTTAGCCTGATGACGATGCCAACGTCGATAAAGAGCTTGCTGATAAACAGAATTAGCGGTTAGTGGCAACGGAATCATAGTAAACAGCCTAAGTAGAATTACGGTTAGACTCTAGAGTAATGATAGATAAAAAACAATTTATAAAGTCTAATTTATAAAGTTTTTAAAAAACTTAGCTCAGATTATATAAAAAATCATCGCCTTTACAGTAAGTTATACGTGCCAACACATAAGGTTATACATAAGTCTAACATTCCGTATACAAGATCTCTAACATCGATAGCTAATAATTTTGATAGTAAGACAAAAAAATATAAGCGAAGTTTTACTATTTTCTTAAGGTTAGCAAAATGAATACATTACTTAAAAAACTTGCGGTTGTCGCTACTGCTGGAACAGTTTGCAGTCTAGTCGGTGTAGAAAGTGCGTCTGCGGCGGCTTTCAATAGTCGCCCCCTTACTGGTACAAATTTTAATTCTGGTTCTCTAGCAGGTATTTTAGGCCCTACTTCTGGTGGCGGGATCAATTCTGGTGCTAATGTAATCAGTGGACAATCTAATGTCGCTCTGTGGAGTGCCACAAGTCCTAATACAAATCAGTCTGCTGTAACATTGATTATTGAATTAGCTGGGTTGTCTGGTAGTAACGTATTTGGCATCTATGACGCTAATAACGCAAATAATATCATTCCAATCTTTGAAGGTGGTGATGTAGGTAACGCTACCTTAAAAGAAGGTGCAAAAATTACGTTTACTCCAAATGGTAGTGGATATAACATCAGTGTCGCAGAGGTAGGTAATGAAGGTTCAACTGGCACAAATACTGGTTTCATCAGTAGTTCTAACTTCGGTTTTTATATTGATAATCGTCTCACAGCGAATGGCACTGTCAACCCAAATGGTAATATTTTCTATACTGAAGACGACAAGAATTTGAACAACGCTCCTCAAGCTTTGGTATATGGTGGTACTAACTCAACCGTCACTTTAACTGGTGCTGAAATTAATCCCAATAACCCCAATCGCCCATTCGAGCAGGGCAAAGATTGGATTTTAGCTTGGGAAGATATTAAATATGGCTCCAGTGACAAAGACTTCAACGACATGGTTTTATTCGTTGATAACGTTGGTGCGGTTCCAGAACCCTTGACGATGTTAGGTGCTGGTGCGGCGGCTGGTTTGGGAGCCTTCTTCAAACGTCAAACTGCTAAAAAACAAAAAAAATAACTTTAGTTAGTTAGCAGTTATATGATTGAACAGTGAAAGATTGATCCTCTAGCGATAGAGGATTTATTTTTTGTCGGATGAATGGATAAGTTATCGTGAAAAAAAGAGAGCTTATCAATGACAAAATGAGATGAACAAGCAAAATAGTCAACCGCAACCGACAGAAGCAATGTATCGCAGTATTTACGATAATGCTAAGATAGGAATTTTTCAAACCACACCCGATGGACAATATATTAATGTCAATCCCGCATTAGTCAAAATGTATGGGTACATATCATCCGAAGCATTAATGCAAGCCCAACCTAATCTTAAAGGGCAACTGTATGTAGATTCAAATCGGCGGCGACAGTTTCAATTATTACTCGAAAAAAAAGATTTTGTTGAAAACTTTGAAGCCCAAGTATATCGGTGGGATGGTAGGATTATTTGGATTGCAGAACACGCTAGGGCTGTTCGAGACGAAGTAGGAGAATTATTATACTATGAGGGATTTGTCGAAGATATTACGTCGCGCAAACAAGCTGAAATCGCAATAGAACACGCCAGGGAAGCCGCAGAAGCCGCAAATCGTGCCAAAAGTGCTTTTATTGCCAACATGAGTCATGAACTCCGTACTCCACTTAATGCGATTTTGGGTTTTGCACAGTTAATGCAACGAAGTAACACCCTACCCCCTGAGCATCAAGAAAATGTCGGAATTATTTTACGCAGTGGTGAACATCTTTTAAATTTAATTAATCAGGTATTAGATTTATCTAAAATCGAAGCAGGACGCATTAACCTTAATTCCAAGAATTTTGACTTGTACCGCTTGTTAGATGACTTGGAGGAAATGTTTGAACTAAAAGCGGTTGAAAAAGGCTTACAGTTGATTTTCGAGCTATCTGATCAAATTCCTAGATATGTCTGCACCGATGAAACTAAGTTACGACAAGTTCTAATCAATCTCCTCAATAATGCTATTAAATTTACTGTCTCTGGTGGCATAGTTTTAAAAATACAAGCCAGTCAGCAACAAAATACCTCTTATATCTTAAGCTTTGAAGTAGAAGATACAGGCGTTGGTATTGCAGAAACCGAATTATCGGAACTTTTTCAAGCTTTCGTACAGACACAAGCAGGTAAAAATACTCAAGAAGGCACAGGATTAGGTTTAATAATTAGTCAAAAATTTATTCAACTGATGGGGGGAGATATTCAAGTCAGTAGTGTACTCCATCAAGGGACAAAGATTTCATTTACTATTCGAGTCAACGTGGTTACGGCTAATGAGATCGAAAATAAGATTAAAACCAAACGAGTGATTGCTTTAGCACCCAATCAACCGACTTACCGTATTCTAGCAGTCGATGACCAGCCTCTTAATCGTCAACTATTGGTTAAATTGCTGACTCCTCTGGGTTTTGAAGTCAAAGAAGCAGTCAATGGACAACAAGCAATAGAAATTTGGGAAGATTGGCAACCTCATCTTATTTTAATGGATATGAGAATGCCTGTACTTGATGGATATGAAGCGACTCGACAGATTAAAATCACCACAAAAGGTCAAGCAACTGCTATTATTGCTTTGACTGCCAGTGTTTTAGAAGAAGAAAAAGCCGTTATTCTTTCTGCTGGATGTGACAATTTTTTAAGAAAACCATTTCGGGAAGAAGAAATTTTTTTAATGTTGAGTCAACATCTGGGGGTTAGTTATGTGTATGATCATCAATCTGAGCCTCAGTCAAGCGTTATTTTAGAAAAAGATAACAGAAATAATGTGACTCTGATCACTTCCTTACCCGAACAATGGTTAGTAGAATTAAAACAGGCTTTGTTGTATGTAGATTTAATTAAGCTTAATCAACTAATTACCATGATTCGCACTCAAGATGAAGAGTTAGCTAACTCAATCCAAATTGATGTAGATAACTTTGAGTATGAAAAAATACTTTTATTAATTCCTTCCAATCTTAACCACAATGAATCAGCTTAATGCCCAGGGAAATATATTAGTAGTTGATGATACTCCAGCTAATTTACGGCTTTTAGTTGAGATCCTACAACAACAAGGCTATTTAGTGAGACCTGTCAATAATGGAAAATTAGCATTATCGGCAGCCCAAGGATTACCCCCTGATCTCATTTTACTTGATATTTTTATGCCAGAACTTGACGGCTATCAAGTTTGTCAACAGCTTAAAAGTCAAGAAAAAACGAAAGATATTCCCATTATTTTTATTAGTGCCGCTAATGAAGTGATTGATAAAGTAAAAGCGTTTCAAGTTGGAGGAGTTGATTATATTACTAAACCTTTTCAAGTTGAGGAAGTTTTAGTAAGAGTAGCAACCCATCTCAATCTCTGTTTGTTACAAAAAAAGTTGACTCAAAAAAATGAAGATTTAACTGAAATAATAGAGCAATTAACCCGAACGCAAGAACAACTCATTCAAACCGAGAAAATGGCAGCATTAGGAAATTTAATCGCGGGTATTGCCCATGAAATCAATACACCAATGGGAGCGATTCGTTCATCAATTGAAAATATTGCTAATTTTTTTGAATTACAACTAATTAATCTCCCGAAAATACACGATGAAATTAGTTTAGAGTTTCAGGAAGATATGATGCAACTCATCCAAATTTTTCAACAGCAAACCGAACATCTTTCTAGTCGAGAAAAACGACAAATTAGAAAACAATTAGTAAACATATTAGAAACACATCAGATTAATCAAGCTGATGAAATAGCTGATACATTAGTAGATTTAGGAGTTTATCAAAGTAAAGCATTAGAAAATTTTTTACCGCTACTCAAACAACCAGAAGGTTATTCTGTTTTAGAAAAAACTTATAAACTAACTACCTTAGAAACCAGTACAAAAACGATTCATACCGCAACCGAAAGAGCCTCTAAAATTGTTTATGCTCTTAAAAGTTATGCTTATTTTGAATCTAAGGAGACAGTAATAAAAGCGAATGTGATTGAAGGAATAGAAACGATTTTAACTCTCTATCACAATCAGCTAAAAAGAGGAGTGGAAGTAATTAAAAATTATAAAAATATACCTTTAATAGCTTGTTATCCCGATCAACTGAATCAAGTTTGGACAAACTTAATTAATAATGCCATTCATGCGATGAATAATCAAGGCATTTTAATTATTAATGTTTGGCAAGAAGAACAACGCTTAAAAGTGAGTATTACTGATAATGGTCATGGAATTCCTTTAGAAATGCAAAATAAAATATTTGAACCATTTTTTACGACAAAATCGCAAGGAGAAGGAAGCGGATTAGGATTAGATATTGTCAAAAAAATTATCAATAAACATCATGGAACAATTGAACTAAATTCTACATTTGGAAAAACAACATTTACTATCTCATTACCCATTGAACAAAATCAGGATAATTAAATAATGGATAAACCAATCATTCTGTGTGTAGATGATGAAAAAGTAATTTTAGATAGTTTAAAGATACAGCTAAAAAATGCCTTTCAAAATAGCTACAGTTATGAAACCGCCGAAAGTGCTGAGGAAGCTATTGAAATTATCGACGACTTACAAAGTGATGAAATCCCGATCCTAGTCATTGTTTCAGATTGGCTGATGCCTAGAACTAAAGGAGATGAATTTTTAATAAAAGTTCATGAAAAATACCCGAGAATAGTTAAAATTATGTTAACAGGTCAAGCCGATGATCAGGCAATTAAACGAGCTAAAGCAGAAGCTAACCTATATGAATGCCTACCCAAGCCTTGGAATTTTGAGCAATTGATTACCATTATCAAATCTGGATTAACAAATCATGGGTAAACCCGTAATTATCTGTATTGATGACGAAGCAACAGTTATTAATAGTTTAAAAATTGAACTAAAAAAAGCAATTGGTGAAGAATGTATTATTGAAACAGCAGAAGGAGGAACCGATGCTATTGAATTAGTCAATGAATTATTAGCAGAAGGTTCAGAAGTGGCAGTTGTTTTATCAGATTATATCATGCCCGATTTAAAAGGAGATGAAGTCTTAACTCAAATTCATTCGATGTCCCCGAATACTTTAACCATTATGCTAACAGGACAAGCCGATTTAGAAGCAGTGAGCCGTGCGATTAAAAATGCTAGACTTTATCGATATATTCCAAAACCCTGGCAAACAGAAGATCTTAAACTAACCGTCGTTGAAGCCGTTCATAGCTATTTACAAGATAAAAAATTAAAAGAACAAAATTTCAAACTCAAACAACTTAACGATGAATTAGAAAGATTAACCAAAGAACAATCAAAAATTATTTCAACAAGAACAGCAGAACTAGAAAAACTCAATCGAGAATTAGATCGTTTAGCGCATTTAGACGGATTAACCGAAGTGGCTAACCGTCGGCAATTTGATAGATATATATCCACTGAATGGCTGAGAATGTGTCGAGAAAAACAGCCCTTATCTCTAATTATGTGCGATGTCGATAACTTTAAAAGTTATAATGATCAACATGGTCATTTACAGGGTGATGATTGCTTAAAAAAAGTAGCACAAACGATCGCACACTCAGTCAAACGACCTGCTGATCTCGTCGCACGATATGGCGGTGAAGAATTTGTGATAGTTTTACCCAATACTCCTATAGAAGGGGCTTTTACCGTCGCTGAAGAAGTTAGAAATGCGGTTCAACAATTATTGATTCCTCATTACACCGCACTGGCTGTACCCTATATTACGATTAGTTTGGGAGTAGCGACCTTTATTCCTTGTCGTCAATTATCAGCATTAGCCTTAATTAATGCGGCTGATGAGTCATTATATCAAGCCAAAAAGCGAGGACGCAATCAAACTGTCTTACACAGTGAAAAAAGCAAAGCCATCATTGAGGTTTAAACTATCCCTAGAATAGTGTTAAAGTAAAAAAAACTTAAATTGTGTCATTATGGGACTATTCGATGATGTCAGCCGCTTACTCGAACAGCAACTCGACGAATTCATAAAAAATAATCCTCATCTGGAATTACAAGCACTACTCGATCAAGTTGAAGAGCAAGAACGAGACACCACACAATTAATCAGTTCTTTGCAAAATGAGCAACAACGCTTAGAAACAGACATACTAGCCATTGCTGAAGACATTCAAAAATGGCACGCTAGAATTAATAAAGCACAAAACGCAAATCGCTTAGATCTAGCACAAGCCGCACAGGAACGAGAAGCCGCTTTATTACGTCAGGGGAATCAGCTTTGGGGACGTATGGAAGGAACCAAAAAGCGTCTAGCAGAAGCACAAGAATTATTCAAACAAATACAGCTACAGAAAAAAGAACTAAAAGTTAAAGCAGAACAAGCGAAAACTCAAACAAGTGCTAATTCTAATCCTAGAGCATGGGATGGACAAAGTTCTTCAAGCAATCGTTATCAAAAAGAAACAGACCCCTTAGAAAAAGAGTTCCAACAGTGGGATATGGATGAAGAATTAGAACGCTTGAAAAAAGAACTTAAAAAATAAATACACTTGTATTAATTTATTGAATGTTAATACATTTGCCAAAAATTCATCATGTCAGAAATCATCAAACAAAATCTGATTAATCACTTAAATCAAATTGTTCGAGAAAGAGATCCTTATCTAGCGAATGGCGGACATTTTTTCATCAAAGAATATATTCGTCAAGAATTGAGCAATTTTGGACAAGTCGAAAGTCATCCATTTGAAATCAAAGGAAAATCATTTGAAAATATTGTCTTAAAATTAAATTCTAACCTGTCTGAACCAGCGATCGTAATTGGCGCACATTATGACACCGTACCAGGTTCTGCGGGTGCCGATGATAATGGTTCAGGTGTTGCGGTATTATTAGAACTAGCGAGAATTTTTAGTGAAGATCCTCATCAACAATATCCCCTTCAGATTGTTGCTTTCGATCTCGAAGAATATGGACTCTTAGGAAGTAAAGCCTATGCTAAACAAATCAAAGAGCAAAAACAAGCCATTCGCCTGATGTTTTCCCTAGAAATGCTTGGTTATTGTGATCATCGCCCGAATTCTCAACGCTATCCCGCAGGATTAAAATATTTTTACCCCTCGACAGGAAATTTTATCGCACTCGTCGGCAATATCGAAGCCACTCCAGACTTAAGAAAACTCAGTCAAACTATTCGTCAAACCGTACCCTGTGAATGGTTACCCGTTCCTTTAAAAGGTTATCCCATACCCGATACCAGACGCAGCGATCATGTACCTTTTTGGGATGTTGGATACAATGCTATCATGGTCACGGATACCGCAAATATGCGAAATCCTTATTATCATTCAGCCCAAGATACTCTAGACACCTTAGATTTAGATTTTCTGACTCAAGTTTGTCAAGGTTTAGCCCAAGCCATTCAGTGTTTATAATATGCTACGACTCGAACAAATTAGTAAAACATATTCTACAGGTGAACTTCTTAAAAATGTAACATGGGAAGTGAAATCAGGCGATCGCATTGGCTTAGTTGGCGTAAACGGTGCAGGCAAAACCACCCAACTTAAGATCATTATGGGGAAGGAAACGCCCACAACAGGAGAAGTTATTCGCCCCGCATCACTCCATATCGGTTACTTAACCCAAGAATTTGAAGTCGAACCCACTCGCACCGTTAAAGAGGAATTATGGACAGTTTTCACAGAAGCTAACGAAATTCAACAAAAATTAGCCTTTATACATCACCAGATGGAACAAGCGACTGGAGATGAATTAGATCAACTCATTCATCAACTCGATAAACGACAGCGTCAGTTTGAAGCACTAGACGGCTATGGTTTAGAAGCGCGTATCGAAAAGATTTTACCAGTAATGGGATTTACACCAGAAGACGGCGACGCTTTGGTAAGTGCTTTTAGCGGTGGTTGGCAAATGCGAATGAGTTTAGGAAAAATCTTACTACAAGCACCAGATTTATTATTACTTGACGAACCAACTAACCATCTAGACTTAGAAACCATTGAATGGCTCGAAAACTACCTTAAAAGTTTAACAACACCAATGGTAATCGTGTCACACGATCGAGAATTTTTAGATCGTCTGTGTACCCAAATTGTCGAAACAGAACGCGGAGTATCGACAACTTATCTGGGTAACTACTCCTCATATTTAGAACAAAAAGCCCTCAACCGCGAGATGCAACTAAGTGCCTACGAACGTCAACAGCTAGAGATTGAACGTCAACAGCAATTTGTAGATCGTTTTCGTGCTAGTGCTACTCGTAGTACTCAAGCCAAAAGTCGAGAAAAACAACTCGAAAAAATTGAGCGTATCGAGGCTCCAGTCAGTAATTTGAAGGCCCTCCGTTTTCAGTTTCTTCCCGCCCCTCGTAGCGGCAGAGAAGTAGTAATCATCAAAGATTTGACCCATACCTACGATGACAAAATTTTATTCTTAGGTGCAGACTTAACTGTAGAACGAGGCGATCGTATTGCTTTTCTGGGGCCGAATGGATCGGGTAAATCTACTTTACTACGTTTCATTATGGGCATGGAACCCCCCACCGAAGGTAAAGTAAATTTAGGACAACATAACGTTATTCCTTCTTATTTTGAACAAAACCAGGCCGAAGCATTAGATCTTTCTAAAACCGTCATGGATACGATACATGATGAAGTCCCCGACTGGAACAATGAAGAAGTACGCACCCTACTCGGTCAATTTTTGTTTAGTGGGGATACCGTATTTAAAAACGTTGCAGACTTAAGCGGAGGAGAAAAAGCCCGTCTAGCCTTAGCTAAAATGCTCCTCCAACCTGCTAATCTTTTGATACTCGATGAACCTACTAACCACCTCGATATCCCTGCTAAAGAGATGTTAGAGGAAGCCTTGCAGAACTATGATGGTACGGTGTTGATTGTGTCACACGATCGTTATTTTATCTCCCAAGTCGCTAATAAAATTGTGGAAATTCGAGACGGTGAATTACGAGTGTATAACGGAGATTATGATTATTATTTAAGAAAAATCGAGGAAGAAAAAGAAAAAGCCCGTCAAGCTAAGTTAATCGCCGAAAAACAAGCTAAAGCCGCCGCTAAAAAAGCAAAAGAGCAAGAAAAACAAAAAGCAAAGAAAAATAAATAACCGTGAAATGAATGTAGAGACGAGACACATTACGTCTCTACCATCCATCACACAATTAACTAACGAAAATATCTTCGTGAGTTAACCCTAAACCTGTATTGAGAGTAGCAAACTGTATCGCATCTATGGCACCCGTTCCATCTGCGTCAAATAACAACGCACCCGTCGCATCATTATAGATAACACGATGAGTAGCAGTAGTAGCAGACGTACCGATGATCAATTGATTAGATTTCAAAACATCACCCGCAGTTAATTCACCACCAAAACCACTTGCCGAAATGACAATTAGATCATCATCTGGCGTAAAATCAGTAATGCGCTCAATTCCTTGATTAGGATTTTGGAACGTGAATAAATCAGCATTCACACTTCCTATAAGAGAATCGTTACCGTTAGTTGCGATCTGACTAAATGCAGCATCATCATTAGTAATGGTTCCTATAACTGCACTTGTAGTTCCAATCGTGTAAAGAGTGCTACTAGCAAGAGTGAGGGCTACAGTCTCATTAGATTCTACTGTTGTATCGCCTGTTGGGTTAACAGTAACAGTCGCCGTACTAGAGTTAGCTGCAAAAGTGACGCTTGTCCCAATATTAGCGTAGTCAGTTCCTCTAGTCGCTGTTCCCCCAATAGTATAGTTAACCGTTAAAGGAGAAGTTAGAGAACCATTACGAGTAAAGGTATAAACTAGATTAGTTGCACCATTTTCTGTAACAGAAGCAGGAGAAACAGCTAAAGTGACTCTCGTATCATCATTAAGAATTGTTCCAGTTACAGGTGTAGCGGTACCAATTGTGTATGATGGGCTATTTGCCAGAGTTAAAGCTACAGTTTCATTGGCTTCTAATGTTGTATCGCCTGTTGGGTTAACAGTAACAGTTGCGGTACTAGAATTAGCTGCAAAAGTAACATTTGTCCCAATATTAGCGTAGTCGGTTCCTCTAGTGGCTGTTCCAGAGATCCCATAATTAACCGTCAGAGAATTGGTAAGAACACCAGTACGAGTAAAGGTATAAACTAGATTAGTTGCACCATTTTCTGTAACAGAAGCAGG
>ERZ1066124.44-NODE-44-length-123144-cov-26.422735_pt1 | contig 123144 bp, 126 predicted proteins | sample MGYA00382771_ERZ1066124 | MGnify/ENA primary metagenome ERZ1066124 (study PRJEB33369, sample SAMEA5778354) | biofilm metagenome | biome: Industrial cooling water; feature: Water cooling tower basin; material: Biofilm | place: United Arab Emirates | collected... | reverse complement strand
ACCTCTAGGTATTGTCTCGGAGTTTTTTTCAAAAATCAATTAGGATTGCTATATTGCTTGCAGGCGAGAATTAGGGGCAACAATGGTGATATCTAATAATCCATCATCCGCAAATACTCCCGTAGTTCCCTGAGCCAACACTGAAGTTGGCGGAGCTGCATTAGCAACTGTCACGGCTGAGGCTGGCAAATTTAGCCTTCGATCTTCCGTTTCAATCCAAGCTGTAAACGCATCTAAGTGCCTTAACTGTCCAATTCCTGCCAAAATATACGCTAATTTGCCAAACGTGTCCTTCATTGAACTAGCGCGTTCGATTGTCTCAGCTTCAAAACCAATTCCAGTCAGTAAAAGCATTGGTTTGCCGTTACACTTAGCAACATCTACCGGACGAGTTACCCCCGCTAAAATCGTCTGGCAAGCAGTAGGAATTTCACTCGGAATACCTATAGCTGTAGCAAAAGCATTGGCAGTACCCCTAGGAATCACACCAAGGGGTATTCCCGTACCGATTACCGCTTGGGCAACAGCAGACACAGTACCATCGCCGCCAGCAGCCACGATCGCCTCTGCACCCCTTTCTAAAGCCTCCTGTACTATCCCCGCAGCGCCAATTGTTTTATCGAGCAACGGGCGAATATCGAGATCGATCTGCGATTCCAATATTTTTCGGATTGTGACCAACTCTTCTACAGAGTCGCCTTGTCCAGAAGTGGGATTGTAAATCAGGCAGGCTGAACGATTCATAGGTCTGTCGTGAAGTAGTTCGTACTCAAAGCTACCTTATCGAGTAATCCGCAGAATTTTATCCTGCTGTGGGGGGCAACTTCCTCGTCCGTCGCAGTTACTTGTTGTCACATATAATTCACCATCTGGTCCCATAATCGCTTCCCTAAGTCGTCCATAACCGTTTTGGGATTCTCCCTGAAGATAGACTTCATGCAATTGGACTCGGTTGGGCAATTTGGGATCGAAAACAACGCGATGTAAATGTTCGGAGCCAAGGGTGGCAATTATCAAACTTCCCTGCCATTCGGGAATTGCATTTCCCGTGTAAATTGCCGCGCCTCCTGGTGGTACAGCCTCTCGCCAGACGAGAGACGGACTCACTAATCCTTCTCTGGGTTCGCAGGTTTGAATTGTGGGCCAACCCAAGTTATCACCAGCTTCAGCAACAACAACTTTGTCTTCGCCGCTTCTGCCTAGTTCGCCGCTCGGTCCGTGGTCTGTTACTGCTAGGGTTGATTCATCAAACCAATCAAATCCTTGCGTGTTACGAATACCAGAGATAAATACAGGACTACCAGAAGTAGGATTATCTTGCGGTACTTGTCCATCTGGTGTCAAACGCAAAATTTTACCTGCAAGGCTATCCGGATCTTGGGAATTGTCTGGATTTCTAGCATCACCCGTACCGATGTAGAGCATTCCGTCGGGACCGAAGCGCAAGCGACCGCCATTGTGATACAAAGCTACGGGAATATCGTCGATAATGGTTCTGTCTCTAGTAGCACTTTGCCCGTCTGTTGAGAGTTGCCAGCGTTCGACTCGATTAACTCGATATCGACCGCGATCGCCCGTATAATACACGTAAAACCAGCGATTTTGTTCAAATTCTGGATGTGTGGCAATTCCTAGCAATCCACCTTCGCCGCTTTCTGTAACCTTAATACTAGCAACTGGTTTAGGTAGCAGTTGACCATTTCGCAACAGCCGCACCCGTCCCGCTCTTTCTGTCACCAGCAGATCGCCATTGGGTAAAAAAGCTATGCCCCAAGGTACTTCTAAGCCTGTGGCGACTTCTTCTACCCGTATATCTACATTACCTGGAGAGCCATAACCATCGTTGACGAGGCTACACGTTCGTTGGTTAGAACTGGCTAATTGAGTTACATTTTCTGCTTGAGAACTTGTTGGTTCTGAAGGTGTTATGTTGCAAGCAGCAAGTCCTACTAACAACATACTAATTAACAGCTTGCTGCTTTGAAAAATTTTATTTCTCCGCCTGTCCATCTGGTTTTCCTGTGAGTGCGATCGCAATTTTTAGTAAATTCAACTGCAAAGAGAGCGAGAAAGCAATTTCTTGTTGCCATTCATTTGATTCTAGATAAGTTCGATCCCAAAAATTATTAAAAGCATTACGATCGGAAAATTCACTCGTTCGTTGTCGTAGTTCGTCTTTAATTTTTTCTAGAGTACTGCTTTTATTAGCTACAGCGAACGGACGATCTTCAATAATTTGTAAGCTCAGCAAGTGCAGCTGTGCCAGTTGAGTTTCTACTTAATAATGATTTAAGCTAGGAAGAGTTTGCCAACAAAAATCTCGCCAGGGTATGTAAATCAAATCGAAGCATACCAAGATTAATTTACTAAGCCAAGAATAACTACACATTTTTATCGCTAGCGGAAACGGAAAACGGAACGATCTTTTGTAACTAATTTGGCAGACATAGCAAAGCAGAATAAGTTTTTACTTAAGTATTGCTATACATATTGTTAATAGCAATCCATTTTTCTACGCTGTTTATCTCCCAGTTAGTTCCTTGTTCTGAACCAGGACGATATTGCAACCAAGCAAACATGGCTGCACTGCCAACCAGAATAAAGGCAATTCCAGTAACTAGCTGAAGCATGATGCTGTAACGCATGAGGAAAGTGAGTAGTGAGTAGTGAGTAGTGAGTAGTTATCAGTTATTAACTATCAACTAACAACAAATGACCAATAACCAATGACGAATGACAAATGACAAATTAAACAAGATTGTAATGTTCCATATGAACGTGAGTTACGGGTACATCTAGATCGTGTAGAGCTTGCTCGACTTGATCCATCATTTTTGGTGCAGCACAGATAAAATAATTGCGAGTAGCTGGACGTTTAGGAATGTAGCGTTGTAATAGCTCTCTATCTACATATCCTGATTCTCCAGACCAATTATCTGGTGGCTCTCTCAGAACGTGGATAACTGTTAGATCTAATTTATCTTTGAGTGCCTCAATTTCTTCGCGATAGGTAATATCCTCCCAAGTCTTGCTGGAATAGATTAAAGTCAGCGGGCGATCGTCATCGCGATCGGCTAGAGTCAGGAGTATACTGTAAATTGGTGTAATGCCGATTCCGCCAGCAATGAGGATAAACCCTGCTGTATCCTCGTAGCGATCGCTCGTAAAAACCCCATAGGGACCGTCAAGAAAAGCTTTAGTGCCTGGTTTTACATCTTTAATTGTTTTGGTAAAATCTCCTAGAGCTTTAATACCGAATTCAATCCGATCGGCTTTTTCTGCACTCGAAGCAAAGGAAAATGGGTGTTCCCGCATCCGAAATGGCGATATTTGTAAGGTAATCCAAGCAAATTGACCTGGCTGAAAACGCAATCCTTCATGTCCTCGCGGACGCAGCACTAAATTCCAAACATCTCCCCTTTGGGGAACGACTGTTTCCACCAAGTAAGGTTTTTTCAACATCATCCAGGGTTTAACCAAGCGGATATATACCAGCAACCACAAGGCGGCTAGAGCAATTCCACCCCAGAGAATTCCTTTCCAAAAAAAGCTGAGGTAGTAACTCACGCCGAGAGCGTGTGCTAAACCGAAGCCAACAGCAAGAACTGCCATAATTCCATGCAGAATTCGCCAAGGCTCGTAAGGTATGTTTAGTTGCTTGCGCCAGATAGAAGTGACAATAAGCACTATCAAAGCTAGCGTTCCGATGACGGCAAACCTAGCTCGCCAGGGAGCCTGAAAAAAGTTCAGCAGTTGAAGTGTTTCCGGCTGGTCGATAAATAAGATCGCCGGATGTAGCAGAATAAAACCAAAAGCAACAATGGAGGTATAGCGATGAAACTGGAGGATCAAGTCAACTCCATAAGAAGCTTCCACGCGGTTGATACGCGCAGTTAAGGCGAATTGCAGCGCCATCATTGCTAACCCCAAGAAACCAAGGGCGACAGAAAACTCAATCCAAAAAGTTCGCGTGTCGCTAGCTGTGGGAGGGTAGAACAGCAGAATCAACAGAGGTAAAACCGTGAGTAACAGATATAGCCCAATCCATGAAATTCCGATCGTCAATGGATTTTTCATCAATAAGCTTCGCATCGGGATCTGACTCCTATTGCTGTTGAGATGAAGCTTGCAATCTACGGTTTATTTCTTCCCAGTTCACCACATTCCACCAGTTATTTAAATACTCCGCCCGACGGTTTTGGTATCTCAGGTAGTAAGCGTGTTCCCATACGTCATTACCCATAATTGGATACTGACCTTCCATGATGGGATTGTCTTGATTTGGCGTACTTGTGATTTCTAGTTGTCCTTTAGCATTCCGCACCAGCCAAACCCAACCGCTACCAAAGCGATCGCCTCCTGCTGCATTGAATTGTTCTCTAAACTTTTCAAAACTACCGAAGGTTTTATTAATTTCTTGAGCAATTTGTCCTGTCGGTTCTCCTCCACCTTTGGGACTCATAATTTGCCAAAAAATCGTATGGTTGAGATGACCGCCGCCATTATTTTGTATAGTAGTGCGGATTGCTTCTGGAATGTCATCTAAATCGCGCAACATCGCTTCTACGCTTCTGTTACGTAGATCGGGGTATTTTTTCAGGGCGCTATTTAGGTTTTCCACATAAGTTGCATGATGCTCGTCATGGTGCAGTTTCATGCTTTTGGCATCGATGGCTTTTTCCAAAGCATTGTATTCGTAAGGTAATGGCGGTAGTTGAGCGGGATTGGCGCTCAGTTCCTCTTTGGCTGAAGCTACAGGACGAGATTGCTCGGTTGTAGGTGCTTGTGGCGATGCTTGTGATGTGGTTGTATTTGTTGTATTTGTAGAAGTCTGTGACTGTGCTAGCAGTAATGGTTGACCAATAGCTAGCACGATTGTGAGCAAAAATCCGGCGACAAACCATTTATTTGCTTTGAGTAGCGATCGAATTCTCATAAGTCTTGATTAAGAAACCTTGTATTTTTATTTCGTGAAAACTTAAATTCTATTAAAATTGGATATGCTCCGATATTGTTCAGATAAATGGTGGCACAATTAGCCCGAAAATAGAGTTAATCACTGCTAGAGCTAGCGAACCCATTGTAGAACTCCAAAAGCCATAACGCAGGCGAAATCCTGGAACTATAGCCGCAGCCAAACTAAAAATAATAGAATTCAAGACGAATAAAAATAATCCTAAGCTCAGCAAAATGAATGGTAGAGAAAGAATGGTTAACACGGGCAGCAGAATAGCATTTAAAACACCGAAAACTGCGGCGGCTATCGCTGCTTTATTGGGACTATCAATCTCGATTCCTAAAAAGGGTATACGAGCAAGAATTAAAAAGCTAATAGTTGTAACTAGCCAAGTAACAATGAGATTTATCACACAGATACTCCATCTCCTAGTATCAGTTTGAAATGAGAAAAAGGTAGTAGATAAGTCATTTGAGTTTGGATGTCTTCAAATACTGAATATCTACCACCTGAATACTAAGTGCAAATTACCGTTCGATAACGGATAACAAGAAGTTAACTACAACTAAGTATCAGTATGCCGTCAGAAAGTGATGAGAAAGTGACAGAAACTAATGGTGATGAAAAAAGGAGAGTCAAGCGTAAAGTCGGCAATGTCTGCCGTGTTAGAAACGAATTGGATATCTGAGTCGCTAATGAGGTGCGATCGCAGTCATTGAATTCTCAACTTTTCTCAAGCTCTTTGTCGAAAATGCCGACTCTTCTCCAACAATTTTTACTTGAAGTGTGCAGTACATCCAACAATTGTGATGACAGAAGCAAAAAATTGCTCTGATTGCAAACCACGCCAGCGATCTTTATAATCGACCATTTTTAAGACAATTTTTATAACTGTTGGGGTGCAGTAGTTACTACCGCACCCTGTACGCTGCTACTTTCTTAACGGCGACTCTCGGCTGGTGCTGGGGTATCAGGTTGGGGTTGCTCGGAAAGCTTGGATCTGCTACTGTGCATCAAGCGATCGCCAATCGTGTCGATAATAATATATAGAATTGGCACGACGAACAAACTCAGAAACGTGGCAATCAACATCCCGCCAAATACGGCTGTACCGAGAGACTGTCGGCTACCTGCTCCGGCTCCAGTGGCAATAACTAGGGGAAAAATACCCAACAACGTCGAAATTGCCGTCATCAAAATCGGTCGCAGTCGCTCTTTTGATGCTTCCACCGCTGCTCTAGTAATCGATAAACCTTGCTGTCGCAACTGATTGGCAAACTCTACAATTAGGATCGAGTTCTTACTTGCCAAACCAATTAACATCACCAATCCAATTTGAGTGTAAACATCATTGGGCAGACCGCGTAAAGACTGCGCCAACAATGCACCCATAATTGCCAAGGGAACAGCTAAAAGAATAATAAACGGGTCAATATAGTTTTCGTATTGAGCCGCCAATACCAAAAAGACAAAGACAATTCCTAGGGCGAAAATAATTGGTGCTTGACCGCCAGATTCTAGCTCTTCTGCCGAAATTCCCGACCATTCATATCCTAAATTGGGTGGTAACACTTCAGCTGCGATCCGCTCCATTGCCGCAATTGCTTCTCCAGAACTGTTACCCTCAGTAGGCGAGCCTGTAATCTCAATTGAGCGGAACAGATTATAACGATTAATTGTTTGCGCTCCAGTGATAGGTGTAACCTTGACAAGATTGCCTAAAGGAATCATCCGATTTTGTGCCGATCGCACGTAAAGTCGATTAATGTCTCCAGGTTGGGCGCGAAACTGAGCATCTGCTTGGACGTAGACGCGATAGCTCCGTTGCTCCAGTGTGAAATCATTAACATATCGCGAACCTAGTAGCGTTTGCAGGGTGTTGAAGATATCACTGATAGAGACTTGCAGGGCTTTGGCTGTATTGCGATCGACATCAACTAATACTTGAGGTGTATTCGCGGTAAAAGTGGTAAATACACTTTGTAATTCTGGAGTTTGGTTAGCTCGTCCAATTATCTGATTTGCTGTTTCTACCAAAGTTGTTAAACCAAGATTACCTCGATCTTGCAACTGAAATTGGAAGCCGCCAGTTGAGCCTAACCCTGGAATTGCTGGCGGATTATTCGGGATAATTCTGGCTTCCGGAATTACGGCAAGCCTACCCCGTAACCGATTAATAATTGCCTCTACCGATCGGTCAGAACCAGTGCGATCGCCCCAAGGTTTGAGAGATGTGAAAATAATCCCATTGTTGGCAGCATTACCAGCAAAACTAAAACCACCAACAGCAAAAGTAGTACTCACTTCTGGCTGTTGCAGAATTTCTTTTTCTACCCGTGCCATCACGTCGCTGGTATAGTTGAGCGATACACCTGATGGTCCTTGGATCAGGGTAATAAAATATCCTTGGTCTTCCTCTGGTAAAAATGCCGTTGGCACAGTGAAAAATAGCCAACCCGTAAATCCTATAGCAGCGACAAATAGAGCTAAGACGATGTATTTCAGTCGAGTTAAGCTATTGAGTACGCGCTCGTATCCTCGGCGCATCCAATCAAGGAAGCCATTAATTCGGTCAAAAATCCATCCCAGCCAGCTACCCGTTCTTTGTCGACGACGCAGGAGTAAACCTGCCAGGGAAGGAGTAATCGTTAAGGCAAGAAAAGTAGAAATAGCGATCGAGAAGGCGATAGTTAGAGCAAATTGGCGATACAACGCTCCTGTAGTTCCAGGAAAGAAGGCGACTGGAATAAAAACTGCCATCAAGACGAGCGAAGTAGCAATGACTGCCCCGAATAATTCGTGCATTGCTTCTGCGGCTGCCTGTCGCGGTGGCATTCCCTCATCCTGAATCAAACGCGAAATATCTTCAACTACGACGATCGCATCATCGACTACCATCCCTGTAGCTAGCGTCAGCCCGAACAGAGTTAAACTGTTGATCGAAAATCCAAATACTTTAATAAAAGCAAACGTCCCGATTAAAGCGACGGGAATTGTAATTGCTGGAATCACCGTGGTGCGCCAGTCCTGCAAGAAGACAAAGATAATTAATACAACCAGGGCGATCGCAATCAGTAGAGTTACGACTACCTCTCTTAACGACGCTTGGACAAACGTAGTCGTATCAAAGGCTACATCGTACCGAATTCCTGGTGGCAATCGCTCAGCTAGGCTTTGCATTTCAGCCTTAACCGCACTAGCAACCTCTAAGGCGTTACTTCCAGGTAATTGATAGATGCCCAAGCCGACAGCCTCAGTCCCCCGAAATCGTAGGAAAGAATCGTAGTTTTCCGCTCCTAGTTCGGCTCTACCAACATCTTTGAGCTTAACCAACGCGCCATTCGCCCCAGTTTTCAGCACTATTTCCTCGAATTGAGAAGCATCTTCCAACCGACTCTGCGCTCGCACGTCCAACTGATACCGTTGTCCCTCTGGCGCTGGCTGCTGTCCGAGTCGCCCCGCACCCACTTGTAAGTTTTGTTCCTGAAGTGCCGCGACGACATCTTGGGCTGTCAGATTGCGACTGGCAAGCTGGTTAGGATCGAGCCACAAACGCATAGAATACCTGCGTTCGCCAAACACTCTCACATCGCCAACGCCCTCTACCCGTTGCAAAGCATCTACAAGATACAGATCGGCGTAGTTGCTTAAGAATATGGTGTCGTACTGGTCATTTTCTGGATACAGACCAAAAGCCATCAGCAAGGTATCAGAGCGTTTCGTTACAGTCACTCCTGTTTGCTGTACGGTATCTGGTAATTGTGCTTCGGCAACAGAGACGCGATTTTGCACTTCAACCGCAGCAATATCTTGGTCGCGTCCTGCACCAAATGTTACGGTAATCGAACTAGTGCCATCGTTACTGCTGCTAGAGCTAATATATCTCTGACCTTGGACACCATTAATCTCTCGCTCCAGCACCGAGGTGACTGTATTTTCGACAACTTCTGCACTCGCCCCAGTATAGTTAGCTGTAACGTTAACTTGGGGTGGAGTGATTTCAGGATACTGAGCGGCTGGTAACGTTGGAATGCTGATAGCTCCCGCTAGCAGGATAATAATCGCGCAGACGCTAGCAAAGACTGGTCGCTTAATAAAGAAGTCTACGAACATGATGAGGGGCTAGGGGCTAGGGGCTAGGGTAAGAAAGAGGGGGTATAGTACATATTGATAACTGGTCACTGGTCACTGGTCGCTGGCTCTGGTGCAGGAGCGACGGGAGCGCCATCTCTGAGGTTGAGCAGACCAGAGACGATAATTCTTTCTCCTGGCTGCAATCCCGATCGCACTTGGTAACTGTTACCTTGAATTGCTCCTAGTTCTACGGGTTTTTGCCGCGCTATCAGTTGCGATCGCCCCGATTCAGATTGTGTTGACTCTGCTACGTAAACAAAAGCTTGTCCGCCTAAGCGAGTGATTGCCTCTGTTGGCACTAAAATTCCAGGGCTTTGTGCCAAAATTACTCTGGCTCTGACAAATGAATCGGCTCGCAGTTGATTGTTAGCATTGTCAAATATTGATTTAATTAGTACTGACTGAGTATCGTCTGCCGTGCGAGGAGAGATAAAAGACACTTTACTCGTGCCAATCTGCTCGCCTTGAGGATTTAGTAATTCTACAGTCGTACCCACTTGTACTCGATTTGCTTGTTGCAGTGGAATTGAAATATTTACTTCTAAAGGTTGATTTTGGGTAACTGTAGTTAATTGTGTAGATGTCGTGACTACATCGCCTACCCTGACTGGAATATCGCCCACTGTACCCGCAAAGGGAGCGTTGACTTGAAAGTACTGAAGCTGAACTTGAGACTGCTTGACGTTTGCCTCAGCTTGCTGTGCGGCTCTTTGTGCTTGGGCGACCGCTGCTTTTTGCGCTTCTATCTGTTTGTTAGTTGCTGCTAAAGTTGAACGGGCGGTTTGAAGTTCGTTTAAATACTGGTCGCGAGTTTCTCGCGATACAGCTCCTTGATTTGCCAAACCAGAGTAACGTTCGTACTGCTGCTGACTGAGTCGCAAATTAGACTGAGTAGAAAGTCTTTCGGCTTCTAAGGCGCGGAGATTTGCCCTCGCATTTTCTACTTGCGCGCGAGCTGCCGCCGCCGCCGCACTGGCACTACTAACGGCTGCTTGTTGTTCGTCTGGATTGACCTGAATAATTGGCGCTCCCGCTTGCACCTCATCTCCAGAATCGACAAAAATGCGGGAAACTCGCCCTTGAATCTGGGGTAACAGAACTACTGACTGCCGCGATTCTAGGTTAGCTACATACTCTGCACTTTCTTCCACCGTAGCTGTCTCTAATGTAGAAAGTCTAACGGGTAGTGCCTGCGGTTGACTTTGACTAGGTGGAGATTGCTGTTGAGCGTTATTTTGCCACCAGTACCAGCCTATACCAGTACCGAGTAAAAGCGCGATCGCCCCACCAGCCAACCACCATTTTCGTTTCTGTCGCGAGGAGGATGGCGGTTTAGATGGTTTGGATGTAGCTTCTGTATCTACCGCATCTATTTTCTCGCTACTCTCTGGTGGAATCACTATCACCTTAGAGTTAGAAATACCAGAGTTAGAAGTATTATTGTCTGGGTTATTTGAGCTATTCTGCTTTGCTGACTCAGAAGATTCTGAATGATTCATGGCGATCGCTACTTAGCCTTTGACTTTCCTTTGCAAGTTGAACCCTCAGCAATTAATGCCGAGCTGAAGGCAGACAACCCTACTTAACTCAGTGTTGCTAGCATTGGCAATGGCACTGAGTTAAGATTCTAGCGATCTTAATATGCCTTTACATTAACCTTTAGGGATATATGGCGGGACAGTTAACAGTTAACAGTTATCAGTTATCAGCGAAGAGTGGTAATAGGTAATTGGTAGTAATTGCCCACCTGCCCACCTGCTCACCTGCTCACCTGCCCCTCTGCCCCTATTTTTTAGCTACCAATCGCCGATAAATGGTTGCTAAAGCATCAGCATCGCCAACGTTACCAGGAAATAAGACCACGGGTAAATTGGGAAATTGAGGATGGTCAACTGGAGTGCGTACTATCGAGCAACCAGCTAAAATTTGTCCTAATAATCGGGCAGAAGTCAAGGCTAGTCCCTGACTCAAAACATCGTTGGAAGTGATCCCACCTTTACTAATTAAAAACCCAATGTCTTGCGGTAAACTCTTAACAATATCCATTAATAAAGCCGAAACATCTGCACCAAATTGCAGGCGAGTTTGCATATCTGGAAAGGCTAATTCTTGACGGCTGGTATAAATGACTGGAGTTTTCCCAGAATTGTAAACGGAGTAAATTTGTTCGAGAATGCGATCGCGTAACTGATGTTTTTGGGTGGTAGAATCCTCTAGCAAATGCGATACGTCAATTTCAATCCCAACAATATCTGGTTCTTGTAGCAACCGTTCTAATTGTTGAGTTGTTTTCTTAACGTGAGAACCTACAATTACCGCTCCTGGTTTTCCATCCCGTACGTATCGAGACATTGCTTCGGCGGGAACTGGCTGAGTTGGGAGTGCAGCCAAAGCCGTCAATAAACTAGCAGCACTGCGAAATAAAAAGCGTTTTCCTTGACTAGCAGCATTGAGAACGTTGGTAGCAAAGCGGTTGAGATCGTCTTGAGTTTCCGCATCTACCACAACACATCGATCGTCTTGAAGGTACATCAATCGATCTAGAGTAGAGAAGTTATTTGTAATATCTGTACCGCTACGAATATCTGATAGTAAAAATCTTTCTACTGCAAGAGCAAGAATTCGTCCCTTAGTCTTTTCTTCTACATACTCTGGTAAGTAACTATGGGTATAGCCAAAGACAGAATCGCGAGCAAACTCCGTCTCGTGAACTGGAGTGGGAACACCGTCAATAATGAGATAATGTACGCTATCGCGGGTGACTCTTCCGCCTTCAAAAAAAGCTGGAACTAGAAAATGCGCGTCAAAAGGTCCTAGTTCTTCAGCAATGACATCGGTTTCAATCGGGTAATGTCCCCGCAAAGTGGAATCAGAACGACTAACGATGAGAAAGTCTTCGATGTTTTCCGCCGCCAAAGCCAGCTTCAAGTTATGGCAAACTTCTCTAGTCACGGCTGCGGCTTTATCTGGAGTTAGCGATCGCGTGTTTGTCAGCACGAAGAAAATTGGTGCATCATCCTGCAATCCCAGCCGCAAAGTCTCCACATCCCACCGCGTCAGCAACAAACAACTGTGGACGGTTTGAGAGCCTGTGGGGTCGTCATCGAGGACAATAATTTTTGGTTTAGTTGCCATTTTCGACTGTCAAGTGAGTAGTGAGTAGTGAGTAGTGGAGAGTCGTAGGGGCAGATAAGCGCGAATAGATCGATAACTAAGGCAGTAAATCTTTGGTCAAAACCCGCCCGTACAGGAGTCAGGAGTGGTAGAAATACCAACGACGAATGACTAATTACCAATTACCAATCACCAATTACCACCAAAACTAAATTTTGATTGAATCTGCCACCCCGTACCATCGTGCCGTAGTAGTGTTAAACAGTGAGCCGCGAACTCAAAGTAGAGTTGCCGCGACTGAAATTCTTGCCATGCTAGGCGAAAATTTTGTTTGGTCAAGTCTTTAAACCCTACTGTCATGTGGGGTGCAAAGGGGCGAGTTTTGGATACTCGATCGCTAATTCCCAATTTTGCTTCTAATCGTGCCATTAAATCGGTTTGTAAATCAAGTAATTGAGGCGATCGCACCACATCTATATAAATGACACGGGGAGGAAACGCCGCAAAGCCACTAAGAATAATTGAAATTGAGGGGCGATCGCTAGCATACTCTCTCAAACACGCTTCTAGAACGGGTAAATCGGCGTTTAACCACCTGAACGGAGCTTGTAAAGTAATGTGGGGTGGAGATTTTAGCGCAGCGCGGCTGTGATACTGCGTGGCAAAATATTGTTTAATTTGGGTGGCACAGTCTTGAATATCTTGTGGAGGTAGTAGGGCAACAAAGAATAAACTAGTGTCGGTATTCAAGGTAGTCTCAAGTACAGTTTGAAGTTATGTAAAGCTAAAATATTGGCGATCGCAGCTGAAAATACTAAATGTTGTCTATTTATTTAACTTTAAAGGATGGGCATGAATGCCTTGGTTTGTCAAGCTTGAAAAAGGCATAGTCGATAAAAATACTTTTGACCAACACGTACCTGCCCATAAAGCCTACGTGCGCGATTTAATCGAGCAAGGACATCAAGCCAAAACTGGCTACTGGGGATGTTTTGGTGGCGGAATGATGCTGTTTCAGGCAAACTCCATGACTGAAGCTGAAGCAATTGTGGCGCAAGACCCACTGATAAAATCTGGTTGCGTCAAGTACGAGCTATACGAATGGCGGATAGTCGTTGAATAGTCATTAGTTATTGGTTATTGGTTATTGGTCAAGAGTCATTTGTATTTTCACTACTCCCCACTACTCACTACTCACTACTCACTACTCACTACTCACTAGAAAAATGCTATGCTAAAAAAGACTCGGATCTACGCGATCTCAACGCCCAAACTTTGTCAGAACCGGAAGGTAGCAGCAATACGGGATGCTTGTGATAGGCGTGGTCTCCGAGTCGCCTAGTTTATAGGAGCAGTTGCAGTCATGCCTGGTTTAGGGGATATCGTGCAGAAAGCGTTTTATCTCGGTGTTGGATTGGCTTCTTATGCCAGCGAGAAAGCGACTGGGAAGCTGGCAGAACTGCGATCGCAAGCTCAAAAACTGGCAGATGAGCTGGTGGCAAAGGGTGAGATGACTGCCGACGAAGCAAAGCGATATGTAGACGATCTGATGCGGCAAGCCCAACAGCCACCGACTGAAGCAACTGGCGACAAATCCTCTAGCGAACCGCGTCGGATAGAGATTCTTTCCGATGATGAAGAAGCTCCTAAAACTTCCAATACTACACAAACTGCTAGTGAAGGAAATGTAGATATGCTACGGGAACAGGTGCAGAGACTGCAAGAGGAACTCAGGCGGCTGCAACGGGAATAAGAGCAAAAATCACAACTGCAACTAGAGTGAATCGCCCCCATAAAACTATGGAAAAGTGGCAAAAAGATTTCTTGGAATTAGTCGAAATAGCAGCGGATGAAGTAGAGCGGTTTTTCCTAGGAGTGACGACGACAGTAGAAACTCTATTTGAGCTGTCTGGAGAGTTTTCCGAGCATCTACACAATACGATCGTTACTGAGGTCGAGCAATATTTAGCCGATCTAGATGACGATGCGGATTTCGATCCATATTGGCATTTAGATGACTTAATGGACGATACGGATATATCTTTTCCTTATTCTGTCGAGCCTACACCGCAAAAACATCCGGCTTGTATGGGCTGCCAACACTACCACGGACAAGTTTATGGTGGTAATTTAATGGTTTGTGCTATGCATCCCTATGGTTGGGACGACAGCAATTGTCCTGATTGGGAAGCAGAAGAGTTTGAGTTTTAAGCACAATGCCGCGCTTTTCAAGCCAAATTTGAGTCAGATCGGGCAAAATTTGAATTGAACTAATCATGAGTTTCAGTCCAGACACAGCATCACAGTCAGTAGAGCAAATGCCAGTAGAGGAAATGCCACAAGAGGCAATAAAATACGGCGAACGCCAGATTGCCGCAGGAGAGTTAATTACATTTCCCAATCCTCGCATTGGACGACGATACGAGATTCACATTACCTTACCGGAATTTACTTGTAAATGTCCTTTTTCCGGCTACCCTGATTTTGCCACTATTCATATCACCTACGTTCCCGATCGCCGCGTGGTGGAACTAAAAGCGATCAAACTTTATATTAATAGCTACCGCGATCGCTATATTTCTCACGAAGAAAGCGTCAATCAAATTCTCGATGACTTTGTGGCTGCTTGCGATCCTTTAGAAGCACATATCAAAGGCGATTTTGCTCCCCGTGGTAACGTGCATACAGTTATTGAAGTACACCACCATCAGACTCCAGAAGCCTTTTGAGTGTAGCATGAAGAAAAGAACATAAAGAACATTAAATAATGTTACTTTTGATGCAGATATGTAACTATCTCATTTAGTTTGCCATGCGTGGATTTCGGTATTTTCTGGGAATAGCGATCGCTCTACTTGTCTTTGTCACTTTGCCTTTACCCGCTCAAGCTGCTAGTTCGGCAGCCATTCGAGCCTACGATGACGTGCAAGTGAAGACCAAAGACTATTCCGGTCAAGATTTAGTACGAGCAGAGTTTAATAACACCAAGCTTGCAGAGGCTAATTTTAGCAGTGCTGACTTGCGAGGGGCGGTTTTCAATAGTGCCGTACTCACCAAAGCCAACTTGCACGGCGTTGACTTCAGCTACGGTATTGCTTATCTGAGCGATTTAGCAGCAGCAGATCTCAGCGATGCAATTTTGACATCAGCCATGATGCTGCGATCGAATTTTAAGGGGGCAAAGGTAACTGGTGCGGATTTTAGCGAAGCCGTGCTAGACCGAGATCAAGTCGTACAGTTATGTAAATACGCGAGTGGGGTTAATCCCGTCACCGGAGTTGATACCCGCGAGTCTTTAGGTTGTTCTTAATCGGTTGTAGAGACGTTCCGTAGAACGTCTCTACAATTTAATTTCCTGTTTTTGGGTGTTAAGTTGGTCTAAAATCTCCAACATTTCTTGTTCAAAAGCTACCTGCGCCCGATTTGTTCTACCACCAATATAAAAACGGCTGTCCTTTTCCAAAGCCCAAATTTGGGAGTGAGAAACATAGCTCATGACGACTCCCAACATCAGCAAGCCAAAACCTGCGTAGACGATGGGAATTCCAGGATCGGCTTTAATTTGCAAACCCGTACTGCCAACAACTTCCATAATTTTTAGCGTTACGCCGTTGACATTGGTAGCCATTCCCGCTCGTAAGGTATCGACTAACTGACCTTTAGCATCGTAAATGAGTAACGTTCCCTGCAAGTCTTTTGCTAGCAGAGAAACACCCTCGCTCAAATCTGTTTTAGTGGGAATCCATGTTCCCCACAAACGCCCGTTACCATTGGTATTTAAAGCTGCCATTGGTAATTGTAAGACTGGACTATTGTTAAACTGAATCCGAATTGCCGCAATACCCCAATCAGTTTGATAAAAAGTTACGCCTTTGTAGCGAAAGGGTTCGTTGACAAATATAGTTTTGCGTTTTACTTCCCGCCCCTGGCGATCGATCGCGGATATATCGGAATAAAATTGGTCGATGCTACCAGTAGGAGTGTAATCGATCCAAAAGCGATTGACTTTTAAAGATAAATCTTTGGGAATTTGAGGTGCTGCTAATGGACCAGCATCAATGATGTTGCGTACCTGAAAGCTTTCACCACTAGGAACCATTTCTTGGGCGACGAAACCCGTCATAGCTCCCCAAATTGCCCCAGCTAAAATGATGACAATGCCAATGTGGACGATAATCGGACCGATCCGCCCTGCAATACCTTTACGGGCATACAAATTATTATGTTCACCCTGAAAGATACGATAGCGTTTTTGTTGCAAGAGTTGGGTGAGAGATGAAAGAGAACCACCGTCAAGTTCTGCACTCAATGCTAATTTTTGAAACTGACGGGGTTGGTCGTACAATTTCCAATTGCGGGCAGCTTTAAGGGCGGGTAATTGGCGCGTAAAGCTACAGGCGGTCAAGCTAGTAGCAAATAGAATCAGTAGCGATAAAAACCACCACGTACGGTATACGTGGTCTAAGCCTAGAGTTAGAATCACCTTCCAACTGAGGAAGCCAAATAGAGCTGGGTCTTCGGGATAGTTGGCTTTGTAAAACTCAATTGATTGTCCTTGCTCTATGACCGTACCGCTGGCGCTAAACAAAGCGATCGCCAATAATAAGACAATCGCCAACCGCAAATCTGTGAGGATGGGTAAGAGTTCGCCGCGCAGAAATTTTCCTAAATGCGATCGCGGTGTTGATTGAGTAACAGGATTATCTAAAGTCATTTGTTATTTGTCATTTGTTATTTGTCATTTGTCATTTGCCAGAGCGACAATTAACAACCAACTATTAACTGAGAGGAATTCGAGACAGCAGCGAAAATACGCCAAATCCTACCAGTAGCGCCCCACTAACGGGAGAAATCCAGCCCGACCACTGGCGTATTTCTAACAGCTTTTTAATACTGGCAGTAAATGTACCAGCTAAGATCAGTGGTGCTACATAGCCTGCTGTGTATGCCAATAATAACGCCCCCCCTAAGATGGTATTTTGCGTAGTTGTTACCCAGGCGAGGAGAGTTGCTAAAACTGGAGTACTGCAAGGGGAAGCCACTAAACCAAAGGTTAAACCGATAAAATACGAGCGTACAGATGGAGGGAAATCTTTAGAAATCCAATTCATCCCTCCAAAGGATGGTAGTTGTAGAGGTAAGGCTTCTAGTAAGTTCAGCCCCATCAGAATTGCAACAATGCTGACAACGATTGGTAGACCGATGCCGATTTGACCGTAAACTTTGCCTACTATTGCGGCAATTATTCCCAAGCCTGCTAAGGTGGTTGCTAGTCCCAGCGCAAACCAAGTGGATTGTGTTGCAGCTTGCCAGCGATTTTTGGTTTCATAACCACCAATGTAGCCGATGGTAATAGGCAGCATGGAAAGCATACAGGGTGTGAGGCTCGTCAGTAACCCTGCTGTGAAGATAATACCTATACTGACCCAGCCTAAATGAGATAATTGCTCGGCAACTAGCAGATCGGCAAATTGTTCGAGGTTGTAGAGCTGAGTTTGAATGGTTTCCAGCATGGACAGCTACGTGATGAAATGCTGACTATGCTTGCATTTTAGCTTAATTGTTGCTGTTTTCTGGCGTTAGGGGCAATCGGGCTACTCAGTTAAAGGTTTTCTTACGGCATCTGAGCTTATTTTTGGATTTTTCTACGGTTTTGCTGTATGCCAACCACAGCAGTCAAAAAGACATTTCTAACTTTACTTAAATTTCAATCTACTTAATTTTTTTTCATAGAACTTAATTAAATCTCAAGACTCAGCGCACAAATCTTCCGTGAAGTTGCGGATGTATAGCAGATGTACGGAAGAATAACCTATTGATTAGCCTTGGCAAACTCCAGTTCCTTAATGAAAAATTTATGAAGTTAGAATTAGCTAATACTATCTCTGTAATTATCTCAAAAGTCTATATCGGCTGGCGATCGCGTACTTTTAATTCATGAAATAACATAGCGATCGCGTAACTCAGAGGTGCGATCGCACCTGCGAAGTTGTGACAAAATTTTCTGGCGGAAAGACTAGATGATTGAATAATTTAAGTAAGAAAAATAATTTTGGTAACGGTTCTTTCTGACTATTAATTGTTGAAAACAATTGGCGTGAGTTGGCTACTAACAATTCGACCAATCAATACTATGAGTAGCTATAAACTCAAATACAAATTCAAATACGAGTTAGTTATGTATTTATTAATGGTTTTGATTTCAGCAATTCTCTTCACTATTGGTGGTATATTCATGAAGCTATCTGAAGGCTTATCTCAGCCTATACCTAGCTTATTGGTATATATCTTCTTTATTGCTGGAGCTAGTATACAAACCGTTGTCATGCGTAAGGCTGCTCTAGGGGTAACGTATGTTGTCATACTAGGACTAGAATCAGTTTTAGCAGTTTTGTTTGGTGTCGTGTTGTTTCAAGAAAGTCTTTCTTACATAAATGTTATTGGTGTCAGTTTCATTGTCGCAGGCATGAGTTTTTTACACGGTGACGAATAGAAATTGTCATTATTTATTAGTCATTAGTCATTTGCGGATGCAAATTCAGTTATAGATTGTAACAATTTTAGGGGCGGGTTTAATCAAAGATCTTTGTTTTGAAACTAAAGATCTCGATAAACCCGCCCTAACGATGATGCGGTTATTTCAACAGATTTGCTACTACCTAGATTTGTAGGTGAAGTATTTTAGCAACAAATACCGCATCACAAATAAGTATTCTAAACAACTCGCTCTTGTCTTCGCTGCTGAAAGGGTACGATTTCTGCTTCGCTACTTTCTCTAGCAACACGAATTAGCAATCCGGCGATAAATAAGCTTGTAAGCATTGAATTTCCACCATAACTAATAAGTGGTAAAGGTAAGCCTGTAGTTGGTAGTACTCCTGTAGCCACACCAATGTTAAGCAAAGACTGCCCTACCATTAATACCATTGCCCCGATCGCGACTAACCTAAAAACTGGATTGCGGGCATTAAATGCTACAAGTAACGCTAGAGTGGCATAAACTATCAGCATCAACAAGAGTAAGACGCAACCAACAAAGCCGAATTCTTCGGCAAAGATGGCAAAAATAAAATCGGTGTATTGAATTGGGAGATAAAATAACTTCTGTTGTGATAAGCCAAATCCCTTACCCCAAATGCCACCGGAACCAATAGCGAGTAAGCTTTGTACTAACTGATATCCATTTCCTGCTGCGTCTTTCCAAGGATTGCGGAATAACATGATCCGCTTCATTTGATACGATCGCAACATGATACTTGCCGTTGCTAGTCCAACTCCTCCTAAAGCTACAGGTATTAAGTAAAGATAGGGTACGGCTGCTGCTAGCGCCACCAGCCATAAAGTCATACCGCACAAAGCTGTCATGCTCAAATTTGGCTGAAGCAAAATCCCCATTAGCATCAAAAGAAAAAGCGATACCCACAAGAGACGATTGCCTGGGCTAATTTTATGCCACTTACCAAAAATTCTGGCGCTTTGGAGGATTAAAAATGGTTTGATTAATTCCGATGGTTGAATTGCCATGAACCCCAGATTCAGCCAGCGAGTAGCACCATTAACTTTAATTCCCATTCCAGGTACGAAAATGAGAAAAATCATTCCCAGCAGGATTAGAAAGAACCAATGGGATACATTTAAGATTCTCTTGAGTGGGGCATGAATGATGTAGTTAAATCCTAATAATCCGAGAAATATCCATACGAGTTGGCGCTTGACGTAGTAGAATCCATCTCCTATGGCTTCGCCTTCGACATAGGAGGCAGAAAATAGAACTGCCAATCCGATAAATAGCCAGAGAAAGGTCAGCCAATGCAATAATCGTGGCAGGATTGCCCATTGAGAGACAGGAGGGGCGAAAAAGGTAATGATTCGACGTAGCGGCTTCACGGCAGCTATGGTTGTGTGAGGACAGTAGGAGTATAGCGGATGTTTAAAGGTTGTCAATAGTTATTAGTTATTGGTCATTTGTAGGGGCGGGTTCACCAAAAATCTTTAGAAATGTACGAACAACTCAATAAACCCGCCCCGCAGGGATTTGCGATTGACCAGAATACAGCGTCGCGTATGTGGTAGCAGGGGATGAGAGGCGATCGCAAAATAAGTTTTGGCAAATGACAGAAAATCAGCAGGGGCGCACAGCTAGCCGTGCGCCCCTACAGATTGAAACCTATGATGAAAGCCGTAATTACAGCAAACCCGTATTCATCCCAGGCTTACCAGTAGCCAGCTGTACTTTCACAATCTTGCCACCCATCTTCATGATTCGCTGTTGTTCGCGGAACCAGTTATCGTAAGGAACTAGTTTGGTGAAATAGGTATTTTGTAGTTCGCGCTGCGTCCGAATCCGAGTCTGACTGGGTACACACGCTGTCACCTTAAACATCCGCATCGTTCAAAGTCTCCTGTAAAGAATGTAGAAAATTTTTGATTTCAACTTGCTTGAGTGCTTCAGTGCTGCAACGTTCTTACTGAATTAGCACTCTATTTATTTACTACCCTTAATTCTCCCATAAATTTCACTGCTATTCGAGAGCGCCAGGTAGATTTTCTCAAAAACTTTTTAATTACTCGTGTAATATTCTCCAGTTAACAGCAACCACTGATAACTGATAACTTTGTACAGACGTTACATGTAACGTCTCTACTAATAACTGAATTAATCGAAGACTGGGAGTAAATCGTCAATACTAAAGCGTTATCACTTATACTCTCAACACTGAGTCAGATAGGCGATAGAACGTTCTAGCACTCACGACCGACTCCCAGACTTGATTTAGACGATTGCTTTAGTAGCCTGCGATCGCAGCTACTACCTTAAAGATTCCAACTCCTAGCTTAAGCCAGAGCAGATGTAGTCGAAGTATACACCCATTTCCTTACCAGCGTCGGGACCAGTCAAGCTAGCGGTGACTTCTTTCATCGCTTGGATAGCTTGTACGGTAGCGCCTACGGGTACGCCGAGGGAGTTGTAGGTTTCTTTCAAACCGTTAAGAACGCGCTCGTCGAGGATGGAAGGATCGCCAGCCAACATTGCGTAGGTGGAATAGCGGAGGTAGTAGTCTAAGTCGCGAATGCAAGCAGCATAGCGGCGAGTAGTGTACATGTTACCACCTGGGCGGGTGATATCGGAGTACAGCAGGGACTTAGCTACAGCTTCTTTAACAATCGCAGCAGCGTTAGCAGCGATGGTGGTAGCAGCACGAACCCGCAGTTCGCCACTTTGGAAATAGCCTTTGAGCTTTTCCATCGCACCTGTGTCCAAGTACTTACCTTGAACGTCCGAAGAGTTGATTACAGAGGTAATTGCGTCTTGCATTTCTTTGCTTCCTTATGTCACACGTTGAAATTTCAACCAGTAGAGAGCAAACGCTCTACTGCATAGCACCGACGAGGTAATCGAAGTAAGAACCAGCTTCTCCAGCGTCTTCACCAGACATCATGGAGGTAGCAACGTTCTTCATAGCACGAACGCCTTCTGCTACTGCTTCGATAGGTGTACCGAGAGATTTGTACATCTCGCGCACGCCAACAATCCCGATTTCTTCAATGGGGGTAACGTCGCCAGCTACAACTCCATACGTGATCAGACGGAGGTAGTAGTCTAGGTCGCGCAAGCAAGTTGCGGTCATTTCTTGACCGTAAGCATTTCCACCAGGAGAAACGACATCAGGACGCTTCTGGAACAATTGGTCGCCAGCTTGCTTGACGATCCGCTCGCGGTTGTCGGTCAAAGCTTGGGCGATACGCAGACGGCGTTCGCCGCTGGTAACAAAGCTCTTGATCCGATCTAGTTCGCCAGGGCTGAGGTAGCGAGCTTCTGCGTCGGCATTCACGATGGACTTCGTGACGATACTCATTTAACTGATTCCTCCAAAAAAATGAAACCAGGTTTATATATAACTGGTGTAATCGAGGCGGTGACTGAGCGTTACTTCTGGATTTTGCTGTAACTCAACAGCTTGTTGACTGTTAGAGCTATTTCACTCCGAGAATACTTGCGCGATCGCATCTACACAAGCTGTTATTCTCAGTTACCTTCCGCAAATATTTTGCGGCATTGCGTTCATCTTCTGATGCGGCTCTTAACAGTTTGTAACATTCTCTTTCAGAATTGAGACTGGAAAGAGGGGCTAAAGAAGAGGCTAGGGGCTAGGGGCTAGGGGCTAGGGATTGTCATAAAAATATGCAATTCTTCGCACGCTGAAGCTGAAACAGATCCCCCTAAATCCCCCTTAAAAAGGGGGACTTGTGGATCTTGTTTCCCCTTGGGATCGGGGGACTGATAGATCTGGTTCCGCTTTTGTGAAGCAGTAAGGGAACTTTATAGTTCTTGTTCCCCCCTTAAAAAGGGGGACTTGTGGATCTTGTTTCCCCTTGGGATCGGGGGACTGATAGATCTGGTTCCGCTTTTGTGAAGCAGTAAGGGAACTTTATAGTTCTTGTTCCCCCCCTTAAAAAGGGGGGCTAGGGGGGATCTTCCCGCATCAATTACCGCTGTCCAAACGACTGCGCCAACAATGAAGGAGACAGGTCAGACCAAGACTGCTTGACCAAATCGGCAGCAGCCTTAACGCTGCCCAAGTAGTTACCAGCAGGGAGAGACGGATAGCGACGGTATGGCACTACGTCTTCACCGAAATACTGAGCATACTCTGGACTTTCAATCATCGCGTCTACAGCCGCTTTTAAGCCGCCCTCAGCCAACAATTTGTTGTACTGTCTAATTTCGCCCTGAGTTGCAGGTGCGCGTCCCAATAGGTGTCTGAAGAGGAATTCAATCACCTTGGTGTTGGGATAGGGGGTGTAGAAGCGACGACAGTAAATTTCGGAGCTAGCCAAGGAGCGGATAAACTCGCGCACGGAAATTTCCCCGTTCCGCAGTTTGCTCTCCAAGTCAGAACGGCGGAAGTAGCTAGGTACTTGACCGCTAAATACGTCCATCACTTGGCAGTAAATTGCGTTGATAACCTGGGCGATTTCCCCTTGATTCGCGCCTTGAGTCATGCGGTAGATCCGCGCTGGCTTGCGGCGAGTTGTACCCACACCAACTTCTACAGATTGTCCGCGTCCGTCGTTGTAGGAGCGACCGAGTTCGATAAATAGCGGCTTGCTCTTATCGACTGCTCTTGCATGAGCTGCTATATCCGCGATCGCTTTTGCCATTAATGGCATATTTTCGTTTGCCATGCGTGGCTGCACTGGCTCGAAGCTAGGAACGACGATATCATCGTTCTGCTTGGTCAGCTGGTTGTATAACTTCTCAGTATTCGGGAAGTTAGCCGCTGGCAAAGTGGGGAAGCGACGGTAAGGCACGTAATATTCCCCAAACACCTGAGCGTATTCCGCACTGTTAACCATTGCCCCGACAAAGGCGCGTAGACCTTGACTTGCCAGGATTTGGTTGTACTTGCGAATTTCGGCTTGGTCGATGGGGGCGCGTCCCAAGAAATGCTTGGTTCCCAGTTCGATGACTTTGGTGTTGGGATAAGGAGCGTAAAACTCTTTGCGATATAAGTTTGAGTTTCCTAACCCTTCGATAAATTCCTTAACAGTAATTTCACCATTGCCTAATTTGCTTTCTAGGGCGGTGAATTCGTTTTGGGCAATGTAGGGTTCGATGTCGCGCTCGAAGATTTGACGGTAAGCAGCACGGATAATAGTTTGTACGGCTGTCTTATCTGTGTTTTCTTCCAGCTTGAAGATCTTAGTTTGTTCTCGCTGTTTGGTGACACCTTGAGCTACGCGAGACTGGATATCTGGCTGCGTCCGCATTTCGGCAACAGCACCCAATTCGACAAAGCGCGGAGTTTCTTCCTTATCGACTCTTGCGCCGACATCTTCACGAATGCTACCAGTGCGGAGCGATCGCAGTGCTTGACCTTGAGGTGTCAGATAACGCTCGTATGGTACGGTATCTTCTCCAAAAGCTTCGCCGTATTCAGGACTGTCAATAATCGCGTCTACTAGAGCGTAGAAGCCCTTCTTGGCGCAAATATCGAAGTATTTGTTGTTTTCTTGTCTGCCATAGGTTGGACGACCCAACAGGCGACGGTGGATATACTCGATCGCCTTACAGACATAGAATGGTGTCCAGTACAGCTTGCGGAATAGATCCGATTTAGCTAAGGCGCGGATAAATTCTCGTAGTGAAATTTCACCGTTTTCCAGTTTGATTTCAGCTACCTTCAACCGCTGTCCTTCATAGACATCCCGTCCGAATACCTGTAGGTAAGCGGCGCGGATGACGGCTTGAGTCGAGCTTTCCGAAAATCTAACGCTGGAAGTTGTAGGAGATTTTCTGCTACCTGTGGCTGGAATTTGATCCAAACGGAAAACTTTTGGTCCCAAACTACCAGGAAACTCGCCCCGCGCTCTCGGATTGCTATTTTGGTTGTTAATTCCAGGCCCTTGGTGGATCAGGATGCGCTTGGTATCTTTACCAAAAGGTGCAGGGCTGCTGCTAGGATTGCGAGTCTCTTTCGGAAAGATTGCCCCAAATTGAATTTCTAACGGATCGTTACCGGAACCATATGGATGTTGGTCGGGTAGCGGTCTGTTGTATGCCGCAAATGTCGTAATGAATTGCGGTACTTTACGGAAGGGGGCGCTATAGTTGAGTAGGTCTTGTTGTGGACCCCAGTTACGGCACTCTTGCGCTTCTTGACCCAGACCGCGAATATAAGGTACGGTTTCTTCCCCGAAGTAGTCGGCATATTCCTGGGAATCTACCAGTGCGTCTATCAGTGCTGCTAAGCCGCCATTGGAAACAATCGAGAAATATTTCTGGACTTCTTCGCGGGAACTCGGACCCCGACCCAAGATATGGCGGAAAGCCAATTCCAGGGCGCGGCTGTTGATGAATGGCTCGTAGAATTGCTTGCGATACAGGGGCGATTTTGCTAAGCGGCGGATAAACTCTTTCATGGAGATATCGCCATTCTTAACTTGCGATTCCAGGTAAGAAATCGACTGGCTGTAAGCGCGGGTAATATCGCGCTCGAAGACTTGACGATAAGCAGCTTTGACTATATCGGTCTTTTCTGCTGCTGATAGCCCAGGCTTCATTGCATATTTGGGTCGTCTTTCTGCCGCATTAAAGTAAATTTGAGGCAGTTGTAACCCTTGCTGGTCGGACGAAGGACGCTGACGCAGCTTATTAGAAGGTGTAGGGGCTTTAAATTCTGTAATTAATACGTCCATATACTGAGCAACAATACTTGCTGCTTCAGGATTCTGACGGAAATAAGACAGCGCCGATGCCCGCATTTCTTGCAGTGCGACAATGGTTGCTTCGCCCGAACAAGCGTTTTCAATTATCTCCCGCAAACCCCGCACGTTGACAGAGATAATATTAGGATCGCCAGCCACGATCGCATACGTTGCATAACGTAAAAACCACGACAAGTCCCGTAGGGATTTTTGCATATTCCCAGGACCGTAGCGGGCGACGTTGATGGGGCGAAAACCAGGAGGTGTAGGACCACCGCCACCACTAGGACTAGCACTGAAAAGCGATCGCAATCCCTCTAAGAAACCGCCGCCTCGACTCTCAACGTAGGTGATAGTTCCTAACTGCATCCCTTGTTTGATATCAGGCACGGCTACCGCCGTTGCCATTTCTGCTTCTCTAGGTTTCTCTAGATAAGCCATCGGCGAACCACCGACAAAGATGCGGTTGGCGGCACGGGATACAATGATCTCAGAATTTTTTGTTAAAGTTTCAGCAATTTCTAGCCGCTGATTGCCAGAGGCGAAATAGTTGGCTAATTCATCCAGTTCGCCCCGCCCTAAAAAGCGGTCTTGCTGTTCGGCTTGGGAAATGGTTGCGACTGCTAGCGTTTGATATAGTTGCGGACGTGCAACTGAGCTTCCACCACTTGCCTTAACACTCATTAGATTTCTTAAGCTCCCATCAATAATCGTTACTGTGTTAAGTCTGACCAGGGTGTGAATAAATTCACTTTTATTTATTTTAGGTTTTTCCCTCCCCAGAAAGGGAATTTTTCTTCACTTATATGAGGTGACGATCGCCTGAAATCAACCTGGTCAGCTTTTAGATTAGAACGTTTTGGGTTCTTTACACCGCTATATTAAGAAGTGTGTAGTTTTCTCAATCTCAATGCCGTTGAATGTAGTCTTGCTTACAGCATAAGTACTGAGAAAAATTATAATTTTTGTAACAAATGCTGAACTTATGTGAGAGGCGATCGTCTCAGCTTATAGTTTTAACCATCCGAATAGTTCGCCTACTGTGAGTTGCAATTTAGCTACTAAATCGGGAACGGGTAGAACTTGAGTAGGTTCTTGCAATAGTTGCGGCTGCTGTCCTAGCGGGTAAACTAAGAGCGATCGCTCGTCAGGATCGACTAGCCATCCCATTTGGCTACCGTGACCCAGACAATGAAGAATATTTCCAGTTACCTTAGTTTGGCTTTGGTCAGGTGAGAGAATCTCAATAGTCCAATCGGGTGCGGCTGTAAACGCATTAGCAACATATCCATTTTCATCTACGGGAATTCTATCCCAGGCAAACACGACTATATCTGGTACGATTGAGCGACTTCCGAAGGTACAACGCAGTTCGGGAAAAGCGAGTGCTATTCGTTGCGGTTCAACTACTGCATTGATTGCTGTAACTAGTTTCCCTTGTAACTTGCTGTGTTTTCCTTGAGGCATTGGTTTTTGGATAATTCGTCCGTCGATATACTCGCTAGCTGGTTTTGTTTCTGGTAGCTTCAGAAACTTTTCTAAAGTCATTTCTACTGCTATCTGTGCCATGCTTTGCTCCTAGTAATAGCAATATCTGCCTTATTTGCGATCGCTAAACTTGAATTATGTCGAAGGTATCGCGATCGCCAATGCGATAAAATAGAAAATCAGAATCAATAGTAAGAATTCGTCTATACCCTGTCTTTTCAGCAGCCAAAACTAAAGTTGCATCAGCCAAATCCATCGGGCGATCGCGATCCTGCTCCATTAATTTGAATAAGCGATCGTCATCACTTTCTTGTATTTCGTAAAGTGCTAGCATTTTGTCTAGTAGAAGTTCTCCCAACTGTTTTTGCATATTCCATCCGCCGCGATTGAGAGCGAGATACATAGCTTCTGTTAGGCAAGACCAAGTTGTAACAAGTGGAGATGCAAGACGTAAAATCGCGTTTCTATAAGCATTATGCTGAGGTTGGGTGCGATCGACTAAACACAGCAAAACACCTGCATCGCAAAGAATCACAGTTCCAAACCTTTGTTCCGATATTTGTTTAGTAATAGTTGCTGATATTGCTTAACTGGTGTTTCAGTTGAGGTTGTTTCCAATTGCTCAACGGACTCAAACCATTTTGCCCAAGCTTCAGCAGTATTTGTTTGTACCTTATTTGATATAACAATCTTTACAGTTTCAACTTTTGATAATTCTTGTTGATATTCTTTAGGAATGACAATCTTGCCGTTTTCAACTTTGGCTTGAAATTCAACGCTAGACACGATCGATCCTCCCAGGCACTACACTACTTCCTGTTCTCAGGATAACCGATCGCCTGAGAGCGCGATCGCAATAGCTGATATACTTCCCTAAAAGCGATAACTCCGTTCAGCTTCGCGCTTCGCATTTTTGGTACATATCAAAAGTAGCTTTCAAGTTGAAAACTAAGGAACTACATAACCTAAGTTTGCTTGTACGGATTAATATAATCTTATAGAAACACGAAGTTTTACCTATCTATGATTTACAAAACAAAACATCAAAGACATGAATACACAACTAGTCGAGTCACTTATACAAGTAATTTTGTCACTTTCCCCAGAAGAAAGAAAACTTTTAGAAACAAAACTATTTTGGGATACCTCCGAGCCTACAACTTATGAAATCCTGAAACTTGCTCAAAGTGGAGGAGCTTTCGATTTCTTAGCAGATGAGCCGAACCTATACTCGCTTGAAGATGGAGAGCCTATTTGATGCATTTATATTAATATCTTAAAATTCTAGACTTGCACGCTTCTCAAATTACAGATAGCTTCTATATACTCGCTTCTTTAAATTGATTATTTTCATCCATTAATACTTCAAGCTGATGCCCAAAAAATAAATCGCCGTCATCAAAATAAAAGCTTACTGTTTTATCTGGAGAAAATACCAAACTTTCTAAGCTCAAACGCGATTTAAACTCTTCAGATGTAACTAACATTTCATTTTTTTCTAGCCATGTCTGATTTTTAAGATCTAGTAGTTTATCAACAGCATATTGCTTTGCATCATTTGCGTATTGTGAAAGCTGCAGAAAAATATTAATGGCTTTTTCTATTGCAGGTTCGATACGACTTTCTTCATCTGTTTCCAGTACAAGCTCAATAGCTGCATCGTCTAAAACAAATTGCCCTACGTAACAATCTAGGTTTTCGTCGTGTTGCAACTTTCCAAGTATTGAATGGTGAAGATTAGACTGACTCATGTTTTGAATGCAATTTTTAACTATTTAACTCATTACTATCTTAGTTTTACTTGAACTTTATAAAAAGCCGTAGTTTTTTATAATTTTAAATAATGCTAATAGTAACGCTGTCGTTAAACTACACGATACGTATTTCAAGTAATGAAATTGAAATAGTAATCAAGCAATTTGAAGCGTATTAGGTTCGGGAATAGATTCACCTTCTGCTTGCCAAGCTTCTAAATACATTTCAATTACTTCTTCACCATTACGAATTGCCTCCTCACGAGTTTTACCATGAGTGCAAGGCATAACAACGCGATCGCTAAATTCTGGAATTGTGACTAGAAAAAGTTTGTCTTCATCAGACCATTGAATAATCATGCTGTATTGATTCATGAGTCATCATCCTCTAATTCTTCTAGTTCAATTAATAACCGTGATAACTGCTTTTCTAGGTAAAGTGGCACATCGTCTCCATCCTTGCCTGAAATTGTCAGTGTTTTTCTTAGCAAAGGATGTCGCCAACGTTCGTGGCTACCTTTGCCGCGCTTAGGTAAATAAACAAACCCTTCACGCGCAATTTGAGCTTTCAATTCTCGAATTTTTCTGGGCATGAATTCTAACTACTTCTCCATCTTATTTTCTCACCTGCGCTAAAGTTTGTCTGAGCAGCGATCGCCTAATAGCACCTGTGTAATTAGAGCAAGCCTAACTATATCCTGCTGTAATGCTATAGTTAGGCTCTAGCACAGTCCGAGCCTTACTCTCGTATTCTCTAGTAAATGCTACAAATTGCCGTTTATGTTCAAACAGAAAAGAACTGCCCTATCAACAAAGATATAACAACGCGATCGCAAACTTCTAGAATTGTGACTATAAAATATTGATCGTCCAACCATTCTTTATTACTTAAGTGAGTAGCATTCACTCATGAGTAGCTTCGCTAAGAGCTTTATGAATCAATTCATCACTTATACCATGACGTTTTAGACTAGCAATTAATGCAGAAATCGTATTACCTTCCAATCGCTCAAGATCTACTCGAAGTCCCTGACCAATATATGCTCGAATTAAGGGTTGATAACCGGAAAATCCGAGTAGTGGCGCTAACCGTTTTAAATCGTCCACTACATCTTCAGGAATACGAATGGTAATAGCGATCATGGGGCGATTCTTATCTAATCGTTTTTTCAAAGTTTCAGTTTTCATAGTGTTCGCGCTCCTTACGTGTTGCTGTCCGAGCCGAAATAATCCGAATTATGTTGTCTCGATCAAACTCAATATGAACTACATACAAAAGATTCCATCGACCATCCATGTCAATAATTGCATCCCGCGCGTCATCATTACGACTGGCATCAACCACAACTAGAAACGGATTGAAGAAGGCTTCTGCGGCTTGCTGAAATGTTATTCCATCATGCTTGTCAAGATTATTTCGAGCTTTTTCCTCATTCCATGCAAAGGTAATGCCATTCAGCATGAAGTATGTGTCCATACTTCAATAGTTTAGGTAAATCGTATTTACATTGTCAATACAATAGCACCTGTAACCCGTCTTCCGCTAAACTACATTGATGCTGCCCTCATAGCCCATCCATGTCAGACTCCCAAAGCATTAGTGCTGCTGTCGCTAAACTCTACGATACATATCCCTTTCCTCCAGAACCGCTACTCGACGAACCACCCCCTGGCTATAACTGGCGCTGGAATTGGCTAGCCGCCTATAGCTTCTGTACCGGACAAAAACCGCAAAAACAAGATATCCGCATTCTCGATGCTGGCTGCGGTACGGGGGTAGGAACGGAATATTTGGTTCACCTCAACCCACACGCCCAAGTTGTAGGAATCGATTTGAGTGCGGGTGCTTTGGCTGTGGCACGGGAACGCTGTCAGCGTTCGGGTGCAAATCGCGTTGAATTCCATCACCTGAGTTTGTACGACGCAGAACAGTTACCAGGGGAATTCGATTTAATTAACTGCGTGGGAGTGCTGCACCACTTACCCGACCCCATACGCGGGATTCAAGCCATTGCATCTAAACTCGCCCCAGGCGGAATCATGCACATCTTCGTGTATGGAGAATTAGGGCGCTGGGAAATCAAATTAATGCAACAGGCGATCGCACTCCTGCAAAATGACAAACAGGGCGATTATCGCGATGGCGTACAAATTGGTAGAAAGTTATTCGCCTCTCTACCAGAAAACAATCGTCTTGTCAAACGCGAAAAAGAACGCTGGGCGATGGAAAATCAGCGAGATGAATGTTTTGCAGATATGTACGTTCATCCGCAAGAGATTGACTACAATATTGATACTTTATTCGATTTAATTGATGCTTCTGGGTTAACTTTCTTGGGCTTTTCTAACCCGAATTTCTGGCAAATAGAGCGGCTTTTGGGCAAAGATCCGAGTTTATTGGAAAGAGCAAGCGAGTTGAGCGATGCCTCCGGCAAGGGCAAAGCCCTACGCGCCAAATATCGTTTAATCGAACTATTAGATCCAGAAGTTACCCACTACGAATTTTTCTTAGGTCGTCCACCGCTACCGCAAGCTGATTGGTCGTCAGATGCAGCCTTACTCGCCGCCGTTCCCGAACTCAACCCTTGTATAGACGGCTTTCCGAGTCGCTGCTTATTTAACTACGACTACCAAATCGTTAACCTAACAGAATTAGAACTGGAATTTTTACAAGCTTGCGATCGCAAGTTAACAATAGGTGAAATTTTAGCTAACGTAGAACTGGGCTTAGAAGGAGTGCGATCGCTCCTTTCCCAACAACTCATCGTACTTTCGCCTGGTTAACTCTTTTTTAAGTATTGTTACCGCAACGTGGTATGATTCTACGTGGCTCATTAGAGTCGAAACATTAGCGTCAGCGTCATTTGCGAGTTTCTGTGAACTTGTCAGACGAATCAATAACACCAACACCTGCAATTGAGGAATCTCAACCTGGTTCCACTCCCACACAACAAAAGACTTCCTCAATGCAAGAGTTTTATCAACTCTTCCAAGGATTATTGTCAATCACCCTTGGATTGACGGGGGTTATTTTTATCTCTGTGTGGATTTTCTATTCCCTCAACACTGCCCTGAACTATTTGCTCGGAGCAGTCACAGGTATGGTTTACTTAAAAATGTTGGCTAGAGACGTTGAGCGGCTAGGTCAAGAAAAAAAACAACTGAGTAAATCTCGTTTTGCCCTATTTATTGGTGTGATTGTAGTCGCAACTCAATTGCGTCAACTACAGATTCTACCGATATTCTTGGGGTTTCTGACTTACAAAGCCACACTCCTCGTCTATACGATTCAATCTGCTTTCATTCCTAACTCTAAATAAGTTAGGAAACCGCAAAACCAATCGCCCCATTCTCGCTTTTTGGGAAAACTGCTTGAATGCAAATGCTTAGCGTCACAAACACCTTTAATTTATTCCCTCTTGCCTCGTTGGAAGTAGGTCAACATTTTTTATGGCAATTGGGCAATCTCAAGATTCATGGGCAAGTTTTTCTCACTTCGTGGTTTGTGATTGGCATTCTAGTAGTTGCTTCTATAGCAGCTACTCGGAACATCCAGAAAGTCCCTAGTGGTATCCAAAATTTAATGGAATACGCGCTGGAATTCATTCGGGATTTGACCAAGAATCAGATTGGTGAGAAAGAGTACCGTCCTTGGGTTCCATTTATTGGCACGCTATTTCTGTTTATTTTCATATCGAATTGGTCGGGTGCTTTAATTCCCTGGCGGTTGATTAAGTTGCCATCAGGTGAATTAGCCGCTCCAACTAACGATATTAATACAACAGTAGCACTGGCGTTGTTAACTTCTTTAGCGTACTTTTACGCGGGTTTTAGCAAACGCGGTTTAGGGTACTTTAAAAAGTATATTGAGCCAACGCCAATTCTGTTACCGATCGCAATTTTGGAAGATTTTACCAAGCCTCTCTCCCTCAGCTTCCGACTATTTGGTAACATTTTAGCGGATGAATTGGTAGTAGCGGTTTTAGTTTTGCTCGTACCTCTATTCGTACCTCTACCAGTGATGGCATTGGGATTGTTTACGAGTGCGATTCAAGCCCTGGTTTTTGCCACCCTCGCAGCTGCCTATATTCATGAGGCGATGGAGGGACATGGTGGAGAAGAACATGAGGCTCATTAGAGCAACTCATGATGAAGTCAGAAGTCGGAAGTCAGAGTTAATTGATAACTGACAACTGAAAAGAAAGTTTGTTGTGTACTCATAAGGAAAATCAAGATGGATCCATTAGTTTCTGCTGCTTCAGTTCTAGCTGCCGCATTAGCAATCGGTTTAGCTGCAATTGGTCCTGGTATCGGACAAGGAAACGCTGCGGGTCAAGCAGTAGAAGGTATTGCTCGTCAACCCGAAGCAGAAGGAAAAATTCGCGGTACTCTGCTTTTGACTCTAGCATTCATGGAATCCCTGACCATTTACGGTCTGGTAATTGCCCTGGTGCTACTGTTTGCTAACCCCTTTTCCTAAAACCTAAATTTTTATCTTTGTAGAGACGTTCTTAGGAGCGTCTCTACAACTGAGTGAGAAAGTTTCTCAATCGATCGCGTGTAAATTGCCTCTCAAACAACAGAGAATTTTTAGAATATGAAAGGGTGGATGATGTTGCTTGGCATGAAAACAGCCATTCAAGCCAAAGAGGAGAGAAATGTTTGATTTTGATGCTACCTTGCCCTTGATGGCGTTGCAGTTCCTACTGTTGGCAGCTGTATTGAATGTCATTTTCTACAAGCCACTAACAAAGGCACTGGACGACCGCGATAATTACGTCCGCACGAATAATGTTGAAGCAAAAGAACGCTTGGCAAAAGCAGAGCGATTAGCAAAAGAATACGAGCAGCAACTAGCAGATGCTCGCAGGCAATCGCAAAAAGTTGTTGCCGATGCTCAAGCAGATGCACAAAAAATAGCGGCGGACAAAATAGCAGAGGCACAAAAAGAAGCCCAAGCGCAACGAGAACAAGCAGCTCAAGAAATTGAGCAACAACGACAAGAAGCTATGGCTTCGTTGCAGCAACAGGTAGATGCCCTCAGTCGTCAAATCGTAGAAAAGCTGTTAGGAACAGTAACCAGTTGAGTAGTGAGTAGTGAGTAGTGAGTAGTGAGTGATAAGACTTTGTGTTTATCTGACTCCTGACTCCTGACTCCTTCTGACAACTGATAACTGACAACTGAAAATGTGGATGGGTATGATGGGAAGTTTTATCTGGTTGGTGATACAGGGTAGCCCATTACTTGCTGAAGCGGCAGAAGCAGAAGCAGAAGCAGGCGGGTTTGGTCTTAATTTTGATATTTTAGAAACAAACCTAATTAACCTGGCTATTCTTGTTGGCGTACTAGTTTATTTTGGCAGCAAGGTAGTCGGAAAAACCTTGAGCGATCGCCGCGAACGCATAGAAACAGAAATTGTAGCGGCAGAAAATCGCGCCAAAGAAGCAGCAACAGCACTACAAAAACAGCAGCAAAGATTGACAGAAGCTCAAGCGGAAGCAGAAAGAATTCGCCAAAGCGCGACAACAAATGCTCAGCAAGCCAAAGAGCAAATCTTGGCTCAGGTGGGAGTAGATATTCAACGCCTAAAAGAGACAGCAACTCAAGATTTAAATACAGCAAGAGATCGAGCGATCGCTCAACTGCGAGGTTCTGTAGTTGCAATGGCTTTACAAAAGGTAGAATCCCAGTTGGAATCGGGATTAGACGAGAATATCCAACAAAGAACGATCGATCGCAGCATAGCACTACTAGGAGGCAGTAAATGAGCAGCAATGCCATGAACGAACAGGTAGTGCAGCCTTACGCCCAGGCATTGATGTCTGTGGCGCGTCCCAACAACCTAACAGAACAGTTCGGTGAAGATGCCCGTACTTTAATTAATTTGTTGCGGGAATCAGAGCAATTTCGCAATTTTCTGGCTAACCCCTTCGTCAGCATCAGCGACAAGAAGGCGGTATTGGGGCGAGTTGTCGGCGATAATGTCAACCCCTACATGCGTAACTTCTTAATGCTGTTGGTAGATCGCCGCCGCATTATTTTGTTAGAAGGGATTTGCCAACAGTATCTCGCCCTGTTGCGGCAACTGAACCAAACTGTTTTAGCCGAAGTCACTTCTGCTGTCGAACTGACCGAAGAACAAAAACAAGCCGTGCGGGATAAAGTCATTGCTATGACCAACGCCCGTCAGGTAGAACTAGACACAAAAATCGATCGCAGCTTAATCGGTGGGGCGATCGTCAAAGTTGGCTCTCAAGTGATCGACGCTAGTATCAGAGGACAACTGCGCCGCCTTTCTCTACGTTTAACTAGTGGCACTTAGACAATTTTGGATTTTAGATTTTAGATTGAATCCAAAATCCAAAATCTAAAATCTAAAATTATTCCCGACTCCCAAAATTCCTTAACACAAATTCACCATGATCAGTATTAGACCTGACGAAATCAGCAGCATTATTCAGCAGCAAATCGAGCAATACGACCAAGAAGTTAAAGTTGCTAACGTTGGTACGGTATTGCAAGTAGGAGACGGTATCGCTCGGATCTATGGCTTAGAAAAAGCTATGGCTGGCGAACTCCTAGAATTTGAAGATGGAACCATTGGTATCGCCCTGAACCTAGAAGAAGACAACGTAGGCGCGGTATTAATGGGTGAAGGTCGCGAAATCCAAGAAGGAAGTTCCGTTACCGCTACAGGTAAAATTGCCCAGGTTCCCGTTGGAGAAGCCACGGTTGGACGTGTCGTAGATGCCCTCGGTCGTCCGATTGACGGTAAGGGAGACTTAAACACGACTGAAACTCGTTTGATCGAGTCTGGCGCACCTGGTATCGTAGCGCGGCGTTCCGTATACGAACCAATGCAAACAGGAATTACCGCGATCGATGCGATGATTCCCGTAGGTAGAGGACAGCGGGAATTGATCATCGGTGACAGACAGACGGGTAAAACCGCGATCGCCATTGACACGATCATTAATCAGAAGTCAGAAGATGTCATCTGTGTTTATGTGGCAATTGGACAAAAAGCTTCCACCGTAGCCAACGTAGTCCAAACTTTACAAGAGAAAGGCGCAATGGACTACACCATCGTCGTTGCTGCTAACGCCAGCGACCCCGCCACCCTCCAGTACCTTGCGCCATACACGGGCGCAGCAATGGCAGAGTACTTTATGTACAAAGGCAAGGCAACCTTAATCATTTACGATGACTTGTCCAAGCAAGCCGCTGCTTATCGCCAAATGTCCTTGCTACTACGTCGTCCACCAGGACGAGAAGCATATCCTGGAGACGTATTCTACCTCCACTCTCGCTTATTAGAACGTGCGGCAAAGCTCAGCACTGAACTCGGTGAAGGTAGCATGACAGCCCTACCAATTATTGAAACTCAAGCAGGGGACGTATCGGCTTACATTCCTACCAACGTCATTTCGATTACTGACGGTCAAATCTTCTTGACATCCGACCTGTTTAATGCTGGTATTCGTCCGGCAATTAACCCTGGTATTTCAGTATCGCGGGTAGGTTCGGCAGCTCAAACCAAGGCAATGAAAAAGGTTGCTGGTAAGCTGAAACTGGAGTTGGCACAGTTTGACGAATTGCAAGCTTTCGCTCAATTTGCCTCCGACTTGGATAAAGCTACACAAGACCAATTGGCACGGGGTGTCCGCTTGCGGGAACTACTCAAGCAACCGCAAAATTCACCATTAGGAGTATTCGAGCAAGTTGCCATCCTCTACGCTGGGATTAACGGCTACATGGACGATATCGCCGTCGATAAAGTCACTACCTTCAGCAAAGGACTGCGGGAATACTTGAAGACCAGTAAACCCAAGTACGGCGAAATTATCCGCAGCGAGAAGCAACTTACCGATGAAGCCGAAAAGTTGTTGAAAGAAGCAATTACCGAATACAAACAAACCTTCTTAGCAACTGCGTAGCAATTTTGGATTTTGGATTTTGGATTTTGGATTAAATCTAAAATCCAAATTTCCAAATCTAAAATCTAAAATCTAAAATCTAAAATCGAATCATGGCGAATCTGAAATTAATCCGCGATCGCATTCAATCGGTCAAAAATACGAAAAAAATTACCGAAGCGATGCGCCTAGTAGCAGCGGCTAGGGTGCGTCGCGCTCAAGAACAAGTCCTTTCTACCCGTCCGTTTGCCGATCGCTTGGCACAAGTGCTGTACAATCTCCAAACTCGCTTGCAGTTTGAAGATGTAGACCTACCACTATTTAAGAAACGGGAAATCCGGTCGGTAGGATTACTCGTAATTACAGGCGATCGCGGGTTGTGCGGTGCTTATAATACTAACGTTATCAAACGAGCAGAAACTCGCGCCCAAGAACTCAAAGCTGAGGGTTTGGAATACAAATACGTCCTCGTCGGACGCAAAGCCATCCAGTATTTCCAACGCCGCAGTCAACCTATCGATGCGACGTATACGGGTTTAGAGCAAATTCCTACTGCTGCGGAAGCCTCTAATATTGCCGACGAATTGCTTTCCCTGTTTTTGTCAGAAAGTGTAGATAGAGTTGAGTTAGTCTACACTAAATTCGTCTCGCTAGTTAGTTCTCGCCCAGTGGTACAAACTCTATTACCTTTGGATGCTCAAGGTTTTGAAGCCGCAGACGATGAAATTTTCCGGCTGACTACCCGTGGCGGTGAGTTTGAAGTGGAAAGACAGAAAGTTACTGCTGCTGCACAACGGAGTTTTCCCAAGGATATGCTCTTCGAGCAAGATCCCGTACAAATTCTCGATGCTCTTTTGCCTTTGTACCTAAACAATCAACTACTGCGGGCATTGCAAGAATCTGCTGCTAGCGAACTGGCTGCCAGAATGACAGCAATGAACAACGCCAGCGACAACGCCAGCGAATTGATTAATACCCTCACTCTGTCTTACAACAAAGCACGCCAAGCTGCGATTACCCAGGAAATTTTGGAAGTCGTCGGCGGTGCGGAAGCTTTGAAATAAAATTGCTCTGCCCTTAGTCAGAGGGCAGACTTTTTTCAGCTTGACAGGGCTAGGTGGGCATTGCCCACCCTAGTTCACTACTCACTCTAACTAGATGACAAAGAATATACTCGCCCGTCAAACAGCAGGCGAGTAATACCTTTAGATTGGAGATGAGAACGAGTTTTTTGTAACATGCGACTATCGGGAACTTTAATCACGCGATCGCGCTTGCTGGAAAATCGCCGCGCTACCCGATGATTGTCAAAAATAGGTAAGGTTTTTTGTTGGACTTCTTGAACGGGAATTTGTCCCAAATCGGCAAAATCTCTCAGCGGTCGCGTAATTAATTCTGCCATGCGATCGATGACAATGTAACAAGTTCTGGGTAGCATTGCTTCTGACAGAGGCAGCACTCGCACGAAGCTTTCTACTGGCAATCGTCTTCTGATAACTGGCGTTGTATCCTCCTCAAAATCATCTTCGTCGAGATCTTCTAAATCTTCCAGATCGTCATCATCTTCATCGTCATCATCTTCATCCAGCAATTCTTCTCCTACCAACATCGCCGCCAGCGTGTTAGCTTCTGCCCCTACTTCCTCACGCGCTGCCTCTTCAACGGGTGTAGCGGGGTTATTAAGTAACTCTAATTGTTCTGCTAGTGGTTCGACTTCTAGTTGTGCCTTTGTTGTCGATCGCCGCTTTCTGACGGGTTTAGAAGTAGGGGCTGCAACAGATGATGACGACGCCACTGCATCAGCCTCAGATGTTTGTTTTAGTACAGGTGCTTCTAGTACAGGTGCTTCTAGTACAGGTGCAGCGTTAGCAGAGCTGAACGAAGTTATCGCCGCCTCTTCCTTTTCTCCTCCCCCAGGAGTTCGCGCCGCCCGTTTCGCTGAAATCAGCGTTTCATACTCGTCTTCAGGTAAAGTCACTTTCAAGAAGCGACTAATCGTAGAGTTGCTCACTCCATAGCGATCTGCTAGCGTTGATGTTGTTTCCCCCGTATTGCGATACAAGTCCAGAATTTCCGCTCTATCAGCTGCCGTTAATTTTTTAACCGTCATACTCCAGATTCCCCTCAGCCTATCTAACCACCAGAATTGGTGATAATTACGCTCGCGCTTCGCGCTTCGCGGCTCAATATTTCGATCTCTTCTCTACAGCACCAATGGCAAAAGTGGATTTAGTTTGAGCCTAAGTCAGCGCGTACCAATTCCAGCCAGAACACTGCTGCATTCAATTTTAGCGACACTTCGACAGATTATATTGGTAGTTGGTCGCTGGTCAATTGGTCATTTGTCATTGGTCATTTGTCACCCACCACTCATCACGCACTACTCTTTACTAATAACTGATTTATAATTTTTCAGTAACTCTGAGGCTGTTGACTCGTGCTAGCCATTTATCCTGGTAGCTTCGATCCAATTACTTTAGGACATCTTGACATTATCGAACGTGGCTGTAGGCTATTCGATCGCTTGGTCGTTGCCGTGTTGCGTAATCCCAATAAAATGCCAATGTTCACCGTGCAGGAACGGCTAGAACAAATTCGCCTCGCCACTCGTCATTTACCTAACCTGGAAGTCGATAGTTTTGACGGTTTGACTGTCAATTACGCCAATATGCGGCAAGCTAAGGCTCTCCTCCGTGGTTTGCGGGCAATTTCAGACTTTGAAGCTGAATTACAGATGGCTCACATCAACAAAACGCTATCAGCTGAAATTGAAACTGTGTTTTTGGCGACATCGAACGAGTACAGTTTTTTAAGTAGTAGTGTGGTGAAAGAGATCGCTAAGTTTGGCGGTCCCATCGACCATCTAGTTCCACCGCACATTGCTCTGGATGTATACCGATGCCAAGCCAAAAGCCCAACATAGAACCTGAAGATAATAGAGACTTCCCGCCTATGGAAGTTTCTCCCGATCTCAGTGGCGGCGATATTCAGCAGGAATTGGATCGGCTAGAAGAAATGATTCTTGCTAGTCCACACATTCCTCTGACGCGCAGAACGCTTGTAGATGAAGAGCAGTTTCTAGATCGGCTCGATCTGATTCGATCGCTCTTACCAGCTTTGTTACAACAATCACAAGCGATCGTCGTGCAAAAACAAGAAATTCTCTTGCAGGCAGAACAAGAAGCAAACGAAATTATTCAAGCCGCACAGATACAAGCAGCCCAAATTATCGATCGCACGACAATCGTGCAACAAGCTGACCTTTCAGCCAGACAGATGCAGCAACAAGTCCAACAAGAGTGTTTGTTGGCACAAGAAGAAAATTTGCTACAAATCGAGCGCCTGCGTCAGGAAGCGGAACGACAAATCGAGCGCCTGCGGCAAGATGCGATCGCGGAAGCAGTGGAAATTCAACGCGGGGCAGATGATTATGCCGATGCGGTCCTCAACAAATTAGAATACCAGCTGAGCGAGGCACTCCGTATTATCTACAACGGACGGCGACAGTTGCGAACGGACGAAACACAGCAGCGGAAATCGGCTTGACTGTTATCAGTTATCAGTTATCAGTTATCAGGGAGTAATTAATTACGACTTACGACTTACGACTTACCTATTGCTTTGCCTTCAGCTAAGAGTTTCGGGCGCAAATATAAATTTTCTAATAATACCGATGCTCCGGCAATCCAAGGTGGTACGATGACGGCTCCGAGAATACCGAGAACTTGGGTTCCCCCCAAAACTGCTAGCAGTTGGTAAAGGGGATGCACTTGAACGGAAGAACCAACGAGTAAGGGATCGAGAACGTAGGTTTCTACATTTTGAACGATGATAAATAATAATAAGACCCAGAGAAATGTCCAGCCGCCTTGGGAAATGGCGACGACTAAAGCAGGAATAACACCTAAAATGGGTCCGATAAATGGAATTAAATTAGTAAATCCAGCGATCGCCCCTAAAGCCAGAGCAAATTGCGATAAACCCAAAATTCCCAAACCAATGGTAATGGCAACAGATAAAATTGCCGAAACCAAGACTCGCCCTCGAATGTATCCTCCCATCCGACGGGCGATCGGTTCGACTTGATCGGCAAGGCGATCGTTCCACGGTTGGGGAAATAAATTGACTAAACCTGAAATTAAATTTTCCCTACCAGCAACCATATAACCGGAAAGCACAAACGCCAGAATTAAGTTAAATATTCCTCCTAAAATTCCGGTGGTGATGTCGTAGGAACTGACTAATAGTTGTTGACCAGAACGAATTATCCATCCTGTTAATGCTTGCAGATCGAAAAATTGCTCGATTTCCGATTCAGTAATTCCCTGTTTGAGCGCGAATTGTTCTACTAGTTGGAAAAGGTTGTCAATATAAACTGGGAGTATTCTTACCAAGGTTTCAATTTGAGTAATTAGGGTAGGACCGATGAGCAAACCTACTCCAACCAAGCTGGCAATTAAAGCTAGATAGACGCCGATCGCCGCTAACCAACGGGGAAACCGCCATCTTTCTGCTACGTTGACAAGAGGCACGATCGCTGCTGCTAAAACCACGGCGATCGTGAGGGTGACTAATAAACCTCGAAGTTGCCATAACAAAATTGCCAAAAAAACAGTGACAACGAGGAGGATCGGGTTAGATACAGACAACAAAGGACGATTTAGTGGCGATGCCATCGCGTACCATCACGGCTATCAATTACAGCAATTCCATGCGCTTGCAGTTCGTCGCGGATGCGGTCTGATTCGGCAAAATTCTTCGCTTTTCTGGCAGCTTGCCGCTGTTCTACCATAGCTTCAATTTCTGCATCGCTTAAACCGTCATTAGTCGTAGTGACAGCTTCTATTTTGGCGGTAAATCCCAAAACCTCTGCTAAAGTCACTAGAGTGTGCCACTGGCGTTGTAATTCCTCCGGTGGTGTTTCTGTCTTGCCTTGATGTACCAATAGATTGCCTTCCCGCGCCAATTCTTTAGCTAGAGGTTGCAACACAGCCAATCCATTCGGAAAGTTGAAATCGTCGTTGACTGCCTCTTTAAATCTCTGTACCACTTCAGGGATTAGATTGTCTTCACTTCCGACTTCCGGCTTCCGACTGCCGAATTCTAATTGTTTGCCATATCGAGCGCCAAATAACAATCCCTCTTGCAGCGTGTGCCAGCCGTTGGTAGCAGCCGCGATCGCTTCGTCGGTAAAATCGATTGGTTTGCGGTAGTGTGCTTGCAGAACAAATAATCTCACTGCCATTGGATCGGTTGGGCGATCGAGTAACTCTCGAATCGTGATAAAGTTGCCCAAAGACTTAGACATCTTTTCGCCGTTGACCTTCACCATGCCATTGTGCATCCAGTAGTGGGAAAGGGATTGACCTGTAACAGCTTCGCTTTGAGCAATTTCATTTTCGTGGTGGGGGAAAATTAAATCTGCTCCCCCTGCATGAATGTCAATCGTATCACCCAGGCGATCGCGCACCATTGCCGAACATTCAATGTGCCATCCAGGACGACCTGCACCCCAAGGTGATTCCCACGCTGGTTCCCCTGGTTTTGCGGCTTTCCACAGAGCAAAATCAAATGGTTCGTGCTTTTTACGCCCTTCTGGGTCTTCCGCGTCTACGCGCCCGCTAGCGCCCGCTTGCAAGTCTTCTAATTTGCGTCCCGATAACTTCCCATATTCGGGAAACTGTTTGACGGCGTAGTAGACATCGCCATCAGCGGGATAGGCATAGCCTTTTTGTTCTAATTCAAATATCAGCCGTTGGATGCCATTCATCGTGTGCGTAGCGCGGGGATAGGCATCTGCTTCTTTGACATTCAGCCGTGCCATATCTTCAAAATATGCTTGGATATAGCGTTCCGCTACGGCTTCCATCGAGGAATTTTCTTGACGGGCGCGGTTGAGGATTTTATCGTCAATATCGGTAAAATTCTGAATGTAGGTGACTTCGTACCCTAGAAATTGCAGGTAGCGGCGCACGACATCCCAGATAATACAAGCGCGTGCATGACCCAAATGGCAGTAGTCATATACTGTTACGCCACAGTAGTACATTTTGACTTTGCCTGGTTCGACAGTCTCAAAGGGTTCTTGGCGACGAGTGAGAGTATTGTAGATTGTCAGGGTCATAACAGGGCAAGTTTAAATAAGCAGCGATCGCGCTTTCTGCACGATGGTCACTAAATCTCATGTTAAACTGTTTGAGTTATGAAACACTCATCAGGTTGTTATTGGTTATTGGTTATTGGTTATTGGTACGTGAAATACTTCTGAGTTCTGACGGCTTCGTGTACTAGTTTACCGATCTGACTACAAAATGCCTTGTAAATCCAAAACGAACCCAGGTAGTATATCTTCTCCTGATAGTGTGGTAGGAGATTGTAACGCTTCTACGTCTCGCCCTTGACGATAAATCTCAACATATTGCTGTTTGGGCTCGATTAACCAACCTAAGCGCACTCCATTTTCGATATACTCTCGCATCTTTGCCTGTATGTCTTCAAGCATATCGCTAGCTGACATCAGTTCCACAACAAAATCGGGAGCGAGGGGTAAAAACTTATCTGGATTTGGATTTATTGCCTCAATTCGATCTCGTCTCACCCATGCAGCGTCAGGGGAACGGATAGCTCTATTAGGTAGAATAAAACCTGTAGAGGAGTCAAAGGCAATGCCTAAATCGTTAGAGCGGCTCCAAGCTTGTAGTTGAAATGAAAGTTCTACATTACGGTTCCCTGTTCCCCATCCCGTAGGTGGCATAATTACTATTTTTCCTGTTGCAGTGCGCTCAAACTTGAGATCTCGGTTTTGTTGACAAAGCTGGAAAAATTGCTCGTCGGTCAAATCTATTACTGAATGTAAGTCTAGGGCGATGGTATTCATATGCTTATTGAAAATTTATTTACTATAACTACAGCCACAAGCTCCACAATGACATAGAATCCAACCACAAGCACAGCATTCAAATTCATCTGAGCTATCAAGATGCTCTTTACAGTTCCAGCAGTATGTCACTCTACGAGATTTTCCTGTTGCAGCTTGTATGCCTTGATGTTGAATATTTCGCGATTTAAGAAATTTCTTGTGTGCCTCAAGCGTTTCTTCCTAGTGTTGCTTTTTCAGTTTTTTCAGTTTCTGCTGTTTCTGTATTTTTTCTAAAACGGTAGCTGTAATATCAGCTTCATCTAAAATAACTTCGTTGAGTATTGCTCCATTAAATCTTGCCCACCGAAGTAGACATCTACTTAAGTTTGCCCCCGAAAGATTAGCTCCTTCAAAATTTGCGTTTTCAAGGTACATATCCTCAAGATTGGCATCACTTAAATCAGGTGTAGTTTCAGGATAATTGCGTCTCCACTCATTCCATATTGGTACACCCTGCATAAGTAGAGCAAGATGATCTTTATTAGCCATCTAGTTTAATGACATATTGTTGTTATTCTATACTTGCTGAACTTTCAAGAGTACTACATCGTGAATTCTACTTAATTGTTACAATGACAGCATTAGATACATTTCGTTTAGAGTTGCAGCTTTCAGAAAACTAATGCTTTGAATCAGTAAAAATGAGACTAGAAATTAGAATTCCCCAATTTGTATTGACATTGTGCATACAAGCTGTGTATATTGAAGGCAGCAAGCAGAAATAGCACTTACCTACACTAAACAATGTCTCACAAGACCCGTGACGTAACAATTAACATTCGGGCAAAACAGAGTCAGCGAGATCTGATCGATTTGGTTGCAGAGATCCAGGGCAAAAGTCGTTCGGACTTCATGCTGGAAGCAGCTTACCGAGAGGCTGAAGCTGTGTTGCTCGACCGAAAACTTTTTGCTGTAGACGAAGAGACATTTAATCAGTTTCTCGCTCGACTGGATGCACCGCCAAAGCAGAATGAGAAGCTACGCGCACTTCTAGAGGCAAAAGCACCTTGGGAATAGATCGAGATTGGGAAAAGCCACGCGCTCCTGAACCACTTTCTACAACACACGATCTAGAAGATTTCAATTCAGGTAATGCAGCACTGGATGATTGGCTGAAGCGTCGCGCCTTAAAAAACGAGCAAGGGGGTGCTTCGAGAACTTATGTTGTCTGCATCGGTCGGAGAGTTATTGCGTACTATTGCCTCGCTGCTGGGTCAGTCGTGAATACAAGTGCGCCTAGTCGAGTCCGGCGGAATATGCCCAATCCTATTCCTGTCACAATTATTGGTAGGCTTGCTGTCGATCGCGAATGGCAACAAAGAGGGTTAGGAAAAGCTTTAGTACGGGATGCCGTTCTTCGCACGTTACAGGCAGCAGAAATCATCGGTATACGTGCAATTCTCGTCCATGCTATTTCAGAACAAGCTCAACAGTTCTATGAAAAGTGCGGTTTCACCGCTTCACCTATTGCATCAATGACGCTGATGATAACAATTGCCGATGCTCAAACTACACTTGATTGATGGCGGTTGTTAACTCAAATGTTGTCCTAATTCCAACCGCAACCGATACAAAATTGTATTTGGCTCGACTTGAGATAAGATTTCTTGAATTACGGTACTTGCACCAAATTGTCCCCAGGTACAGCCTTTTTCTAAATACGCTTGGGCGGCTTTTCCAACAGCATACGTACCATATCCAGCAATTCCCCCTTGAGCGATCGCAGTCCCCGCAAATGCAGTAATATTGAACGGATTATCTCCAGAGGCGATCGCAGTAGCACTTTTACCCAATCCCATTAGCATTCCGCTACCTAATTCGCTTAACAATAAACCACCAGAACTCAATAAAATTGTCCTCAACAACTTTGTCGCTTCAAACCCAGTCATCGGGAGGTTATATAACTTAGCCAAAGCACGAATTAGGGCGAGATCGGCAACAAATCCGCCTAAAATATCAAGTACGGCGATCGGGTTGAAACCCACAGCTAAAGCTTTGTATTTGGTGTATTGCCAAATTAGATCTTCCGCAGCTTCATTGAGACGATCTATAGTTTTACCTGCGATCGCCGCTTCTGCATCTTTTACTTGTAATAAAGCATTTAAAGCCAGTAGCGATCGCCCCTCGCGATTGAGAACGTGAAGGATCTTGTGCTGTAATTCTGTGATTTGGGGTGGTTGTGTTTCCCATTCGTAAGCTACTTGTCCATCTGGGTATTCTACCCGCACTTCTTCGGGTGCTGGTTCCGCCGCCACCATGACGATCTCATCGCTAGATAGAAGTTGCTGCAAACGTCTTGCAGTTGGACTACCAGCCCCTAATTGTTGGAGATTTTTGTAAATTGCTTCCCTGTCAGTTTCAGGATATAAATCGATTTTGTTAAATACTAAAATCAGCGGTTTTTGTGCTTGCCGTAGTTCGCACAATGCTTGATATTCAGTACGGGTAATATCGCCAGCAACTACAAATAAAATTAAGTCAGCTTGACGCGCTACGTCCTTCGCCATTTGCGCCCTAGCTTGACCTTCAATTTCATCTAAGCCTGGCGTATCGATTAATTCAATTTGTACTTTTCCGCCTGGGTTCCACCGCACAGAACGAGGATATTGAGTTACACCGTGTAAGGGTCCGGTGGGGAGAATTTTCTGCCCCACTAAGGCATTGAGAACCGCTGATTTACCACGACTCACCAAGCCAAAAGCAGCGATACAAATAACATTTGTTTCTAATTTATTCAGCGTAGAAGTTAGGACTTCTAAATCTGGTTTTACCAATCCAGCTAATTCCAGTTTCGCAGGCTGTGAGTTGGGTTTACGCAAATATCCATACCAAGATAACGCTTGGCGGATACTTGCACGAGCGCGGTTGAGGTGAGATTCTTGGAAATCGATCCGCTTCGATTGAGGTTGAGTCAAGGCTAGGAGACTGCGGCAGGGTACAGATTTACTCTAGTGCGATCGCAGTTGGAATGGCAAATCTAGAATTGGGGCGATTTCCAATCGCCTAGCGCCAGATCTTATCCCACCGATATTTCGTACTCGGACTTGACTTCCTCTGCTGGTTGCACTGGATGCTGTACCGTTAAGACAGAACAGGGAGCGTGATGCAAGACATAATTGCTAACACTACCCATGAAAAATTCAGACAAGCCCCTGCGCCCTCTGCGTCCGGTGACAATTAAATCTGCTTTCCAAGCCAAAGCTAAATCGCAAACTAACCGCCCAGGACTACCCGATAGTTGGCGAAATTCAACGTTTACCCCAGCAGCCATTGCTTCTTGATGGTGCGATCGCAACATTTCCAGTCCTTGCTTGGTAAATGCTTCCCGCTGCTGTTGGTACAACTCCATATTTTTCTCGTATACCGACGGGTAGTATTCCAAACTAGGTAGGATCGGTGTGGGACTGCCGAGTTCTTCTTCTGATACTACATGCAGCAACATCAGGTTAGCATTATTTGCCTTAGCTAAAGATAAAGCCGTATCGAATACCTGTTTGCTGATTTTTGAGGTGTCTACCGCGACCAAAATTTTTTGAAACATACTAAGCGCCTTTGCAATTCGTAACTCGTAATTCTTAATTCGTAATTATTTATGAATCGATTCAATACCTAAGATATATAAAAAGAATTTGAGGAAATTGTGAGGAATGAGATGTGCGACTTGTCAAAATGCTCTTGTCTCTCCATCAGCCGCACATCGCGCCAGTTAGTATATTTGTTTAGTATATTTGTTTAGTTGGTAGATTTATTTTGTGCGGTAGAGGTTGCTGCTTGCGCGAAGCCAGCTTGTCGAATAGCTTGTTGCCCTTGGTCGGAAAGTAGCAGTTTGGTGTAGGCTTCTCCTGCTTGTTGCGCCTTACTCCCATCTTGCTTGACGATCGCGTATAAATTACGAGTCAGGGGATAGCTGCCATCTTCAAAAGCTGCTAAGTTTAGTTGGTTGCGCTGAGTCGGACATTCTTGGGTAGAAACCAGCGAGCCGCGATAAGGAGCGACGAAGCGATCGCCCTTTTCTTCCAAAGGAATTGGTTTGACTCCGCATTGATGCACCACTGCACGAGCAGAAGCATAATAGATTGCACCTGGAGTCCGATTGACTTGTCGCAAAGCGGCTGTCGTAGAGCTAACAGAACGTACATTCGCCCCAAAAGATTGCTGTCCTTGTTGTGTAGAAAAGATCGCAGCGGGACTACCATCTTTGGGATGACGAGTATAGGGTACAATCGCCAAATTTTCCCCACCTAACTGATTCCAGTTGGTAATTTTGCCTTGATAAATTTGTTGCAACTGTTCTACGGTTAAACCAGGGATTTGCAAAGAGGGATGAACGACAGCTGCTATACCATCCATAGCAACGGGAATTTCTGTCAGCGTCAATCCTTGCTGTTGCGCGATCGCTTTTTCTGCTGCTGTGAGCGGACGGGAAGAATGCGCGAAATCTAACTGCCCGTTGAGTAGCATCTCTATTCCCGTACCGGAACTGAAGTTACTATTTGCAGGTTGAATATAACTTAACTGAAGTTCTGGACGTGCTTGTTGAATTTGAGCATCTACTACTTGACGAATTGGTATCCAAGCTGCACTACCACCATATTTAAACGTACCCGTTGGTATACCTGCAACTTGGTTATAGGTAGAACCATTCGTTGTCACCGACACATTTTCTGAAGTTTGACTTTCTGTGGTTTGAGCGGTAGTGGTATCGCTGTAGCTCCACAACCGAGGTCTCAGCCACCACAACAAACCACCAATAACCAAAAGAGTTAAGACTTTGCCAATAATTAATCCTTTAATTAGCAAGACAACGTCTTTGTTTTTATGGGGCGAAGTTCGCTCGTTTGTATTAGACATTTTGTGGAAAGTGAGTAGTGAGTAGTGAGTAGTGAGTAGTGAGTAGTGAAAATACAAATCACAAATCACCAATGATCGATGACCGCTAACTAGCTATTCCTCAACTTTGTAACCGAACTCCGATAATCTCAACCGAGATTGTCGCCATTTTGGTTGTACTTTGACAAATATTTCTAGATAAACTTTTCCTGCGATTAACTTTTGAATTTGTTCGCGGGCGGCGCTGCCAATTGATTTAAGCATTGCTCCCCCTTTGCCGATTAGAATTCCTTTTTGAGAATCTCGCTCGACATGAATAGTTGCAAATACGCGAGTAATAGTAGGAGCTTCTTCCACTTTGTCAATAGTAATTGCTACTGAATGAGGCACTTCCTCCCGCGTTAGTAACAAAATTTGTTCGCGGATTAATTCTCCCATAATAAAACGTTCTGGTTGATCTGTAACTAAGTCTGGAGGATAGTAATAAGGGCCAGGTTCCAAACACTCTACGATCGCCTGTTGCAATGCTTCTAATCCCTCACCATTAAGGGCTGAAAATTTTTGCATCTGCCATTGGTAAGAGTTAGCTATTTCTTGGTAAGAATTATCCAAATCTTCAGTATTTGTCGATCGCCGATCGATTTTATTCAGTCCCAAAATTACAGGGGTTGTCGTCTGACTCAGTAACTCGACAATAAAGCGATCGCCTCCCCCAGCAGCTTGAGAACCATCGACGACAAATAACACCACATCGACAGAATCAATCGCAATCCGCGCATTTTTGACTAATACTTCTCCCAACTGGTGATGGGGTTTGTGAATTCCTGGGGTATCGACGAAAATAAATTGAGCTGTAGGTGTCGTCAAAATTCCCCGCAAGCGGTTGCGCGTTGTTTGCGCCACTGGAGAGGTAATTGCAATTTTCTGTCCGACAAGTTGATTCATCAACGTCGATTTACCAACGTTAGGGCGACCGATAATCCCAATAAAGCCAGATTTATAATCAGGCGGAGCCTGGGGAATACCCAATGCATCCGAAAAATCAAAAGTCTCGTTATCTGAAGTATTCACTGCCTAAAGCCAGCCTAAATATTGCAAAAAATAAAGCAAATCTGAAATCAAATTGTAATTAGTATCAATGCTACCTGCTTCAGTCTAATGTACTGCTTTAGGAAAGGGGCTAGGGAAAGAAGTCAGAAATCAGAATTAACTCCCCACTACTCGCTACTCACTACTCACTACTCACTACTCACTACTCACTCTCTACAGATAAATGAAACGAATTGGAATTTTAACGAGTGGCGGAGATTGTGCGGGGTTGAATGCCGCGATTCGGGCTGTAGTGCATCGGGCTGTCGGTACTTATGGCTGGGAAGTTTTTGGGATTCGACAAGCCACTTTAGGATTGATGGCTCAACCACCCCAAGCGATCGCACTGGAAATTGAAAAAGTCGATGGTTTGCTGGTAGCTGGCGGGACAATTCTCGGTACGACAAATAAAGGCGATCCTTTTGCCTTTCCGATGCTAGATGGTACAGTGCGCGATCGCTCGGAGGAAATTATTGCAGGCTATCATCAGTTAGGTTTGGATGCCATGATTGGCATCGGCGGTGACGGTAGCATGGCGATTTTACGTCGCCTCGCCCAGCAAGGAAACCTCAATTTGGTGGCAATTCCTAAAACCATAGATAATGATGTCGGCGTGACCGAACTTTCAATCGGTTTTGATACTGCTGTCAGTATTGCCACTGAAGCTTTAGATCGCCTGCATTTTACGGCTGCAAGCCATTCTCGCGTCATGATTTTAGAAGTGATGGGACGCGATGCGGGGCATATCGCTATCAGCGCGGGCATTGCTGGCGGTGCAGATGTCATTTTAATTCCAGAGATTTCCTACACTGTCGATCGCGTCTGCCATACGATTAAAGAACGACAGGAACAAGGCAAAAATTATTCTCTCGTTGTCGTGTCTGAAGCGGTGCGGACGGAAACAGGCGTATGCGTCATGTCTACCGATCGCTTGGGGCAATGTCGCTATGGTGGGATCGGTCAATATTTAGCCGATGAAATTTGCACTCGCATCGGCGCAGAAACGCGAGTTACAGTCTTGGGACACGTCCAAAGAGGCGGTACGCCGTCACCACTAGAACGCTTAATCGCCTCTGCTTTTGGTGTTGCTGCTGTCGATTTAATTGCCGAAGCACAATACGATCGCATGGTAACGTGGCAAAAACGGCAAGTCGTTAGCGTTCCCATTCCCGAAGCGATCGCTCAATACCGTGCCGTCAATCCTCACGGTACGCTGGTCAAAACTGCCCGTGGTTTGGGTATTTGCTTGGGCGATGAAGAAGGGGCTAGGGGCTAGGGGCTAGGGACTGGGGACTGGGGAAATTTTGGATTTTAGATGCGCGGATTTTGGATTAAATTTTCTCTCTCAGCCTTCTTTACCGCTTTAGCTGGGCGACTTTCTCTTGTCCCCTGCTCTTTGCTCCCTGTTAATTGATATTCTAGTCACTAGGTTTTTTCCCATCTAAAGCCTAAAATAGTATGAGCTATTGAAAAATAGAGCATGACTAAGATGCAGAGGTAGCATTAGCTCTGCGCTACTGGCTCCTCACTCTACTTGTGAGGATTGTTAGAATTGATGCAAAAATTAATTTATTAAATATTTCCACCCATATTCTGATATTTTTTGACAAAATGTAACAATTCGACTGAAGAGCTGGAATTTTTGGCAAGCTATTTTAGTTCACTTGTTTGAAATTCAACCAATTTATACAGACTTTACATCGTAGAGAGCAAAGGTGTCTTGAGTGAACAGCTTTGATTTAAATCCGCCCAGAATCTTGGTAGTTGACGACCATCCAGCAAGTCGTATGACGGCTGTAGCTATCCTGTCGGTGGAGGGATACGAAGTTCTAGAGGCAGATAGTGGCTTGACAGCACTAGAAGCGGTGATTCAAGGTCAACCGGATCTAATCTTACTGGATGTTATGATGCCAGGAATGGATGGATTTGAAGTCTGCTGTCAGTTGAAGCAAGACGAACAGACAAGGTTAATTCCAGTCATTTTCATCACGGCTTTAAACGATCGCCAAGCTAGAATTCGCGGCATTGAGGCTGGAGGTGATGATTTTTTAACAAAACCCTTCGATCGGCTGGAACTAGCTGCCCGTGTCAAGTCCTTAGTGCGTCAAAAACGCTTGAACGAGGATTTAGACCATGCTTCACAAGTACTATTTTCTATCGCTAGAGCAGTAGAAAGCCGCGATCCCAATACTGGCGACCACTGCGAACGCTTGGTAAGCCTGAGCGAAGCTTTTGGCGCTTATCTCAATCTTTCCCGCGCTCAAAGACGGGATTTAATGTGGGGCAGTTATTTACACGATATCGGCAAAGTTGGCATTCCCGATGCCGTACTGCTGAAGACTGGAAAACTAACCCCCAAAGAGTGGGAAGTGATGCGACAGCACGTTTTGATTGGTGAGAGAATCTGCCAACCGCTACGGACGATGCGGGGAGTGATTCCGATCGTTCTACACCATCACGAACGTTGGGACGGCTCCGGTTATCCCTTTCAACTGGTTGGAGATAAAATTCCTTATCTCGCCCAAGTATTTCAAATTATTGATATTTATGATGCTCTGACCAGCGAACGCCCTTACAAGCGAGCATTATCTAAGGATGAAGCGTTAAAAGTGTTAGTTGCAGAAACTGATAGAGGCTGGCGTAATCCTCACCTCGTGCAGCAATTTATTGACTTTATTACTTCAACTCCCATCCCCGCAGCATCCCTGGAGAGGCTAGGGAAACAGTTACCGGTGAGCAGCGAGCAGTGAGCAGTGAGCAGTGACCTGTTATCAGTGAGCAGTGAGCAGTGAGCAGTGAGCAGTGACCAATAACCAATGACTACTCACTACTCGCTTAATCCTTTATCCTTGAATAGGCGAATAGCAGATAGCCAATTCTAAACATATGGTAGCGGTAGCAATTCTGGCAGCTGGGCGCGGTACGCGGATGAGATCGACTCTGCCCAAAGTTTTACATCAAATCGGGGGGCGATCGCTGGTCGAAAGAGCGATTCAAGGTTGTCTAAAAATTTCTCCCCAGCGAGTTTTCGTAATTGTCGGATATCAAGCCGAGCAAGTTCAAACGGCGCTTTTAGATCCTCACCTCTCGCTTGTTTCTAATTCTTTACCAAAGCTGGAGTTTGTCGAACAAACCCAGCAGCTGGGAACAGGTCATGCAATTCAGCAGTTATTGCCCCATTTAAACGGCTTCCAAGGGGATTTATTAGTGTTGAATGGCGATGTCCCCCTGTTGCGACCTCAATCCCTAGAGCGGCTGATTCAGACCCACAAACAGCATCAACACGCTGCTACCATTCTCACTGCCCAACTTGCCGATCCCCAAGGTTACGGACGGGTATTTTGTAACGGTCAAAACATCGTCCAGCAAATCATCGAAGACCGTGACTGTAGCGCAGCTCAAAAGCAAAATCGTCGCGTTAATGCTGGAGTCTACTGCTTTCGTTGGCAAGATTTAGCTACGGCTCTACCACAACTACAAGCTAATAACGACCAAAAAGAATACTATTTAACTGATGCGGTAAATTTACTTCAACCTGCGATGGCGGTTGATATTGAGGACGAACAAGAAATTTTAGGGGTAAACGATCGCGAACAATTAGCAACTGCTTACGACATTTTACAAAGACGCATCAAGTCCTATTGGATGGCAGCAGGAGTAACGCTGATCGATCCAAATAGCGTCACAATTGATGACACGGTACAAATTCAACCAGATGTAGTCATCGAGCCACAAACTCACCTACGGGGTGAAACCGCGATCGCCTCTGGTTGTCGCATCGGTCCAGGCAGTTTAATTGAAAATAGTCAAATTGGCGAAAACGTTACAGCGATGTATTCTGTCGTTAGCAACAGCATTGTTGGTGCTGGAACTCAAATCGGTCCCTACGCTCACCTGCGGGGTCAGGTTGAAGTTGGCGCAGGCTGTCGGATTGGTAATTTTGTGGAATTGAAAAATACGAAGTTGGGGACAGAAACCAAAGCTGCTCATTTATCATATTTAGGCGATGCCGCAATAGGGGAAAAAGTAAATATTGGTTGCGGTACGATTACAGCTAACTACGACGGTGTAAAGAAGCATCTGACTAAAATTGGCGATCGCAGTAAAACGGGTGCTGATAGCGTTCTCGTCGCTCCCATTACTATTGGTGAAGATGTCACCATCGCCGCAGCCTCTACCGTTACCGAAGACGTACCCGACGATTGTTTAGTTATCGCCAGAGCGCGTCAGGTCGTCAAACCTGGCTGGAGGTTGAAGTCGAAGGAGTGATTAGTGACTAGTGGCTGGTGGCTAGAAATGCTCCCTCTGCTCCCCTGCTCCCCTGCTTTCTCTGCTCCCCTGTCCCCCTTGTCCTCTTTCCCTCACCCCTCACCCCTTACAAACAACCAACCTGCGTTCCTCTAGGCAATTCTAAAGTATCGCCAATGGAATCGCCGTTGTGGAAAGCAGCCAGAATCACATCGCTGGTTTTTCCCCAGGCAATCGCGCCAGAAGCATCGAGGGCGATCGCGCCTAAGTCTCGCTGGCGATCGCTGGCTTCGGTGAACGATCGCTTCATGGCTTCTAGCAAAGACATACCATCTGTGACACGGACGACGATCCGCGCCGCCAAACACTCATCAATGATGTCTTCACCAATCCCCGTACAGCTTACAGCAGCTTGTGCCGTGGCATAATTTCCCGCAGGCATAGCAGAATCGCTAACACGCCCAATCCGTTCAAATCCCTTACCGCCTGTCGATGTTCCAACTGCTAACTGACCTTGACTATCTAATACAACTACGCCAATTGTTCCCCGCCTAGCACTTGTATCTACAACTGCGGTGTCTGCATCGTCTCCTACCCCAACTTCTGCGACTACCGCCGCCATCGTCTTGGTGAAATTTTCCTGTCTTTCTTGCAGCCATTCATTCAAACGGCGCTCGGTAATCGGATCGTAGCTAGGTAATTGTAATTCTCGTAGTAGTTCGGCTGCACCGTAATCTGACAACACGCGATCGGGAGAACTTTGAAGATATAACGCTAACTCGATCGGGTGCTGCACCCTTGAGACATTAATCGTGCCGCTAAATCTTTGGGCAACACCATCCATCAACGCCGCACTCATGCGAATTTGCCCATCTGATTGCAACACCGAACCCGTGCCTGCATTAAATAAAGGATCGTCTTCTAACAACTGACAACCGCGTACTACTGCTTCGCAAGCACTCGTTCCTTTAAGCAATAAAGCATAAACTTCTTCAATGACTGGGTAGAGCGATCGCCTTACTGTTTCTACCCCACCTTTACCATGTAGCGAACTGCCTGCACCACCATGAATAATTAACTTAGGTTGCACGTCTAACTCCATTTCATCTTCGTGCTTAAAAGTACCATACTAGGGGCTAGGGGTTGGAGGCTAGGGGTTAGGGTCAGAAAACAGTTGCTCTTGAGCGCAAGATCGCAGGAGAAGAACTAATAGAAATATTAATAGAACATAAATAAAAAGGGACAAGAGAAAGTATCGATCCCTAGCCCCTAGCCCCTGATTATGACTGACTCTCTAACTCTGCTTTCATTCGCTCTAGGGTATTGTGCATTTGCTCGAACATTTGCTGGGGGGTGATGCCAAATTGATTGAGCTGAGTTTTGAGTTGTTCTACCGTCATTTGTGCCATAAAGTCTTCCGAAAGTTCAAAACGCTTCATAAAAATCCGGTAGCGTTCCATCATGGCTTCCATTTGATCGATATATAGCTTTTTTCCTTCGCGGTCAAACTTGCCATAGCTGTTACCCAGCTTGATCAGTGCTTGATAGTCCTCAAACAGCTGCTTCGCTTCCTGTTGAACTATATCAGAATCAAAAAATCCCATAACACTTCTAATTATTTGAGTGGAGGACTCAGAGTTTTTATAGATACGTCTAGTATCATTCTAGTTTAGACGGCAATTTAATACAGCAGTCATTGGTTATTGGTTATTGGTTATTTGTAAGGGGCTAGGAGTCAGGAGTCAGGAGTCAGAAGAATTTAATCTCCTCAGCTCCTCTGCCCCTCAGCCCCTCAGCTCCTCTGCTCTCTTGCCCCGACTCCCTTATAACTGATGAGGGAATGAATAATATAGAAGGTAAGGTAGATAAAAGCGATCGCTGCCTTGACAAAATACCTTCAATCCCCATTTTTCCCCTGGAGTTGTCCTTATGAGCATCGTCAACCAACAAAAAAGCCGCAAAATTGCTGCTATCTTAGCTTTTGCTTGTACGGTGTTGCCGATGCCAATTGCCGGATTGCACAAGTTTTATTTGGGACAACCTTTATGGGGACTGCTTTATTTATTACTCTCGTGGACACCTATCCCCCGTGTTGCTAGCGCCATTGAGGGGTTTTGGTATTTAGTGCAAGACAATGAGGAGTTTGACCTCAACTTTAATTCTGAATTGGGTGAATTAGGTATGTCTGGAACGAGCATGACTAATCTTGCCAATTTCTCCCTTTTATCTCAGCGTCCCTCAACTACAGTCATGCCAGAGCGAGTGAGCGCGATCGCCGATGCCATGAGAGAATTAGACGATCTCCGCCAAGATGGATTAATCTCGGAATACGAATTCGAGCAAAAACGCCGTCAGTTGTTAGATAGTATTTGAGAGAAGTCGGAAGTTGGAAGTCGGAAGTCAGAAGTAACTGAAAACTGATGACTGATAACTGATAACTGATAACTGACTCCCCAATGTTAAGCTGGCTGCAAATTCAAACGATCCGCAATCGATTGCTGAACGATCCTTATTATCGCCTGCAATCGTTAGAAGAAATTGCCGTTGCGGTATCTTTGGGAATTCAAATTGATGTCAACCAAGCGACGGTAGATGATTGGTTGAGATTGCCAGGATTATCTATTCATCAAGCGCGATCGCTCGTTCAGCTCAGTCAGGCTGGGGTACAGTTTTATTGTATTGAAGATATTGCTGCTGCTTTAAGCGTTCCTTTACAGCGCCTCGCACCCCTGACACCGATACTTAAATTCTGTTATTACGACGCAGAGACTTCCCTGAGTCCTCGCATCAATCCTAATACAGCGACAGTAGAAGATTTAATCCAAATTCCAGCTATGGATTTGGCACTAGCGCAAGCAGTCGTAGAAAATCGTCAGATGGCTGGTGCTTACCGGAATTTAATTGATTTTCAAAAACGGTTATCCCTTCCAGGGCAAATAATTTCTCAGTTGATGCATTATTTGTGTTTTTGAGTTTTATAGTAGGGTAGCGATCTCATTATTGTCAGCTTACATAACACAAGTAGAATTACATTTATTACATTGGCAAGTATGTGGGAATTTGATGCGCGATCGCTATTTTGAGAGTCATATACGAACAGCTTGCAATATATTCATCCTTAAAAGGGAGATAGCTAGTGAACTTGTAATATATTTCATCCTACTCTAGATGCTATCTAGAAAATAGAAAAAGTCAATTTAACAAATAATTGTACTGCCTGACACATTAGTGCGGGGCTCATCGAACCTGTCTCTGGGAGTCCAAAGCGTTTAGTTATTAGAGCTTGCTTGACAACAAGCGTGATTTGTCGAATACACTAGAATGATTTGGGGACAAAATTCTCTAAACATCCTCAGTCTGTACAGCAATGGCGTTCGATTATGTAGTATTGGGAAGAAAGCTTAAGGATGCGCGCGAGAGCCTTTTAATTACTCCGCAAGACTCTGCACTACGTCTTCAAATAAGCGTGCAGGAGTATCTAGATATTGAAGCTGGTATAAATAGGATTACTGGCGATCAGTTGGTATTACTAGCTGTCATGTTCCGCCGTGATTTTAGATATTTTGTCACTGGTGACTACCGGTCGGCAGAGTCACAAATTCAAGAAATGTTTCGCCGCAATGCTGCACTTTCTCAAAGCGATCGCATTGCTATTCAGGAGTTTATTCGGCTTTGTGAATACGAAGATTTTTTGGAGCGCGAAATATTCCAGCGTCAGTCTGTTTCGGTTTTAAATTATAAACATATTTCGTTTGGTCACAGTCATTTCAAAAGACAAGGCGAAGAAGCTGCCTCTTTTGAGAGAGAGCGTTTAATTATAGGAAAGCAACCAATAGAAAATATATTTGAATTGATTAGAGATCAAGGTATTCATATCTTCAAGCGTCAATTAGAAGATCAAAATATTTCTGGTTTGTATATTAATCATCCGGTTGCTGGTCATTGTATCCTTATCAACTATCTTGATGATTTATACCGACAAAATTTTTCTGCTGCTCATGAATACTGTCATGCTCTATTTGATTCATCTAAAGGGCAAGAAGTTACCTACTTAAAGTCTTCAAACGACAGAGCTGAGCTTGAATGGAGAGCTAATAGCTTTGCAGGTAATTTTCTGGTTCCAAAGCAAAGAATTGAATTAGATTATACACCTGCCAATACTTATGAAGCCTGGATTAGTCTTATCAGGCAAATTGCTGAACGCTTTCGAGTTAGTTCTCAGGTTGTAATTATATGTTTGTCTGAACTTAAGTGGATTGATAGAACTGTACAAGAGCAGTTAGCTCAAGATAGGCGTTTAGTTATTAGGCACGATGAAAAATTTGATCCTGAGACTCCACCGACTTTATCTTCAGGTATGCAAGATAAATCAACGCAGATTATACGTCAAGGTTTATCTTGGCATTTCATTAATCTTTGTACAGAAGCATACAGGCAGGGAGAGATTACTTATCACAAACTTCTAGACATGCTACTGCTTCCTTTAGAAGACGGTCATCAGCTTTTACATGAACTTCTCATATTTTTGGAGGTAAGTAGTTAGTGAAAGGGGTAATAGCTATCGATACTTGTGCAATTATTCATTTTATGTACATCAATCGCTTTCATCTTCTTAGATTGCTTGGATATTCCATAATTACTACAGTATATGTGCAATTAGAATTTGAAAAAGGACATTCTGGCAGCCTTTCTTACTACACAAAATTAGTCCATTATGGTGACATTACAAGATTTTCTTTGGAAATAGAAGATTTAGTTGAGATGTCAAACGTCCCTCAATCAAAACGTGCGAGTGATGCGGAACTATCTTGTTTTGTGGTTGCTAAGCGTATTGGTGGTAAAGTGATGACGGATGACAGGAAGGCAAGAAATTATATTCAACAATATATTCAAATGCCCGCGAACAGTGTTACTCAGTTAGTAGAGATTTTAATAGAAGCTTATTTGGAAAACCATTTAGGAGATCATGAACTTACATCAATCCAGCAAACACTGGCAAAGAATCAGTTCATTATCAAGGTTGACTTGGCTAATGAGGCAGCAAAAAGAAGATGGATGATGGGAGGAGACAGTCGATAAATCTCACAAGAAGCGGCGAGATCGTTCAGTAAGCTACGGTAGCACAACAACTCCCTCGTCACATAAGGGCTTCAGAAGTTGTATCATCTCCAAGAAATTTTCACAATGTTCCTATGCCAATTCCGCAAGTTGTCCTTGATACAAATGTCATCATTGCTGGCTTGCGCTCTCGGCGGGGTAGTGCATTTCGGTTGCTGACGTTGGTAGGCATGGGAATGTTTGACATTCACCTTTCTGTTCCATTAGTGCTGGAATATCGAGAGGTGTTGTCGAGAGAGTTATCGAATTTGTACATCAGCGCAACAGATATTGAAGACCTCATAGAGTTTCACTGTTCTGTCGCGATAAAACATCAAATCTTCTTCCTTTGGCGACCCTATCTAAGCGATCCGAAAGACGATATGGTGTTGGAACTGGCAGTTGCAGCCAGATGTGATAGCGTAGTGACATATAACACCCGCGACTTTGCTGGGATCGAAAAGTTTGGCATCAAAGCGATCGCACCTGTAGAATTGTTGAGAGAAGTTGGAGCATTGCCATGAGTGACTTGAATGTGAAGCTGCCTGATTCTTTGTACAAAAATCTGCAAGCTTTAGCAGCACAAGATGGCATTTCAGTCGATCAATTTATTGCTACGGCAGTTGCAGAAAAAATCGCGGCATTGACGACCGAGACGTATTTGGCAGAGTTAGCGAAACGGGGTAGTCGAAATAAATATGAAGCAGTGTTAGCCAAAGTGCCGGACGTTGAACCAGAACCATACGACCAGTTACCCACAAGCTAACAGCTCTATCTCACTAGCTCTTTATTTTGCCTAAAAACCGCACTATCTCGAAATAAAGCCAATGCGATCGAGCGGGAAGAAGCGAAGTACGGCACGACCGATAATATTCTTTTGGGGTAAGAAGCCCCAAACGTGAGAGTCGTTGCTATCGTTGCGGTTATCTCCCATGACGAAGTACGATCCGGCGGGAACTGTAACTGGCTTGAGTTGATAAGCAGGTGGTTCGGCAATATAGTCTTCTATTAATGGGCGATCGCCAACATAAACTCGACCGTTCTTGACGCTGACGCTTTCCCCAGGTTGAGCGATAACTCGCTTGATAAACACTTGACTTTGGCGATAACCCATGCTTTGCAACTGCGCGGGTGGGTTAAATACTACAATGTCACCCCTTCTAGCGGGATGAAACCAGTAAGAGACTTTTTCAACCACCAAGCGATCGCCTGTATGTAAAGTCGGTATCATCGAATCCGAAGGAATGTAGCGCGGTTCTGCCACAAAAATGCGGATTAATAGCGCCAAAATTAAAGCGATCGCCACTAAGCGAATATTTTCTTGCTGCGATCGCCACAGTCGCACCCATCCAGAGGCTTCTGACGTTTTTGTTTCTTGAGTTGTCTTGACTGAATCTGGCGAATTAGTTTCCTGGGATGTCATAAACCATACAGTGAGAAGTAATTATTTTTGTTTGGGTACACCCTATTAGCATATCTGCATTCTCTTCAACCTCGAGCGTACTACATGAGTACAATAATACCCGTACCCCAGTCGATAAATACTCGTACCCTAACCCAAAAATACTCGTACCCCCATCCCCGAACAATTTTACAACTGTACTCGTGTAGGGATAGTAGGCTTTGAGTACAAGCTTAATTAATCTAATAATTCCGATCGACCCAGGCAAAACTGCAAGCGATCGCCTTGCTGATATAAACAACAATGTAAGCATTTTACGAAGAAGGAGTCAGGAGCCAGAAGTCAGGAGTCAGAAGTAAAAAAACTGATGCTACGAGCATTTGGTTCTCTAATTCACTGGCAATCTATTTCTGCCGTGCTGCACTAGTCAACTATAGGCTTTAATTATGTCAGCAGAACGCGAAGCGCAATATTTGAACTTAATCGAGCAGTTACTTCGCTGTCCCAACGGACAAGAACCAGAAATTTTGGATGCTCAGCCAGAATTACTCGATGCTGGTTTAGTGCAAGTGATGGTACAGGTAGCAACAGGGATGGCACATCACGATAACCACGATGGAGCTAAGTTTCTCGTCCACGTTGCCCGCGAACTTGCCAAGCAACTCGGTCTTTATCCGCAAACTTCAACTTAGGAGCCAAGATGAATCTTACTTCTAAAGATCTCTCTCCCACAGCCGCAGCGCAGATTGCTCTCGACTTTTTGATGGAGGATTTGAACGTTAACTCAGGCGATCGCGAGTGGTTTACTATTCTATCGGCACGTTTTATCGGTGAAAGCTGGTATGTAGTAGAAATCGGGATCGAAGGATTGCCCGATCGCTGGGCGATTCAAGTCTACGACACGGGAGAATACGACCCCAACTATAACTATACCTTTATCTCACCGATCCGAGCTGCTGAAGGAAGCCCTGACTTAGCAGAATTGCCAGAGTCGATAGCACGAGCATTAGGTACAGATCGGGATATTTTGTATGCAATGGCAATTGGAATTTAAATCTAAGCTATGGGAGGGTTGTCATGCCTAAATTTTTTCTTCCTCCTGACGATTTACCTCCCCGTGAAGCAACGAGATTGGATGGAGTCATGCGACGGCAATTAGAAGATGCGGCAAGTAGTTTTTTTTATGCCGCCTGCAATCGCCCTACTCAAGAATTGTTATCTAGTTGTGAGTGGTACATAACAACAAATGCGAACGCCCTCACATTAGCGATCGCTTGTCCTAATATAGCTACTAACTGGCGCGTACTCAATTCTATTGTGGCGCTGGGTACTACTCTAGAACAGCTTTCTAGCCGTGCAAAAATTCGCGTTTGTCCTCCGATTGGTTGGGGAACACCGTTTGAAATCAGAGTAGATGAAATTTCTGTTTATCGCGACTCTCTCTAACTCAAATCCTTGTGAGTGAAAGATTTAGCGTTCGTCCCCGTGTAGGTAGCGGCGATATGTCCGTCACCCGTCAGTTGGTATTTATATGTGACTAGTCCTTCCAAACCCACAGGTCCACGCGGCGGTAATTTGTGGGTACTAATGCCAACTTCTGCACCAAAACCGTAACGGAAACCATCAGCAAAGCGAGTCGAACAGTTATGATAAACTCCCGCTGCATCGACTTGAGCTAAAAATGTCTTCGCAGTTGTTGGATCTTCCGTGACGATCGCCTCTGTGTGTCGCGATCCGTAAGTATTGATGTGAGCGATCGCCTCTTCTAGAGCATCTACCACCTTAATCGCTAAAATTAAATCGCTATATTCTGTCGTCCAATCTGCCTCTGTAGCCGCAGCCACATCGATAATAGTACGGGTGCGATCGTCTCCGCGCAACTCAACATGACGTTCTTGTAACGCACGGGCAACTAGCGGTAAAAATTCAGGGGCAATATATTGATGTACCAATAGAGTTTCTATGGCATTACAAGCAGCCGGATAATGAGTTTTGGCATCAACAGTAATCTCTACTGCTTTGGCAATATCGGCGGCTTTGTCTATATAAACATGACAAATTCCATCAGCGTGTCCCAACACGGGAATGCGAGTATTTTCTTGTACGAAGCGAACGAAGGAGTTAGAACCTCTGGGAATAATTAAATCGACGTATTCATCTAATTGCAACAGTGCCATTGTCTCTTCTCGCGTTGTCAGCAATTGGACTACGGCTGGGTTAACTTCTGTTTGAGTAAGTCCTTGGTGAATGGCTTTGACAATCGCCTCGCACGAACGCACGGCTTCCTTGCCACCTTTGAGAATGACACCATTTCCCGATTTGATCGCCAATAAAGAGATTTGGATTGCCGCATCGGGTCTAGCTTCAAAAATGACACCCAATACCCCCAAAGGGCAAGCAATTCGCTGGAGAATTAACCCTGCGTCTAATTCGCGGTGAATTTGCACCGCACCCACGGGATCGGGTAATTTACCTACATCGCGCACCCCCGCGATCGCACTTTTGAGTTTAGCTGCATCTAATTTGAGGCGGTTGTAGAGCGGTTTAGCAATTCCTTCCGCCTCAGCCGCCTTGCAGTCAGCCGCATTTGCTGCCAAAATTTCCTCACTGGCGGCTTCTAGAGATTGAGCGATCGCTTCAATTGCTTTATTTTTTGCTTCAGTGGATAAGACTGCAAGTTGACGCGCTGCATCGCGAGTAGAAAAAGCGATCGCGCTGAGGGAATGGGACTCGATCTGGGTGGCAGTCATGAATCGATCTCAAAGATATCCAGCCAAAGTGTAACAAATATCAGTTATCAGTTATCAGTTGTCAGTTATCAGTTATCAGAATGATGGGTGTAGGGTGTAGGGTGTAGGGTGTAGGGTGTGAGTTGGTGATGGTAGATAGAATTTCAGTAATTCAAGGCGATATTACTCAATTACAGGTGGATGCTATAGTTAACGCTGCTAATAATTCCCTTTTGGGTGGTGGTGGCGTAGATGGGGCAATTCACCGTGCTGCTGGCTCTCAGTTGTTGGCAGAATGTCGGCAGTTAAGAGGGTGTACTACAGGAGCAGCTAAAATTACTCAAGGGTATAACTTACCAGCAAAATGGGTGATTCACACTGTTGGTCCAGTTTGGGAAGGTGGCGATCGCAGTGAGGATGAACTCTTAGCCAGTTGTTATCGCAGTAGCTTGACTTTAGCAGTGCAATATGAAATTAAAACTATTGCCTTTCCCGCTATTAGCACAGGTGTATATCGCTTTCCAGTGGATCGAGCCGCTCAAATTGCCGTAAGGGAAATTCAGGCTTTCTTAGCTACCAATGATTCAATCTCGCAGGTAATTCTTGTCTGTTTTAGTCAATCGACATGCGATCGCTTTCTTAAGGCATTGCAACAAACGGGTGAAACATCGCTAGATTAGATCGGCGTATCAGTTATCAGTTGTCAGTTATCAGCAATAGGCAATAGGCAAGAGGTATATTTTGACTTTTGACTTCTGACTTCTGACTTCTCCTGTGTCCCTTTAACTTGGAGTGAAACAATGTCAAAACTGCCTAGTAACAAAATCGATCCCGCGCCAATGACGGCGGATGTCAGTGTCGTAGATTTGATCGATAATTACTTCACGGCATATAACTCAGCAAGATTGCGCGAGATCTGCCAGTTGTTGAGTCGAGAAGTGTTTCGTGAGGGTGTCACCGTAGGTTTAAGCCTGTCGGGAGCTATGACACCTGCGGGATATGGAGTTTCTGCCTTAGCGCCCCTAATTCGACATGGTTTTATCGACTGGGCGATCAGCACTGGTGCTAATCTCTATCACGATATGCACTATGGTTTAGGTTTTGAACTGTATAAGGGCAATCCATTTGTAGATGATGTGAAACTGCGACAGGAAGGTACGATTCGCATCTACGATATTATGTTCGGCTATGACGTGCTGCTAGAAACTGATGCTTTTATTCGTAAGATCCTGCAAGCGGAACCCTTCCAAAAACGCATGGGAACGGCAGAATTTCACTATTTATTGGGCAAATACGTCCGCGAAGTCGAAAAGCAAGTTGGGGTAAAGCACTCTTGTTTGCTGGCGACGGCTTATGAATGCGGCGTACCGATCTACACTTCTTCGCCTGGAGATAGTTCGATTGGCATGAATGTGGCGGCTTTGGCTTTGGAAGGATCGAAGTTAATCCTCGATCCGTCGCTGGATGTAAATGAGACAGCCGCGATCGCCTATTCTGCGAGAGAATCTGAAGGAAAAAGCGCGGCATTGATCCTCGGTGGTGGTAGTCCCAAAAACTTCTTGTTACAAACTCAACCTCAACTGCATGAAGTCCTGGGATTAGAAGAAAGAGGACACGATTACTTTATCCAGTTTACCGATGCCCGTCCCGATACTGGTGGTTTGTCTGGAGCTACTCCCAGTGAAGCTGTGAGTTGGGGCAAAATCGATCCTGAAGAACTTCCCAGTACGGTTGTTTGCTACACCGACAGCACGATTGCTCTTCCCCTCGTTACCGCCTACGTTCTCAATCAATGTCCCCAGCGCCCCTTAAAACGCTTGTACGATCGCCGCGAACAGATACTAGAACAACTCCGCACGGACTACTTAGCAGCTAAAACTCAACCTACAGATAAAATTCCGGCGGCGGTGGCTGATGCTGCTACGGAACAGCCGATCGCTACTTATCCATGTGGTAGAGTGATTCCACAACATTCTTAGTGAAACTCGCTTAGTGAAATTCAAATGTAGGGTGGGCAACGCCCACCTCTGCAAAGAACTGGTATCATCCATTAGATAGAGAAATTCCAGAAGATATCTCGTACCATTGGCTAGAGGCAAAGATATTTTCAATCTTTTTAATATGACTGGGGATCAAAAAATTGGGTAGCATTAATTTGTTATGACATTTCTGTTTGGTTATGCAACAACCAATTGAAGAAGTGAGTCGAACCACAAGTGAGTAGTGGTTAAAAATACTTCTGTCTTCTGTCTTCCTCCTTCTTCTGATAACTGACAACTGATAACTGATAATTGATAACTGATAACTGAACAATGACAGCCTCAAACGAACAGCGTAAAATTCGCTATGCCGTAGTCGGGTTGGGATGGATTTCCCAAGTAGCAGTGCTACCCGCTTTTGCCAACGCAGAAAATTCTGAATTGGTGGCTCTGATTTCGGACGATCCTACCAAACGGGAAGAATTGAGCCGGAAATACGGCGTGCAGCAGACTTATTCTTATGCAGAATACGATCGCTGTCTTAAAAGTGGTGAGGTTGACGCTGTATACATTGGCTTACCCAACCACCTACACCGAGAATACACCGTGCGAGCGGCACAAGCTGGAGTCCACGTACTCTGCGAAAAACCAATGGCAGTTACAGAGCAAGACTGCGAGGCAATGATTGCAGCTTGCCGAGATAACAACGTTAAGCTGATGATTGCCTATCGCTTGCACTTCGAGCCTGCAAATATGCAAGCAGTAGAAATTATCAAATCGGGACAGATTGGCGAACCACGGTTTTTTAGCTCGGTATTCACCCAGCAAGTAGAGGAAGCTAACGTCCGCGTTAAGAAAAATTTGGGTGGTGGTGTTCTAGACGATATGGGCATTTACTGCATCAATGCCGCTCGTTATTTATTTCAAGATGAACCAATTGAAGTATTTGCTGTCAGTGCTAGCAAGCCAGAATCGCGCTTTCAGGAAGTAGCAGAAATGCATAGCGTTATTTTGAGGTTTCCTGAAGATCGGTTAGCGACTTTTACTTGTAGTTTTGGTACTGCTCCTGTGGCAAACTATCAGATTGTCGGTACAAAAGGAGATTTGAGATTAGATCCTGGTTATGGCTTTCAAGGCGCGCTAACTCATTACCTCACTATTAACGGCAAAACTCAAGAGCAGACTTTTCCACCCACAGATCAGTTTGCCGCCGAACTGATTTATTTTGCTGAGTGCATTCTCCAAAATCAAGATCCGGAACCGTCGGGAGTTGAAGGTTTAAACGATATTCGCATTATCCGCGCTCTCGATCGCTCGATTGAAATCGGTAGTCCTGTAAAGTTAGGCAAGCTAGAAAAGCAACAACACCCCTCAGCCGCTCAAATTATCCAGCGTCCACCCATTCAAGAACCAGAACTAATTCACGCCGCCGATCCTTCAGGGAAGTCTTAATAATTGGTCATTGGTCATTGCTCATTGGTCATTTGCGATCGCCAATGACCGCAACAAAGTATAATCTTGTAAAAATAATCTTGTAAAAATAGTGTCGCATCCTGATAGATTGCAACCAAGTCGTAGAGCAGCGATCTCTATGACAGAATCTATGTTTACGCCATAATTAATCAAGATTTAACGCTGATACAATTATTCCACAATCCAAACAGCATATATATGGCATAAGAAAAGACGAAGATGCTAAAGTAGCATTATTTTAATTATTAATAAAAACTATAAATTATTATTCAGTAAAATTTGCTACTTAATTTTTCTTCAACTACGGAGATAGCTTTTTTATAAAACTTGTTGTACTTCAAAATTTAATGACAAACCATCAGAAAAGCTTACCGAATACTTAAGCATAATTCTGGAAAAGAACCAACTCTGCCTGTGGTAATAGTAGAGTAGATCTTACATCATATTTTGTCATGCAGTTAGCTAATATCGTTGCAACTCCACTGCGGACTTTGACTTTACCCAAACAAACCCCCGATAAACCAAGGATTATAGTATTTCACTCTACAGGTTGTGCCAATTCAAGCTCGTCGCGTCCTCACGCTCATTCGTTTTTTGAGCTTTTTTTCATTGAAGAAGGTGAAGGCTGGTATGCGGTAGGCGATCGCCACATTTGGGCTAAACCTGGCGATTTATTTTTAATTGCTCCTGGCGAGGTTCACGATCCGAGTGGACTCGATCGCGCTACTAAATGGGTTATTGGTTTTGGGGCTGATGCTCTCAATCCTGCCTATGCTGAAGCTGATATGCTTTTAATGTTACCAGATCGTTTGCTCAACTCATTTATCCGAACAGAAGATGCTCAAACAAAACACTTTTATGTTCCAATTGAAATGCGATCGCGCTGGTTAATTCTATTGGAACAACTAAAAAGCGAACTTTGCGATAAAGGGTTTGGTTTTACTGAAGCAACACGCGCACTGTTAATTTTATTATTGATCGAAACCGCTAGACTCACCGCGTCTGAATTACCTGAATTGAAAAAAACTTCGCCTCAATCGCGCCCAATAGTACAACAAGTTTTGCGCTTTATTGATGCTCGTTATAGCGATTCGATTGGATTGCAAGACGTAGCTAAGGAAGTGAATCTTTCTGCTGCCTATCTAACTGATATGATTCGCCGAGAGACTGGCAAAACTGTACTGAGTTGGATTGTCGAGCGTCGAATGACAGAAGCACGTCGCTTGCTACTAGAAACCGATCGCGCGATCAATCAAATTGCTGAAGCAGTTGGCTATTTTGATGCAGGTTATTTCATTCGGATATTTCGACGATTGAACGGTACAACGCCCCAGGCGTGGCGACTGATGTATCGTGGCTAGCACAGATGTCTACTCAAAAAGCGGGCAGCGAGAATCGAACTCGCATCAATAGCTTGGAAGGCTATGGTTTTACCACTAAACTATGCCCGCACGCGGTTAGCTAGCTAACAACTAAATTAGGATAGCATAAATTCGATCTGGTTTGCATAGGGTTGTCAGAAGAAAGTGAGTGGGGAGCGGGAAAAAAGATTGGTGTGTGGGGAATTAATAGTTGTTGGTAGTTGCCAACCTGCTCAGCATCTTAACAGTTTATATTTTTTTACATTTAAGCAAAAACTTTTGTATCTGTCAATATACTTTTGATTTCTAAATTCTGAAATTCTCCAGAAAAGCATGTGTAGGTATAACACATAACAGAATTTTAAACTCTGGAGAACGTATGTCCTCTAAACGCTTTACCCTACTTATTTGGGCACTATTAATAACATTGGGGCTATCTGTCACTCAGGCTCCACAATTAAAACTGGTATTGGCAGAAGAATCCAGCCGCCCTCAGTCTAAGATTCATGCGATGCATTTCGCCCAAGCTACACCATCTCAATCCAGCGCCAGACTATTTGACAATCTCGGTAACCTGCACCACCCAATTTCAACTAGTTCAAAACTAGCTCAACGTTACTTCGACCAAGGCTTAACCCTAGCTTATGGCTTCAACCACGTAGAAGCAGCCCGCTCTTTTCGAGAAGCAGCTAAACTCGATCCTGAATGTGCTATCTGTTATTGGGGTGTTGCCCTCGTCCTAGGACCTAATATCAACGCGCCGATGGAGCCAGAAGCGGTATCTGAAGCATGGCGATCGCTCCAACAGGCGATCGATCTAAGCAAAAATGCCAGTGAAAAAGAAAAGGCTTATATTCAAGCATTAGCAAAACGCTACCCACCGCATCCAGTTGAAGACCGCAAGCCGTTCGATCTTGCTTATGCCAACGCCATGCGGGAAGTTGCCCGACGTTACCCAGACGACCCAGATGCAGCAACTTTATTTGCTGAAGCCTTGATGGATACTACTCCTTGGGATTACTGGGAGGAAGATGGCACGCTCAAACCAACGGGAAAAGAAATTATTGCCACCTTAGAGTCCGTTCTACAACAACATCCCAACCATGCTGGTGCTAACCACCTCTACATTCATGCAGTAGAGAAAGAACGTCCCGATTTAGGGGTTGCGTCTGCCGATCGCCTGATGCAACTAGTTCCTAATTCCGGTCACTTAGTACACATGGCATCGCACATCTATATACGCGTGGGCAGATATCACGATGCCGTACTCTCCAATCAACGCGGTATTGCTGCCGATAATGCTTACGCTGCCCAGAATCAGACGGAAGGCATCTATCCTTTGGCTTATATGCCCCACAACCATCATTTCCTTTGGTTCGCCGCTTTGATGACGGGACAGAGTAAAGTAGCAACACAAGCAGCACTTCAAACAGCTAAAGTAGACGCAAAACTGATGCGCCAGCCCGATCTAGCTGGAGCCTTGCAACACTACTATACGATTCCGTTGTATACCTATACTCGGTTTGGTCAATGGCAGAAAATTCTCTCAACCGCCGCACCTGCAAGAGATTTGAAATACCCCTCTGGAGTTTGGCACTACGCACGCGGACGCGCTTTTGCTGCCAAAGGTCAGCTTAAACCTGCAATACGAGAATTAAAACAATTACAGGCGATCGCGGCGATTCCAGCATTACAAGAAACCAAAATTTGGGGCTTTAACTCGACTGCAAGTATCTTAAATATTGCCTCCCAAGTGCTAGCAGGTGAAATCGCCGCCCAACAAGGCAAATACCAGCAGGCGATCTCCCACTTACAAACAGCAGTCAAGTTAGAAGATGCGCTCGTTTATACCGAACCTGCTGACTGGTCTCAACCTGCAAGGCAATCGCTAGGAGGTATTTTACTCAAAGCACGTCGCTTCGCCCAAGCAGAACAAGCCTATCGAGACGACTTGCAGATTTATCCCGAAAATGGCTGGTCGCTCTATGGATTAATGCAAAGTCTGCAAGCGCAAAACAAGCAAAAAGAAGCCCAAGTCGTCCAGAAGCAGTTCGAGCAAGCTTGGCAGTATGCGGACAGTTATCAGTGAACAGTTATCAGTGAACAGTTATCAGTGAGGAGTGGTAATTGGTAATTGGTAATTGGTAATTGGTAATTGGTAATTGGTAGTTGGTAGTTGGCAAGAGACACGAGGTGATTAATTGTGAATTGTGAATTGTGAATTGTGAATTGTGAATTTCCTCGACTTACGCTTTCAAAACTGAAGGAATCGCTTCTAGCACCTGTGTCGCGATCGCTTCTGGGGTGTCTTGGGGATGAGGGGTGATGTGTAAGTCAGCTTCGGCGTAGAGCGATCGCCTCTCATCAAGGAGCGATCGCAGTTTTCCGATTGGATCGGGATCTTGTAATAAAGGTCTAGTGGTATCTTCTGCTAAGCGGTTGTAGAGTTGTTCGACTGGCACATCCAGCCAGACAACTAAGCCGTAATGCAAATAACTCCAGTTTTCTCGCCGCAGCACAATTCCGCCACCAGTAGCAATGGCGAGACGAGTATAGGCACAAACTTCTGATAAAACTTTGGTTTCTATTTGCCGAAATGTGGTTTCTCCTTCTTCGGCAAAGATTTGGTTAATCGATTTTTGTGTTAGTTGCTCGATAACTGCATCCGTATCGACAAATCCATAACTCAATTGGGCTGCAAGTATTTGTCCTACTGTCGTCTTGCCTGCACCCATCATTCCCACCAGGTACAGATTGATTCCCTTAAGTAAGTCGCTATCTCCCACTCGATCTAGATATGACTGTTGACTTTTATCATTCTACAAGAGTTGGGAGTCGGGAGTCGGGAGTCGGGAAGAAGGACAAGGGGGACAAGGAAAACAAGGGGAACAAAAGAGCAATTCTAGTTCCACCAGCCACCAGCCACCAGCTACCAGCCACTAGCCACGCACCACTCTTTTTACGCAATACTGGAACAAGAAGCTAAAAAGCGGAACGCAGAGTAATGGAAATTCGAGCGATTGATACACCATTTTTAGACTGGGCTGGAGATGCTCTTGCTCTTGGTTTATTTGAGGATGCTGTAGAATTGACAGGCGAACTGGCAGAACTGGATAAAAAGTTTGCTGGGGCGATCGCCGAACTGATTGCAGATACTGAGTTTAAGGCGAAAGAAGGTAGTACGGCAGTGACGCGGATCGGTGGTGGTAGTGCCATCCGCAAAGTCGTATTGGTAGGATTGGGTAAGCCAGAGGGACTGAAGATTGACAACTGGCGTAAAGCCGCCGCCGCAGTAGCGCGGTTAGCGAAAAAGGAACGGTGTAAAACTTTGGGAATCAGCCTTCCTGTATGGAATAACGAGCCAGCTGCGACGGCTCAAGCTTTGGCTGAGGGAATTCAACTGGCTTTGTTTCAAGATAATCGTTTTAAGTCAGAACCGGAAGAGAAACCGCCAATAGAGCGAGTTGACTTACTAGGGTTGGGCGGTCAAGATGATGCTGTTACCCGTGCTAGTCAAATTAGTTCGGGTGTAATTTTGGCGCGAGAACTAGTAGCTGCTCCCGCTAATGCCGTCACACCCGTAACGATGGCGGAAACGGCACAGGAGATTGCCTCGGAACACGGATTGGCAGTTGAAATTCTCGAACGGGAAGATTGCGAAAAGTTAGGTATGGGAGCGTTTTTAGGCGTTGCCCAAGCTTCGGAGTTGCCTCCCAAATTCATCCATTTGACCTACAAACCCGATGGTACGCCCAAACGCAAGCTGGCGATTATCGGTAAGGGGTTAACCTTTGATTCTGGCGGCTTGAACATCAAGGGCGCTGGCAGTGGGATTGAAACGATGAAAATGGATATGGGTGGTGCGGCGGCGACACTAGGGGCAGCTAAAGCGATCGCCCAACTTAAACCTGATGTTGAGGTTCATTTTATCAGCGCCGCTACTGAGAACATGATCAGCGGTCGTGCCATGCATCCTGGCGATATTCTCAAAGCCTCAAATGGCAAGACAATTGAAGTCAACAACACCGACGCTGAAGGACGCTTAACTTTAGCAGATGCGCTGGTATTTGCCGAAAAACTCGGCGTAGATGCGATCGTTGACTTAGCTACCCTGACTGGCGCTTGTATTGTCGCCTTGGGAGATGAGATCGCGGGATTATTTACCCCCCATGATGCTTTAGCTAGTGAAATCCAAGCTGCTGCCCAAACCGCAGGCGAAAAGTTTTGGCGGCTACCTATGGAAGAAAAGTATTTTGAGGGGTTAAAGTCTGGAATTGCCGATATGAAAAATACTGGTCCCCGCGCTGGTGGTTCGATTACTGCTGCTTTGTTTCTCAAGCAGTTTGTTAAAGAAACTCCTTGGGCGCATTTAGATGTAGCGGGTCCCGTCTGGACAGATAAGGAGAACGGCTATAATAATGCTGGGGCGACGGGTTTTGGCGTGCGAACCTTGGTAAATTGGGTGTTAAATAACTAGATAAAATGAATTCCGTAGCCTGTGCGACAGCACGGGCAAAACATCCTTAAACAGATCATCCCAATGTTACCTGCAATTCCCGACTTGCCTTTGGCATGGCAATTTGCTTCTCCTGGTCCAATTTTGGTACAAATTGGTCCTTTTATTCTCCGATGGTATGGTTTGCTGATTGCCTCAGCAGTATTAATTGGAGTTACATTATCCCAATATTTAGCTAAACGCCGTCACGTCAACCCCGATATTATTGGCGATCTGGCAATTTGGTTAGTTGTCGGAGCAATTCCAGCCGCTCGCCTATACTATGTATTATTTGAGTGGTCGAACTACGCCAACAACCCAGGTAAGATTTTTGCCATTTGGGAAGGTGGAATTGCGATTCACGGAGCAATTTTAGGGGGAATTGTTGCTGCTTTGATTTTTTGTCGGATACGAAAGATCTCTTTTTGGCAAGTAGCCGATTTGATTGCTCCTTCGCTGATCTTAGGACAGGCGATCGGAAGATGGGGAAATTTTTTCAATTCTGAAGCCTTTGGCAGTCCGACAGATTTACCCTGGAAACTCTATATCCCTTCCAGTAACCGTCCGCCTGGATACGGGAATTTTGAGTACTTCCATCCGACGTTTCTTTATGAATCGCTGTGGAATTTAATGGTGTTTGGGATACTGATGTACTTATTCTTCCGCAGTTTGCGGGGATTGCGATTGAAAACTGGGACGCTATTTTTAACGTACATGGTGGCTTATAGCTTAGGACGCTTTTGGATTGAAGGATTGCGTACCGATAGCCTGATGCTAGGACCGCTGCGAATGGCTCAGATGGTAAGTTTAGTAGGAGTTGTCATTGGATTATTTGGGCTAGCTTGGCTGTATATTTATCGCCGTTCTTTGCCAGATGTCGCACCTCCAATTACATCAGCAGAAGCACGGATGGAAGCTTCTAAACGATAAAAGTACGAAAAAAGCCCTAAGGGCTGAATTTAGGGCTTACATATGATGCAGCATCTACCAATAATTAGCTTCATCGCGAAGTGACTCGACTTCGGAAAAAGTGAAAAGTTTTGGGAAAATTTTGGGGTAACCGCGCGATCGCACCATGTCTAACTCTACTTCTGAATCTATTATCGAATTAAATAGCACCAATACTCTTGCTTCTCTCGCCCCAGCAGTATACATTGTGGGAGCAGGACCAGGCGATCCAGAACTTCTGACGGTTAAAGCCCAAAAACTTTTAATGCAGGGGGATGTGATTCTCTACGCTGACTCCCTCGTACCGCGACAGATTCTACAACTATGCCGTCCAGAGGCAGAAATTATTCATACGGCAAATAAAACCCTAGAAGATATTTTACCCGTGATGGTGGAAAGGGTGCGATCGCATAAGTCTGTGATCCGTCTCCAATCTGGCGATCCGAGTCTCTACAGTGCCATCCACGAACAAATGCACGCCCTCGCCGCCGCCGAGATTCCATTTGAAGTCATTCCTGGGATCAGTGCCTTCCAAGCCGCCGCCGCCAAGCTCAACGTGGAATTAACTGTCCCTGGACTCGTACAGACAATAATTCTTTGCCGCATCAGCGGACGTACAGAAGTTCCCGCACGAGAAGAGTTATCATCCCTCGCCGCCCATCAAGCTAGCCTTTGCCTCTACCTCGCCGCTCGTCATGTAGAATCAGCCCAAAGCCAATTACTAGAACACTACCCCCCAGAAACTCCTGTAGCAATTTGTTTCCGCTTGGGCTGGGAAGACGAAAAAATTTGCCTCACCACTCTTGACAAATTGGCAGAAACTACTCACGAAGAAAAGCTAATTCGTACCACTCTTTACGTGATTAGCCCAGCACTAGGAGAAGTTACAGCAAGGTCGCGCCTCTACCACCCCGAACACAGCCATTTGTTTCGTCCCAGAACTTAGAGTAATTGAATCAGCAGGAGCGATAACGTGCAAATTGAGCAAACAGAGGCGATCGTTTCCACACCCGACGGACAGATGCCCGCTTTCTTGTATGCATCTACCAATAGCGATCGCCAACCAGCAGTTATCGTCTTGATGGAAGCCTTTGGCTTAACACAGCATATTCGAGATGTAGCAACCCGAATAGCCAACGAAGGCTACGTGGTTCTTACGCCAGATCTATACTACCGCGAGTTACCAAATAACAAGTTTGGCTACGATGAAGTCGAGCCAGCGATGGCTATGATGTACCGTCTCGATTTTGGCAAGCCCATAGAAGATGATATTCGGGCGACGTTAGCTTATGTAAAGTCACAACCAAACGTGTACCCAGATAGAGTTGGGGTGACTGGATTTTGTTTGGGTGGTGGATTGACCTTTCTCACCGCCTGCAAGTTTTCAGATGCGATCGCAGCAGCGGCTCCCTTCTACGGTATGGTTCTAGATGAGTGGCTCGAAGCAGCAAGCGATATTACAGTACCCATCTACTTGTTTTTTGGTGGTGTCGATCCATTTATTCCGCTCGAACGCATTAGACAAATCGAATCTCGATTTAAGCAACTTGGAAAAAATTATACGTTGAAAGTTTACCCTGATGCCGACCACGGTTTTTTCTGCCACGAGCGTTCTTCCTACAATCGCTTAGCAGCGGAAGACTCTTGGCGCGAACTCACACGGTTTTTTTCTAAACATCTACAGGAAGTTGCCTGACAAGATGCTACACCAGAATGTAGTATATCCAGCTAAATTCGACAACTTGTATGGTGCGTTGAATGACGTTTGTGTAATTATCACTCGTGCAACGTAAATCGTCAGCAGCCTTCGCTCTGTAGTCCGATAAGATTTACTTAGCAACGTTAGTAAAAACAAATTGGGAGAACGCGCCTTGCTAGACGAACAAGCCAAAAAAACCATGCTGCGGAAGATTCCGCACGGACTTTATGTATGTGGTGTGAAAGATGGAGAAGACGTAAATGGCTTCACCGCTAGCTGGTTAATGCAGGCTTCTTTCAAACCCCCCCTAATTGTAAATTGCGTCAAGCAAGATTCCAAATCTCACGAAATGATTAAAACTAGTGGAGTATTTGCAATTAGCTTTCTCGATGCCGAACAAAAACACATCGCTCAAAAATTCTTTCAACCCCAGCGGCGAGTTGGCAATAAATTTGACGATATCGAGTTTTATCTTGGTGAAACAGGATGTCCCATTCTAACTGACTCTCTGGGTTATGTTGAATGTCAAGTTGTCGGTGCAGTGGAAAAGGGCGACCACACCGTATATGTTGGCGAAGTCATTGCTGCTGGCGTTCACCGCGAAGGCGATTCCTTGCGCCTAGAGACGACTGGCTGGCAATATGGAGGTTGATCGTGCCACTAATCAAAGTCCAATCTTCGATCGCGCCATCTCAGTCTGACACAGAGACACTACTGAAAAGCTTGTCTTCTATGTTGGCAAAGCATACGGGTAAACCAGAGTCATACGTAATGACAGCGTTTGAATCTGGCGGAACGATGACGTTTGCAGGGACTCTAGATCCAGTTTGTTACGTAGAAGTCAAAAGTGTGGGGACGATGAAGCCAGAGCAAACCAAGGCAATGAGTCAGGACTTTTGCCAGCAAATCAACCAGGTATTAGGAGTAGATCAAAACCGCATCTACATTGAATTCAATGATGCCAAAGGTTATATGTGGGGCTGGAATAGTTCGACTTTTGGATAGCCATCCACAATTGGCTCATTTTCTGATAGTATATGTGAGCTGCAATTTTGATGTAAGGGCAGCATACTTTTTGCTAGGGTAGAAATATCCTGCCTTGGCATACTTTCTGGACCCTTAGTTCAGTGGATAGAACAACCGATTTCTAATCGGTAAGTCAGAGGTTCAAATCCTCTAGGGTCCGTCTAGATTTCAGTGTTGAGTTATTTGCTCCTCTTGATGAGGGCTGAGGAAGCTGAGGGAGCAATATAATTACAGGCGAATAACGATTTTACCGAAGTGCGCGCCACTTTCTAGATAAGCGAGTGCTGCTCTGGCTTCGTGAAACGGAAAGACTCGATCTACAATTGGTTTCATTTGGTGCAGGCTAATCGCCCGATTCATGTCTTCAAACAAATCGCGGGAGCCTACATAAATGCCTTGAACGCGGATGTGTTTGAATAGAATCGAACCAGTGCTGACATCCCCTGCAATACCTGTAAGCACGCCAATCATAGCCACCTTACCGCCGTATCGTACCGCACGGAGGGATTTCGACAGCGTTCCCGATCCCCCAACTTCTACAACTAGATCTACACCCCTACCATCTGTTAAATTCCAGACTTTTTCATCCCAGTCAGGCGTATTTTTGTAATTAATCCCCACATCTGCGCCTAGCGATATGGCACGGTCTAATTTCTCATCGCTACTGCTAGTCAGGATAACTCGTGCGCCCATCATTTTAGCGAACTGCAAGCCAAATAGCGACACGCCCCCCGTTCCTTGTAACAGCACCGTGTCACCTGCTTTAATTTGTCCCTCTGCTATCATCGCATTCCAAGCGGTAACAGCAGCACAAGGTAAAGTTGCAGCTTCTTCATCAGATAGATGTGCGGGGATTTTGACAACTCCTTGTTCGTCAAAGACAACATACTCTGCTAATACACCATCGATCGCACCTCCAAGGGCAGAGTTAGCTTTTTCTGATGTCAATTCACCTGATATAAACGATTGCATGAAAATACCTGCAACGCGATCGCCTATTTTTATCCGCGTTACACCTTCTCCCACAGCTACAACTTCTCCCGCACCGTCAGAAAGTGGCACTATTGATTTGACAGATTTGGGATCGTAAGCCCCTTTTGCAACTAGTAAATCTCGGTAGTTGAGCGATGCAGTCTTCATCTTGACCAAAATTTGTCCGGCTTTGGGTTGCGGTTGCGGACGTTCTACTAAAGTTAAAGCATCCAATCCTGGCTTGTCGTTGTGAATTTCGTAAGCTTGCATAATTTACTCCTACAATTTGTCAACTACAATTTGTCAACGAGCAGCACGAAACGATCGGTCAAAATAACCTCAACAATTGATTTGAAGTTAGTAAATAACTCGTAGCAAGCTAGAGCAAAGGCACTACATTGCTTTGCGCTTCGTTCAGATAGCGGCGAGGGAAAACCTATACTTTGATTTTCTGGATTAAATTAAAAACTGACAAGTACGCACATTTTTGTGAAGTAGTATCAAATTTGTGCAGTAGTATCAAAAATTATCCTATGCGAGGCATTTTATGCAAAACAGACAGTATGATTACCGCTATGGTTGCTCTGTAGAAGCAACGTTAGATGTGATTGGCGGTCGATGGAAAGGCGTAATTCTGTTTCATTTGCTAGAGGGAACCAAGCGATTTAACGAACTCCAACGTTTAGTAGAAGGCTGCACTCAAAGAATGTTGACTTTGCAGTTACGCGAATTAGAAAAAGATGGCGTTGTCAACCGCACCGTTTATGCTGAAGTGCCGCCGAAAGTAGAATACTCTTTAACTGAATTCGGTCGCAGTTTGGAACCAATTTTACTGATGATGCGCGATTGGGGCGATCGCTATGTGAGTCAGTTGATACAGCAAAAAGCAAAAGTTAAAAGTTAAAACGCGATCGCTCGACAACAGCCGCAGCAAAGCATCCCTAGCATCCCATCTGAATTATGAGCAAAAAAAAAGAGAGTCAGTTCGTTGACTCTCCCAATCATCAGGGTGCATCTACTCAGTAGAATATAACAGTTGGTGTGTTAAGAATCTTACGGCTTTCCCCTGTATTTTCATAAAGATCCGATGAAGAATTGCGGTCTTTGTAGGGGATGAGGGATGTGGACAGCAAGTAACTAATTTAGCTACCCCTTCGTTTCACTACCCACCTGCTCACCTGCTCACCTGCTCACCTGCTTCCTTGTCCCCTTCCCGCGTTTCTTCCCCTAGCCTCTAGCCCCTAGCCCCTAGTTATTCAGCTTTTCCGCTAGCAGTTGGTTTGTCAGTTTCGGATCTGCCCTTCCGCCTGTTTGTTTCAACACTTGCCCGACAAAGAAGCCGAGGAGTTTAGTTTTGCCGTTGCGATACTGTTCTAGTTCTTTCGGGTTGGCGGCGATGACTTGTTCGACGATCGCTTCTATGGCGCTGCGATCGCTGATTTGGCTCAATCCCTTGCGTTCTACCAATTCTTTAGCCGAACCACCTTGAGCCAGTAGTTCTGGCAAGATATCTTTGGCAATTTTGCCGCTAATCGTGTTGTCTTCAATTAGTCCGATCAATTCTGCCAAGGTTGTTGGTTTGAGTGCAAGTTCAGTAATGTTGAGCTTATTGCTATTTAAGTAAGCCGCAATATCTCCCATAATCCAGTTAGCGGCTTGTTTTGCTGAGGCTCCAGCTGCTACAGCTGCTTCAAAATACTCCGCTACCGATCGCTCGTCGGTTAATACGCGAGCATCGTAGGCAGAAAGCCCTAGTTCGCTTTCATAACGATGGCGTTTTTGGGCTGGTAATTCTGGTAATTCAGCACGCCATTTGTCTAACTGTTCTTGGGATACTTCAATCGGTGCTAAATCGGGTTCGGGGAAATAGCGGTAGTCGCTAGAACCTTCCTTGCTCCGCATACTAACAGTGCGCTGACTGCCTTCTTCCCACAGCCTAGTTTCTTGAATAATTCTTTCTCCAGACTCTACAGCAGCAATTTGCCGTTCGATCTCGTATTCAATCGCCCGTTGAATAGCGTTGAACGAGTTCATATTTTTAATTTCTACCTTTGTGCCAAACTCTTTTTGTCCGACAGGACGCACGGAGATGTTGACATCGCAGCGCAAAGAACCTTCTTGCATGTTACCATCGCTTACGCCTAGATAACGCAAGATCCGGCGCAGTTCTTGAGCGTATTCCGCCGCTTCTTGTCCAGAACGCATGTCGGGTTCTGAGACAATTTCGACTAAAGGCACGCCAGCACGATTGTAGTCTACTAAAGAGTATGTAGAACCAGATAAGCGATCGCTGCCTCCATGTACCAACTTGCCTGCGTCTTCCTCCATGTGCAAGCGGGTGATGCCAATTCGCTTGCGGATGGGGTTGTTATCCGCATCGACAAGTTCGATTTCTAACCAACCGTGTTGCGCGATCGGCAAATCGTACTGAGAGATTTGATAATTCTTCGGTAAGTCAGGATAAAAATATTGTTTGCGATCGAACTTGCTATAGGGTGCGATTTGACAATTTAACGCCAAACCCGCCTTTACTGCATATTCCAGTACCTTCTCATTCAATACAGGTAGCACCCCAGGTAAACCCATACAAATCGGATCGATATTTGTGTTGGGAGGAGCGCCAAACTCTGTAGAACTGCTAGAAAAAATCTTCGTATTCGTACTCAGTTGGCAATGGGTTTCTAATCCAATAACTGCCTCGTATTTAGTTTTTGTTGGTGCAGCAGTAGTCATGTCTTTTATTTGCCGCTCTAGTTATTACACTCCAATACTGTAGCAAGTGAGTGGGGTGTGGGGTGTGGGGTGTGGGGTGTGGGGTGTGGGGTGTGGGGAGTAGGTGTGCAGGTGAGAATTTACTTGGTTACTGATAACTGATAACTGATAACTGATTCTCATGATATCACATTGACATCAAACATGCTTTATATTATCGTGATATCACATTGAAATCAGAGTATCTAGGAGTATAGAATATGGAACGGCTGAAAGAGCGCCCTGCCTTTAAGGTTGATGGCTTTGTGGCGCTGGGAGTATTAGGCGCGATCGCTCCAACAAGAGTTACAGGCACGGTTAGAAGTTGCAGGAGTAGAGATTATCGAAGCTAGACTTTCCCATCTTGCCTATGCACCCGAAATTGCTCAAGCAATGCTCCGCCGCCAACAAGCTAAAGCAATTATCGATGCTCGACGGCAAATTGTGGATAGTGCTGTGGGGATGGTTGACGAAGCGTTGAGAAGGTTAAGCGAACAACAAATCGTCGAATTGGATGAGGAACGCAAAGCCACAATGGTGAATAATTTACTCGTAGTTCTAACCTCGGAACAGAACGTTCAGCCTGTGGTGAATACTGGTAGCTTATACACATGAGCCAAAAAAAACGTTTTTTGCTGCGTTTAGACTTGAAACTGTATGAAGTATTAGAAAAATGGTCGGCTGACGAACTCAGAAGCGTCAACGCTCAAATTGAATATTTACTTACAGAAGCGGCGCGCAAATCAGGAAGATGGAACGAAGAACGACACAAGAAAGTTTCTGAAACTTCTCAGGAAAATACAGAGTCAGAGGATAAGTAGTTATTTGCGATAGCAGCGATGATAGTGTCCTGCAAAATAGATGAGTCATACCATGTCCGTTCAAATAACCAGATGATTGTAGGGGCGGGTTTTATCGAAGCTCTCCATATATAGACGAAGAACTCAATAAACCCGCCCTGACAGAATTTACGGTCAATTAACCGGAGATGAGATCGGTTGCGATCGTAAAAGATACGATCGATATGAATCAAAACGGACAACAAGTTAAGATTCCTGCGTTCGGATTGGCTGGTTGCCAAGTTAGCAAGTTAGATAAAAAATCCCGTCAAACGTAGTTTCTGTAGCAAGGTAAGCAATGCTTGCTTGAAACTTCAATTTTACTACTGCTAAGTGTGGCGATCGCCTGTTCGATTGCGAATTATAGCAAAACTTAAACTAGTCTAAGCAAATATCTAAACTACCAATTGTGAAGAGCGCATTTTGAAGTTCAAATAAATTTGAAGATTTTGTTAATCAACCTGCTTTTCAAGAGCTTCAGTGCCATATTTTTGCTAAGAATGGCGATGATGTTTATTTCTCAGACTAGTTATGGATCGGAATGGCACGCAAGCTCAGATGCAGTTAAATGAATCCTCTACACATGCAGGTCAGCGTTACTGGGGTTTAGTTGAAGTTATAGAAGAAGGAGAAACTTATAGAATTAATCGAATTGAAATTAAGCCAAAGCATCGAATTAAATCACAAATTCACTATCATCGTAGCGAGCATTGGGTTGTTGTCTCCGGTACGGCTAAAATTAATTGCGGTGATGCTGAAAAGTTATTGCATAGAAATGAATCAACCTATGTACCTGTAGCAACGTTACATAGTATTGAAAATCCTGGGACAATTCCACTAATTTTATTAGAAATTCAAAATGGTGAGTACATGGGTGAAGATGATACAGAGCGTCCTGACGATTTAAGTTAACGGCGCAACCAAATTGCTCGCAGTCCAGAAGCCTTCGCACCGTGATAATCTTCTTGTAAACTGTCGCCTACGTGCCACGCAGACTCGGCTGAACATTGATGTTTGTTCAAAGCAACGGCAAAAATTTGCGGATCGGGTTTAGCCGCACCTACTTCAGTAGAAATGGTTACGGAACTAAAAAACTGTGCTAAATCCAAAGCTTGTAAAACTGAGTGCAGGCGCGAATCGAAATTAGATAAAACGCCTAACTCAATATCTAATTGCTGCCAGTATTGCAATGCTTGTAGCACGTCAGGATAGATCGACCAAGGTTCCGCTGTAGCAAAATGGCGGTAGAGTTGGCTGAAATAGGCAGAAAAATCGGTAAATTGGTCTATGACTCCGACTTGTTGAAAGGTATTGCGAGCGATCGCTTCCCACCACTCAAATTCATATTGAAGAATTTCCTCTGGCTGCTTACCAGGAAATACAGGCGGTGGTGCAGTTTTGAAACTTTGATAAAAAGTGCGGTTGATGCTGTCTGCTGGTGCATTAACGCCGTATTGTTGGGCGATCTGAGCGTATACCTCTCCAACGCTACCTTTAACGCCAAATATCGTCCCAACGGCATCCAGAAAAATCACTTTGGGTTGCAGTGTGTTCGATCGCTCGCCTGTCATCGCTTTTTACTACTTTGCTAACTTAACTATTTGTGTCAATTTGTAAATTTTATGAAATAATCTATCTAGAGGGAGAGTTGCAAACTGTAAAAATAACTAGCACTAATTATCGATGAATTTGAGTGGCTTATCGCAATCGTTGCTCAGGGAAAAGCAGACAGAGTTAGATTTTCAAGATTTACAAGGTCTTTGGCGGATCGATTGGAAATTCGATCGCATCACGATCTACTCAGGGATCTATACGCGAGTAGACCAAGTATTTATCATTTGGGGTTTAATTGCAGGCGCAATTTTTGCCACGGCGCAGTTCTTACCGATTAGCTGGACGACACAAGCAATTTGGTGGTCGGTGTTGACTATAGGTGGCGCGATCGCTATGGCAAGTCTAACTTGGTTTTGGGCAGGAGTAGAACGCTTGCGCTGGGTAGTCTGCGGTTGGGCAATTTTGATGCTAGCGGGTGTAATTCTAACTGACTTAGGCATATTCCTCGGTTGGGGAGAGATTTTAATTCACCTGTGTCCGATGTGGTTGGGTTTGAGTGCGGCTGGCTATCTCTTGACTGGTGTTGGTTTGCGATCGCGTGCTTTATTCTTAGCCGGATGTTTTCACCTTTTGGGTGTTGTTTGCTTACCTTGTGTCGGCGGTTGGCAATTTCTGGCTACTGGTGCAGTGATGAGTTGTAGTTTACTACTGCTAGCTCAATTACAGTGGGATATGCGATCGCCTATTGAATACGCGCTGCTGACTACGGCACAGCAACAGTTTAACCAGCAACAGCAAAGAAGTCGAAAGTCGAAAGTCGAAAGTCGGAAGTTGTAGGAGAAGACAGTTGCGTACGCTCTTTCTCCGTTGAGCCACCTGTAATGATATTTGTCTGCTCAATCAGTGAATCTCAATCCTAATCATTAGTATTATCAATGCATCAGCCGAGATCATCAATAAAACTCAAGTTTGAGCATAGATATTTTCAATGATTTTTGTTTTTATAAGAAAAAATTATTCAACTTATTGCATAGTTTGCTAAATAAATAATTTCTTTGTAATCCACATAAGTGTAAGCTTTGATTAATAGAAAAATTAAAACTTCATAAATCTGCTCGGTTTAAACATTCTCTTTTAGCAGATCCAGTACCTCCGAGCAGATTCAATGTATTCAAAGCTAGAGTCGTCTGACAAAGTGAGTATTTATACCGATGGCTGAAACCTTCCTCCAAACCATCTGGTTAGTTCCTTTTTATGCGCTGATTGGGGCAATTTTAACAATTCCTTGGTCGCCAGGAATTATCCGGCGCACGGGACCCCGCCCAGCGGCATATATCAATTTGGTGACGACTGCTCTTGCCTTCACCCATGCCTTAATTGCCCTGAGCGCATCTTGGAATAAGCCAGCTCAATATTTGTATTTTTCTTGGTTGCACGTAGCCAATTTCGACTTCACGATCGCCGTAGAACTTTCTTCGCTCACAGTAGGCGCGACGGCACTAATTACAGGCTTAAACGTGCTGGCAATCGTCTTTGCGATCGGCTATTTAGAAATGGATTGGGGATGGGCGCGTTTCCATGTAATGATCGCGTTGTTTGAAGCCGGAATGTGTGCTTTAGTATTGTGCAACTCCCTATTCTTCAGTTACTTCATTCTGGAAATTCTGACCCTGTGTACCTATTTGCTGCTGGGTTTCTGGTTCAGTCAGCCGTTAGTAGTCACGGGAGCAAGGGATGCCTTTTTGACCAAACGGGTAGGTGACTTATTCCTACTGATGGGGGTACTTGCCTTGTATCCGCTAGCCGGAACTTGGGATTTCTCCGAACTCGCTCTATGGGCGCAAACAGCAAATGTCAACCCCACAGCGATAACGTTAGTGTGCTTGGCTCTGATTGCGGGTCCGATGGGTAAATGCGCCGTATTTCCGTTGCATCTATGGCTGGACGAGGCAATGGAAGGTCCCGTACCAGCAACGATTTTGCGTAATTCTGTCGTGGTAGCAACTGGTGCGTGGGTACTAGTTAAACTTCAGCCAGTTCTGGCATTATCACCTTTTGCCCTGTCTTTTACCATATTCATCGGTGCGGTGACAGCCATAGGCGCATCTTTAATCGTTATCGCTCAAGTCGATGTCAAGCGTGCTTTGTCCTATTCTGTCAGTGCTTACATGGGCTTGGTCTTCGTCGCAGTAGGTACGGGACAAACTCAAGCCGCGCTGCTGTTGGTGTTTACCCATGCCGTAGCAATGGCACTGCTCGTTATGAGTACGGGTGGTGTAGTTTGGAATAGCATTACTCAAGATCTCCGTCTCTATGGCGGATTGTGGTCGCGCCGTCCGATTTCGGGCATCTCCTTTCTAATTGGCGCGGCGGGATTAATTGCTTTGCCACCTTTGGGCGGATTTTGGGCATTGCTACAATTAGCAGATGGGTTGTGGATAACACAGCCTTGGTTAGTGGGAGTTGTCTTAGTCACGAATGCGCTGACAGCTTTCAGCGTTACCAGAGTGTTCTGCTTGATGTTTGGGAATAAGCCCAAACCAATGACCGTGCGATCGCCTGAAGTGCATTGGCCCATGATCTTACCAATGACAATCTTGCTAGGCTTTGTCATGCACGTTCCTTTGGTACTGCAAAGCTTGTCAATACTACCAGAGTGGGCGTATATCAATAAAGATGTAGCCTTGTTGCTGGTCTGGTCTACCATCTCTGGGTGCAGCATCTCAGCTGTAGTTTACCTCTCGCCCTTAGTGCCAAAACCAGTCGCGTTACCTTGGAAGCCACTGCAAGACTTTTTCGCTTACGACCTCTACACGGCTAATTTGTATCGGGTAACGATTGTATTTGGAGTAGCGGTAATTTCTCGCCTAATTGCCCTGATCGATCGCTACTTAGTCGATGGAATTGTGAATCTCGTTGGCTTAGTCTCAATTTTCGGCGGCGAAACCCTAAAATACAGTACTTCTGGACATTTTCAGTTTTACGCCCTGACTATTTTGCTTGGTGTCTGTTGCCTGGGCGCGATCGTCGGTTGGCCCCTGTTATCCCACATGGAACTTAGTTTTTCATTTTAAAAAGGGACTAGTGACTAGTGACTAGTGACTAGACAAAGAATCTAGCTACTAGTCACCAGCCACCAGCCACTAAACAACTACCTATTACCAATTTCACAATCGTTATGCTCAGTGCTTTGATCTGGATACCTGTCGTCGGTGCTGCTTGCATTGGTTTTCTGCCAATGAAAGGCTCTCAGGCGCGATCGCTGGCTTTGGCGATCGCCACTGGCATGATTATTTGGACGCTGGTGTTGCTGAGTCAATTTGACATTTCCCTCGCTGGGATGCAGTTTTCCGAACTGCTGCCTTGGATTGATACCCTCGGATTGAGCTACAGCCTAGGGGCGGATGGTTTATCTATACCTTTACTCGCCTTGGCAGCAGTGTTGACTTGGATTGCTATTTATAGTACTAGCGAAAATATTATCCGTCCTCGGCTGTACTTTGCTTTGCTGCTGCTAATCTATGCTGGGGTGGTGGGTGGATTCCTAGCGCAAAACTTGCTGCTGTTTGTCCTATTCTACGAAGTAGAACTGATTCCCTTCTATTTGCTGATTGCAATCTGGGGCGGAACGGCAAAGCGTGGTTATGCTGCGATGAAGTTTTTGATTTACACGGCAGTTTCAGGAATTTTGATCTTAGCTGGCTTTTTAGGTATTACCTGGCTGACAGGCTCTTCTAGCTTTGATTACAGCGCGATCGCGACTCAAGGATTACCCCTACAAGCACAATTGATCCTCCTAACCATTCTGTTAGTTGGATTTGGGATTAAGATTCCTCTAGTTCCCCTACACACTTGGTTGCCCGATGCTTATACCGAGGCTTCTCCACCCGTAGCTATTATGTTAGGTGGCATCTTGGCGAAGTTAGGCACTTATGGCATCATTCGGTTCGGTTTAGGACTATTTCCTGAAACTTGGGCAATAGTTGCTCCTGGTTTAGCTGTAATTGGCGCAATTAGTGCGGTCTACGGTGCGGTAACGGCGATCGCCCAAAAAGACATTAAGCGCATGGTTGCCTACAGTTCGATCGGACACATGGGTTATGTCATGCTTGCTGCTGCTGCTGCAACTCAGTTGAGTACTGTTGGCGCAGTCGCGCAAATGGTTGCCCACGGTTTGATTTTGGCAATTCTATTTAACCTCATTGGTGTGATTGAAGCTAAAGTCGGCACTCGCGAACTCGATATTCTCAACGGGTTGATGAGTCCAATTCGCGGATTACCATATATTAGCGCGCTGCTAGTAATGGGAGGCATGGCAAGTGCGGGCATTCCTGGCATGACAGGTTTTATTGCCGAATTTTTGGTACTGCAAGGCAGCTATGCCAGATTTCCCTTGCCTACCCTCGTTTGCGTAGTGTGTACGGGTTTGACAGCAGTATATTTTGTCATTTTGCTCAACCGTACCTGCTTCGGCAAGTTGGATAACAAGACGGCTTACTATCCCAAAGTTACCTGGTCGGAAAAAGTTCCCGCCCTCGTTCTCACGGCACTGATCTTATTTTTGGGTATTCAACCCACCTGGTTAGTACGTTGGAGTGAAACCACGACCTCTGCTATGGTTGCCACTGTCCGCGTCAATACCACACAGCAAGTTGCAATTAGGGACTAAGGAAAGCAAGCTGAGGGAGCTGAGGTAGCAATTACCATTTACCAATTACCGACTCCCAACTCCCAACCCTTCACTACTACGCAGCTAATGTCGTGGAGGGAACTCTCGCGGGGCGCTGCTTCACTACTCACTACTCACTACTCACTACTCACTACTCACTCTCATCATGGTACTTGCTCAAGAAAAACCTACAGCGAAATTGCCCCCATCCAAGCATGAATTTGCTGAGATCGTTCACCGTCTGGAAGCAGGTGGGGCAATGCTACCGGATACTCCAGAAAATCTGATGCAAATCATTGGTATTTACAAGGCTTATGCCGTACCGATGGATTTCTACTGGCGCGATTTGCTTTATATTGGCGAACGAGTCTTTCTCGATCCGCTACCTTTCTTTAAATACTTCATTCCCCAAGAATATTTAGACCTGCACAATCATTATGCAGGCGAAGATGCCGATTTGCGGATTTGGCGGGGACCAGCCACAGCCCATCCCGAACTGTTAGCTTTCATGGAAAAGGGCGAAACCCGCCAGATGCCTAGGTTGTTGCATCACTGGTTCCACGATCGCATCAACATGGAATTTGCGGAAGAGTGTATGCGGGCGATGCTGTGGCACGGCAGAGATATGGGCTATGGCAAGTTTGATGCATACCTGGATTCGGATGAATACAGGGCAAACGCCGATCGCGCTATTAAAGCTTACTTCAAATACAATCCAGCTATGCTGGGGCTGTATAAGTTATTTCCAGAAATGTTCTTAGAACAATGTCGTCAGGCATCTTACTATGCCAATTTGGGCTTATTCTGGGAAGTGATGGCTCCAGTATTTTTCGAGATGTCTGACATTTACGATGAAGGCGGATTTAAGGGAGTTCCCGATGCCATGAATTTTCTGGTAAATGGAATTTTTGCGATCGCAGGTCGTCCGATTTACCATCATGTTTATATTCGCGGCGAACGCTACGAAATTATTCCTAAATCAAAAGGGTTTACTTGGCTATACGAAGCGGCGTTACCTTATGTAGAAGCTGTTTTCTACCGTACCTCTCCTTTCCGTGGGACAAAATCGTATAACGCCCAAGCCGGACAAATTCCTACCGATCAAAAAGACTTTCACTACGGCGTTTTATATGCCGATAAATTTCCTGTAGGTACGGCTGGTATTCCACCTACGTTGCTGGCGCAAGACATGTATCATTTCTTGCCACAATATCTTCGAGATTATTACCAGCAGCACTGCCGAGGCGAAGATGATATTTTGGTTCAATTAGGTATTACATTCCAGCGATCGATGTACTGCGTAACTTCAGCAGTAATTCAAGCATTGAGAACTGCGTTGTTGTATCCATTAGATGACCCAAATCCAAGACATTTGCAAGCAAATCGAGAGTTTTTTGAAAAGCAAATTAATCGCTTCTGTCGTCCAGAATTTGGCATGAAAGATGCGGCGCGTTTGAGACAAATTCAAACTGCGGATTATCGGTAGAAGATCTCCCCAACCCCCCTTTTTTAAGTTTTTCAGGGGGGTTTGAAATTTTTGCTAAAACTTCTTAAATAAGCATTCGGCAATGCGGCGGGCTGCACCTGGTTTACCCATCCGGCAAATGCCATTTTCAGCAATCGATCGCAGTCTTGCGGGATCGCTGAGTAAAGATGCGATCGCTCCAGCAACTTGCTGCGGACTTTGGACTAAAATAATAGACTTTCCAAAGTGGCGGCTTTGCGCTTCAGCAAAAGCATAGGTAAATTGCGGTCCCTGACCTGGAATAATTATCGCAGGTTTTCCCAGTCCGATGAACTGTTCTGTCGCCGTCCCCGCCATCGCGATCGCAATTTGGGCTTGGTGCAAGCAGTCGTTGTAGGCGTGTTGAGTTAAAATTATAGATGCATTTTTTTGTTGAAATGTCAATGTATTAGAAAGATCCCCCCAACCCCCTTTGAGAAGGGGGGCTTGAGAAAATTCAGCTTTGACGAGAGATTGACAAAAAGGCTCTAAATCGAGATGAGGGGCGATCGCACCTAAAAATAGTAATGGGCGATCGCTAAAAGTTACCGTCAAATCTGTGACTGCTTGCAATATCAGTTCCCAATTTCTATAGGCTTCAGGCGGGCGAGAACCTGGTAGAAGGAGTATTTTCAATCCTGAACTCGCTGCCGCTAAAATGGATTGAGTCGGTTCGAGGCGATCCATCATCGGATTACCCAAATCAAATGCAGGCACACCACACTGTTGCAGAATTTTAGTTGTAAGAGAATCTCTAGGGAATACCGCTTGACAGCGGCGATGACTCATAAAATAACGTTCCCAAGGATGATAGATCGAACCAGACCAATGTTCTAGACGAGTAACAGGCGATCGCCCAGGCAACACACCATTTTCATCCCGCACGTAATATTCAGATTTAGCCGTACCCACAAAAGCATAATTAGCCCCACTCCAGAAGCAAAACAGGAGGGGCACGATATCGCCTACAGCTAAAACTAGGGAGTGGGGAGTAGGGAGTGGGGTGTGGGGTTTAGATGACGGTTGACGGTTAACTGGTAACTGACATGCTTTCACCCACTGACGAATTGCCCGCAACTGATGCCAAGATAGTTGCAGCAAGCCGCCTTGAATATCTCCCAGTAGTTGTCGTCCGTCCATGTAGAGGAAACCACCAGAGGGCATGGTTTTGACCTGACCAATTAGGGGAATACCCAGTTGAATGTAAGCTTTACCTTCGCCGACAATTGGTAGGGCAGCAATATCGATGTTTGGGTAGAGCTGCTGGAGTTCTTGCACAATGCGGACAGCAATAATATCCTCGCCATGACCGTTACTCAGGCATAGTAACCGTAAACGAGGTGCGAGGGAGAAATGCGAGCTATAGTCCATTTTTTAATAAAAATTAATAAAGCAGCGAGAAAACAGTTAAAGCTTCTAGCATTAGATCGGCGACCAGTTTGAAAGCGATCGATGACCGCAACACGCAAACCTTGGTAACTGGTAACTGGTAACTGGTCACTGTTCTATAGGTTGGTTAATAAACCATAACTTCTCACCCATGCTAGTTTGGACTAACTTAAACTGATAAGCAGAAGGTTGTAGATTTAACCGCTGTAGTCGTTGCTGTTTCCCGCGTTTCACTCATAGTTAAAGAATAAAACTGCACGTTACACCGCGATCGCTTTCACTCCGCAACAAGCAGGATTTGACGACTGGATGTTTGACAAGTGAGTGTTTGACGACTGGATGAGTATACGGCTAGTGGCAGTGGTTGGTATAATCCATACTGGCTTTTTGTGGCACGGGAGGGTGACAGGACTATAAGTGGTACTGAGTTAAAGATTCTACATCAAAGCGATTTAGCATAGGCAAGAGAAGTATTAAGCAAGCCTAGAGGTCGTGCAGTAGTCTTGAGGGGAGTATGTTAGCTGGAAAAACATTACAGCGTGGAAAATATACCCTGGAACAAGAAATAGGACGGGGTGGATTTGGCATTACTTATAAAGCCACCCATCAATTTTTGGGGCAACCAGTGGTAGTGAAAACGCTGAATGAATTGCTCCGGCAAGCGCCCCAGTTCGCCAAGTTTCAACGCCAGTTTCAGGATGAAGCCAGACGCTTAGCTGCCTGCGTCCATCCCAATATCGTGCGAGTCAGTGACTTTTTCATCGAGGATGGCTTGCCATTCATGGTGATGGATTATATCCCTGGTCAAACCCTCGCCAAAGTCGTGTTTCCAGATCGCCCCTTGTCAGAAACGCTGGCAATTCATTACATTCGTCAGATTGGCGCGGCATTAGAAGTCGTGCATCAGAAAAACCTGCTGCATCGGGATGTGAAACCTCAAAACATCATTCTGCGCCAAGGAACGCAGGAAGTCGTACTGATTGATTTTGGTATTGCGCGGGAATTTACTCCAGGTTCAACCCAGACTCACACCAACATGGTTTCAGAGGGATACGCACCTATAGAACAGTATCTCGCCCATGCTCCCCGTACTCCAGCAACAGACGTTTATGCCCTTGCCGCGACACTGTACGCTATCTTGACAGCCAAAGTCCCAGTTGCAGCTAGCTTGCGCGATCGCCTCCCCATGCCCACCGTGCGCCAAGTCAATCCTCGGCTGAGTGTCGATGTGGAACGGGCAATTCTTTATGGAATGGAGATCGAAGCTGTAAATCGTCCTGCTACCGTAAGCGATTGGCTGGCTCTGTTACCCCACACTTATTCTCAAAGTTTCTCAGGTGGCTTTACAGGTGGCGGGCGATCGCAGACTAATAATTCTCTAATTCCAGGTTTCTTTTCTCAGTCTAGCCAACCTGGAGTATCGTTACTGGAATCACCATCTGCCAATATCGAGGATATCCCTGCCAAACAATCTTTCTTACGCGGTTTGTGGATTGGTGGCGGCTTAGCCGCGATCGCGGGCATTGCTACGGTGGCGATCGGCACAGTTTTTCCTAAGTCTATTCCCCAATCACCGCGTTCGACTCCCGCTCAATCTAGCCAGCCTGCGTCTCAGCCGTCATCTCCTACCGATGCTAGATATAACAAAACAATAACACTCCCACACAAAGAAAACTCGCAAACAGACAACTCACAACAACAGAACCCAACTCCACCAGTCCAACCAGCAAACACTACTACTGAGCAACATTCAGCACCCGTTCCCTCTGGGCAAAGTAGGATGCAAAATTCGAGCAGCGATAGCACTAGCCAAACAAATGGGTCTAGAAGCTCGACTCGCACGCGCAGACAGCCGAACAACGCCGATCGAGGCTTTAATAGTAGGGTAAAGGCTGCATCTTCAACCAAAAATCGTGCGGTTGTCTCGCCTTCTCAACCTAAAACCAACTCTCAACGCCAACAGCCTCAACGTAACTCGAATAGCAGTAAATCGCCCCAACCTACACCATTACCTACCCCAACACCAGAAAAATCTCCCACTACTGAGCAGTCCCCTTCACCTTCGCCAACGGCATCACCGGAAGCATCTCCCTCACCCAGCAACGAACCATCTCCGCCACCGGAAGCATCTCCCTCACCCAGCAACGAAGCATCTCCCCCACCGGAAGCAGCTCCCTCACCCAGCAACGAAGCATCTCCCCCACCGGAAGCAGCTCCCTCACCCAACAACCAACAACCAACAACCAACAACCAACAACCACCAGCACCAAATACATCGAAGCCAAATCCCTCTCCTGTAAAAGAAGGAGAGCCATCGTTACCGAGCGACTACGAGTCTGGTAACGTTGCACCATCACCCACAGCTGCACAAACCCCTGAAAATCCACCACAGTAAACAGCCACATTAAACCAGATTCCTACTTTAGTCTGAGTGAATAGTGATAAAATTCTTCATCCTTGGTGTATCCCAACGATTCATATAACGCTTGTGCCGAGCAATTGAAAATTTGTGTGGCAAGAATAATTCCGATCGCTTCAGTGCTTTGAGCATACTGTTGTGCCGTTGCTAATAGTAATCTAGCAATTCCTTTTCTACGATGTGTCGCAGCGACAAACAAATCGTTTAAGATCCAAATTCGTTGCATCGATACTGAAGAATAACTAGGGTAAAACTGGGTAAATCCGACGATTTGCCGATCGCTAGCCACAAAAATTACAGAATCGCGGTTTTGCAATCGTTCTTGGAGAAATTTCCTCGCAGATGCCAAGTCCGATCTTTGTCCGTAAAAGACGCGATATTGGTCAAATAATGCAGCGATCGGCTCAAGATGCTTTATTTCAGCCTGCAAAACTTCCATATTCTATATTTAACTTCAATCTGTCTCTACATTACCAAGCTGACTCGATCGCGCAGGCAGTATAGAATAAAATCTCTTTAATACAAATGTACTATAATAAAGTAGAAAATCTTTTTATTCGCGCAGCGATCCCAAACTGATTACAGATGCGATCGCTTCATCACAAAGGATAGCGTTATGAGTGAAATACTAACCAGCGAAACAGCAACTAACACAACGCCAACTCATACTAAAAGTCAGCTTTATAAAAAGATCCTAGCCGTACAGAAGCAGCTGCAACCCCTAGAAAAGACAGGTTGGAACGACTTTCAGAAATATAGTTACACTACTGCTGGCGACGTTCTTTCACCAGTACACAAAGCTTGTAGCGAACAAGGATTAATTGCGATCGCCGATTGTATCGAATCTCACATCGAGCCAGGACGAGCTTCGGTGGTTGTACGCTTAACGATTGTAGATACAGACACGGGAGAATCTCTCAATGTCAGCGCGCCAGGTTATGCCGAAGACTATTCCTGGAAAGATAATCGTCCCACTGGCGATAAAGCCGTGTACAAAGCTATTACCGGAGCGACTAAATACGCCGTCCGCTCTTGCTTTTGCTTGCCATCAGATGACGATCCGGAACGGACACCACAAAGGATCAATACCAGACAACCGATAAATCGAGTTGCTGTTAACCCGATCAAAGTCGATTCAGTGCTGCTCGAACAAACCACAGCAGAATTAAAAAGAGTTGGTTGGTCGAGTACCCAAGGACGGCTATACTTACAAGATAAATTTGGTAAATCTAGCCGCCAGCAGCTGACTCAGCAGGAATTGCAACAATTTTTAAATCATCTACGTTCCTTACCAAAACCGGAAGCTCAACCGACCTTGCAAGAAAGCCGCGCATAATTTTCTTATGATGGGTAATTAGTCATTGGTCATTCGTCATTTGTCATTAGCTAGTTTTTACTTACGACTTACGAATACCCGACTTACCCATTACCAATCTACTAAGGACACTTGACAGGTGACTGAGCCATCTCGTTTACCCGAAAACAACTTGCAGCCAGCTAAATCGCGATCGCTCTTTAGTATCAGTGAAGATTTGGAGCGGTTGAACGAACTATTAGATGAAATCGGAGACGATACTCAACAACAAGAACTCCTGAGCGAGTGGTTGCAACAGATAGGAACAGAACGCGATCGCAAGTTGGATGGATACGCAGCTCTAATCTCCGAAATGCAAGCGCGTGCAGAGGCGAGAAAATCGGAAGCACAACGCCTTATGGAGCTAGCTAAAGCAGATGAACGACGAGCGCAACTCTTGAAAGAACGATTGAAATGGTTTTTCGAGTCGCAACAGCTCAAAACAATTGAAACAACCCGCTACCGTCTTTCTTTAGCTAAAAATGGTGGCAAAGCACCCTTAATTCTCAAATCAGATCTCTCACCACACCAACTACCCGAACGGTTCCGAACTACATCGATCGAACCAAACACCAACGCCATTCGCGCCGCCTTAGAAGCAGGAGAAAATCTAGATTTTGCCTCATTAGGCGATCGCGGTACGAGTTTACGGATTAAATAAGCTAATAGGTGAGTTGTAAGTAAGAATTCACTGGTTACCGATCGCTGACAATTGAAAAAAATACTCCCGCACTAGCAACCTTCACAGGGGGGGTAGCTGTGAATTGATGCCGTACAGGAGACTCTCAAATAGATTGGGAGCGAACTTTTGACTTAAATGCTGCAATTAGGGGGTAGCAGCAGGAGAGGGTGATTCAGCAGGTGAGGGACTAGTACCAGTACCGCCGCCACCACCACCAGCATCACAGGCTCCTAAAAAGCCGCCCAATAAGCTGAAAACTAAAGCTAAACCAATGAATTTTTTGTTCATATCTCCTCTTTCACCAAATGCGGTAAAAATGAACGAGCTGTTCTTGATCACGATACCGCATTTGTTGACTTTTTTTACATGCAGGTAACTATTACGGCTTGAGTTTGCGGCTGATAAACAGCCTGTATTGAGGGTTTTGACGATTGGTTGAATTTATTTACTTGCAGTACAACTCTCTATTTATAAAGCTTATACTTCAAGTACGAAAGTTATGCCCTCAAAATTAAAATTTTATTGAAATCGTTTTTGATGTCAAATATCTTCTGCCTTCAGAGGGAGATTTGAGTTGTAGAGATGTAGGCATTAGAGATGAGAAAGGATAAACTAACCTTTAACTCCAAGTTCTAACCCAGCCAAGAGTAGGAGTAGTGGCGATCGCCACAAGCTTTCCACCCTTGGCGCTATTGCTGGCTCGAACAAATTTCTTTAACAAAGTTGACGAGAATATCTGTTTGGGGAAGTTGCAATTAGAATTGGGGGTGTTCATCTCTGCCCAAAGTACTATGGCTGTTGCTTCTAAAACTCACGTTTCAAATTACAAGCGGCAAAAACCATTACCTGCTAAAGGTAAGAGTGTCAGAATGTTGGCTAGTTCGCGATCGTCACCTGTATGGCTGACTGGCTTGTATCATCTACAAAACCGCTGTGCAACTATGACTAGACTGCTAGTTACTACATTACTTATAGCTTATGGCTGGTCTGCATATTCCCAACACTCGTGGCAGCAAGCCCACAGTCAATTAGAAACTTTAAAAAAACAAGAACGGCAGCTGATGCAAAAGAACGAAGTGCTAAAAAACGATTTATCATCGCAGGCACAGCAGCCAGAAATGGGGCTTGTGTATCCCAGCCCAGCTGAAGCGATCGCCCTAGAGCCTTCCAGCCAGACTGTCAAAGCACCAAACTCGATTTCGCCCGCAACTCCACCCGCTCGTTTTTCCTCTCTGCCAGTAGGCTATTGAGAGGGGCTGGAGGCTAGGGGCTGGGGGCTAGGAAAATTTTAGATTTTAGATTTTGGATTAGAAGTTCTCTCTTGTTTCCCTTGTCTCCCTAGCCCCCGATTCGTACCCTAGTCTCTAAGCGGTAGCAGCCCCTAGTCTCTGATTCTTTCCCTAGCCCCTAGCCCCTAGCCCCTAAAAATGTCTACCCTTCCTCCTTCTGGTATCCGTCGCCAGCGCCGTAATAACAAAAACCGCGATCTCCGGCATCGGCGGCTGAAACACCATCGTGCGGCAGAAAAATCAGATGCAAACAAGCAGCTACAAAGCACTCGCTTGCCCTTATTGCGGCTACTACTCGTATGGAGCGTGTTAGTTGGGGCTAGCGTAGCCATGGGAGTAAAATTGTATCGACTGCAAGTTGTCCACGCGCCAAAGTTGATCGCGCAAGCACGCAAACAGCAGTTGATGAGTTTGCCTGGGTTTGCCATCCGTCGCCCAGTGGTAGATCGCAACCAAGATTTCTTGGCGATGGATCGACTGGTGTATCACTTGTACGCTCGTCCGAGTCAATTTAATGTATCTAAAGAGAAAATTGCCGCCCAGTTAGCCCCTATCCTGCGTCGCTCTCCTGCTCAGCTTGTCAAACAATTCAATCGACAAAATCATCTAATTCGGCTGGCTTCGGACGTACCAGAAGAAATGTTCAAGCAGATCGATAGCTTAAAGATCGACGGTATCAAGGTTAAAGGTATTGAACTCTCTCCGCCTCAGTTTTCGCGGTTCTATCCACAACACGCTCTAGCAGCAGATGTCGTGGGATATGTCAACAACGATCGCGAAGGTAAGGCAGGGGTAGAAGCTAGTTACAATGGGCGGTTGGATGGCTCGACCGACGCAATCCGGTTGCCTAAAACCCGTTATGGCGAAATCATTAGTTATTATGTCCCCAAAGGATTTACTCGCGTTGACGATCTGCGCTTGGAATTGACGCTAGATCTACGCTTGCAACGTGCGGCTCAAACTGCTCTCAGCCAGCAGATACAGAAATTGCAGGCAAAACGGGGCAGTGTCATCGTCATGGATGCACGAGATGGCAGCATTTTGGCACTGGTGGACGAACCATCTTACGATCCAAATGAGTTTTCCAAGTTTGATTACGAGTTGTTTAGGAATTGGGCAGTATCAGACTTATACGAACCAGGCTCGACATTTAAGCCGTTGAATGTCGCGATCGCCCTAGAACTAAAAGCGATCGCTCCTAACGAAATCTTTCCCGATCCGGATACGATAAAAGTTGGTGGCAGGATAATTAAAAATGCCGATCCAGAACCCTACAAAGAGCATTCTGTTGCTGGAATTCTGCAACATTCTAGTAACGTGGGGATGGTGCAGATCGCACAACGAATTCCACCAGCTACTTACTACGATTGGTTGAAAAAGTTAGGGTTGGGGCAACCTCTGACCACAGATTTAGCTGCCGTCGCTCCCAGTCAAATTAAAAACAAACAGCAGTTTGTGACTTACCCAATTGAACCAGCGGTCGCTTCTTTTGGTCAAGGTTTTTCTCTCACCCCAATCAAACTCGTACAGCTACACGCGGCGATCGCCAATGGTGGTAAACTTGTCACTCCCCACGTAGTCAGAGGACTCTTTCATGCCGATGGTAAACCTCAATGGCAACCCACCTTGCCCGCACCGCAGCAAATTTTTTCTCCTCCAGTGGCGAAAACAGTGTTAGAAATGATGGAAACCGTCGTCACTCAAGGATCGGGTAGAACTACTCAAATTTCAGGTTATCGGATTGCAGGTAAGACGGGTACGGCTCAAAAAGCCAGTGCTAAAGGTGGCTACCACAGTACAGCCAAAATCACCAGTTTTGTTAGCATTTTGCCTGTAGATGCACCACGTTACGTCATCTTAGCAGTTATAGACGAACCGACTAAAGTACCCAAAGGACAACTGATTCGCGGTTCTACTACAGCTATTCCCGTAGTAAAATCTGTTATCGATGCCTTAATCTCCATGGAACGCATTCCCCCAAATCAGCCCACTCAAATAATTCAGAATTCAGAAGTCAGAATTAACTGATAACTGGTCACTGGTCACTGATAACTGATAACTGATAACTGATAACTGATAACTGATAACTGTTGAGTTGCTCCTGATTCTTGCCTAAAATAAAGCAAATCTAAGAATTACCTTGGCTAGCTTTTTAGCTGCGTAGGAGCAACCATGAGCAATCGTCCGATCGTGCTAGGTATAGTTGGTGATAGTGCTGCTGGCAAAACAACTTTAACTAAAGGAATTGCTCAGGTGCTAGGTGAAGAGGATGTCACCGTGATTTGTACGGATGATTACCATCGCTACGATCGCATCCAGCGCAAAGAACTAGGAATTACGGCACTACATCCCGACTGCAACCATCTCGATATCATGCAACAACACCTGTCTCTCTTACGAACGGGACAGCCAATTCTCAAACCAATCTACAGCCATAAAACAGGCACGTTTGAGCCGCCACAGTACATTAAACCGAGTAAATTTGTCATTATTGAAGGCTTGCTTGGTTATTCTACGCGGGGTGCGAGAGACAACTACGATGTCAAAGTTTATCTTGCTCCACCTGAATCGCTACGAGCAACGTGGAAAGTTAAGCGCGATACCATGAAGCGCGGTTATACTCCAGAACAGGTAATGGGAGAATTACAAAAGCGCGAACCCGATTCTGAAGCATTTATCCGTCCTCAACGTCAGTGGTCTGACATTGTGGTAAGTTTCTATCCACCGCGAGAAGATACAGAAGAGAGCAACAGTCATTTAAATGTTAAACTAGTCCTGCGTCCGACCATTCCCCATCCAGATTTCACCGAAATCATTCAATCAAATCGAGCTGACTACACCTCACCAATTCGTCTAGAACTCGATCGCGATATGGGTAAACCAGTTGACGTGCTTGAAATTGACGGTCATGCCACCAAGGAAGACGTGATCCACTTAGAGCGAATGTTGTGTAGCGAAATTCCTTCCTTAATTTCATTTTGCAGTACGGAGGGCAACCCAGATCTTGGTAAGTTAGTAGGAACAACCGGAGAAATACTGCAAAGTTATCCACTTGCCTTGACTCAACTTCTAATTTCCTATCATATGCTCAAAGCCGCTCGGGTTGTTTAGTGGTAATTGGTAATTGGTAATTGGTAATTGGTCGCTAATTTCAGTTGTGGTTTTTGCACTCAAAAAAGGGATAAATAAAAATACAGCGTTCGGTAGTTGACAAATAAGCTACCGATTTATTTTTTCTATTCCCGCGATCGCGCCTTGCGAGCGATCGCAATATTTATTGTTATATTTATGACCTATTGCCTTAGAATCGCCGATTTACCAACTACAGAACGTCCCCGCGAGAGGTTGATCTCCCATGGAGCACAAATTTTAGCCACAGCCGAGCTAATTGCCATTCTGCTCGGTACGGGTCAAGGAGCGGGAAAACTTTCTGCGGTAGGACTGGGACAATATATTCTACAAGAACTCAGTAAAGATCAGCGCGAACCCTTAGCGGTGTTGCGAGAGGTCAGTATTCAAGAACTCATGCAAATAGATGGAATTGGTCCGGCTAAAGCAACAACTATTTTGGCAGCCGTTGAATTGGGCAAGCGGGTGTTTCAATCTCGTCCTTTGGATCGGCAACCGATAGAAAGTCCCGCACTGGCGGCGGCGGTGTTGAGTCAAGACTTAATGTGGCAATCGCAGGAGCGTTTTGCTGTCTTACTTTTAGATGTCAAAAATCGTCTGATCGGGACGAAGGTGATTACAATTGGTACGGCAACGGAAACTCTTGCTTCTCCCCGCGAAATTTTTCGCGAGGTGATTCGTCAAGGTGCAACGCGGGTTATCGTTGCCCACAACCATCCTTCAGGCAATGTCGAACCGAGTTCGCAAGACATTGAATTAACCCGTCAGTTATTAGCGGGAGCGCAGTTATTAGGTATTCCCATACTAGATCATCTGATTTTAGGTAATGGCAACCATCAAAGTTTGCGCGAGTTGACGGATTTGTGGCAGGAGTACCCACAGGGAGTGTAGCCTCTACAAGCTTTCATAAGTTAGTTCTTGGTTTGCCCAGTTTGTTTCTGCCAGAAATTCAGTGAATCCTCCCCGCTCCAAGTAGAACAGACAGCACTAAACTTATGAAGCGGCGTATTTGCTGGTATAGCTCATCCTGATTGTTTTTCCAGTTTTAATGGTTAATCATCCAAGGACGACCATCAGCATGACTTCTCAAGCGGGGTGTTTCGGGTTCGCGATCGCGTTTAACTAATTTTGGTTCTGGATTTTCTTGCTTCAGTCGCATCGAACCAGACAACAACATTGGTGCAGCAAAAATTTTTTTAGCGGGTTCTTCACAGCTCGGACAATTGGCAGGATTGTTACATTCTGCCAGCGATCGCCACTCATCAAATACACCGCAATCATCGCAACGAAATTCGTATAAAGGCATAGTCAGTTATCAGTTATCAGTTATCAGTGTAGAGACGTTACATGTAACGTCTCTACAAAGTTGTCAGTTATCAGTTATCAGTCAGCCAACAGCCAACAACCAACAACTAACAACCAATTTCAAACAGGCAAAATATTCTTGTCAAAAATCTCCGTAGGAATTGCCAGCGTACAACAAGCATTAGGAACATCAACAATCCCGCTGACTCGTCCTTCTACTGGCGCACAACTGAGTAATAAATAGGCTTGTTCGCCTGTAAAACCGAATTTTTTCAGATATTCGATCGCATTTAAACAAGCGCGACGATAGGCAATATGCACGTCCATAAAGTATTGCTTGCCTGTATATTCATCTACAGAAATCCCTTCAAATACGAGATATTCTGAATAACGCGGTTCTACGGGACCTGGCTTAAAAATTGGGTTGACCATGCCGTATTTTTCCACACCGCCTTTGATGATCTCTACGTGAAGGTCGATATAGCCAGACATCTCAATCGCACCACAGAAAGAGATTTCCCCGTCTCCTTGCGAGAAATGAATATCTCCCATCGATAGCTTTGCACCTTCCACGTAAACGGGAAAATAGATCCGCGTTCCCTTGGAAAGGTTTTTGATATCGCAGTTACCACCGTGTTCGCGAGGGGGAACAGTACGCGCACCTTCAGCCGCAATGCGATCGAAATCTGCTGCTGCTACCTGACCCAAAATTGCATTTTTCGGGTTTGGTAGAGCTGCATAGACAGGCATATTACCTGCTAAACCCGCTCCATATGTCCGCAAATCAGGAGCCGTTGAAACGAGTTCTGCTTCTCGCTTATTCCATGTTGCCAGCAACTCATGTGAGGGAGCGCAACCAATCAAACCAGGGTGAGTAATCCCAGCAAAACGCACGCCTGGAATGTGACGGGAACTGGTATAAATTCCCTCCAGATCCCAAATTGCCTTAGCATGGTTGGGGTAGTGGTCGGTTAGAAACCCGCCGCCGTTGTCCTTGGCAAAAATGCCCGTAAAGCCCCACTCATCGCCCTGTAAAGCACCGATATCGAGCAAATCGACAACTAATATATCTCCTGGTTGAGCGCCGTTGACCCAGATGGGACCGCTCAATACGTGGACGACGGTAAGATCGACATCGCGGATATCATCGGGATTGTCATTATTTTTAATTTGTCCGTCCGTCCAATCTTTGCATTCAATGCGAAAAACATCGCCTGGATTCACCGAAACTACAGCAGGTATATCGGGATGCCAACGATTGTGTCCAGGTAATTCCTGTCGATCCATCGGCTGAGTGAGATCGACTTTGAAAAGCGTTTTAGGCATTGCATCCCTCCTGCTTGGAACAATGGTTATGAAAGCTAGCGATCTGTTAAATGTAAAGATACCATTTGAAGCAGCATTTGCTGGTGTAAATCGTAACTACCTACAAAGCGATCGCAGTAGATATTGAAGATGCTGTAGCGATCGTGCGACCTGGTTGACTGCTGCTAAAGTGCATATCATTCCTCATGTGCTGCCTCAAATGCTCGTATAGAAATCTACGCACGCGCTGTAGACAAGCGCATCATAAAGAGTAGATCGCAGAGAGTTTTGTATCGAAATTAACTAATTACCCTTGGAGAGAATAAAATTTTTATAACAAATAATGTAATGGTAATTGGTAATTGGTAGTTGGTAGTTGGTTGCAGATCGCTGATAACTGACAACTGATAACTGACAACTGTAAGCTAGTCATAGCGATCGCGAGGATGAATTATGGATGTCAGAGCAGCTGTTGCCTACGAAGCTGGAAAACCTTTGCAACTAGAAACAGTACAACTCGAAGGACCAAAAGCAGGAGAAGTTTTAGTCGAAATTAAAGCGACTGGGGTTTGCCATACCGATGCTTATACCCTTTCTGGTAAAGATCCAGAGGGATTATTTCCGACAATTTTAGGGCATGAAGGCGCTGGGGTTGTCGTGGAAGTAGGAGAAGGGGTAAAGAGCGTTAAAGTGGGCGATCGCGTTATCCCTTTGTATACACCAGAGTGCCGTCAGTGCGAATACTGTCTCAGTCAGAAGACAAATCTCTGTCAAGCGATTCGCGTGACTCAAGGTAAGGGATTAATGCCCGATGGTACGAGTCGCTTTTCCCTAAATGGCACGAAGCTCCACCACTACATGGGAACATCCACTTTTGCTAACTATACTGTACTACCAGAAATCGCTGTTGCCAAGATCCGTGAAGATGCACCTTTTGACAAAGTTTGTTACATCGGCTGTGGCGTAACTACGGGTATTGGAGCAGTTATCTATACGGCAAAAGTCAAACCAGGCTCGAAAGTTGTCGTTTTTGGTTTGGGTGGAATTGGTTTAAACGTCATTCAAGGGGCGCGGATGGTAGGTGCAGAGACGATCGTTGGCGTAGATCTCAATCCTAGTAAACAGGCGATCGCGGAAAAGTTTGGCATGACGCATTTTGTCAATCCGAAAGAAGTAGAAGGCGATTTAGTGCCTTATTTAGTAGAGTTAACTAAAGGCGGAGCTGACTATAGTTTTGAATGTATTGGTAATGTAAATGTGATGCGTCAAGCTTTAGAATGCTGTCACAAAGGTTGGGGCGAAAGTATTATTATTGGCGTTGCTGCTGCGGGGGAAGAAATTCGCACTCGTCCGTTTCAATTAGTTACTGGAAGAGTTTGGAAAGGTTCGGCTTTCGGCGGTGCGAGAGGACGGACGGACGTACCTAAAATTGTTGATTGGTATATGGAAGGCAAAATTAATATTGACGATTTAATTACTCACACAATGCCAATCGAAAAGATTAATGATGCTTTTGATTTGATGCACAAAGGAGAATCAATTCGTACCGTACTGACGTTTTAAATATTATGATTTAAGTGTGAGGAGTAAAAAGGAGTAACGGTTATTCCTACAGCAGCGCAATTATTTACTTGTTTCGTTCTCAGCTATTGGGCAACAAAAATGTATTTGCCTATATACATAATCCGTGTAGACGAACGCACGGGAGAAGTTTTCTTTTTGGCAGGAGAAGAAACAGCCGTCTTAATCTTTATTAATGGACTTTGGAGATTTGTATGACAACACCTAATTTTCAATCCATGACTCGCAAAGAGTTGCTAGCATATATGCTCGAACACCGAGATGATGATGAAGCATTTCGTGTTTTTATGGATAAAGTTCATGCTGAACCACCTACAGAAGTATATCCAGCACCACAGTCAATTGACGATTTGAAACATTTTCCTCAATTGTTAGAGAAACATCGTCAAAAGCGACAAGGAGAAGCAGATAATTAAGCAGAGACTGTCTTGTAAAGATGGAGGATAATAGTCAAAGACATATACTTTCTCTGAAGAAAGAACCGCTACAGGTAATATGACGAACAGCAACGAACGGCTAACTCAAATTGAATCATTATTGCAACAGTTTGTTGCTGCTAGCACTCAATCAAAAGCCGAAAGCGACGAACGGATGCGTAGAATCGAGCAACGCTTAGAACAATCCGCCGCCGAAAGCGACGAACGAATGCGACGCATTGAGCAATCAGCCGCCGAAAGCAACGATCGCTTAACACGGATCGAGCAGATTGTAGAATCAAACAACCGCTTTTTAGAGTCTTTTAGTCGAGATGTAAGGCAGTATACCGAAACCATGCACAATTTAGCAACTCGCATGGATGGGATAATTGCTTCGGCAAACCAAGATAGACAAGAAACCAATTCTAGGTTGTCTGCAATCCAAAGGCAGGTAGGAACAATTGCTAAACATTTAGGAGTAGAGGGAAGCGATCGCTAAAACGAAAATTAACTATCATAAACAGGATGTTACGTCACAAAATCTCCAGCAGTGGAAACAGATGTTATTGTTATCGGTAGCGGAATCGGTGGTTTGAGTTGTGCGGCAATTTTGGCACGGTACGGTTTTGATGTCGTCGTCTGCGAAAGCTACTCAACACCTGGGGGTGCGGCGCACGGTTTTGAACGCAACGGTTTTAAATTTGATTCTGGACCTTCTCTCTACTCCGGTTTATCTTACAGCCCTTCTCCCAACCCGCTACGACAAGTTTTAGATGCAATTGGTGAAGAATTACCTTGTGTCAATTACGATACCTGGGGTTGTTGTTTGCCAGAGGGAGATTTCGATACTAACGTAGGTGCAGACCAATTTTGTGATGTATTGGCAAGGTTGCGAGGAGATAAAGCTGTAGCCGAATGGCGCGAACTTCAGCGAGTCATAGAACCTCTAGCCAAGGCTGCAACGGCAATTCCTCCTACTGCTTTGCGCTTCGATTTGGGTGCAGTAATTTCTTTAGGGCAATATCTACCTGCACTACTTCCCCACGTTGGTAGTGCGTTTAAACTGACAGGTGCATTTAGCCAAGTTATGGATGGCGTCGTAACAGATCCATTTGTACGCAACTGGTTGGATCTGCTGTGCTTTCTGCTCTCTGGGCTACCTGCCAGCGGCACGAGTGCGGCAGAAATGGCTTTTATGTTTGCCGACTGGTACAAACCTGGAGTGATGTTAGATTACCCTGTAGGTGGCAGTGGAGCGTTAGTTAATGCCTTAGTACGAGGATTAGAAAAGCATGGGGGCAAATTAATGCTGAATGCCCATGCAGAGGAAATTTTAGTGCAAGGACGCGCTACTGGTGTCAGATTGCGTGGTGGTCAAGAATTACAGGCAAGACAAGCAGTTGTCTCGAACGCTTCCGTCTGGGACACGCTGAAATTACTTCCACAAGCTTCCATACCAAAATCTTTGCAGGAAAGACAAGCAACCCCAGAGTGCGAAAGTTTCATGCACCTGCATTTAGGAATTGATGCGACAAATATTCGCACAGATTTAGCGTGTCATTACATTGTGGTTAATGATTGGGAACGGGGAGTCACAGCACCGCAAAATGTCGTGTTGATATCAATTCCGTCAGTTTTAGATCCATCTCTAGCACCACCAGGAAAACACGTCATTCACGCTTATACTCCTGGTAGCGAACCTTACAGCCTTTGGCAAGGAATGGATCGCAAAAGCGAAGAATACGCGCGTCAAAAACAAGAACGTGCAGCAGTGATGTGGCAAGCCTTAAAACGAATTATTCCTGATATCGATCGCCGTTGCGAGGTAACTTTAGTCGGGACACCCCTAACTCATGCCCGTTATTTGCGCCGTCACCGAGGTTCCTACGGTCCCGCCATTGCTGCGGGGAAAGGCTTATTTCCTGGTGCAACTACACCAATTTCAGGATTATTATGTTGCGGTGATTCAACCTTTCCTGGCATTGGCTTACCCGCCGTCGCCGCCAGTGGTGCGATCGCAGCCAACACCCTCGCGCCATTATCTCAGCATTTGCAATTATTGCGAGAAATTCAGTGAGTAGTGAAAGAAGTGAGTAGTGAGTAGTGAGTAGTGAGTAGTGACCGATGACCGATTACCCATTACCCATTACCCATTACCATACAATTAATTACATTTTGCAATTTATCTCTTAATGCTTGGGCTTCTTGGTAGGCTGCAACTCTTTCACTGCGAGAAGTACGATCTTTTAGGCTGACATGATATGCAGGTTGAATAAAATAACGCAAACGCGATCGCATTGCCCATATTCCCATCGAGGGAAATAATGCAAATACAGGCATTAAAGGCGATAAAGGTAAGAAAGGTAAAGCAAATATTCTGGCGATTGGCTGTAAATCGATCGCGAATGGATGTAAAAATTCATTGCCCAGACAAACAACTGGTAGAATTGGGCTTTGATGGCGATCGCTCAAGCGAATAAAACTCGGATCGAAACTCGCCAATCGATCGCGTTGTCGCCAGCCTTTACCAGGTCCCCGCAATCCTTCAGGTGCGTATAACAATACAGTGTTTTGGGCGATCGCTGCTTCAAAATCATCTTTTTCTGCCCTCACACCACCTAAAACTTGCGACCATCCAGGGGGTAGCCACCAAATCATCCAAGGATGGTCAAATAAGGAGACTCCCGCTAAAGGTTTGACATTCCAATCCCGTGCCGTACCTAATAGATAAGCCAGGACAATAAAATCCCAAGGAAAAGACATTCCGGCATGGTTCATCGCCACAATCATCGATTCTGTTTCGGGCAAGTTTTCGGTTTGCTTCAGTTCGGCACGGTAGTAATATTTAACAATTGGTGCTAAAACTTCATCGCCAAAAGCCTTTTGGTAGTTGCGATCGAATTCTATCGCTTCGTTGCGAGGGAATCGACAACCCAGCCGCAACCACCGCAAGAATAGGGCAATGTAAAATCCGCCTGGCAGTAGGAATAACAAATATTCCAGCCAATTCCAACCGTCGGGATCGGCATGGTAGTGTTGCCAATGACGGTTAAATAAAATCAGCCAGCCTGGAGGATACCAAAGGCAAAACCGATCGAACCAGTTAAACTTATAGCTACTCACGCTTTTGCCACTGCCCTAAACTACCCTACTTCATCCTAAATAAGTTGCTATGGAAATTGTGCGATCGCTCGTTTATTTCGTCTTAGCCGGATTGTGTGTTGGTGGTGGATATCTCATGTAGTTGTGGTGGCGTGAGGGTTATAGTTTGGGATGGGGCTGGCAAATGGATCGAACTATACCAGATAAATTCGAGTTGATTGGGGCGGCGATCGCAATTGTTGGTGTATTTGCGATCGTGTACGCACCTAGAGCTTAAATTTGCCAATTTGCATCTATATTCCCAAAATCGCCTCGCAATAACCCACTAGAGTTTGAAGGCGTTGAGTTATTTGCTGCTGGCGGGTTTGTAGAGTTTGAGGTTGTCTGGCGGCTTGCAAAAATGTCACGTCCATGTTAAGCATATTCAATTGCTTGCTAATCTCTGTTTGTAGCGATCGCACTCTTGACTCTACCTCTGGATCGATTTCTTGGCTATCTAAACTGGCAATCTGTTGTTGAAAATATTGTTGGGTTGCCAAAACATCCTGACGCAGCCTGGGAATTTCTATCTCTGAGGCGATCGCTGCCTGTTGTAAACCCTTTAGCAGTTCGCTCAATTTTTGATAGCACTGATAATAAAGATTTGGCAACATGGGACGCATTAATAAGATATTATTAGTGTAAAGAATTATGTTTCATAGCATAAAGTCCACTAATCTACCCAATAAAACAAATTTGAGATTTACCCAGTTCGGAAATAAACCAGTCTAAGATTTAACCAACTTGAAATTCGAGCGTTTGAAATTTGTCCGATTACGAGCGATTTGGCAACATTTTCCCTCAATCCCCTGATTCAACAAAGCTATTGCCAGATATAGTCTCTGACAATAATTCCATCCATCAGATTGTAGTTTATGCTACGCTTATTCATCCCCCAAAATTGAAGAGTGTTTGAAGTCGCCCCCATGAACACCCTGACTGCTACTGCTACCGCCGCTTGCAATTCCTACGAATGTACCATACCTGATTGGCTGCAAGCCTGCCTGATTGAGAATTCGGAAGTCGGAAGTCAAGCGGGTGGTGGTGGAACGGGTTCCGCCACATTAGCCGCGCGGCAGTCGGAATTAGAAACAGCGCCAGATGCGACAGAGAATCAGCTAATTTGCCGTGCTTTTAACTTTGCCTATCAACTGCATCAAGGGCAATACCGCAAGTCAGGAGAACCTTATATCTGCCACCCCGTAGCTGTAGCAGGGTTGCTACGAGATTTGGGGGGTGGTAGTGCGATGGTTGCGGCTGGATTTCTTCATGACGTGGTAGAAGACACAGACGTAACACCAGAAGAAATAGAACAACTATTTGGTGCAGAAGTCAAGCACTTAGTAGAAGGTGTCACGAAACTATCTAAGTTTTCCGAAACTTTTTCTAGTAAGACAGAACGGCAAGCCGAGAATTTTCGCCGCATGTTTATGGCAATGGCGCAAGATATTCGCGTCATCGTCGTTAAACTTGCCGATCGCCTGCACAATATGCGAACTTTGGAACATCTACCCGATGAGAAACGCCGTCGCATTGCTTTAGAAACCAGAGAAATTTTCGCCCCACTGGCAAATCGACTGGGGATCGGTAGATTTAAATGGGAATTAGAAGATCTAACCTTTAAATACCTCGAACCAGACGCATATCGTCAAATTCAAGACTTAGTAGCAGAAAAGCGGACGGATAGAGAAGCACGGCTGACACGGGTAATCGAAGTTTTGCAGCAAGGAATGGAGCAATCTCACATTCAATGCGTCGATATCAGCGGTCGCCCCAAGCATCTCTATGGAATTTACCAAAAAATGCAGCGGCAGCAAAAAGAATTCCACGAAATTTATGACTTAGCGGCGATTCGGATCATCGTTAGAACCAATGAAGAATGCTACCGCGCTTTAGCCGTGGTACACGATGCCTTCAGACCGATCCCAGGTCGATTTAAAGACTATATTGGCTTACCCAAACCCAATCGCTACCAGTCTCTACACACTACAGTAGTCGGTTTTACAGGTCGTCCTCTCGAAGTGCAAATCCGCACGATGGACATGCACCACATTGCCGAGTATGGGATTGCCGCGCACTGGAAGTATAAGGAAACAGGTGGTTCTAGCCATACCAAGTTTACGCCTGTAGATGAAAAGTTCACCTGGTTGCGCCAACTTTTGGAGTGGCAGAACGACCTTAAAGATGCTCAAGAGTACTTAGAGAGTATCAAGGATAATTTATTTGAAGACGAAGTTTATGTCTTCACCCCCAAGGGTGATGTCGTGCCGCTAACTCCTGGTTCAACCGCAGTAGATTTCGCCTACCGGATTCATACAGAGGTGGGAAATCATTGTGCTGGGGCGAAAGTCAACGGCAGAATGGTAACGCTGGATACAGCATTAAAGAACGGCGATATTGTAGAAGTATTAACCCAGAAAAACAGCCACCCTAGTCTAGATTGGCTGAATTTTGCCAGAACTTCAGCAGCAAAAAACCGGATTCGGCAATGGTACAAGCGATCGCGGCGGGAAGAAAACGTCGCTCGCGGGCGAGAATTGTTAGAAAAAGAATTGGGAAAAACTGGTTTTGAAGCTTTATTAAAATCAGAACCAATGCAAGCCGTAGCCGAACGCTGTAACTATCACAGCGTCGAAGATTTACTCGCCGCTTTGGGTTACGGTGAAGTAACGCTGAACCTCGTCCTCAACCGTTGGCGAGAAATCGTTAAGGTACAGCAATCAATCCCAGCAGAACCAGAAATTCCGCTCAGTTTATCGCCTGCAAATGCAAAATCTCCCCGCGAAGCAGCAGTAGCGCCCAAATCTCGCGCTAGCGAATCGCCGATCGCAGGTGTCGAAGGATTGCTCTATCATTTGGCAAAGTGTTGTAGTCCGATTCCAGGCGAATCAATTATTGGTGTCGTAACTACCCGCAGTCAAAGAGGGATCTCGATTCACCGCCAAGGCTGTCAGAACGTAGAAAACATCCCCTACGATCGCCTCGTTCCCGTCAGTTGGAATGGGAATTCCCACAACCCCCGTCCGCAAACTTATCAGGTCAACGTGCAAATAGAAGCGATCGATCGCGTCGGCGTATTAAAAGATATATTATCTCGTCTGAGCGACCAAAGTATCAACGTCCGCCATGCTTCGGTAAAAACAGCCAACGGTCAGCCAGCAATCATAGAATTGGGATTAGACATTCGCGATCGCCATCAACTCGAACAAGTTTTCAACCAAATCCGCAAAATGAGCGACATCATCGACCTGCGCCGCGTCGGACAGGTAGATGAATGATGGGTGATGTAGAGACGTTACATGTAACGTCTCTACATAGCGTAACCGACTGATTGTGACTTTTTCAGACCTTTCCTCACTAGGTTGAGCTGAAAGCGATTTAGGCTCGCTCTTAGAAGTGCTGTCTATTTCTGACTTTTTCATGCTGGCAAGAAGACAGCAATATTTTACTGTGTATTCATGGTCAAATCAGCCTTGAAGCAGTTGCTAGTTGAGTAGTGCGTGGTCACTGGTCACTGGTCATCGGTCACTAACTTGTACAGATGTTACATGTAACGTTTCTACACTGGTCACTGGTCACTGGTCACTGATAACTGATAACTGACCACCCTAGGGAGGATTGCTAGGAACAACAGACTGCAAGTGTTGCGCTCCCGATAGGGGATAAAAACCAGAATACAACTGCCGCGATCGCGCTTCAGGTTCAACTTAGCACGATTGACCGAGCAGCATTGAGTAAAGCAAGGAGTCGCAAATGCAGGTTGTCACATTATCTCTAGAGCCAAAATCCACAGCTAGCCAAAACACTACAGTAGACAATATATTGCAGGCTTGGCACTGGCAATTGGCATTCGACTATCCCAATCGTAGTGTAGCTATTAGAGACAGTATTGTTAGCTGGCTAATCGGCAACCATTTTGAGCAATTAGAACAGCTTGACTGCCAGCAAATCGAACTGATCCAGCAAGGCATGGCATACCGCTACCGAATTTTGCAGAATCGTTATTTAGGTCAAACACCAGAACAGGGTTATCGCCGTCTCACGATCCGTTTGAGTAGCCTCGCGGTACTGCAAAGTAAAATCCGCATGACGATCTCTCTCAGTCGCGATCGCCGCCGTCAAACGAGTGAAGTCTTACAAGAATTTTTGCAAGATTTACTCCAACGCGATTGTTACTTGCAACAGCAAATGACAGCGATCGCCAAATGTACCGACGATATTCGCCTGCGTCATGCCTTACTATTTACCACAATCGAAGAGTACTGCTTGCGACCAGTCCGCAATCAACCATTGATCGTTTATCGTTTTATCAATTACATGTGCCGTCTCTCGCCAGGAGGAGTAACGCAAGTCCCGAAAAATGGAGAGATTCGGATTGTTTTTGCCCAAATTCCTACCGAAGATAGCGATCGCACCTTCAGCTTATTAGATGCCCAAGCGATCGAGCAAGATCGCGAACAGCAAGAAGCAGTAGAGCAACAGCAACAGCGGAAAGAAGTAAAACAGCAGCTATCCAAATATCTAGAGCAAAAGTTGGGACATCTAGCTGTAGAATGGCTGAATTTGTATCTGCAAGGACAGCCGCAACAAGCGATCGCCCAGCAATTAAATTTGACCGCTAAAGATGTTTATCGTCTGCGAGAAAAAGTTTGCTATCACGCCACGAGACTTTTTCGTAAATAAAATAAACGCTTTGTAGGAGCGCACAGATCTGCACCCCTACAACTCCTCCTTTTTCGTCAGCTTTTGAATTGAAAGTTGAATTGCTAGTGCCACTAGACCTATAGCAACAATGCCAAATATGCCCGTACCGAGTGCCATTATTCCTACAACCAAAGTACGGACGGCAGCAGAAATATTAACGACAGTAAAATTATCAGAATGAATCGGTTTATTAGCAAATGATTGAGCGATCGCGGCGGTGAGAGAATAGGCAGCAACAGCAATTCCCGCCGAAATGACTGCGCCAATCAAACAGCGTAAGGGTGTTGGTTCTGGAGATCGGGTAGTTTGATCGTCTGTCATTGGAAAGTGAGTAGTGAGTAGTGAGTAGTGAGTAGTGAGTGGGGAGTAGGGTGTGGTAACTGATAACTGATAACTGATAACTGTTAACTGACTTGAACGCCTGCACTACACATTTGAGCGATCCACAAGTCGAGATCGGGATCGGGAATAGTTTGGCGGACTTGCTGGTGTACTTGTTGAGCTTGTTCTAAAGAAGTACACAGAGCAAATACTGTGGGACCAGAACCAGACATCATTGCGCCATTAGCGCCGCTATCTTGAAATGCTTGCCGCAGTTGCAAGACTTCGGGATATTCTGGCAAGACGACTTTTTCTAGATCGTTGTGCAGTTTTTGAGCGATTTCTGCCCCATCTTCATGAATAATCGCTTTAACCATCGATCCTGAGTGGACGGCTTGGGCGCGAGATTCCAGGTTTTGGATATTTCTAGTATAGGTATGACCGAAAGTAGCGCGATAAGTTGAATAAGCCCAAATTGTGGAAACTGCTAAACTACGGTATTTGCCAAGAACAACATATAAATTATCTAGACTGGGGAGGGGAGAAAGCTGTTCTCCGCGTCCTGTCGCGATCGCCGTTCCGCCAGCAATACAAAAAGGAACGTCGGAACCGAGTTGGGCTGCAAGTTCCTGTAATTCTGATTGTGTCAGTCCTAACTTCCACAATAAATCTATACCGACCAAAACGGCAGCAGCATCGGTAGATCCTCCTGCTAAACCAGCAGCAATCGGAATGTTTTTGTGAATGGTAATTTCTACCCCGCCATATTGAGCAAAACTCTCTGGGAATTGTTTTGTCATCAGTTCTGCGGCACGATAAGCAAGGTTGGTTTTATCGGCTGGAACTTGGGCGTTATCGCAGTGGACGCGGATTGTATCGGTACTAATTGCTCGAATATCGATTTTGTCGGCTAGATCGATGCTTTGCAGAATCATCACCAATTCGTGATATCCATCTGGGCGATCGCCTAAGATTTCCAGATATAAATTAATCTTTGCTGGTGCAATCAGAGAATAGGAACGCATTCAGTTATCAGTTATCAGTTATCAGTTACCAGTGAAGAAAGGGTTAGTGGTAAGTGGTGTGGTGATTCACCAACCACTTACCACCGACTACCAATTACCCATTACCAATTACCCATTACCAATTACCCATTACCATTCACCTAACCTATTACTCAAATCCACCCACTGAGTCACACTAAGATCCTCAGCGCGGGCTTGGGGATTTATATTTAATTCTTGCAGCATTTGGGTCAGGCGATCGCTATCTACTACTGCTTTCAAATTATTTCGCAACATTTTCCGCTTGGCACTAAAACCAATTTTGACCAAAGTTTCTAATTGCTTCGGATCGTTGGCTAAAGTTGATAATGTACGCGGACGCAACCGCACCACGGCAGAATCTACTTTTGGTGGCGGTTGAAAAGCCCCTGCTGGGACAATACAAATTTGTTCGCAGGCGGCTAAATACTGTACTCTAACCGATAATGCTCCAAATGCTTTCGATCCAGCTTTTGCATAAAGTCTATCTGCCACTTCTTTTTGAACTAACAATACAATCGAATCGTATGGTTCTGGGTTAGGTTGGGCAATTGTACCCAATAATTTTTCGAGAATTGGACCAGTAATGTTATAGGGAATATTAGCAACAACTTTGTTTGGTTGTTGGAAATTGGGAAACTGAGTTAACAACGCAGCTAAATCTAAATCGAGAAAGTCACCTTGTAATAGTAAAAAGTTTTCTACTTTTCCTAGTTTTTGCGCTAGTAATTGGCATAAATCGCGATCGATCTCCACCGCTACCACAGACGAGGCGAGAGATAACAGCCGCCGAGTCAAAACCGCCGTACCAGGACCAATTTCCAAAATGCGATCGCCCTGTTGAATCTCCGCCGCTTGGATAATCCGATCCAGAGCCTTTTCACTTTTAAGCCAGTGTTGAGCAAATTGTTTTCGGGTTTTTATCACTTTATGTGAGTAGTTATCAGTTATCAGTTATCAGTTATCAGTGAACAAAGGAGTCAGGAGACAGGAGTTAGGAGTCAGGAGTCAGAAGAGTTTAATCTCCTCTGCTCCTCTGCCCCTCTGCCCCTCTGCTCTCTTTTCACGCACCACGCACCACGTAACAATCAGTTACCACAACAGCGAAAAAAAAGACAAACAGAGTAGAAAAATTTGCATAGTGACTGTAGTTATATATTCCCTACGATGGGAAAGAGCGATCGCAGCCTGCTTCATCTTAGCTTTGTGGCGCGGGAAAAGACATCCGAGCGTAACAATCGAGCCATCATGTCAATTGTCAAGGAAAAGGATCGGTTAAAAGAGGAGTTAGGCACAAAATCTAGAGGTTGGTGGCGGATCGGCTTAGCCTTAGTTCTGGGAATTGCCACAGGAGCTTTGGCGCTGAGTAAATTGCAGCAGAGTCAAAGCCAGACTCCTGCACCCGTAGTTCAGAAAACACCAAAAATCGATGCTGTCAGTGCCTTGGGACGTTTGGAGCCGCGAGGAAACGCGATTCGTCTGTCTGCTCCCAGTTCCTCATTTGCTCTAGAAGGAGCCAGAGTAGCTCAGTTGATGGTAAGAGAGGGTGAGAGAGTCCGTAGTGGTGATATTGTGGCAGTTTTAGACAATCGCGATCGCGCTTTAGCAGCTGTAGCGAAGGCAAAAGAAGATGTGAAAGTGAGCCAAGCAAATTTAGCCAAAGTTAAAGCTGGGGCGCAAACGGGAGAAATTGAAGCGCAGCAAGCAACTATTGCTCGCCTGCAAGCCGAACTCGCCGGACAAAGACAGACATTACAAGCAACGATCGCCCGTTCAGAAGCCCAGCAGCGCAACGCCGCCATCGATCTGCAACGCTACCAGCAGTTGTATCAAAATGGGGCAATCTCCGCGCAAGAACTCGATCGCAGCAGGCTGATCGCCAAAACAGCTACCGAACAGTTAAATGAAAGCCAATCGATTCGCCAACAGGCGATCGCGACACTGCAAAGACAAATTGAGGAAGCAAAAGCGACGTTAAACAAAATTCAAGAAGTCCGCCCAGTGGACGTGCAGCTGGCACAATCTGAAGTTGACAGAGCGATGGCAGTGATGAAACAAGCCCAAGCAGATTTGGCACTTGCCTACGTGCGCGCGCCAACTGGTGGTGAGATTCTGAAAATTCATACTCGCGTCGGAGAAAAAATTAGTTCCGAGGGCATTGTGGAAATGGGGCGCACCGACCAAATGATTGCCATTGCCGAAGTTTTGGAAGAAGACATTGGCAAAGTTCGCCTCGGTCAAAAAGCTGTTATTAGCAGCGAGAATCGCGCCTTCCCAGGAGAACTGAGAGGCACGGTGATTGAAGTTGGTAGGCAAGTTGGCAAACAAGATGCCCTCGATAGCGATCCAGCCGCCGATGTTGATGCCAGAGTTGTAGAAATCAAAGTTGGTTTACCTCCAGAAGCCAGTCAACGGGTTTCCGGTCTAACTTACGCCAAAGTCATTGTCAAAATCAATATTTGATTTGGTAATGGGTAATAGGTAATGGGTAATAGGTAATGGGTAATAGGTAATGGGTAATGGGCAAGAATTCAGAAATCGTAGGGGCGGGTTTTTTGAAGATTCTTGTTATAAAATACATAATTTTGCGGTTAAACCCGCCCGTATTTGACAGTAGTAAGTAACAAGAACGCCAGCAATTACCAATTACCAATGACAAAATTCATTAAACGCAAAATTCCTTTAGCATGGTTGCAGTTAACTAGAGAAAAGCCTCGGCTTCTGGTGGCATTAGCTGGAATTGCTTTTGCCGATATTCTGATGTTTATGCAACTAGCTTTTCAGCAAGCTTTGTTTGATAGTAATGTACGATTGCACTCTAGTTTAGAAGGTGAAATTGTTTTAATTAATCCTCAATCTAATGCCATAAATTTTTTAGAAAGCTTTTCTCAAAGACGTTTGTATCAAACCCTATCAGTCCCAGAAGTAGAATCAGTGCATCCCATTTATTTAGGCTTAACTCAGTGGAAAAATCCTGAGAATAGATCGCTGGCTGAAGTTTTAGTTATCGGCACTAATCCGAGAGATAAAGTCTTCAACTTACCTGGAGTACAGCAGAATATAGAAAGAATTAAACTGCCTGATGTCGTTCTCTTCGATCGCGGTTCTAGACCAGAATTTGGCGCGATCGCATCTGACTACGAACAAGGTAAAAAGGTGACAGCCGAAGTCGGCGGAAGACGCATTAAAGTCGGAGGAATTGCTGAATTAGGTGCATCTTTTGGTTCTGACGGTAATTTAATTACTAGCGATCAGAATTTTTTGCGTTTATTTAAAGATCGAAAATACGGTTTAATCGATCTTGGTTTAATTAAACTAAAACCAGAAGCAGATGCCGAGCAAACTCTAGAAAAGCTAAGGCAATATTTACCTAAAGATGTCAAAGTCTTCTCTAAACAAGAGTTTATCAATTACGAAAAAGACTATTGGGCGCGTAGTACCCCAATTGGATTTATTTTTACCCTAGGAACAATTATGGGGTTTATTGTCGGCACTGTAATTGTCTATCAAATTCTTTATAGTGAAGTTTCAGATCATTTAGCTGAATACGCTACTTTAAAAGCAATGGGTTATACGCAAACTTATTTGTTATTGGTAGTTTTTCAAGAAGCTTTGATTTTGGCAACTTTAGGTTATGTACCTGGATTTGCTTTTGCAATCTTACAATACAATTTAGCAAGAAATGCCACATTGTTGCCAATTTTTATGACTGTTAGTCGAGCTGTAACAGTATTTTTATTGACGGTTCTCATGTGTTTTATTTCTGGTTTTATTGCCGTGCGAAAACTACGGTCTGCCGATCCCGCAGATATTTTCTAGCTCAATAAAAATTAAGGCAATGAAAAAAGAACCTGCGATCGCCATCCAAAATCTCGACCATTATTATGGCAAAGGGGCGCTCAAAAAACAGATCTTATTTGACATTAATTTGGAAATTAATGCAGAGGAGATTGCCCTCGTAACGGGAGCATCGGGTTCGGGTAAGACGACATTACTCACTTTAATTGGTTGTTTGCGTTCCGTACAAGCAGGCAGTTTAAAACTTTTAGGTAATGAATTACTTGGGACAAACGAAAAATATTTGGTACAATTCCGTCGCCAGATTGGTTATATTTTTCAAGCACACAATTTACTAGGGTTTCTCACAGCACGGCAAAACGTACAAATGTCAGTGGAATTGAATCGCGATTTGCCTCCATCAGCAGCGGAGGCTAAATCGAAAGCCATACTGCAAGCTGTAGGTTTAGGTCATCGGATCGATTATTACCCAGACAGCCTTTCTGGAGGACAAAAACAACGAGTAGCGATCGCCCGTGCTTTGGTAAATCATCCGAAAATTGTGCTAGCAGACGAACCTACAGCCGCCTTAGACAAGCAGTCGGGACGTGATGTAGTCGATCTCATGCAATCTCTAGCTAAAGAACAGGGATGTACGATTTTGATGGTGACTCACGATAACCGAATTCTAGACATTGCCGACCGAATTATTGAGATGGAAGACGGTCGTTTAATCCCTTCAGAAAAGTGAGTAGTGAGTAGTGAGTAGTGAGTGGTGAAAGAACTATTTCGATCTAAAGAATTGACAACGAATTGATAAAGAATCGACAAACAAGTTGAGATCTAGGTGTTGGCTTAAGCGATACGCTGTTGCTAAGCCAGTCAAAATTTAAAAGTCAAAAGTCAAAAATAGTATATTTGCACGCTCGAAAGTAAAGCCACTTTTTACTACTCACTACTCACTACTCACTACTCACTCATAATAAAAGAATATGCCTCAAATTCAAGACCCCTCTCCTCAGTCCAAAAACGGTAAGTCAAATCTTAGTAATTCTACTTTAGAGACAAATTCTCAATCGGAAAACTTAACGAAAAGTAGTGTAGCAAAACCAACTCAGCAGAAACGATCGTGGAGTTTGAAGTTGAAAGTAACGATCGCTGCTGTTGCTGCTAGCATTCTCCCAGCGTTAGTGGTTGGTATGACTAATTACATAGGCACTCAGGCAATTCACAAACAAGTAACTCAAGCCAAACAACAAAATGTTGCCGAGTTGACCGCTACAGAAAATGCGTTGCAAAAGCAATTACAATCTTTAGTATTAGAAACTGGACTAATTGCAGCTTGGGCAGCAGCGATCGCAATTTTTTTGGTCAATCGTGCCGTTCGTCCAGTGTTAAATGCTACAGCAGTTTCGACAAAATTAGTCAATCGATTGCAGCAAGAAGATGTAGATTCTCGCGATCGCGTCGCGGGTCAAGACGAATTAGTTGCCCTAGAATCAAATATCAGCTCGATCGAACAACAATTACCAAAACTATTATGGCAGCAAGAAGCCGAAGCCGAACGCGCCAGAATGTTGATGAGTATTACGCGCCGCATCGGGGAATCGCTTTCAGAAGCAGATGTATTGAGAACGACTGTAGAAGAAGTCCGCAAATCTTTTAAAGCCGATCGCATAGCAATCTTTCGCTGCAATAACAACTCCACAGTTTCATGGGAGGGCAGCTTTGTTGAGGAATCGGTGGCATCTAGCTATCCGAAAATGCTGTGGGCAACGATCGATGCTAACTTTTTTCAAGGGGAAAACATCGAGCTATATCGCCACGGTCGCGTCCAGGCAATTGATAATATCTATCAGGCAAATTTTCCTGATGCTCGGATTGGTTTGCTAGAGCGGTTTGCGATCGCTTCACAATTAATTGCGCCAATTATCCAAGACAATCGCTTATTTGGCTTACTCATCGCCCATCAGTGTAACCAACCTCGTTCCTGGCAGCAGTCGGAAATCGATTTATTTGCTCACATAGCAGCGCAAGTCGGATTTGCGCTCAAACACGCTAGCTTGCTCGAACAGGTAGACACGAAAGCCAAGCAAGCCAAGCTATCAATCGATATTACTCGTCGAATTCGAGAATCGCCGATCGAAGAGGATATTCTCAAAACTACCGTCGAAGAAGTCCGCAAAGCGATCGGATGCGATCGCGTCATTGTCTATGGTTTTGATTTCAATTGGTTCGGTACGGTAATCGCTGAATCAGTCGTGCCAGGATTTCCTAAAGCTATGTGGGCGCAAATTCAAGACCCTTGCTTTGCTGAAGACTATATAGATAAATATCAGCAAGGTAGGATAAATGCGATCGACGATATTTATGCTGCTAACTTGAGCGAGTGCTACTTACAACAACTCGAACCATTTGCCGTCAAAGCGAATTTAGTTGCCCCCATCTTAAAAGGCGATCGCTTGTTTGGCTTGTTGATCGCTCACGAATGTGCCAAGCCGCACCATTGGCAGCCGTGGGAAATCGATTTATTTACCCAGTTAGCCGCGCAAGTCGGATTTGCCCTGGATCATGCCAGATTGTTGCAACGCATAGACGCTGAGGGTTCTCGCATCCAATTACTCGCCCAGCTGACGCGCCGAATTCGGGAATCACTCAACGAAGAAGATCTTCTCAAAACTACCGTTGAAGAAGTCCGCAAAGCGATAAAAACCGATCGCGTGTTAGTGTATGGTTTTGATGCTGATTGGTACGGTACGGTAATAGCCGAATCAGTCTTACCAGGATTTCCTAAAGCTATGTGGGCGCAAATTAAAGATCCTTGTTTTGCCCAAGGTTATGTTGAAAAATACCAACAGGGAAGAGTTAATGCAATCGACGATATCTATGCAGCTAACTTGAGCGAATGCTATTTGCAACAACTCGAACCATTTGCCGTCAGAGCGAATTTAGTTGCCCCCATCTTAAAAGACGATCGCTTATTTGGTTTGTTGATCGCGCATGAGTGCGACAAGCCGCGCCATTGGGAGCAATGGGAGATCGATTTACTTACCCAGTTAGCTATCCAAGTCGGATTTGCTTTAGATCGGGCGCGGTTGCTACAGCAGATAGATCGAGCCTATCAAACCGCTACAGCGACATCTCAAGCAGAACGTCAGCAAAAAGAAGTGCTTCAGCGTCAGATTTCGGCAATGCTGCAAGGTAACGAAACATCTGTGAAAACTCTTTCTCAAGAAGCGATCGCCCAAATGGATTCGGTTACACTTGCCTACGATCGCGTTCAAGTGGTGGCTCAAGCGGCAGAAAAGATCGTTGCTAGCATTCAACAAGCAGAACACCAAGTTCAACAAGCCAAACCAACCGTAGAAACTGGCGATCGGGTTGTCAGCCAAGCTGTAGATACTATTGTTGCTGCTCAAGCAGTAATTATAGATGTTACCCAAAAGTTAGATCGACTCGATCGCGCGACTCAAAAGTTACCGAGAATGATGGAGATTATCGCTCAGGTAATGTATCAACTCCAGTTGCAAACGATGAATATTAAGTTTGCCGTCTCCCGCACTAGTAACGGCGGAGGTCAAGAATTTACTTCTATGTCAGAGAAGATAATTTCTTCACTTCAGCAATTGGAGACAGAGTTTAGCCAAATTAAACTTTTGGTCGCCAACATTCAAGCGGAAACAAAAGAAGCTGCGATCGCAATTGACGGTTCGGAAGCGATCTTCAATCCTCAATTAAGGGCGGAAACTCAGCAAAAGCTAAATCAAATTGTTGCCTTCAGCCTTCAGATGATTGCATTTTTTGAACGAGTTTCTCATGTTGCAGCTAATCAGTCAGAAGCTTCAACCTCAGCCGATCGAGCTATTCTAGAAGCAGCAAGTATCGCCAGCAAAACTTCAGCCCAAGCAATGGCAATGGCAGAATCTTTAACAAAACTCGCCGCTGCAACTCAAGAATTGAGAAAGTGAGTAGTGAGTAGTGGTAATTAGTAGTTGATATGAGGCGAGAGGTGTAGTTTTGACTTCTGACTTTTGATTTTTGACTAATTACCCATTTCCATTCTCAACTGCTGTTCCAAATTTTGTAGATCTACGCCTAAGTTTCTCAGCACTATTACTGCCATTCCTTGCTGTTCGCGGAGAATTCCTAGTAATAAGTGTTCCGTGCCAATATGCCGATGGTTAAATTCTCGCGCTTGTTGTAGGGCAAGTTCTAAGCATTGTCTTGCTCTTGGGGTAAAGGGAATTTCTGGTGGCGAACCCGTACCTCTGCCAATTCTTTTTTCTACTTCAACTCTAGTATTTTCAAACTCGACTCCCATTGCTGATAGAACTCTTGCAGTTATTCCACTTTGTTCGCCAATTATGCCTAGTAATAACTGCTCTGTACCGATATAATGATGTTTCAAACGCTTCGATTCGTACTGAGCCAAAATAATTGCTTGAATTGCCTGTTGCGTAAATCTTTCAAATCCTATGGGCAGAGCAATTTTATGAAAAATACTGCCAAAAAAACTTTCTAGCGATCGCAAAAATCCTTCAAACATAAATCCTACCTGAGTAGATTCATTGTAGATTAATTCCGCAGTTTCGTAAGCCTCATTCGCAGATAAAGTGCGTTGACGAATACTGCAACCGTTGTACAAAAAGGACAATAAATCTTCCATCGTTGGAGCATTGGCTGAATACCAGAGAAACTGTTTATCGCGTCTGGAATTTACTAAACCCTCATGACGTAACTTTTCCAAGTGGTGCGACAGGGTGGAATTAGGAATATTCAGCACTGCTTGAATTTCCCCTACCGTCTTCCCTTCTGGATAAGCAGCAAGTAGCAGCCGCATAATCTCTAGTCGTGGTTCCGATCCTAATGCTGCAAAAGTATCCGCGTACTGAGCTGTATCTTTATCTCTCATATTTCTAGATTAACCGAAATAAAGGAGATGTCAACATGCTAGCGCGAGATCTATGTGCCCTTACCAAGTCCGCGCTATTTTGATGCGAGTTGGTACAACGGGGGAAACCTCCACTCCCATGCAGGTTAGTCCGACAGAGGTTTGGGATTTACTAAATTTACAAAGTGTTGCCAGCCCTCAAAAATGAAGCCACGCTTTCTAGAAAACAACTGATTGCTGCTCCGACTGCGAGTTCATCCGGCAGGCAGTGCTGCTGTTTGTTTCCACAAATGACCACATTTCCGAAAACGATAATGCCAACAACTTTGTGCAAATCGTAATTTAGCCTTTTGGTAGTGGCATTCCACTTAATTTTGAATCCAGTTGCCAATTTACGCCACCCAGACCAAAGCACAATCCCTGTCACGCAAAGAATTGTCGCCAGTAACCCAACAATGCCAGCTACATAAGCACCCCACTCACTACCTAGCAGGTTGATGTGGATGTCGTACAAGAAATCGTTATAACCATTAGACCTCCTGCATGAATAGTAGAGCAGTGTGACAGTTGGCAAGAAAAGAGTTGGATAATGGGGTAGAAGCATGGCAAGAATGGATCGTAGGAGGAAGGTGCGTGCCATACACCGACTTACAAAATCTTTCAGCCGCCGAGTTCAAGCGCCTGTGCGGGGTGAGCCATGAAACCTTTCAGGAAATGGTTGAGGTGCTGCGACCAGAAGCGCGAGCGTCAAGGTCGGCGGGGAGGACAAAACAAGTTGAGTGTGGAAGATCGATTATTGGTGACTTTAGAGTATTGGCGCGAATATCGCAGTCAATTTCATATTGCCACCAGTTGGGGACTGCACGAAACCACAGTGGGGCGGATAGTCAGAAAAGTCGAAGATTTGTTAATCAAATGTGGCAAGTTTCGGCTACCGAGTAAGGGTGCTTTGTATCAGCCAGGTTGGGAGTGGAAAGTCATGGAGCGTAGATGTGGGTGAAATAGAAATAGAACGTCCGAAAAAAAACAAAAACGATACGGAGCGTGGCAAACAACATTGTCATACGATAAAGGCGCAGATGTTGATAGAGTTTGATACTGGGCGGGTGATATGTACTGATGTAGACAAGGGCAGAGTGCATGATTTCAAGCTACTCAAACGTAGTCGTTTGCCCTTCGTGCCATCTCAGTTGTGCTTAGCAGATAAAGGCTATCAGGGTTTTGGCAAACAGCATCGCTTAGCTTGTCTGCCTACGAAGAAGCCACGCAACCAACCCTTGCCAGAGGCGGAAAAACAGCATAATCGTGATGCGCGCAAGACTACGAGTTCGAGTCGAACATGTTATCCGTCGTTTCAAGATTTTTCGTATCTTTTCTGGACGTTATCGTAATCGCCGAAAGCGTTTTGGCTTACGCTTAAATTTGATCGCTGGGCTGCTGAACTACGAACTGGCACATGCTGCTTGATTCATGCAGGAGGTCTATAGATTTAGGGTGTGTTGACGAGGTAGTTGTAGAGGCGATCGCCTACTAATTTATCTACGAAGTCAGTATAGTGTTGAGGTGCGCGATAAGGTCTTTGATAATCTTTCATCTGAAGGATTGACAAGAGAAGCATGGATCGATGATTTTGCTTGTCGTCGAGGCGCGTTTGTTGTTGAAGAGTTAGAGCGTGTTTGAATGTTAGGAGCGATCGAAATGAGTCCTTTGTTTGAAATGCTGAAGAAAATTAAGGCAAGACCAGGAATGTACATTGGCAGAGCTTCAGTCAGCGATTTATTTATGTTTATCGTTGGTTATAGAACAGCGAGAGAGGAACTAGGGATTGAGCCAACGGAAACAGAACTTGATTTTTATGGAGAGTTTCAGCCTTGGCTTCAGAAACGGTTGAAAATAACAACATCTAATTCTTGGGCAAGAATGATTGAGTTTGGCTGTGGCAATGAGAAGGATGCATTTGAGCGGTTTTTTGAATTGCTCGATGAGTTTTTACAACATGACGATCGCGCGATCGCCCCTCCTGATGACTCAGTAAATTTATTAGAAGTGTCATGAAAACCAAAAGCGATCGCTAGATTTGCAGACAAAGAGAGTGCTATCGGGTGTAATTTTAAAAAGAGTTGATGAAATATCCATAGAGGTCATCAATAAATCGATTAGCCGTAATTGGACCCCATACATCTAAATATTACAGTTGTAGATAGGCTAAACTAGATATATCAGAAAATACACTTTAGCAAT
>ERZ1066124.43-NODE-43-length-125850-cov-26.937509_pt1 | contig 125850 bp, 131 predicted proteins | sample MGYA00382771_ERZ1066124 | MGnify/ENA primary metagenome ERZ1066124 (study PRJEB33369, sample SAMEA5778354) | biofilm metagenome | biome: Industrial cooling water; feature: Water cooling tower basin; material: Biofilm | place: United Arab Emirates | collected... | reverse complement strand
GTCCGATAGATTTAGGGCTACCAAAAGCTTCGCCATTTATGGCGGGGTAGTTTACCTGAAATGTTTCCTTGACTTTACCAACAGAAGTGAACTGACTATAAGGCATATCAACTTATACTGTCAACTTATTCTAGAGCAGGTAGTGTTTGAGTCGGTAAACCTTCCAATAACGGCTCATCTCTTGTCCACTGTTGATAGTCGCTTAAAAGATGACTAAGTATTCTTTGTTTAATTCTGACTAGAACACTTTTGAGTAGTCCATTACCTGCCACTTCTAATAAAGGTCTTGGTGTTAACCACAAAGCTGGAGGTAAAGCAACTTTAACTTCTAAGTCTGCTTGACCGACTAAATAGGTATGATCTTGACGTTGTTGGGGTGATAGAATCCCTGTAATATTTAAGAAAAATCGATTATTGATATAATCAATCCCACGAATTTCGCAACTTTGAGATTGTAGATAAAGTGTTCCTTTTGGGGTTGACCAAACCTTTAAAACAACAGTCGGCTGAAAATGATAAATGTCCATAAAGTTAAGGGGACGCATTTTCAGTAAAAATAAGTCTTCTGATAAAGGTTCCATTAACTTCGGATCAGCGATCGCATTTACCAGACGTTGCGGTTGTCTTAGATAGTGCTGAATGGGTATGGTTTGTTCCTCAACCCGTATTTCTACTGATTCTGAGGCTGTAAAACGAACTTCCATAGACATTTATTGTTTTCAGATTCGTTGCTTATATTAATCTTATTTTACAATTCTTTAACAATTGTTGAAATAAATTTCAGTCATCATCCTGTTTTTTGATGTATTACGGTAAATATTTAGTTTTTTAAAGAATTTTGACTATTGTATTGTACTTTTCTTAAATTTGCTTGACAAAATAGCCAAAATGTTCGGGAATCAATAACTAAAAAATGTTGAGGAATAGACTAAGGGTATTTACAGTTCAGCTATAGTTACAGAAAGTAAGGGAAAAATCTCTTAAGTATGAAAAAAACACTACAGTTAGCTTGGTTTGGCTTATTGTTACCGTTCCTGTCACCGAATCTAGTTCAAGCAGAAACGGTAGTCGAAAAGGTCGCACGTACTGGATTTTTAACAGTGGGTACACGCTTTGATGCAATTCCCTATTCCTACATTAACGATCAAGGGGAATTAGTCGGCTACTCGATCGATGTTCTTGAAAGAGTCAGAGAAAACCTACAGACAACCCTCGGTCGGCCTGTGACCATACAGATGATCGAGGCAAATGACCCAGGACAGAGAATTACTCAACTCCGTAGCGGCGAGATTGATATTTCTTGTGATACGGCCTTCACTTGGGAACGGGCGAAAATCGTTGATTTCTCTACCAGTTACGCTATTTCTGGAATTCGTTTGTTAACTAAACAAGGAGTTGATCTATCTACTCCCGAATCTTTAACTCTTAAGCGGATCGCTGTTGTGCCTAATTCGGTCTCTGAGAATGTTTTAAAATTAGTACAGCCGAACGTGACTCTGATCACCACCTACGCAACAGTAGAGGAGGCAATAGAAGCCCTGAAAACCAACAAAATTGACGCGATCGCAGGTGATACTGTTGCCTTGGCAGGTAGCATTCTTCGAGAGAATCCGCAAGAGTTTAAAATGGTGCCAGAAGACCCCTATGCTCGTTTTGGGGTGGCTTGTATGGTTCCCGAAAATAATTCTACCTTTCTCGATATCGTCAATTACTCGATCGTTAAGATGATGCAAGACTACATTACTGAAGATGCCCCGACTGTTGCAAAAATTGATCGCTGGTTTGGCGCAGATGGACTTGTTCCCATCCCCTCAGATCTGATCAAAGGTTTTTTTAATTTTACCATCATCGAACACGCTCAAATTGAGCCGCAACCCAGCAAATAAAAGGATAAATAAAATGGATATTAATAATAAAACGGGTTTAGTGGGTTTTCTTCTTATTCTAGCCGCTTTAAGTATTCCTGCTACTGCACAGGCAACCCCTGAGCAACCAACAACAATTGAAGCACGTTTAAGCCGTCTTTCTTCGGCGATGCGAGAACGGATCGAGCAACTGCCCTCACCAGAACAAGATCCCACTCTACAAGCCATTGGTTGGGGCGACGGTAGGGGTAATCGAGGTTGGGTCAATAGTCGCGTAGGAGGTTGGGCAGATGGCTCTCGTGGCAGTTTTGCTAATGCTAGACCTTGGCGTAATGGTTGGTCAGATTTTGGTCGATTTTATAATTATCGACCCAGTTGGCTCAATGGTGGCGGTTTTGGCAATGTTCGACCTGGGGGCGGTTTTTTAAATCGTCGTTAAGAAAATGAGTAATTCTGTATTAAATTGGTCGGATTTTGGCCCGATCACTTTAGTGGTCATTCAACCGACATCCTTTTGTAATCTCAATTGTGATTACTGTTATTTACCAAATCGTCATTTAAAAAATACTTTATCGTTAGACTTAATCGAACCGATTTTTAAAGAGGTTTTTACAAGCCGTTTTTTAGAGGATGATTTTACGATTTGTTGGCACGCAGGGGAACCGTTAGCTGTTCCCATAGACTTTTATGAGTCCGCTTTCCCCTTGATCGAATCGATGAGTCATCAATATAATACCAAGGGTTACGGTTTTTGCCACTCTGTACAAACGAACGCCACCTTAATTAATGACGCTTGGTGTGATCTGTTTAAAAAACATTCGGTTTATGTTGGGGTGAGTATCGATGGGCCTGCTTTTCTACATGATGCACATCGAAAAACCCGTAAAGGTTTAGGAAGTCATGGGGCTACTTTACGGGGGATTTCCTTTTTGCAAAAACACGAAATTGAGGTTCATGCGATCGCCGTTTTAACCGAAGATTCTTTAAATTATCCTGATGAGATTTTTAATTTTTTCTGGGAAAACGAAATTACTGATGTAGCTTTTAATATGGAAGAAAGCGAGGGAGTACATCTGATCTCTTCTCTTAATCAATCTGGAATCGAACAGCGTTATCGTGATTTTATGGCGCGGTTTTGGGAGTTAGTCACACAAACAGAAGGAAAGTTTAAACTTAGGGAATTTGAAACGCTTTGTAGTCTCATTTACGCAGATGCACGTTTAGATCATACCGATATGAATCGTCCCTTTATGATCATCAATATTGATCATCAGGGGAATTTTTCGACCTTCGATCCCGAATTACTTTCAGTCAAAACGGAAACTTACGGCGATTTTATTTTCGGCAATGTTCTTTCTAGTTCTTTCGAGTCCGCCTGTTATACCGAAAAATTCTGGCACGTTTATGAGGATATGCAATCAGGAGTAAGATCCTGTCGAGAAACCTGCCCCTATTTTGGTGTTTGTGGGGGAGGCGCGGGAAGTAATAAATACTGGGAAAATGGAACGTTTCGCTCAACTCAGACAAAAGCCTGTCTCTATCGAGTTAAGTGTGTTACCGATCTAATTCTCGATCAGTTAGAAACTTTACTCTTAAATTAATCCCATTATTTAATAAAGTCTGTTAGATTGATATTGACCGACATCGTTTTAATAATTCAACACTTGCGTAACTTGATTCTGTTCGACTGTGGTCGTATCATGCTCTGAATCGGCGTAGGCAACTGCTACAAAAATTCCTGTTGCTATAATCACTAGAGATGGCACAATTAAGCCTTTCATCCGTTTTCCCCTAAGTTGGCTCTATATTATTGATCGTAGTGCGAAGGATTTTGCTCTGGCAAAAGTCAAAGGTTAGAAAAATTGCGAAACCTAAGTTAGAATACCATTTTCTTGAGTCAAGGAAATGTTTTAGAGACAAACTGAAACAATCACTGTCGATCTCTGAGTTCTAAGGCCCCACATTAAGCGGTAAAGTAGAATATTATCGACTGATTTTAACGCTTATGGCCATCTCACTTGCTTATCTTGGCCCCCCTGGAACAAATTCGGAAACTGCCGCTTTAGCCTATGCTCGTATTTTGGCAGATACAACCGATGAGGAAATTATTTTGCTTCCTTGTCCAAGTATTGCTCAAACAATCCAAGCAGTCGCCACAAAAGAGGCTAATTTGGCGGTCGCACCAGTAGAAAATTCGACCGAGGGCAGTGTTACGATTACCTTAGATACGCTGTGGCAACTCGAACAACTTAAAATTCAACAAGAATTAGTCTTACCCATTCCTCATGTTTTTCTCTCCAGAGGAACATCGCTACAAGGTATTCATACAGTTTATTCCCATCCACAAGCTTTAGCTCAATGTCAACGCTGGATAGCACATTTTTTACCAAAAGTCAAGCTAATTCCGACTAATTCGACAACAGAAGCTTTATCCCTGATTAATCAAGATCCCACATCAGCCGCTATTGCTTCACCTCGTGCAGCGAAACTATACGATTTACCCGTTTTAGCGACCAATATTAATGATTATCCCGATAACTGTACGCGGTTCTGGGTCGTGGGTTTAAATCCCAATACGATCGGCAATAAAATTACTCTGGGTTTTAGTGTACCTGCTAATGTATCAGGGTCATTAGTCAAACCGTTACAAGTGTTTGCCAGTAAAGAGATTAACTTATCACGAATTGAATCACGCCCCACTCGACGATCATTAGGAGAATATTTATTCTTTATCGATTTAGAAGTAGAAAATAATCATTTGATTGAAGAAGCTTTAACCGAATTAGCTACCCATACAGAAATTATTAAAGTATTTGGACAGTATTCAGTCACTCCTCTATCAAACTCGCTCTTATCTCAACTTTAAGCGGGTTTTATGGGCCAAGTAAAACGAAAAGTAGCCCCCTCACCTAATTGCGACTGTAGAACAATCGAGCCGCCTTCTGTTTCAATAATTTTTTTCACAATTGATAAACCGATTCCCGTACTTTCTTGAACATCTTGCCCTTTGAGGGTTTGGAAAATATCAAAAACGCGATCGTGATTTTCTGGGGCAATACCAGGGCCATTATCACTGACCGAAAATTCGTAGTATTCACCTTTTAGATTCGCTTTAATTTCAATTCGTCCATCAAGGCGATCGTTGTGTTTGATGGCATTACTAATTAAATTAGAAAAGACTTGGGTTAACAGCAATCTTTTAGTCAAGATAGTGGGTAGATCAGGCTGTACATAGATTGTAAAAGTAGGTGGTATGATCAGAGAATCCAAAATCTCATTGAGTAACTCTCCCACTTTAACGGGTTCTGTAGCGACTTCAGTACGACCAATCCGAGAATAAGCCAGCAAACCATTAATCAAAGCTTCCATCCGAAGCACTCGACTTTGCAAAAGCTGCATTTGACGAAGATTCTCCTCATCAAGTTGTCCTTCTAAATCCTCAGCAATCCATTGTGAGAGGTTAGAAATAGCGCGCAAAGGGGCTTTCAGGTCGTGGGAGACTGTATAAACAAAACGATCTAGCTCTTGATTGCGTTCTATTAACTTAGCGGTGGTTTGCTCCAAATTTGCGTTCAATTGTATTAGTTTAGTGGCTTGTTGTTGTAATCGTAGTTCAGCTTGCTTACGTTCGCTGATATCCACCACAAAACTAACGCCTCGATTTTGTGAATTCTTAAACATTACGCCGCCTAACAAAATGGGAACAAGAGTACCATCTTTACGAATATATTCTTTTTCCAAAGTGTCAGACGACGACTGTATCCGCATCTGATTCAAAGACAATTCACTTCTTTCAATTTGTTCGGGTGGTGTCATCGCTCTCCAGTTGATTCGTCCCGCTTGCAAATCTTCGCGACTGTAACCCACTAAATTTAGGAAAGCATCGTTAGCATCTAGTATGCTACCATCGGTATCCCAAAACATAACACCAAGTAAGTTCAGTTCGACCAATTGCTTCAGACGAGCATCACTTTGACGCAAGGCTTCTTCAGCTTGTTTACGTGCGCTTATATCGAGAATAAACGCCACCGACTCTACTCTATTCTCTCCCACTAAACTATAGCCGACTAAAACAGGTACCCGATGACCATCTTTGTGAATGTATTCCTTTTCATAGGGAGTACAAGCACCATTCGCTTTTGCTTCGGCAATCTTCTGTTCATCTAGCGGTAAATGTTCTGGTGGTGTAATATCAATCCAACGCATCCCCGCTTCTAAATCCTCTCTTGTATAGCCGACAATTCTCAGTAACTCATCATTCGCTTGCTTGATATTCCCATGAATGTCACCGTAGAGTATACCCACCACATTCGCCTCGACAAAGCCGCGTAGTTTAGCTTCATTGGCTGCTAGTTGGGCTTCTGAGAGTTTGCGTTCACTGACATCCATTAAGACACCCCGCGTTGCCGTCAGGTTTCCCTCAGCATCAAAAGCACAATCACCTTTAGCTAAAATCCATCGGACTGTACCATCAGGCCACAGCGTTCGATACTCGATTTCGATATGGGTTTGACTCGGCTCCAACTCGCTAATAATCCTGTGAACGAACTGGCGATCGTCTGGATGTATTGCCTCTAGAAACACCCGCATCGACATTTCGGTATCTACTGGTAAACCAAACATGGCTTTTGCTCGGTCTGTCCAAGTTAGCGTATCAGTGGCTACATCCCAGTACCACATCCCTAAATTAGCAGCCTCGGTGGCTAATCGAAGTTGTTCCTCGCTTTGATGAAGTGCCATTTCGGTTAGATAGCGTTCTGTCACATCCAGCGAAATTCCACCTAGTAATTGTTTACCATCGGATTGAGGAATGGGAAACTTAAATGAGATGTAATAGTGTTCGCCATCTTCTCTTGTCAAAGTTTCCGTCACCTCGATCGCTTGTCCTGTTTCGAGAGCCATTAGATCATGATTGCGCCAGTGTTGAGCTTGTGAGAAGGGAAATAATTCATAATCCGTTTTGCCTAACCATTCTGCTATGGGGCGATTGCAAATACGTTCATTGATTGAATTGACATACAAGTAGTGTCCTGCTTCATCTTTAATATAAGTTGCCCCAGGGGAATAGCGCATAAATACTTCAAATAAAGCCTGGCTTTCTTGAAGAGCCGTTTCGATCTGCTTGCATTCCGTTTCCTGCTGTTTAGCCTCGCTAGTATCAAAGAAAATACCAATAAAGCGCACCGCTTGTCCCATCTCGTCATAAATAAACCGCCCAAATTCTTTTAACCAGCGAATCTCACCATTATCGGCGCGAATAATGCGATATTCCATCGTGTAGAGCGATCGCGCCCGTTCAGCCTGTTTCATTTTCCGAAGCACAGGTTTAAAATCATCTGGATGGACTCGACTGCGCCACATCTCGTAGGTCGCTTCACCACCAGCTACAAATTTATAGCCTAATAAGGCAAAATGGTTTTCTGACCAGATGGTATGACGTGTTTGCAAATTAACATCCCAAGTTCCCATCCCAGCATTGTTGATGGCTAAACTTAAGCGTTCTTCACTTTTTTGTACAGCTAGATTTGATCGATCCCGCTCAAAGACGATGCTGGCTACTTGTGTGCCAAAATCAGCAAGTTGATATTCCCATTCAGTGGGTATTCGTGCCGTGTCAAAACACAGCATCAGTGAGCCAATTACACCTTCTACATTAAAAACGGGTCTAGAATGACACGCACTTATTCCGTGAGCCAGGCATAATTCTCGCCATTCTTGTGACCAGCGATCGTCGTTAGCAATATCAGTACAAGTGATCGACTCACCACAATATACAGCCGTCCCGCAGGTACCAATACATAACTCATTAATTGGCGCACCTTTAATACCTTGTGCAAATGAGGAGGCTAAGTCTGGAGTTGGAGTGATCAAGCTTTGAAAGGTCAATCTTCTTTCATCGGCGAGCAAGAAACAGGCGCGGATGCTTGGATTTAGCTTAGAAATTGTGTTACATATGGCTTTTAGGCAGTGTTCTAGAGATTGTCCTGTTGCAATCAATTCTAGTATTTGCTTCTGTTCAATCAGCAAGAGTTCTGTTTGTTTACGTTTGGTAATGTCAGCTACAAAAATAGATATTCCATTAGATGAGGGATAAACTCGGTTTTCATACCAACGATTCCAGGGAAGATACAAATATTCAAATTGGAGTGGTTTTTGTTCGTGTAAAGCGCGATGGAACTGCACGTAAACATCAGTATTAACGGTTTCTGGAAATAAGTCCCATTTGCTATGACCAAGCATTTCTTCACGTTGCATCCTGGCCATTTCACACAGGCGATCGTTAACATAGATAAAATGCCAGTTGTGATCTAAGACATAAAAACCATCACTGATACTCGATAAAATACTTTTAAGCTGTTGTTTGCTCGTCTGGGCTTCTTGTTGCAGTTGTATTAGTATTTCACTTTCATCTTGAGTTGCTGTTGCGGTTGTTTGTGCGAGTTGGTGTAATGTTAGATGGGGATCGCTTAGTATCTGTTTAGTGTTTTCTGTAGCGGTGCAGAATACGCCTCCCACTTGATCATTGTCGTCTAGCAAAGGACTGTAGAAGAAAGTAAAGTTGGTTTCTTCTAAATAACCGTCACGATCTAAGATTAGTAGTTGTTCTTCTTGAAACGATTTTCCCTCATTAAAAACGGCTTCAGCTTGTGGTCTAATTGTTAGCCACACATCAAAGGCAGATTGACCCAAAGCTTGAGGATGACGTGACCCCAATAGCGAAATATAAGCATCGTTATAAAAATTAATCATCGACTGTCCCCACCAGATACACATCGGATGAGGGGAAGCTAAGATAATGCGAATAACTGTCTTAAGGCTTTGTGGCCAAGTTTCAACTAGACCCATTGGCGTAGCTGTCCAGTCGTAGGAGCGCATTAATGTCGCCATTTTGCTATCGCCAGCAAAGATGATTTCAGATCTTCTGAAATTTATCTGATGAGTCACAGTTATAGCTCTCAAATCAAGGATCTAATCATCAGTTTATCTAACAATTAGCATCTTTTAAGTTTTAGCGATCCCCAAGAAAACTAATCCTAAGACAATATAGGCAAGTAATCTTGTCTGAATTTACCTCTAATCTTTAGATAGAGCCAATTCTCTATCTAAAGAGTGAATTTTTATCCATTTAAAGCTCACTATAAACCTTAAATTTGCCTTCTTGAACATCTTGCTTAAATTGTTCTAGTTTTTCCTCGGTTTGTCTGGTTAACTGTTCAGTGCGATCGTTTTTACTTAAGGTTGGCTTGACGGTTTGAACAATCTTTGAAAACTCGCTCATTACCTGTTTTTGCCGATACCAGTCGCGTACTTGTCGTACAGGTTTTAGAATCAAATCTTTTGAAGACAAATCAGTTTTAGACCATCCTCCTGAAGTGCCGCGAGGTTGATGATAGCGAGACATTGACACAGGTTGATATTCCACACCGACTGATAAACACCAGTCTTGCCATTTAAAGTCTACAATGCTTGGATCAGTTTTAATCGGAATCCAAGGAACTCGAAAAGCATCAGCTAAAATAGCCCCGTGCATCGCTTCTGTGAGTAGGATTTCAGTTTGACTGATGAGTGCTAAAGATTCTTCAACTGGGGAACTAGGATCGATATAACCAAAACCAAGATTTTGACAGACTTGCGCCCATCCCTCACCCGCAAAATTGTAGTGGGGCATATAGGAAAAATGATATTTTTTCGGCTGATGATAATCAAATAATCTTCTAACTAAAATCGCTCCATCGGTAATGGCTAAAGAATCAGATACCTGTAATGCTTTTGCAGATAATGGGCCACGCAGACTATAAATTGCATATGAATCATCAATCTCTGGCATACTTTTGTATTCTGAACCAGGAAAGCCCGCACCTGTGCCAAAAATGACCCGTTTTTTAGCGTTTGAAGTACGTCTCGGTAAGGCTTCATTAATTAATGTCCCAATTCCGACAAAAGTTACTCCATCCTCTACATCATTAATAATATCTGGTAACAGTTGTTGCCACATCCAAGGATTGAGAGCATCACCAAAATTTTGACGACCATCGGGATATTTACAATAATAAAGCTGCATAGTTATTTAAGCAAAAATAAAATAGAGTGATTAGAGGGGTAAAGCTTAATTTAAAGATGAGCAAGTTGTAAGATTTTCTCGCTTCTAGCTTCCTAGGTAAATTGTTGAGCAAATGAAATATTTTCCGCGTAACCTTCTACTTTTCTTGGATACTGCTGAAGAACTTTTTTAATACATTCGGCAAATTTGACGGGATGATCTGGCTCACACCAACCTCCAATGATTGGAGACTGTTTGAACTCCATTAAAGGCTCAATTTCTGTGGCAACAATTGGCACACCGACAGCGATATATTGAAAGAATTTAACTGGATTAGTGAAGCTTGCAGAATGTCCAGAACAATGAGGATGTGCTAAAATGTCCGCCGCTTGTAACAGACTCACTAAACTAGATCTTGGTAAAATCCAGCCCAAAAAATCAATATTATCAACTTGTTTATCTTTAGCTGATTGACGATAGTGTTCTACTTGTTCAGTTGTTCCTCCAGTCACCGCAAATTGTACATTTGGCAAATTTTTGGCAGCATCAATTAAGACATCAATTCCTTTAAAAGAATATAAAGCACCAGAGTAAATTACTAACTGTTGACGGTTTTTGAGAAGTCTATTACGCCATTCTTGAGCCGCTTCTGGTTCTCTGATTAAAAAGGATTGACCAAAACCATTATGTAAACTAAATATTTTGTGTTCTGGCATTCCCGATTCGATTAAACTTTTTTTAATCAAATCTGATTGAGTCACGGCAATTTTTAAATAGGGACTATTCGTAATTTCTGGCTCCATTGCTTTTTCTTGAAAGTAATGACGTTCAAAAATGACATTTATTTTCTTTTTAACAGCCGCCTTAACACAACTCCAATCTCTAGTATGAACAATTTTTGCTTTAGGAAGAATCTGAAAAGGTAAATAATATTGATAAATCAGTCGATAGGAATTGATAATTTTATTTTTAGATTTTTCAAGAAACTTCGGAATGGGAAGCGGGATAATTTTTAAATCATTATCAACATTATAAAATTCTTTAAAAGCCTGTGTAGGTGACTGAGGAGTAGCAGGAGAAAGCCATTGTTTAGTTGTGCTTGAAGGAGCAAAATTGGGATAGGTAAAAACCGAAGAATAACCTAAATTTTTAGCCGCATTCGCACACATAACATCATGAATTTCGTGAGCAGAATCTGGCTTCATGGATAAATGTGAGGTATAAACGAGATAGTTTTTTTCCATAAAACATTTCTGCTGGCTCTTGTTGAATTAGCTTTGAATTGTATGGCAAAACATTTAGAATGTCAATTGTATTTCAACAGCCAGCAATGTTATCTCGTTTTCACCAAATTGTCGCCCTGTTATTTAAGCCGTTCTATTAAATGATCGCCCACCCGAAGCGCATTTGCAATAATGGTTAAAGCGGGGCTAACACTTGCATTAGATGGGAAAAAACTACTATCGACAATATACAAATTATCGATATCATGGGAGCGACAATTAAGATCAAGTACCGAAGTAGTAGAATCTTCACCAAACCGACACGTTCCACATTGATTTGCGACAACTGAGATCGGCATTTCTCCATAAGGATGTAATCCCCCTCGTTGATGTGTTGTTTTTTCGGCTTCTTTGAGGGCCTCTGTCCAAAAATAGACTAAACGCTCATGGGCTTCTGTATTATTAGGCGTATAGTCTAAATAGATTCTTTCTCCTTCAATTCGCACGCGATTTGTGGGATTGGGTAAATCTTCAGTTTGTACCCACCAACCAATTGAATGAGTCGCCATTTGTTTAAGTCCAAACCCTGGCATCACTTTAGCAAGTACCGATAAAATAGGCGGAGACTCAGCAAAAATAATATCTTGGAGAAGTCCCCCTGTATTTTGAACTTGTCCCATCGGATAAGGAAAATCTTGATCCCCCCAGTAAAAATCGTTAACTACTACACTACGGGGAAATTTACCCGAATTTGGTCTAGCACTAAGTTGTACTACTGATGTAATACGATGTTTCATGAAATTACGCCCAACCATCCCCGAACTATTGGCGACTCCATTGGGACAAATATCATTAGCCGATCGTAACAATAAAACAGCCGAATTAATCGCCCCGCAAGCGAGTACAATAATATCCGCCATAAATAAATATGATTGTCCCGCTACTTCTGCTTCTACTGCTTTGATGGCACGCCCCTTAGGGTTAGTGTGTAAACAAACGACTTTAGCCGAAGTTTTAACCGTCACATTGGGATGAGTTAAAGCAGGAACGATCCCGCTTACTTCTGAATCATTGGTTGGATCTTCCTTTTGAAGCGTTAATCCTAAAGGTAACGATGATGGATGTAAACCCTGTTTAGAAAGTGCGTCTACGATGTCTTTAACTTGAGGATCATGATTGAGGGCAGGATAGGGATAATCTGAACTTCTACTCGGTTCTGTGGGGTCATTTGAAGCTTTTCCATGAACTTTATAGAGTTGTTCAGCTTCGGTGTAATAGGGTTCAAAATCGCTATATTTTAGACCCCATGCAGGTGAAATCCCGTCATAATGATTGACTGCTTCAAAATCACGTTCACGCATCCGCATCATCGTAGCACCATAGATTTTAGTATTGCCACCGATCGCATAATTAGTCTGTGGGGAAAAGGGTTCACCATTAAGATCAAACCATCTTTCAGGAGGGTAATAGCGTTCTTTTTTAAACACATCAACATTACTTCGGTTTTGCTCTTCAAGAGGCATAAACCCACCTCTCTCTAGGACTAAAATTTTTTTGCCTGTGGGGGCTAATTTATAGGCTAAAGTTCCACCACCTGCACCCGTACCGATAATAATTATGTCGTAGTACTGATCATCTATAATCATGGGTTGTTCCTCTTAATTACTGCCAAAGATAAATTAAACAAAACAGAATAATCCAGATCACATCAACAAAGTGCCAAAACAGGGAAACTTCAGTAACGCCCGTATGCCCAGGCTCGTAATTATTCGGAATAAAAGAGCGAAACAGCATATAAAACTGTAGAAGAATTCCCGTTAAGACGTGTAAACCGTGAAATCCTGTGAGTAGATAAAAAGTTCCGCCGAAAGCCCCCGATGTTAAGCCAAAACTAAGTTCACTCCATTCTTTAGCTTGTCCAACAAGAAAATAAATTCCCATTGCTGAAGTGAGTAGCCAAAAGAATCGAAATAGATTAAGTTTGCCTTTTTTTAGGGCTTCTTCGGCAAAATAAATCACGAAGCTACTCGAAACTAATACAATAGTATTGATTAATGGCTCATGTATTTCTAATCCTTCGACTCCTTCAGGTAGCCAACTTGGGGAAGTGGTTTTCAGAACAATATATCCTGCAAAAAAACTTAAAAAGATGACGCTTTCAGACAGCAGAAAAATAATAAAACCAAAAAGACTGGTTCCTTGGACATCGTGGGTATGTTCTTCGGTGTGGTGTAACGGTTCTGTCTTAATTGAACTATCCATGTTTAATCCTAATTTAAAATAAAAAAGGGGTAGGAGCATTTTTCCCCTACCATTGCTATTTATTCGGCTTTTAGTGCCGCTTCATTTGACACTAACGGCTCAGTTTTCCCATAACCATAGGGGACAGAAATCACGATCGGAATTTCTTCAAAATTTTCCACAGGTGGCGGTGATGAGACTAACCATTCTAACCCGATCGCTCGCCAGGGATTATCAGGAGCTTTTTTCCCTTGAATCCAAGCACTGACGATATTTAGGATAAAAGGAAGAGTAGACAAACCGAGGAGAAAACCGCCAATACTTGCGATAACATTCCAAAAAGCGTATTCTTCGGGATAAGAGGAAACACGACGCAACATCCCTAATAAACCGAGGGGGTGCATCGGGTAAAAATTAAGATTGGTTCCGATAAAAGCCAGCCAAAAATGAAGTTGACCTAAGCCTTCATAGTACATTTTGCCCGTCATTTTCGGGAACCAATGATAAATAGCCGCAAACATTCCCATCGTAATCGTGCCATAAACGATGTAGTGGAAATGTCCCACGACAAAATAAGTATTATTAACATGAATATCAAGGGGAACTGAACCCAGCATCACGCCAGTAATGCCAGCAAACAAAAACATCACAATCGCCCCTAAAGCAAATAACATGGGCGTTTGTAAACGTATTTTGCCACCCCAGAGAGTTGCCGTCCATGCAAAAATCTTAATTCCAGTGGGAACAGCAACCAACATCGTCGTAAACATAAACAGCATTCGCATCCAGCCAGGTGTTCCACCCGCATACATATGATGTACCCAGACGGAAACCGAAACAATCGAAATCAGTAACGATGATACCGCGACAATTCGGTAACCAAATAGGGGTTTACGCGAATATACGGGCAGTATTTCCGAAAAAACGCCTAAAACGGGTAGAACCATCACATAAACCGCAGGATGGGAATAAAACCAGAAAAAATGTTGATAGAGAACTGGATTACCACCTGTTTCGGGATTAAAGAAACTCGTTCCTAGAGAAAGATCAAAGAGTAACATAATCGCGCCTCCAGTCAGTGCAGGAAGGGCGGTTAGTTGAAGAATTTGTGCGCTAAGAACTGTCCAGACAAAAACAGGCATTCTAAAAAAAGTCATCCCAGGGGCACGCATTTTAAAGATCGTGGCGACAAAGTTGACGGCCCCCATAATGGAAGAAACGCCTAGAATCGCAACCGCCAAAATCCATAAAAATTGACCGTTAATTAAGTCACCAGAGGGATTTTGAATACTAACAGGCGGATATGACCACCAACCCGCTTGAGCCGTACCACTGGGTAACAAATAACTAGAGAGTAGAATCGTTCCAGCAACAGGCACCAGCCAGAAAGCCAGTGCATTTAGACGCGGAAACGCCATATCTCGCGCCCCAATCATCAGAGGAACGAGATAGTTAGCCAGACCAACCAGAGACGGAAAAATCCACAAAAAGATCATCACCGTTCCGTGCATGGTAAAGATACTGTTATAAAACGCTCGGCTAATCACATCCGCATCGGGGGTAATCAGTTCGGCGCGAATCACCATCGCCAATAAACCACCAATGAGGAAGAAAATGAAGGATGTAACTAGATATTGAATTCCAATCACTTTATGATCGGTGCTGAAACTAAAATAGGGTCGCCACTCAGACGCGGGTTTATTTTTTAATTTATTGACAATCTGATCGAGTCCTTCTACGGGAGCATTAGTCATAAGTGAGATTCCTTTTAATTATTCGAGGCTATTAACCATTGGGGGATCAGCAGGGGCAACTGTTGGCCAACCTGTTTTGATACCTGGTTTAGAACGGATAGCATATTCTTTATAAGCTTGGTTTGGTGCAGGAACTAGCGGATGTGTCGCCATATCAGCTAACCATTGTTCATAGGTTTGAGAGGGTTCAACCACGACTTGACTCCGCATAATGGCGAAATAGGTTCCACTAAAATGGGAGTCTTGAATGAGATAAGATCCTTCTTTGGTTGGCGTAAATTCAAAGTCGATGATTTTATTAGGAATGATGTCTTGCTTGAGGCGAAAAGCAGGGACATAAAAACCATGAATCACATCATCGGTTTGCATTTTTAAACGAACTCGTTGATCTTTAGGGACGTGTAATTCAGAACTGGTAACCTTTGCTTGAGGATAATAAAATGTCCAGGCCCACTGTTTAGAGTGTACTTCTATTTCTTCAGTAGGTTGATCTTCTAATGGGGCCGCATAAGCACTTTCCATTCCAGGCATATCTAAATGAACCAGATCCATCGGGCCACGTATTGCCATTTGCTCATAGGTTTTGTAACTATACGAGGCAAGGAACAACACTAAAACAACTGGGATCGCAGTCCAGACAATTTCTAGGGGGATATTGCCTTCAATATGTGGCCCATCACTGATATCAAAACGGCTCACGCTTCGGGTAAAGAGTAAGTAAAGAATGGTTCCCGTGATCCCAAAGAAAATAAAACTACCCAAAAAAACAAAAAGAGCAAAAAGATCGTCAATTAGTTTAGACTCGGCTGATGCTTCGGGAGGAAGCCAAGTGTAAGAAGCGATCGCCATTCCCCAACTAATTAGGGCTAGAAAAACAGCGAAAAAAATCAAGAATACAATATCTTTAGATCTCATGATTAGTTACTTAAGTATTGAATTAGGATCTTCACCAGAACGCAACAGATAATCAGCCGTCACGTGTACACCAAATTCGCCGCCAAGGTGTGCGCCTAATGTACCTTGAAGAAACATCAGCAGTAGAATAAATAGACCCGCTATCAGATAACTCCACTGAACTTGCCGCCCTCGCTCTTTTCGCCAGGCATAACGCTGAAAGCCTCGCCAAACCGCCATCCCCACAATAAGCGTGAGTAACAGTACACCTCCGACACCATGCCAGACCATCGTATCTAGCGCGTGAAATCCCCAAGCACTCACCACATCATAAGACGGGGTGGCTAACAACATTTCATAAAAGCCACTAGCAACCGTAAAAAAAGTAATAATTGCGGCGGCAAGTACATTGTACCAACCGACATCAAAAAAGTTAGAACGAGTCGCGGTTAAAGCCAAAAACTTGAAAATAGGTCTTTGAAAAGGAAACAATGCCCCCGCAATATCAAACGCAATCCCAATAATAAATAAACCAAGCGTCAGATGTACTAGATTAGGATGGATTGGGATATGGTAGGGTAAACCATTGGCTCCAACAGATGGGGTTAATTGATCAATCAATTCTGTAGTCATTACAATGTACCTTCTTTGATCGCTTCAACGACTGGAACGGTGTGGAGTCCATAAACCCAGACCAGTTCATCACCTAGATAAACTTGAAAACAGACAACTCCTACCAGTAATACACTCACCGCCAAATAACCAATAGGAACCTTTTGCGGGTCACGAGAACGTAAAATAAACCGCCATCCTGTAATCGTAGCTAAAATGGCTGAAAGTGACCAACCAATTAGGGTATGCAAGTTCAAAACGGGTTTAACTGCGTCGTAGGGTTGTGCTAAACCTGCTTCAGTTTGCCCGAAAATAATCGCTATAAAGATAGAAATGGTGGCAAAAAGCATATTCCACCAACTTACCTCATATAGTCGAGTATTTTGGCTAAAATAACCAATCAAGTCGCAAACGAAAGCAAACAAAACCATGGCAATTACAAAATGAACCACAATCGGATGAATTGTATCGGGATAAGGTAAATTGTGTTCATTCAATGGGGGTAAAAGATTATCAAACATTTTAAGTTTTCCTCGTAACCAAGTCGATGATTTTTATAAGTTGAACGCCATTTACGCTCGCAGTTCTACCAATGTTGAGAAGATGAATGGTTATGGCCAATACAATGTATTGAGTAATTTGATTTTTTACTAACCTATCGTACAAAAAGCTGAAGTGTCTAAACCATAATCATTTATACAGAAATTCAGTATTTAGATGTTGAATATGAAACCTTTTTGAAATTTATAGCATGAGTTTGCAAGAGTATGCCACAATCAATAGCACGAGCAAAATGTATCTATCTAAAGGTATAAAAATGAGTTTAGAAGCTACGGCTGGTGAAGCGATCGAGAATAATTTAGAGCAATTCTTGATTGTTTTATCAGTGTCTTTAAGTGTCGCTGCAATCTCTAGATCGCCGTTATTTCCTTGGTTTCGTAGATTTCCCTATACCCTGCTCTTGGTTATTGTGGGGCTAGGTTTTGCGTTTATTAATGTTCGTTTAGTTTCTCTTTCACCGCATTTAATTTTAGAAATTTTCTTACCGCCTTTACTATTTGAAGCAGCATGGAACTTTTCTTGGCGAGAATTTAAAGAGTATTCGCTACCTATTTTACTGTATGCCACGATTGGAGTAGTGATTAGTACGCTTTTAGTGGGCGTTGCCTTAAATCAATTGACTGCTTTTTCTTTGCCAGTCGCGCTTTTGATTGGTGCAGGTCTTTCGGCAACTGATCCCGTAGCGGTGGTCGCTTTATTTAAAGATTTAGGGGCAAATCCTCGTTTAAAAGCGGTGACAGAGGGAGAAAGTTTATTAAATGATGGGGTCGCCATTGTTGCTTTTGTCCTACTTCTGGATATCTGTTTAGGAACAGAAGCTTTTACCCTAAGTGGTACTGTTGCTCGTTTTTTAACGTTTGTCAGTGTTGGTTTAGCGATCGGTCTGGTGGTTGGTTTTGGTGTATCCTATCTAACACAACGTTTTGATTTACCTTTAGTTGAACAATCCCTAACCCTGGTGTCCGCTTATGGATCATATCTGGTTGCGGAACATCTCGGCGGTTCGGGCGTAATTTCCGTTGTTGCGGTGGGAATGATTTTAGGTAATTTTGGCTCACAAGTTGGGATGAGTCCGCGAACCCGTCTTGTAGTCACCGAATTTTGGGAATTTCTAGCCTTTTTTCTCAATTCAATGGTCTTTTTACTGATTGGCACCCAAATTCGTTACGATAGTCTTGCTAGTCATTTGGGTTTAATTGGTATTGCGATCGCTGCGGCTACTATTGGGCGTTTAATTAGCGTCTTTGGTTTAGCTTTAATTAGTAACGCATTCAGTAAAAGTAAAATAACTGTACCAGAACAAACAGCCCTCTGGTGGGGTGGGTTAAGAGGGGCGATTCCAATTGCTCTTGTTTTAAGTACGCCAGAAACCTTACCAGGACGAGACATACTCATTGATATCGTTTTTGGTTTCGTTCTCTTTACTTTGTTAGTACAAGGTTTGAGTATGCAATGGCTCATGAAAACGCTCAATTTGGTTGGAGATCAACCGTTACGCCAAGAATACACTCAAATGTTAGCTCGTCGGATTGCACTACAACGTGTGAAACAATCAATGGTGGATTCTGTTGACGAATTTCCCGATCTTGATCCAGAATTCCGTAACTATCAAAGTAAGTTAGTTGAAGAAGAATTACAAGGTCTTGAAGAAAAAATTAAAAAAATGCGGCAAGAATATCCACAATTACGCACTCTTGCTGAAGAACAGTATAAAAGAACGATGCTGGATGTAGAAGCAGATACTTATGCAGAATTACTTCGCTCAGGTTGGTTGAATACGAGTCTGACACCGATTTTAGAAGAAATTGACATCAAATTACAAAGTGAAGAAGCTGTTTAGTTTCTAAAATGGGGTATTTTGCCCTAAATCGAATTTAATAGAAATCGATTGATCTGTAAGGGTGCGGAATGCACTGCCGCTTGCGTCTCGCCGTGAGACGGCGGGACGGTCGGCAGTTTGGTTGCCAAACCTTTTTTTTAATCTTTAATTTATTCTGAAAGACGTACTTTATTAAAGATCTACTTTATGACAGATTTAATATAGAGTGCGAACTGAATAATCACAAATTAACAGTAAATATAGCTTTATGTTGAGGTTAAAGATTAACTTTAGATGGATATGTTTTCTTCTCAATCATAATTATGCTGAAAATAATCCTTAATTTCTCCTCACTCAATCTATGACTGCAACGCTGACTCTTCAATCAAACTCCAAGCCTAAAAGCCGCCTTAATCCATGGTTTGAGAAAATCATGGTAATTGTGATTTTATTCAATTATCTGTTTGTTTTATTTGATTTAAGTTATGTTCCCTTTCATGATTTCTGGCAACTAGGACAAATTCAACTCAATTATAATATTCCTAATTCTAGTCTAAATTTTCCAAGTCATCCAATCAAAATTCTTCCTTTTCAAGTCACTAATCACTATGATTGGGTCAAAGGAATTGAACCTCATCAAACCACCGTAGAGTATCTCAATAAAGTTGATCAATTAAAACAAATTGATGCCGAAACATCCGAAGCTAGTGAAGAAATTTTTGCTGATTTAAGAAATTTGAGTGAGGAAATGCTTCAGTTAAATTCTTTAGAAGTTGCGAATCAAAATCGAGCATTAGAGATTATTAACAATCGGATGAGTCAACATATTTATGGAAGTAACCAAACTTCGCCTGAGTCAGCATTTAAAGTTTTTTGGAGTAGTGACTATTTCCAACAACAAGGATTTAGCCAAGAATTAGATTTTTTTGAGCAACAAATTAGCCCTTTAATGCAAACGCTCTATTTTCGTTCTCTTGATGGTAATGGTCAACCAATCGATTATTTTTATCTTTTGGATCTTCCTTTTATTACTTTCTTTTTTATCGAATTTCTTTGGCGAACTCGGCTCATATCTCGTTATTACCTGGCCATGACCTGGGCTGATGCTATGTTGTGGCGTTGGTATGATGTCTTTTTATTTCTTCCCTTTTGGCGTTTTTTAAGAATTATTCCTTTAATGGTTCGACTTAATCACGCTAAATTGATTAATTTAAAAATAATCCAACGCCAATTTAGTCAAAGCTTTGTGTCTAGTTTTGCCGAAGAGCTAGTACAAGTTGTGGTCATTAGAGTCATTAATCAAATACAAAGCTCAATTGGTCAAGGGGATATTCAAAAGTTTATTAGACAGCGTTATCAGCAGAATCATCTATTGGATAATCAGCGTAATGAAATTGCAGAAATTTTTAAAATTATCTTTCAAACTACTGTACACAAAGTTATCCCTAAAATTAAGCCCGATGCCGAAGCACTCCTCAAATATAATTTTGAAAAGGCGATGGCTAAATCCCCGATGTATCAAAGTTTACAAAAATGGCCAGGCATGAAGAAATTAGAAAATCAGATGGGTGAACAATTCTCGTCTCAGTTCTATCAAGCTTTTTCTGAGACTTTAATTCAAATGACTAAAGAAGATGCTAAGGCTAGTCGGTTATTTGAACGATTGTTGCAAACCTTTAATCAAGAATTAAGCCAAGAATTACAGGGAAAAGAGCGAATTAATCAATTAGAATCTTTAGTCACTGAGTTTTTAGAAGAGTTTAAGATTAATTACGTTAAACCTCTAACGGCTGAAGATTTAGAAGTGATTTTCGAGCAAACCCGTATCTTAAGAGAACAAGGGAGAGATTTAACTTTGGTTGAACCCACACTCATTCGTCGTTCTAACCTTTAATCAATAACGAAAAAGAAATTTGATTCGCTTAGATAAAAATTTGTTATCCTAGAAGCAAGCGATCTCGAAGAGATCCGCATAGCGGTGCGCTTGAATGATCGCTTGCCCAAATCACCAAAGTTACAAGGTCGTTCGTTACAAGGGAAGTCGGGTTGACCCGCTTTTTTTATTGCTTTTTGTTTTATTGCTTTTTGTCCATGACTCATCCATTAATTCCTCAAATTATAGACGTAGCAACACCGATCGCTCTTTCACTGGGATTAGAAGTGGTCGAAATCGTGTTTCATACCAATAAACGTCCACCAGTCCTGCGGGTTGACATTCGTAACCTCAACAGCGATACGGGTTTAGAAGATTGTGAACGGATGAGTCGTAATTTAGAAGCAACTCTAGATACCTTGGAATTGATTCTAGGAGCATATGTACTAGAAATCTCTAGTCCGGGGACATCTCGACAATTAACCAGTGATCGTGAGTTTATGGCTTTTAAAGGATTTGCCGTCATCCTAACCACAACCGAACCCTATGAAGGGCAAAAAGAATGGCGGGGCAACCTTCAAGGCAAAGATGAAACAGCAATTTATATCAACCAAAAAGGACGAGCGATCGCAATTCCTCGCGATCTGGTTTTAAAAGTCCAATTAGATTCCAACCGTTAATTCAAAAAAATATCAAGGAGAACTTGCCTATGCCCAGCTTTAGCTTGCCCGGACTAAAAGACATGATAGAAGAAATTAGCCAACGACATAACCTTCCTCGTTCGGCTGTCCAAGATTCTTTAAGAGAAGCCCTACTTAAAGGATATGAACGCTATCGTCGGGCGCAAAATATGGAAAAGGGGCAATTTAACGATGAATACTTTGATAACTTTGATGTAGAACTCGATGTCGATGACGAAAGTTTTCGGATTCTTTCAACTAAAAAAATCGTTGAAAGCGTCAGTGATACCGATCATCAAATTTCTTTAAAAGAAGTACAAGAATACGTGGCCGAAGCTCAACTAGGGGACGAAGTGGTTTTAGATGTCACCCCCGATCAAAAAGAATTTGGGCGGATGGCAGCCATTCAAACCAAACAAGTCCTGTTACAAAAACTGCGGGATCAACAACGGAAAATCATCCAAGAAGAATTTCAAGATTTAGACGGCACCGTTCTACAAGCGAGAGTCTTACGCTTTGAACGTCAAGCAGTGATTATGTCCGTTCAGAGTACCTACGGTCAACCCGAAGTCGAGGCCGAACTACCTAAACGCGAACAACTGCCAAACGATAACTATCGAGCTAATGCCACTTTTAAAGTTTTACTGAAAAAAGTTCGAGAAGGCTCTCATCGTGGGCCTCAATTAATTATTTCTCGTGCGGCAGCCGGCTTAGTCGTTTATCTTTTTGCCAATGAAGTCCCAGAAATCGAAGAAGAAGTCGTGCGGATCGTTGCTGTAGCCAGAGAAGCCAACCCACCCTCTCGCTCCGTCGGTTCTCGGACTAAAATCGCCGTTGATACCTTAGAAAGAGATGTCGATCCCGTTGGGGCCTGTATTGGAGCCAGAGGATCGCGCATTCAAGCCGTCGTTAATGAATTGCGTGGCGAAAAAATTGACGTGATCCGTTGGTCGCCCGATCCCTCAACTTATATCGCTAATGCTCTAAGTCCAGCCAGAGTCGATCAAGTTGTTCTGATCAACCCCGATGAGCGTCACGCATTAGTCTTAGTGGCAGAAGATCAACTCAGTTTAGCCATTGGGAAAGAAGGGCAAAACGTCCGTCTAGCCGCACGTCTAACGGGTTGGAAAATTGATATTAAAGATGCCGCTATTCATAAAGCCGAAGCTCAACAAAAACAAAATACAGCCAGTGTAGTAGCCAGTGCTAGTCCCGTGTTAGCCACCGAAGATGACGAAGAATCCGAATTAGAATAAGAGAATCTAGAATTAGCCCTCATGAATTCTCCTGATGCCGAGTAATCTTCGTCGCTGTTTAAGTTGTCGGAAAATTGCCCCAAAAAGCTCATTTTGGCGGATTGTTCGAGTCTATCCAGCCAAACAAGTCCAATTAGATCAGGGAATGGGGCGTTCAGCCTATTTGTGTCCGACACAGAATTGTCTAATGAACGCACGCCAGAAAAACCGCCTTGGACGCGCTTTAAAAGCACCCATTCCCGATGATCTTTACCAAGTTTTACAAGAACGTCTCGAAAAAACAACAACTTGATCAATCATCCCATAATCATCCTTAAAAATCGTTAGGATAGAAATAGCAAACAAATTTAGTCAAAACACGAAAGCACAAGAACCAACCAAATTTAAAAAAATGACAGCAAAAGATATTCACAGGAGTTAAAATCATTTATACTTAAGCAGGGGGATATTGGATGAGTAATTCGACAAAAGTGAGAATATACGAACTATCAAAAGAGTTGAACTTGGAGAACAAAGATATTTTAGATATTTGTGAACAGTTAAACATCTCAGTGAAAAGTCATAGTAGTACCATAACTGAATCAGAAGCCGATCGCATAAAATCAGTGGCCGCCAAACAAGCACAGAACCCAAATCACGGTAAAGCTCATAGTAACTCTTCACTTGAAGGGTCACATAGTGCATCAGGAGAAAAGAAACAGCAAATCCTAGCTGTTCATTATAAGAACAATCGTCCGAATTCACAAACGCAGGGATCGGAAGCGAGTACCGCACCCGCCTTAGTTGCGCCCTCACGTCCGACGGCCGCTGTTTCATTAAATCCATCTAGTAATCCTCCATCTAAGTCTGTTGAACAGAATACCCAGATATCCCCCGAAGCAATTAAACCTGATGCTGACGAACCCGACACTCTCGTGCAAACCCCTCCAGAAAGAATATCATCTAATCCCACAAGAGACAGTAAACCAGTGATTCAAGCTGAAAGAAAACCACTTCAGCCAATAGCCCCTCAAAAAACTGTAAAATCGCCATCAGAAGACACTCTCACTACACCTACTTCTCCTGGGGCAGTCTCAGAAAATCAAAGTGTACAGCCCTCAGAACGCACCAGCCCAAGCCGTCCAGGACTTAAGCTAGATTCGCGTCCCAAACCTCAATCAGACAAACCAATTCGAGTCGGTGCGCCAAGTATTAAAACGACTGCCGCCCCAGAAAGAAAAGTCGCGGAAAAAGGAGGGCTAGAAGTACAGCTTAAACCCAAGGATCGAGATCGGGACAAACCCAAAGATAAAGAAAGAAAAGTTACAGATATTGCCAAAGCTCCAGTAGAGCTTAAACGTCCCGCACGTCCTCAAGTTCCAGCCAAAATACAAGCGACGGATCTAGACGACTTAGCAGGTGAAGAACCAGAAGAAATTGATGTTCCCCTCGATGAGGGAGATGATCTTTTAACAGATCTATCGGGTAAACCCAAACAAAAACCCAAGAAAATGGCGGCCCCAATTCGTCAGGGCAAACGTCAAGAATGGGAAGATGGAGAAGACGATAAAGAAGATAAATCCAAAACTGGCAAAGCAAGTAAAACAGGTAAAAATAAACGGCGATCGCAAGTCCTCTTTGATGAAGACGATGATGATCTTGATGCTGATCTCGCAGCTGCTCAAGCCGCCGCTAGTATCAGCTTGTCGATCGCACGTCCTCCCAAACCTAACTCTGGAACGCCGAAAGCCCCTGCTGTCGCAATATTGAGTAATGCCAATAAACCGAAAAAACCTTCATCCAAGGGAGAAGGCAGCAATTCACGGAGCAAAAACGATCGACAGGAAAACAAAGAAGAGAAACGCCCAGAATCGATCACTTTAAATAGTTCATTAACGGTTCGGGGACTATCCGAGTTAATGAAAGTTCCTGAAACAGAAATTATTAAAAATCTTTTCTTTAAAGGGGTTCCTGTCAATATTACGCAAACGCTTGATCAAGAAACGATCAAAATGATTGCGGGTGACTTTGAAATTGCTGTCGAAACAGAACAAGAAAAAGCAGCAGCGACGAAAACGACCGAGATGATCGATATTGCCGATCTCGATAATCTCCAAACCCGTCCGCCAGTCGTAACCATCATGGGTCACGTCGATCATGGTAAAACGACTCTCCTTGACTCGATTCGGAAAACCAAAGTAGCACAGGGAGAAGCAGGTGGAATTACCCAACACATCGGAGCCTATCACGTTGATATTGAACACGAAGGCCAACCTCAGCAAATCGTTTTCCTAGACACCCCAGGACACGAAGCCTTTACCGCGATGCGTGCTAGAGGAGCGAGGGTTACTGATATTGCCGTTCTTGTAGTTGCGGCTGATGATGGGGTACAGCCTCAAACCCGTGAAGCGATTAGCCATGCTAAAGCAGCAGGTGTTCCGATTGTCGTCGCCATTAACAAAGTTGATAAACTAGACTCTAATCCAGACCGAATTAAACAAGAACTATCCGAACAGGGCTTAGTTCCTGAAGAATGGGGCGGTGATACCATTATGGTTCCTGTCAGTGCTTTAAAAGGAGAAAATTTAGATACACTCCTCGAAATGATTGTCCTCGTTTCAGAAGTTGGCGAACTCTCCGCTAACCCGAATCGTCCCGCAAAAGGAACTGTAATTGAGGCTCATCTTGATCGCACCAGAGGCCCTGTAGCGACCCTCCTGGTTCAAAATGGAACATTGCGAGTTGGAGATCTGATCGTAGCGGGTTCCGTTTTCGGTAAAATTCGCGCCATGATCGATGACCGAGGCGAAAAAGTTGAAGCAGCAAGCCCATCTTTTGCAGTTGAGGTTCTAGGACTTGGTGATGTACCTGCGGCGGGTGATGAATTTGATGTCTTTAGCAGTGATAAAGAAGCGAGAACAACTGCCGAAGATCGTTCTGATGATAAACGTCAGACTCGATTACAGCAAGCCCTATCAACGCGGCGTGTTACTCTGAGTACTATTTCCGCGCAAGCTCAAGAAGGTAAGCTCAAAGAACTCAATTTGATCCTCAAAGCAGACGTACAAGGTTCAGTAGAAGCAATTCTAAACGCCATGAACCAACTGCCACAAAAAGAAGTACAAATTAGAGTACTCCTTGCAGCACCGGGTGAAGTCACCGAAACTGATGTAGATTTAGCGGCGGCGAGTGGTGCGGTAGTTGTTGGCTTTAATACTACTCTAGCCAGTGGTTCTCGGGCGGCGGCTGATCGAGAAGGTGTTGACATTCGAGAATACAACATCATTTACAAACTGCTTGACGATATTCAAGGCGCAATGGAAGGATTACTTGATCCTGAACAGGTCGAGGAACATCTCGGACAAGCCGAAGTACGTGCTGTCTTCCCAGTGGGACGCGGTACCGTCGCAGGTTGTTACGTCTTGTCGGGTAAACTGGTTCGTAACCGTATGCTCAGAGTCCGTCGCAAAGGTGAGATTGTTCACGAAGGCAACCTTGATTCTTTAAAACGGATGAAAGAAGACACCAGAGAAGTCAATGCTGGTTATGAATGTGGTGTTGGCTTGGCTAAATTTAATACTTGGCAAGAAGGTGATCTGATTGAAGCCTATGAAATGGTGACAAAGCGTCGAACCTTATCTGTTTAATCTTAACTTTCACACTCCCTAGTCTTCCGATAAAATAAAGAGGACTAGGGATTTTTAGTATTAAGATAATATGTCTTCTTTTCGGTCTGAGCCTTTCTTGTGGATTCATTTAGCGGGAATTGCTGCTTTTCCACTTTTACTACAAATTGCCTGGCTAGGTCTTGCGGTTGGTGATCCGTTACCTGGTTATTGGCTAGAACTAATCTTTTTATTAGTTGTGGCGATCGCTCCTATTGCTTGGATGCAGTGGCATAAGCCTTTTGATATTTTTAGCTTATTGTTTGTCGCTCTAAGACCCGATCTCCTCACTCCAGAACAATTAAGAATCTTGAGTTTATTTAAAAGACAAAAACATCGCGTGATTACAATTTTAGGGTCTTTAATCATGGCGGTGAGCATTTGGCAAATCTATCAACTTGCGCCTATTGCTACCCCTGCGGCGGCTTTTTTACCTCAGTGGCGAATGATTGGTTTATTGATTGCGGGAAGTGCCTTTTTAGCGAGTCATCTATTTTTACAAGTGCCTTTGAGCGTGTTAGGCGTTCTTTTTACTTCTAATGAGCAATGGGAAAAAACAGAACCTCTAACCGTGTCAAATATTGCTCAATCTTTTACACTATTAGGCTTTCGCGTTAGAAAAATCTTACCGACACTGATTAGCTAGAGGGTCTAGCATAAATCATGTGAGATGTCAAGGGGAGAGTATCACTTTGATGGAAAGCGATAACTTTCTGTTGAATTAAGCGATCGCTTTTGGTAAACCGTTCGTGTTGGCGGAGATGTTCTAACCAAGATTCAACGACAAAAGTCTCGACAAAACGCGACGCATCCGCAATATCTTGAAAAACACCCCAACGGATCGCCCCATCACGAAGCCGAATACATTTTAATTGGTGAATCGCTCTGGTAAATTCCTCTGCATTCTGGGGATTAATCCGATATTCAATCGTCACTAAAACTGGCCCTTCTTCGGGGTTTAACTCAATCATTACTTGCGGTTCTGTCCAATGGAGTGAAGGCGTTAAATCAGATTTTCCACTGGTTGTCAGACGATAACGCCAAGCTAGAGGTAAACTCGCAATTAAACCCACAGCAGCACAGACTAAAGCGATCGTCGTGCCATATTCTTCAGCAACAAGACCCCAAACCAAACTCCCTAAAGCCAATCCACCTTGAAAAACCATTTGATAAACGCCCAACGTCCTCGCTTGTACCCAAGGAGCTACCGATAGTTGGACAGCGATATTTAAAGTTGAAGTGGTACTGATCCAAGCGATTCCAGCAATCACTAGAAAACTCATCAAAATCGGTAGATAATGAACATAAGCCATAATCAACAGCGTCGCACTACAGATTAACGCCGAAACTACTAATAACGCATCGGCCGACAAACGTTGACGAAGCTTAGGTAACAACACAGCACCCAGAATCGCACCCAAGCCAATACAACCGTTGAGAATACCGTAGCTCATCGCACCTTGTTTAAGATATTGTCGCGCTACTACCGCTAATAACGCCCACATCGCACTAAAACAACTCATTTGAGCCAGAGAGCGAATAAAAATCGCTTTGATTGTGGGTGTATAATTCACATACCGTAGTCCTGTTCGGATCGAGCTAAGTAGACGTTCTGTCGGTAAGGCACTGACAAAAACTGGCTGACGCTGCCATTGATATAAAACATAAATCACCGCAATAAACGAAAAAGCATTGATCGCAAAAACCAACCCCACACCTTGATCCACTTGGCTAAATCCCGCAAGCACTAACCCACCCAAGGCAGGGCCCAAAGCGCGGGCGAGATTAAAACCCACACTATTAAGAGCGATCGCAGCAGGTAATTCCGAACGAGGAACCAATTCAGGAACAATCGCTTGCCATGCAGGATTATTCATCGCCGCCCCTAAACTCAAGCAAAACGTTAGCGACAATAGTAACGAAGGACTCATTAAACCAGCAAATGTTAAGCCACTTAGGAGCAAGGCTGTGACCAGCATCCAACCTTGCCAGAATATTAATAACTTGCGGCGATCAAAAATATCGGCTGTGGCACCTGCGGGAAGACCTAAAAGAAGTACAGGTGAAGTCGCGGCGGTTTGCATCAAAGCAATTAAAAGTGGTGAAGTCGTTAGAGAGGTCATTAACCAAGTTCCCGCCGTATCCTGCATCCAAGTACCGACACTGGAGATAATCAAAGCAATCCAGCGATCGCGGAATAAAGATCGGCGCAAAGGTAGCCAAGTTGATGACCTAGCAATATTGCTCATGCACTTTCGTTAATATTAGTATTAATCGTAATATAACTAGCGATCGCAGCAATTGCTACAATAGGAGTTAGATTTGCTGGAATGACTCCACTCAATAGAATCACTACAGCAATTGGCGTTTTAGTGATTACCGTCAATCCTGCGACCATAGCCGAAGAAGCAGCGATCGAAGCAGGTAGAAAAGGGAAAATCAGACTCATCGCCATGGCTAGACTGACACAGGAAAATAGGATCGGAAAAAAATTACCGCCTTTGTATCCACACGCCATACAGATCACATTAGCCAACAGCTTAATAAAAGCAATCACAAACACCATTGGCGCACCCAGTTGAGAGGCTGAACGTACCAAATTTGCTGTCTCCCCTTCACCCGAACCCAAAGCATAGGGCGTAATCATCGCTAGAATTCCTAAACTTAATCCACCCAAAAATCCTCTTAAAATTTTGCGGTTTTTTAGTGGAGTGAATAAGTATTCTACTTGATGGGTTAAGGTTCCTTTAACATACTTTAGCCATAGTCCGATGACAATTCCCACCAGAAGACCGTTAGGAAGTTGGATTAAAACAGCACCCTCATAACTGGAAAATCGATAATCATTAGCATAAAGCAACCCGACTAAGAGACGGAAGACGCACAAGGCACTTATCGCCGCCAAAACAGACGGAATTAACAGTTTAATATAAGTTTGATGTTCTTGTTTGTGGGGTTGTTCGAGCATGATTAACGTACTGCCAAACGGGGATTTAAAATAGGGGCCGAGCATTCCACTAAGTCCCGCGATGGTTAATGTGGCAGTATTTTCGGGATTAGCTTTAATGAAGTCGCTAAACCAACTCCCAATCCCAGAGGTAAGATAAGAAAATGGCCCCTCTGGCCCGACTGCACCCCCAAAAGAAAGAGCTAGTAACCCTTGAAAAAAAATTGCTAACATTCCTTGATACTCAACCCGTCCTCGTTGAGCGATTTGTGAGAGGGAGCTTTCAAAACCAATGGGAATATCACCCCATAGATGTACACTAATACCAACGAGTAAACCACCCAGAGGCGCAACAATTAAGCCCCAGTAAGGTGTAATGAAAGGATATTTTGGCTCGATTAGTGTAGGAATTGTTTGTAGAATAAAATCTTGACTATGTTGAAAACAGAATTCAAATAACGCCATGAGCAATCCTGCGATCGCTCCAACCATCATACTTAAAAATAAAAGTTGATAAAACTGACGATTTAACACAGGTTATACCCAAGCTGTAAAATCTTGTTTAAATTGCTCTAAAGAGATAATTCTAATACGGGTATCCGATGAGCGAATTTTTTGACGCACAGCAGGAGTATTAAACCCCCAATCTGCGATAAAAAGACTAACATCTCTTAAATCGCTTTGTTGTTCTACTAAATATAAGGCTCTGACATGATCTTCGACAAACCAGAGCGTTTGTTCTTTTTCAGCTAATAAACTTTGAATGACTTGATATTTTGGGCGTTCGCCTTGTTTGCCAAATACTTGTTCGGCGGGTAATGTGATTCCTTCGGCTTCTAATAATTTTAGAGCAAAACGCTGTAAACGATTTGTGATAATCACTAATTTGACGGAACTTGCTAAAAATTGCTCTAAACGCTCTTTTACATTGGGGTAAAATGGTTGATAACTCATCCAATTTTCAAAATCTTGAGTGATCCATTCATCCCGAAGACGGGCAAATTCTGTATTAAGTGTTTCTTGATGAATTTGATCTTGTTTTAAAATTTTTGTCTTAATTTCGTACCAATTGTCTAGGATTTGTTCTTCAGGAAGATCTAATATTAAAGCACGAACTAAAAGCGGTACATCTACATCGACTTCAATAACTGGGGCGAGTTGAAGATAGCGATCGCTTAACCCTTCAGGTGGCGTACAATTAGAGGGATTCCAAACCTGACAATAAGTTAGCCATCCTGACCGAAAATACTCACGACGACCATCACAAATTACACCATCAAAGTCAAGAGCCAAAATATCGGGAGACTTCATAACACAGGGGGATAACTACAGTCTGCATTGTACAGTAGAAACTAAGAATGATACGGTTTGTCCTGTTGCAATAATCTGTTCAATGGTAAGATTTTTTTGGATTAGCAATGATTTTAATAATTCTTGAAGCTAAATCAAAACCCGTGAAGCGAAATTCATTTTTTATTACGCTAGGAATAAGTGTCGCCTTATTATTACTTGTAAATGCTATAACTTTTTCATGGATCATCGGGAAAAGTTCTTTAAGTCTTCTAGCTGGGGGTGTTACCAGAGAACCCATCGCCTCGATTTTTGTTTCTCGACAAGCACCTGTCATGCTCTCGTTGTTGGTTAACCCAGAACGCTTAGAATCTTTTAGTCAGTATATCGCCTCTCCTGCTAATCGTAGACGATCGCACCAAGAATTAAAAGATCTTGAAAAAACGCTTTTAGCTAATACTGGACTCAATTACGATCAAGAAATTCAGCCTTGGTTAGGTGAAGAAATTACCCTCGCGGTGACCACACTCGATTACAATCATGACAAGAGTGATGGAGTACAACCAGGTTATTTACTCGCTGTAGCTACTAAAGATCCCGAACTTGCTAAGGAATTTCTGCAAGTCTCTTATTCGAGAAATGCGATCGCCAATACATCCGATTTAGTTTTTGACCAATACAAAGGTATTAATTTAGTCCATCAACGACCGAGCAAAGTAATTAGCAGTCGGAATTTTACCTCTAGCGCGGTGGTTGGTGATTTTGTCTTGTTTGCTAATGAACCCAAAATCCTACGCGCTGCCATTAATAATGCTCAAGTACCCGACTTAAATTTAAAAAATTCACCCATTTATCAAAACTCACTACAAACCATATCAGATCCGCGTATTGGTGTAGTTTATGCGAACCTACCCACTCTATCGGCATGGCTCGATAATTCTCCTGCTCCTGAGACTCCAGAAGCCCTACAAACCCTTGCAATTGGACTTTCTATTAAATCAGAAGGTTTAGTAGCTCAAACGGCTTTAATTGGCGTTACAGGGGAAGAAAATCAACCGCCCGTCCTTTCTGAGTTAGTCGGAGCCTTAGCTTATCTGCCTGCGAATAGTATGTTAGCGATCGCAGGGACAAATTTAGATCAATTTTGGCAGCAAGTCGAAACAGGACTCGATTCAAATAGCCCATTACAACAACTCCTTACACAGCTTTTAAACCGCTACCAAGAGCCTTTAGGTTTAAATTTGCCAAAAGATGTTTTTAGTTGGGTTAAAGGTGAATATAGCCTTGCTCTAGTTCCAAATGAGCAAGGGATGCAGCCCGATTTAGTTTTTATTGCCGAACGAATGCCAGATGTAGAGATCGATCCCGCTATTGCTCATTTAGATCAATTAGCCATCGCTCAAGGTTATAGTGTTGTTGATCTACCCATTGAGAAAACTAAAGTCAAAACTTGGACGAAATTAATCACGAATACTACTCTAGAAGAAACAGCGCGTTTAGGTGCGATTATCAAGGGTGTTCACGCTACGATTAATGGAACAAATCAGTACGAAATTTTTACATCTTCTGTTGCAGTGATGGAGAAAGTTTTATCACAGACGAAACGAACCATTGTTGATAGTCGTACATTTCAGCAGGCGATTTCTGCGATACCCACGGAAAATGATGGCTACTTTTTTGTGAATTGGCATGAGATCCAGCCCTTACTAGAACAACAATTACCCATTGTTAAAGTTGCGGAATTTGCCGTTAAACCTCTGTTTAAAAATCTACGTTCTCTTACACTGAGTAGTCAAGGTAGTGAAAATGGAGTGAAAAGGGCAACTATATTTTTAAATTTAGGGGTCAGACAATAATTATTCTTCTGATGTTTGAGAACGACGACGGCGACATCGTTCAGAACAATATTTTACCTCATCCCAACAGTTTGCCCATTTTTTGCGCCAAGTAAAAGGAAGTCCACACACGGGACAAATTTTAGTCGGTAAATCAGATTTAGAGCGTTGACGTGCCATTTTTAACCAAGAACATGAATACTAATAAACTGAACAAAATTCGGATCGTGCTAGTTGAACCCGCAGGGCCATTAAATATCGGTTCTATTGCTAGAGTAATGAAAAATATGGGATTACAGCATTTAGTCATCGTTAACCCGCAGTGTGATCCCTTAAGTGAACCAGCAAGATTAATGGCAGTACATGGCGTAGATCTTTTAGAATCAGCCCAACAAGTTAATAGTTTGCCAGAAGCCCTGGTGGGATGTCAAAAAGCGATCGCCACTACAGCGCGGACTCGTAGTTTATCGACTCCACTCGAACCCCCTAAAACCATTCTGCCTAAACTGCTACAAGAAAATCTAACCTCTGCAATTATTTTCGGGCCTGAAGATCGTGGCTTAAGCAATACTGAACTCAACTACGCTCAATGGTTCCTGCGTATTCCTTCAAATCCTGAATATCCTTCTCTTAATCTAGCGCAATCTGTAGCCATCTGTGCCTATGAACTCTATCAACTAGCCTTAGAAGAAAGCGAGGAGACAACAATAAACCCAAATCTTGCGACTTTAGAGACGCTAGAAGGATATTATCAACATTTAGAACGTGTTTTGCTCCAAATGGGTTATCTTTATCCTCATACGGCAACTGCAAAAATGGAGAAATTTCGCCAGGTCTATAATCGTTCTTCCTTGACTTCAGAAGAGTTAGCCTTGTTACGAGGAATTATCGGTCATACTGAATGGCTATTGCAACATTTACCACCGATTTCTAGTCTTAGAAGCAGTAAAAAGCCTATTGAATCAACTGATCCTTAATCCATTTTTTTGATTGACAATGCCTAAGAAAAAAACGACGGTACGAATTATTAATCCAAGTAAAGCATTATCAGTTCAATCTTCGCCTATTTCTACGAAGACCGTTACAAAAAAACACTTAAATCCTAAAAAAAGAATTCCGTCACCTGTAATTTTAATTTTTATTTCATTGCTTCGCTTGTTAATTTTAGGTGGTGGATTAGCAGCACTAGCAGGAACGATTTTAACCATTTTTGACCCGACTAAATTAATTTCACCTCAAACCAATATTACAGCTACAGACTCACCCAATTCAGAGCCTAAAATAGCAGAATCATCACACTCTTTAGACTTATTTTTAAAAAATGAATTAATCCCGCTTCGGCAAAAAATCGAAAAGATTACCGCTAAATATCCTAAATTACAATTAGAGGCGTTTTTGGTTGATTTGGATAATGGAGGTTATCTAAATATACAAGGCGATGGGATAGTTGCGGCAGCGAGTACGATTAAAATACCGATCTTAGTCGCTTTTTTACAGGATGTTGATACTAAGAAAATTCATTTAGATGAACAATTGCTGATGGATAAAAGCGTGATGGCACCAGGTTCGGGAAATATGCAGTATTTGAAACCGAATCAAAAATTTACTGCCCTTGAAACAGCGATTAAAATGATTATTATTAGTGATAATACAGCGACTAATATGCTGATTCGACGATTGGGGGGCAAAGACGTTTTAAATCAAAGGTTTCAAGAATGGGGATTACATCAGACGGTTATTAATAATATTTTGCCCGATTTGGAAGGAACAAATACGACTTCACCTAAAGATTTAGTTTCGATCTTAAATCGAGTTAGTCAAGGCGATTTACTCTCGCTCAAAATGCGCGATCGTTTTTTTGAAATCATGCAAGGAACCGTAACTAATACTCTTTTGCCAGCAGGTTTAGAAAAAGGCGCGATTATTGCTCATAAAACGGGTGATATAGGAACAACTTTAGGTGATGCAGGTATAATTGATATGCCTAATGGTAAACGTTATATCATGGCTGTCATGGTCAAACGTCCTCATAATGATGAGAATGGCAGAAAGTTAATTCAAGAAGTTTCACGCGAAGTCTATCAACATTTCAAATGGTCTACACCTCATGGGCTTCATCGAGTTAATACAGAACCTAAAAAAGAGTGATTGTAATACATTAAATTAGGCAATTGTCAAGTTTTATTAATATTTTTTTTCTCAAATGAATGTGGAAAAATTTTAGATAATGCTACTGATACGAGCAAAGCAACTAGACTGCCAAATAATACCTCTGCTACTCGGTGGAATGCTTGTTCAAAACCAATTAAACTCGAATTTTCTGCTAAAGCAGAAGTTAAGATTAATGCGCTGGTTGCAGGTGCAATTTTCCAACTGCCAGGTCTTTTAATAATGCTTGTACAAATCAGGATAGTGGAAGCAAGTAATGGAGCAAGAAGCCATTCTTTAGCACCAATGATAAACAGACCCAAAATCCCAGTTGTACAACCAATCAAGGTATTAGAAAAACGGGAAACAAAATTAGGCCAAGCTACGCTAATGTCTGGATCACAAACAACAATTAATGAAATGATCGCCCAAACTGGGTTTCTATCCCCAAGACTGCGAAATGTGAGCCAAATCAGCAAAGTCCCTAAAAATACATCTATAGCATAACGTAAGCCTGTAATAGAGCGAAATAAAGATAACCGAAAAAGCATACGCATCTAGATGACCTCATTGCTAAGATCGTCAATCTTTCACTTAAATACTAGCGTTAAATGCACTTTCACTAATTTAATAATGTAAAAAGTTTTTTCAAATGGGCTGAAAATCATGTATATTGTTAAGATTGTTGATTAATTTTTGCAAGAAATAAATGAAATCTAAATTTTTATTGAGCTTAGGTTCCTTATCCTTGTTACTCTCTATCGGACTAAATATAAATTCCAGTAGTCATCAACTCAAACCAGCCTTAGCTGAAGCTGACGATCTCTATCAAAAAGAAAAACTCGTCACACAAGCCCCAAATAATCGTATTGTTATTGTTTTTGCGACCCGTCGAGATGCAACAGATTTAGAAAAAAAAGCACAAGCAGTTACTGATTTTCTCTCGAAAGAAACAGGTTTAAAAGTAGAAGCAGTAGTAGCAGATGAAACAGCCGCTATTGAAGCGTTACGCTCAAACCGTGCCGATGTAGCCTTTTTAGGAGGTCGTGGCGCACTCAAAGCCGAACAGCTTACAGGTGCAAGAATGTATTTAGCTGAAGTTCGTCCCGATTATTCGGGGGGAAAAACCTATGAATCTGTTATCGTTGTTAAAAAAGATAGCCCTTTAAAAACGCTGGGTAACGCTAAACAAACTTTAGGACAGCTAAAAGGTAGAAAAATGGCTTTTGCGTCCCGTACTTCGGGTTCGGGTTATATTATCCCGACTAGCACATTTGTCGGCGATGGTTTGGTAAAAAGTCCTGATGACTATGGCAAGTTTTTTAGTGAAGTCATGTATGGAGATGGCTACACTAGCGCATTACAAGCCGTATTACGCGGACAAGTTGATGCAGCCGCCGTTTCTGAATATGCTCTCAATCCCCCTTGGATTACTGCCGCCGAAGCCCAACAATTACGAGTTCTTTGGTCAATCCCCGGTGTTCCTGCTCATGGTATTGTAATTGATAATGATGTTCCTCAAGCAACCAGAGAAAGATTGATTAATGCACTTTTAGAGTTAAATCAGCCAAACAATAAAGCGATGTTTACTACTCTTTATAACTCTACACAATTGGTACGCGTTGATCATGATCAGCATTTAGCACCAATGAAAAGAGCTTTACAAAGAGCAAAAATTGAGCCTTAATTAAGTCGTTTTGATTTGTTGCCCTCATCTAATATGATTGAATGCCACGATATTTATAGCGTTAATAATGTGTCTTTGGGTCGTCCAATTCTAAATGGAATAACTCTAAAAATTAACAGTGGTGAATGTGTTGCCCTACTCGGTCTTAATGGTGCTGGAAAATCTAGCCTTTTAAAATCAATGGTTGGACTCATTCCTTTACAAAAAGGAGAAATTCGGATTAATGATTTAGTGATGACCCAAAAAACATTAAATCGTGTGCGTCGTCAGATTGGGATGATTTGGCAAGGGGGGGGCTTGATCCCCCAACTCTCGGCATTAGATAATGTGCTGTGTGGGAAGTTAGGATCACTGTCTAGTTGGTCTTCTTTATGGGGTTTTTCGGCAAATGATCGCGCTTTAGCCAAATCTCTATTAAGACAGTTGGGTTTAGAACAACACGAAAAGCAAAAAGTAAGTAAACTCAGTGGTGGACAACAACAACGAGTAGCGATCGCACGTGCTTTGATGGAGTCACCTAAAATTCTGTTTGCCGATGAACCAACATCAGGATTAGATTTAGTTGCCACTCAACAGATGATGAATATTATTACAGATCTCCGCAAACAAGGGATGACGATTGTTTTAGTGTTACACGATTTAGCAATAGCAAGTGAACATACTGATCGTTCAATTATTCTCGATCAAGGCCGTGTAATTTATGATGGCAAAAGTGACCATATACAGCATCAATTTGCACATCTATGTTAAAAAAATTCCCATTTCTACCTTCATTATTACTCACTCTGTTGCTGGTTAGTATTTATATCTGGGCATGGCAAGGCTTAAAAGTTGATCTAAATACCCTCAAAAATAGCGGAGAATATGTTGGGGTTTTTTTAAGTGATTTTTTTCCCCCGAATTGGCAAGTATTACCTCTAGCCTTAGAAGCATTGCTTGAAACGATTCAAATGTCAATTATTGGTACGACAATTGGGGCGTTTCTTTCTTTACCCATCGCCATCATCAGCGCACATAATTTATCCCCTGTCTGGCTGCAATTTCTAGGTAATCTCTTACAAAATACCTTGCGTTCTATTCCTTCAATTATCCTAGCTTTAATTTTTGTCTCTGCGATCGGATTAGGGGCAACTGCGGGAACTTTTGCTCTGGGGATTTATACTATTGGCTATTTGGCTAAATTTTATCAAGAAGCTATTGAATCAGTAGAAGCGAATTCACTACAAGCATTACAGGTGACGGGTGCATCTTGGTTACAAATTGCTCAGTATGGGATTTTTCCTCAGATCTTACCGTTAACTTTGGGTTATACCCTGTATATGTTTGAATATAATATCCGTGCGGCTTCAATTTTAGGTGTTGTGGGTGCGGGTGGTATTGGTTTTGAATTAGTCAGCTATATTAATGGATTTGAACGAACAAAAGCGATGACTTTTTTAGTTGTTATGTTAGTCGTAGTCACTACGATTGATTGGGGTAGTTCTAAGTTAAGACAAAAACTGGCAGAACGTTAAAGAAGATTTTGTCTAATTGGGAAACCAAGCTTTATCTAAAACTTGCTCTAAGGTAGCACTAAAAGACGGAGGAAGATCAACACCAATTAACAAAGACATTGATTCTCTTGCGTCTAAGTAGCATTCGTTAAAAATTTCTTGTAGATAGGGTTTAAGACTAGGACTATCTTTGAGTAACTTTTGGATTTGATTGCGAAAAGTTGTAATTTCCGCTTTCCATCCTCTCTCACAACGTTCTCGTTCTGATTCCCAATAAACTAACTTAAGTAAATTCTCTAAAAGTCTCGTTAATAGACTTACTAATAAACGTTTTTCACTTTTTCCCATGCTTTCCAATTCTTCTAGTAAGTTTTCCCAATCCACGCTAGAAAAATTACCCTGTCTAAGTTGAGCGATCGTTGTTTCTAACCAAAGAGCATAATCTTGCTCGTACAGAGTTTGAGAAATTGAATGTGTTTGCGTAGTCATACACTTGTACTCAATAAAGTTTTTGTCGTCAGCCAGTTGATTCAATCTAGCCTAACTTGTCTATAAGATTAATTTCTATTGTTTCTCAAAGTTCCTGCTTCACAATCTCTAAGCCATAATTTAACGGCTTGACCGATGACACCATTAGTAGTATCGATGGGGGGTAATGGTGGATCATTGGGTTTAGTCGGTTCTAAGGATGCTAATTGAGAAAAACTCATGATTAATCGCCATCCCTTTTCAGTCGGTGCTAACAATAACCAATTGTAGTTATGGAATCTGACTAGCTTGTTATTGCTATATTGTCGTTCAAATGTGGTAAAAAAGATCTGCGGTTCAGTTTCATCGAAAATAGCTTGATATTGACTGGGACTTTGACGTAAAGGAAGGGGTTGAGTTTCACCTTGTCCAGAAACGATAACATAGGTTTGAACCAATGATGCTAAATCGATTTTTTTAGAGCGATGCAAAACCCTGTTGGCATAATTTGGTAAATCTTGCAATAGTAAATTAGTTAATTCTTGTGTATCTTTAGGACAAGTAGAATCAGGGAGTGCCATCGCTTTTAAATGCACTCCGATTAAACAAGATAATCCGATTAAACTGTAGCTAACTCGTCGCAGATTTTTGACCATGCTTGTTGCGGATTTTCTGCCGCCGTAATGGGACGACCAATCACTAAATAGTTAGCCCCTGCAAGAATAGCTTGTTTTGGAGTCATCACCCGTTTTTGATCCCCAGATGCTGCCCAAGTTGGACGCACACCAGGACAGACAAGCAAAAAATCATCGCCACAAATCTGCCTTAATTGGCTAACTTCATGGGGAGAACAGACGGCCCCATCAATGCCACACTCTTGAGCGAGAATCGCCATTTGTAGGGCATACTCTGGTAATTCGAGGGGAATCTTGAGATCATAGGCTAACTCTCGTGAGTTTATACTGGTTAGTACCGTAATCGCAAGTAATTTAGTTGAACTATTAGCCGTCGTAATTGCTTCTTTTGAGGCTTGGAGGGCATGACGACCTGCTGTTGCATGGATGGTCAGTAAATCAACTTGATAGGATGCAACGGAACGACAAGCCCCCGCCATTGTATTAGGGATATCGTGCAGTTTAAGGTCTAAAAAAATTTGTTTCCCTTGATCTTTAAGGATTTGCAGAATTGAGGGGCCAACACTGGTAAACAGTTCTAAACCGACTTTCCAAAAATTCACTTGAGGAAGTTGGGCGACTAATGCGATCGCTGCTTCGGTGCTGTTGACATCTAAAGGTACAATAATTCGTTCTTCTGGATTCATCGAAAAAGAGCTAGGAGTTACTAACTGATTATTTCATGTTCTTCTGTTAAATAACTCCTAATTAATCTTTTTTTTATTCAGGGCGAATGGTTAGAGGTTTGGGAATTCCAGGAGGTTTGTTCTGAGCAGATGAATGAGTTTGCAGGACTGAGATCGCACGTTTGTATTGTGGATCAGCATTTGTTCCCAATAAATCTGGATTATTTCTTAACTGAAGTTGTTGATCATTGGTTAATCCGATTTGAATATCGGGTTTAATCCCTTTTTTGCTAATATTTTCACCATTGGGTGGAAAATAACGTGCAATGGTTACAGCTAACCCAGAGCCATCCGAAAGAGAATGAACCGATTGTACAGTTGCTTTGCCATAGGTGGGCATTCCGACAACAGTTGCTCGTCCGTTTTCTTTTAATGCTCCTGCTAAAATTTCACTAGCGCTGGCTGATCCTTCGTTGACTAAAATCACTAACGGCAGTTCAGTTAAAGCGGTTCCATTAGCCTGGTAATGACGATCGCCACCACGTCGATCAATTGTACTAACAATTTCTCCAGATTTCATCCACATCCGAGCGATATCAACACTCGCAAAAAGTAAGCCACCTGGATTGCTGCGTAAGTCTAGAACATAACCAGAGACTTTCTGTTTACTGAGGTCTTCAATGGCTAATTTCATTTGTTCGGCTGCATGAGAACTAAACTCATCAAGACGGATGTAACCGACTTTAATCTGTGATTCTTCCTTAATTGAATAGCTAACGGAAGGGATTTCAATTTCGGCGCGAGTTAAAGTGACTTCAAAAATGCCTTTGTTACGGCGAGAAATTTGTAAATTAACATCTGTGCCGATTTCGCCTTCCATTTCTTTGATCGCTTGTTCGAGGGTCATCAAAGCAGTCGGTTTACCATTAATTCTAACTACACGATCGCCTTGTTGAATACCACCTGCGAGTGCGGGAGAATTTTTGATTGCTTCGATCACAATTAAATCTTTAGTCCGTTTATCAACCGCGAGACGCACACCCACCCCTGATAATTCTCCAGAGGTTTGAGTGGTTAGGGCTGAATATTCTTCGGGTTCTAGAAAACGAGTATAAGGATCTCCTATTTCTTTAAGGGCTTCTCTAATTGCGATATAAGCTTGTTTCCGATTAGCATAATTACGACTTAATAATTCTTGACGTTTTTGCTGCCAATCAACTTGATGAAAAGTGCGATCTACAAATTCATTATTAACCAGTTGCCAAACTTCATCAATGACGGCTTTGGGGCTATCTTCTAGAGTGTCGTCTTTTGGAGTAGCGTTAGAAGCGTGGGTGGGAGCTAAGAAAGACGTTACCGCTAAGGTTGTAATCGTGCTTCCTAAAAAAAGACGTTGACCAACAGACAAGAGGTGCCGAGACTGTTTCATAGGAGAAAAAATATTTGATGTTGAGCGTAAGCAGTGAGGAATCAGCCAGCTATTTGATGCAAATATACATCCAGTTTAGAGTAATTTTTGGGTAATTTAAAATTAGTTACTCTTCTCCACTATAATGCTAACTTTAAGAAATCGAGTAGGATTTGTTGATGAATTGTTCCCAAAGGTCTTGATTGCTGGATTTTATTCGAGTAAGCGTAACCTTGCTGAATGTCCTCTACGGTTAGCAATGCCAGATCTTGACCTTCAAGTAATGTCAATTCTGTCAGAGCGACTGTTAAAGGTGCATAAAATATATGACGTGTGACCGTCTCATCTGAATAAGAGCATATTTTGGTTAGATTGTCAACTCTGTAGTTAATTTCTTCGATTAACTCGCGTTGTAGTCCTTCGGCTGGTGTTTCCCCTAATTCTAAATGACCACCAAAAAAACTCCAGTGACCAGGATACACAATATGCGGAAAATCATCTCTAAGTTGCATCAGAAATTGACCATCTTGTTGAAGAATGGCTAAAGCGACAACCGCATGAGGTTCATTTAGATTGCTGTTTATGGGGGAGGAAATCATTAGTGGGGTCGGGTAAGGGTTCAGGTTTAACTGCTGGAGGTTGGACGGGGATCACGGTTGGTTTAGCCGTTGGAGTCGTTGGAGTCGGTGCTGTGGGTTGAGTTGGGGGTTTTGTGGGCGAAGTTTGGGCCGTGAGTTCGAGTTGCTCCAATTCTACAACATAAAAATCTCCTAACTCTTGGCTGGCGACAGGAACACTTTGATAATCTAGTTTTCCTTTAATGACTACTTCTTTACCTGACTGGGGGGGCTTTCCGTCGGTGCGTATCCAAATCGTACCTGTTTGGTCTTGGACTTGATAGGCTCCGCTATTATTCAAAAAAGGAGCATATACTTTAACAATTCCTTTAATGTATACGATCGCACCCTTTTTTTTATTGGTCAGATCCTTGACGCTAACCACTGGAGGATCGCCGAGATAGGGTACAGCTATTCCCAAGTCAGCTAAGGCACTACAGCCAATTAACCCGCTAACTATCAAGATGAAACAACTGCGCCTAATGATGCTATTTTTCATGCTCATGGATTTGAAATACAACAAAACATGACATCTGGAGATATGATAACCAACAAATTATCTAGAATTGATTCAGGTCAATTTTGTTCTTTCGTTTATCTTACAAATGTCTGTTGCTACTGCTAAGATTTTAGATGGTAAAGCTCTTGCTCAAAAGATTCAAAACAATCTTAAAGCACAAATCCAAATTCTACAAGAAACGATCGGGCGATCTCCTGGACTTGCTGTGATCATGGTGGGAGATAACCCCGCAAGTGCCGCTTATGTTCGCAATAAAGAAAAAGCTTGTATTCAAGTTGGAATCAATTCTTTTGGTCGTCATTTTCCAGAACATACCTCACAAGCCGAATTATCTTCTGTCATTCAAGAACTTAATCAAGATCACCGCGTTGATGGAATTCTTGTACAACTTCCTCTACCGAAGCATTTAGATGCGGTTGCGCTTTTACATGAAATTCATCCGAATAAAGATGCTGATGGTTTACATCCAACCAATTTAGGTAAGTTAGTTAGAGGTGAAAGCGGTTTACGCAGTTGTACGCCTGCTGGAGTGATGGAACTGCTCAAAGAATATAATATCGCTGTTCAGGGTAAACACGCGGTGGTCGTCGGACGAAGTATTTTAGTCGGCAAACCTCTAGCTTTGATGTTACTCGAAGAAAATGCGACGGTTACGGTTGCTCATTCACGAACAGTAGACTTGGGCAGTATCACCCGTCAAGCTGATATTTTAATCCCCGCAGTTGGGAAACCGAATTTAATTACAAAAGAGATGGTTAAATCTGGTGCAGTAGTGATTGATGTAGGAATTAATCGAGTTGTTGATCAACTTACACCAAAAGGTCGTTTAGTCGGTGATGTTGCTTTTGATGAAGTTTCTCAAGTTGCTGAATATATTACCCCAGTTCCTGGCGGTGTTGGGCCAATGACGGTAGCCATGTTATTACAAAATACGGTTTTGAGTTATCAGAATTCTCAGGTGACTTAAGTTGAAATGTCATGGAAAATAGATTTTTAACTGATTCCAGCTAATTCTAATAGTTGTAAGGCTGGTTCTAATGTATTAATGTTAGGATTAGTGATTACTTCTTCTTCATCAACAGCACAATCATATAGCAGATACGTCCAAACTTGAGGATCATTAACGGATCTACTTCCTGCTTCATAAAAAGTGACTGTACCATCTGCTACACATTCATAGAAAGCTGAGATCACATCTTGCCATACACTATTTGACGTTCTTAAAGTATCTTGAATTGTAGCGAGTAAACCCGTGATGTGATGAGGTTGAGTTGCTACTTGGACTAAACGTACTTCATTCCAACTAGAGTTATGTAGATTTAGGGTCATGTGAATTTTCTTAATAAGCAATTAATCATAAAGTACCCATTTTTCGCCCAAAACAGTAACAATTAATGATTAAATCTGGATTTATGAATCTAAGAAAAAATGACTCATCCAGTTTTTAAGATGAAACGTTGCTCGACAATCATCTTCGTTATAGCGCAAAATCGCCGCTAAAAAAGCACGATCGCCTGTTTTTAACCATTGATCATACCAGCATACGCATTGATCGCCGCTTACCCCCTGATCTCGCCAGTGAAAACCAATCCAATTCGCTAAAGATTTAAGGGAATAACTTTCTACTGGAAGGGTGACAAATTGAGTGACTTTTTGGTGCAAATCGACACAACGCGCTAAAATCGGATAAATTTCAGCAACAGGGGTTCCATATAGATAGGCTAATCGTTTAATGGTTTCAACTTCATATTCTGAGAAATGAAAAATAGGTGCTTTGGGTTCTGTCTTGACTAATTTTAAAAAGTTTTGCCAAATGCTCTTTTCATCTTCAGGCTTTTCGGCTAATAGTGGATAAAAAATTTGTGTATTGTCTAAATGATTCACCTGTAAAACGCCTAGTAAATAATCTAGATTCTGTTCGGGTTCAGCTTCGATATCAAAATAAAATTCTATCGGTGAACTCGGAATATTTGGCCAATGTTGAGACGAATTATGTTTACGGAAAGCCCGATTTTCAACAATTGATTGTGCTTGCTGTTGGAGTTGGGAAGCGACTTCTAGCCCAATGAATTCGCTTAAATTACCAGGAGAAGTAGCGGCTAGAGCTTCAACAGTGACAACTCCTAAAGTTTGTAAAGATTCGTAACGATTGGGAGTGATTCCAGGGACAAGAGATAGATGTTGTTGAGATTGTGCGATCGTATAACAGTGACTATGCCAATGACATAAACTACAACGTTGACGAGAAATAAAAACCTCTGGTTCTTGCTGTTTAACTAACATCTCCAGACACTCGAATAAGGTTTCTCGCATCCGAGGTATCCAAGAATCTAACTCAACAAAAGTAGGAAGATGACGACGTAAAATAATTTGGGCGGTCTTGGGGGTAACACCTTGAATAGTAGTTAATAAATCTGCATGATAGGCAGCAATCATCTTATATTCAGGCTTGGGACGACGACCCAACTGAATTGATGTAGAATAATATTGCCAATCACCAAACTTAGATTGTCCTGGTTGTTTAATTAAAAGATGAGGCGTAGCCAACAAGTCAATTGTATGACCTTGAAATAAATGCGATCGTAATAAAACACCGTGATAAATACAAGATACACCCTCTTGCATTAAAGCTTCTGTTGCTTGAGCTAATGCTTTAGGATTAGATACATCAGCTAAGGGGCGTTGAAAATCGGGGTAAGATTCAAGTAAAACCTTTTCAACATGGATCTGACTTTCTTGACGAAGTTTCAGCAAAAAATCCCGTTCAGGATCTTGTTGTTGTCGGTTGCCATAAGTATTGAGGAAGGCCCGACGTTGACAGCGTTTATAATCTAGAAGTAGAGCATCAGTAAACAGCATTCTTCCCGTTCTTCGTGAAGCTTTAAACAAAGTATAGGGTAAGATGAGGAGCAATCTTTGTTTGTATTGATAAAAATCTTCCCTGTTAAGCCTTCTTCCCTTACGGTAACAAAAAAAACTCTCTTTTAACGATTATTTATGCTTGACACAGCGACTACTATCGATCAACTCGAACAACATCGGCAAGAATTCCCTGGTATTAACAATAAACTGTATTTTAACTTTGGTGGACAAGGGCCTTTACCAAGGGCGGCACTAGAAGCGATTATTGATACCCATAAATATTTACAGCATCATGGCCCTTTTTCGACAAAAGTCAATGCGTGGCTACAGCAAAAAACAGAATTTCTTAGACAGAATATTGCGACTGAATTAGGGGTTATTCCTGAAACGATCGCGCTAACGGAAAATGTGACAGTGAGTTGTAATATTGCTTTGTGGGGCATCAATTGGCAAGCAGGGGATGAGATATTACTGACAGACTGCGAACACCCAGGAGTGATCGCAACAGTCCAAGAAATTGCTAGACGCTTTGGGGTCAATATTTCTACTTGTCCCATCCAACAAACCTTAAATGAAGGTGATCCCGTTTCAGTGATTGCTCAAGCTCTACAATCTAATACACGTGTATTAGTCTTGAGTCATGTTCTGTGGAATACGGGTCAAGTTTTACCCCTAGCCGAAATTGTGCAACTGTGTCATGAAAATAGCGTCTATGTCCTTGTTGATGGGGCGCAGTCGGTGGGATGTCTCCCCTTGAATTTATCTGAGTTACAGGCTGATTTTTATGCCTTTACAGGTCATAAATGGTGGTGTGGCCCTGCGGGTGTTGGTGGGTTGTATATTCGTCCCGCAGTTTTTGAGGAATTACAGCCGACTTTTATTGGATGGCGCGGTATCGATATTACCACTGACGGCAAACCGAGTCAGTGGAAAGGAGATGGTAGACGTTTTGAAGTGGCAACCTCAGCCTATCCTCAATATGAAGGGTTACGGGCAGCTATTTCAGTACATCGAAACTGGGCAACCGCCGAAAAACGTTATCAACAAATTTGTCAATTGAGTGGTTATCTGTGGCAACTTTTAGCGGAAGTAGAAGGGATTAAGTGTTTAAAAAATACGCCCCCAGAGTCGGGTTTAGTATCTTTTCAAACAACGGGTAATACATCACCACAACAACTGGTTCAAGAGTTGGAAAGTCTAGGATTTTATTTAAGAACGATCCCGCAGGGATCTGCTTCGCAGCACGCTGATCCTAGTTGTGTTCGGGCTTGTGTCCATTATCTAACAATGCCCGCCGAAATTGAACAGTTAGTTGTCGCTATTCGGAAAATTGTTTAGGTTAAATTTTCTTCACATAAACCCGATCGCATCTTTTTGTCTCGACACCCGAAGCAGGTAAATAACCATTTTTTTCATATAATTGTACGGCTTCTTTTAAAACGGTAACTGTTTCGATCCAGATTTCTTGAAAGCCTTTTTCTTGAATGGTTGTTTCAAGTTGTTTGAGTAAATAGCTTCCTAACCCTTTTCCTCTAGCTTCGGGTAATAAATACATTTTCCGAATTTCTACTGATTTAATTCCTCTAGAAATCGGATAATAAGCAGCAGTCCCCACTATTTTATTTTGAGATTCTACTACCCAAAACTCACCATTATTTTCTAAATAATATTTTTCAATTTCAACAACATCTTGATCGGCTGCTTCAGGTTCCCAGGCAACTCCGTATTCTGCTAAAACTTGTTGAATCAGTGAGATGACAGTCAAACTATCTTGTACTTGCCAATCTCTAATGAGATAATCTTGATAAGGTTGATACATTTAATGTTCAAAAATATCTTTAAATTGGTTTAAATCTAAATCAACGAAAACAGGAATACATGAAAAACATTTTTGTGTAATCTCCCAACGTTCTTCACGTTTTAGCATTTGGGTTAACTTATCTCGAACACTGATTAAATATCTGACATCATTGGCTGCATAACTCAATTGTTTGGGGGTTAAATTAGCTGCATTTCCCCAGTCTGAACTTTGTGCAGATTTATCCAGTTCAATTCCTTCTAATTCTTGAACTAAATTTTTTAATCCATGACTTCCGCTATAGGTTCTAGCGATTTTACTGGCTATTTTGGTACAAAAAATCGGTTGTGTTACAATTCCAAAATGATACTGAAGTTGTGCTACATCAAAACGGGCAAAATGAAAGACTTTTTCGATATTTTGTGCTTCCATTAACTGTTTTAAATGTGGGGCTTCGGTTTGTCCTCTGGTAATGCGAATTGCAGTCACAAAACCAGTCGGATCACAGATTTGGATTAAGCATAAACGATCGCGTTGTGGGTTAAGTCCCATCGTTTCCGTATCAACTGCGATCGCATCAGCTTCTAAATAGTAATTTAGCGTTACTTCCGATAGATCTTCGTCAAAAACTTGAAAATTTTCGCTCATAATTATTTCCAAAAATCGATTACTTGATAGCCTAAATCTTTTAACATATTTCTGAGTAAGGGCAAACTCAAACCAATCACATTACTATGACATCCTTCTATTTTTTCAACAAATACACTTCCTTTTCCTTCAATGGCAAAACTACCTGCACATTTTAGGGGTTCTCCAGTTTCTACATAAGCTTCGATTTCTGCATCACTGAGATCAGCAAAATATACTTGAGTTATTCCACAACAAATCAAACGTTTTTGCTGTCGTTGATCAATTAAAACATGACCTGTATATAAACTCCCTTTATTTCCTCTCATTTTACGCCATCGTTGAATCGCTTCTTCTGAGGAATCGGGTTTACCATAAATTTCGCCATCTAATTCTAAAACTGAGTCACAACCCAAGATTAAAGCATCAGAAATTTGATGGGCGACGGTTTGAGCTTTACAATGAGCTAAGGTTTGCACTAAATCTTTTGTATTATCTTTTTGGATCAAAGATTCATCAAAATTACTTTGATAAACGACAGGTTCTATTCCGACTGTTTGTAAGAGTTTGCGACGCGCAGGAGAAGCAGACGCTAACACAAAAGTAATACTCATATTTTAGTAAACAAAGAAAGAATTAGCGACTGAATAAAAAATATTTTTGACTTGTTCCCAACGTCTTTGGGGAGTCGATAAGCTAAAAGTGTACAGTTTGCCATTATTAATCGTGACACTGGCTAATTCATGTCTTGGCGGTTTATTGGGCATCTGTACCTGATATTCTAAAATGTAATAAGTTTTTCCTTTGTTTTCAAGGAGATCCGCTTGCAGTAACTCGACATCCCGTTTAACATTGGGATCATCATTTAATCGTCTCAAGAAATGATATCCGACATCGGAAGCACTGCCTAAATCTTCTAAACGCTGAGTTTTTTCGACTGGACTAATAATAACGCTTAAATTTTCGCTACGTTCAATGAAATCTCTAAAAACAGCATCAACTCCTTCTGAGGCATTTTTGACATCGACGGGTATCCAACCGTTGGGATAAAAAAAGCCGTATCCTTGTTGCTGGTTAACATAGCTTTGTAGTTGTCCGACTTGTGGGGAACAACTCGCTACAATAAAGCTGACTATGATTAGTAGGATAGCAACTAAAGATTTATACATTTTGAGAAAGACTTGAGGGCTGTCTCATTTTATCCTGATTCGATGACCCAAACTAGAATGAAACACTCACTGATTCTTGGCAGTATTTTAATCATTGGACTGATGAACCCGTTATCTACTCTCGCCCAAACGGTTCCACTGATAGCACAAAAACAAAGCGCAGTTACATTTTATAACCAAGGGGTCGATCAGTTGAGTGCGGGTGATTACAAAGGAGCAAGTGCTAGTTTTAGTGAATCGATTAAACTCAATCCTAATGATCCTGATAGTTATTACAATCGTGGTTATGCTGAGTTAATTTTAGGCAATTATCAAAAAGCGATCGATGATTACACCCAGGCGATTAAGCTCAATCCTAAATATGCCTATGCTTATGGGAATCGTTGTTATGCTAATTATATTTTGAAAAATTACAGTATAGCGATCGCAGATTGTACTAAAGCAATTGAATTTCAACCCAATTCGGTGGATTATTTGATCTATCGGGGTAATGCTCTAGATGATGCTGGAGATCACAAAGCGGCTATTAAAGATTATACTCAAGCGATCCGTCTAGATGCACGTCGCGCTAGAGCCTATTATAATCGTGCTTTAGCCTATAATCGTGCTGGTGAACATCAAAAAGCCCTCGATGATTATAATGAAACGATTAAAATTGATCCTCAGTTTGCCGAAGCGTTTCACAATCGGGGATTAACTTATTTTAAATTAGGGCAAGCACAAAAAGCGATCGCAGAATTAGAACAAGCGGCTAAACTCTTTACGACACAGGGGAAAGCAGATACTTCTCAAAAATCTCTCAATGCAATAGACGCAATTCAAAACAGTAAACAGTAAACAGCTAAGGTCAAATTAAAACTGATTACTGATTACTGATCACTGATGACCTGATTAGCTAACATTAGAGGCATAGACTGCGATCGCAATCAAGCCACCTACTAACACAAAAGCTGCTGCACCTAGGATAAGATAAGTTCTTTGTTGACTTTTCGTCGGGGGTTCTGCTTTATAAACTCTGGGTTCACTGGCAAAATTATTTAAACGTCCGCCTTCTTCCGTCGTATATGGCACAATAAACGTCTCCTGATGACAAGTTAAATTTATATTTATTTTACATTCTTCATGCAAAACAATAAAACTTTACAAAAACATAAATTGCTTAATTAATAGGCAAAGTAACGACAGGCTATTCATTGAGGCTCAAAAATAGTTTCACTGATTCAATTCTCGGCTTAAACTGGAAATAACGTCAACTTGCTTAGGTTAGAGTGTTTGGATATGGCTTCACTTAGGTTAGCCGCACTATTGATTATCATTATTATTTTAGGGGGCGGTTGGTGGTGGTTATACAAGAAGACAAAACAGCTTCAAAAAATCCTTCAACAAAAAAATGAGGAATTGCAACAAGTTTATACAGAATTAGAGCAATCTGTAGCCTTGCACTCTGTAGAACTACAAGAGGTCAAAATCGCACTCTTACAAGCCAATCAAGCTAAACAAAACTTTTTAGCCAAAATTAGCTCTGAATTTAAAAATCCGCTTCATACGATTTTAGGATATACCCAACTTCTACAACGCTATCCTCATCTGATACAGGACAATCAAGACAATCTAGAAGAAATACGGCAAAATGGCGAACTCTTATTAGCATTGATTAATGATGTCCTAGAAATCATTCATCTTGAATCAAATCAGCTTGAATTACACGAAACAAGCTTTAATATCAGACGTTTTCTCAATTCCTTAGAAGAGACTTTACAACCAAAAGCGATCGCCAAAGGAATCAATTTAGTCTTTTTTATTCCCCCCGATCTTCCGTCTAGCATCACGACAGATGAACAAAAATTACGTCAGGCTTTACTCAATATTTTAGATAACGCGCTTAAATATACTGAAACAGGTAGCGTGACCCTCAGAGTAGGGATTAGCGATCGTGCTTGGATGTTAGGGAAAGACGAGGATCCAGATTATCTAGGATCTCATGCTCTTTTTTTTGAAATTGAAGATACAGGAGTGGGGATTGCTCCAGAACAATTAAAACGTATTTTTGAGCCATTAACCGCCAATAATGAGCCAGAAATTCAAGAAATCGGGTTAGGATTAGCCGTTAGTCAAAAACTCATTAAGTTACTTGGGGGAAAAATCACACTGACGAGTAAAATGGCTCAGGGTACAATTGTTAAAGTTAAATTAATGGTCAAGGGTTGGGAAGTCGGTCAATGGGATACTTTTTTACAAGAATCAGGACGAGTGATAGGTCTTGCTCCTCATCAAAGCGACTACCGTCTTCTGGTGGTTGATGATCGTCGAGAAAACCGCTATTTATTAATTAAATTGTTAGAACCGCTTGGATTTAAGTTAGAAGAAGCACCCAACGGACAAGAGGCAATTCATTTGTGGTCAAGTTGGCAACCTCATTTAATTTTTATGGATACTCGGATGCCTGTGATGGATGGTTATGATGCGATCGCACAAATACGGCATTTACAAGCGTCTCAATCACCAGAATTTAAAACCGTTATTATTGGTATGAGTTCAGGGACAGTTGTAGAAAATCAAGCTGATATACTAGCAGCAGGTTGTGATGATATTCTACAAAAACCGTTTGATATTGAAATTATTTTAGAAAAAATCGCTCAACATCTCGAAGTCCGCTATCTCTATGAATTAGAAGAAAAAAGAGAATTTGAGGAGGATGATATCAGTACAATTCCGCTTTCCGAATTTCCCTCACTTAGTTATTCTAGTCTAGGGAGTGGGATTCAACGCAAAGATAAAAAATATAGTAAAAATTTTTTATCCTCTTCTTTGAATTCTGATCAGTTGATTCAATCTAATAATTTAGAAGTGATGCCTCGTGAATGGATTGAAGAACTTTTTAAGAGTGCTAGTGCAGGAGATGGTCAAAAAATTGAACAACTTCTTCAAGAGATTCCTCCAGATCATGCAGTTTTAGCAAATAATCTTCAAAATTTAGTTAATCAATTTAATTATCGTCAGTTGAAAGAATTAACTCAATTTCTTCTATCTCGCTCATGATTCAATATTCGTCGTCTCAGCAAGCTGATATTTTAGTAATAGATGATAGTCCCGATGAACTTCGTTTGTTGTCTAATTTTCTAAAAGATCAGGGTTATCATGTTCGGCAAGCACTGGATGGCGAAATGGCTTTATTGGCAATTCAAACCATGCTACCTGACCTAATTTTGCTAGAAACGTCTTTACCTCGGTTAAATGGTGATGAACTTTGTCGTTTGTTAAAAAATGATGAAAAAACTCAAGCAATTCCTTTAATTTTTTTTGGAACTTTAAATGAGGTAGCGGAACGAATTAGATTATTTAAGCTAGGAGGAGCAGATTATTTACTAAAACCGTATTGTTTGGAAGAAATTTTAGTTAGAGTTGAAGATCAACTACGAATTAAAAAAAGATGGGACTCTTTGAATCAAAAAATTAATTATTTACAGCAACAAGTAGGAACTCAAGAAATCCTGAATCCAACAACACAGCAAAATAATCAAGAACTTGAACTGCTTAAAAGTGCGATATCAGCGACTCATAACGGAATTGTAATTACAGATGCGAGTCATCCTAATCATCCATTGATTTATGTCAATCAAGGTTTTGAGGAGATGACGGGTTATACATCCGCAGAAATTCTCGGAGCAAATTGTCGTTTTTTACAAGGAAATGATCGAGATCAAGAAGGAATTGAGATCATGAGAATAGCAATTCAAGAACAAAAAGAATGTTGTGTTATTGTTCGCAATTATCGTAAAAATGGCTCACTTTTTTGGAATGAGATTTCAATTTCACCTATTTTTGCTCAACATGGAGATCTCACTTATTTTATTGGAGTATTAACCGATGTCACTGAACGAAAACGAGCCGATGAAGAATTAGAACGGGTTCAATCTTCTTTACGCCAAATGAATCGAGAATTGTATAATTTAAACAATAAATTACATCGTTTAGCAAACTTAGATGGATTAACAGGAGTGGCTAACCGTCGTTGTTTTGATGAATATTTTGAGCAAGAATGGCATCGCTTAATTCAAGAACAATCACCTTTATCTTTAGTCATCGCGGATATTGATTTTTTTAAGCTTTATAATGACACTTATTTACATTTAAAAGGAGATGATTGTCTAAAAACCGTTGCACAAACAATTAATTCTTATGTGCATCGTTCTACGGATCTCGTTGCTCGTAGTGGTGGTGAAGAATTTGCGATTTTATTACCCAATACTCCTATTGAAGGAGCGATTAAAGTTGCCGAAATGATCCGCAAAAAAATTCACCAACTTCAAATACCACATCAAAAATCATCTGTTAGTGAATATGTCACATTAAGTTTAGGGGTAGCGACTCTAATTCCTACTGAAAATGTCGCTTTAACTTCTTTGATGGCTGCGGCCGATCAGGCTCTTTATCTAGCTAAAAAACAAGGGCGAAATTGTGTGATTGCTGCTTCTGCTTAAAGATCACTAAAAGTTAAGCAAATAAAATAATGAGTGCTAGAAATCCAATAAAGGTTAAACCAGTCTGAATAAAAAGAGGAAACGCTGTAGTTTTTTCCATGACTAAAGATGTAATTAACTTTTCTACTAATTAATATAACATATTATTTGTTAGTTGTATAGATTTGTAAACTGAGTAATAATACTCAATTTTTTAAGTTATCCTTTTACCTAATCTTAATTAATTATTCAACAATGATCGCTCGCTTAATCATCAGTTTTTTGATTTGTCTTTTAATTTGGTCTAATCCTTCTATAGCTTTAGCAGAAACAATTTTAGAACGTTTTTCAAATTATCCCGATTGGCATCATAAACCATTAATCGAAGAACGTAAAGGAGATATTTACTATCCTGAATGGATACAGGGAACTTGGGATGTAACCAGTATTTTAACTGAACAAATTGCCCCTTTTGCACCTAGATTAGTGACCCCTGGTTTTGAAAGTAATCGCCGTTATCTAGAGCAACCGATTACTTTTACAGTTCGTTTTCAGTCACAAAGTACCTCTGAGCCGCAAAAATGGCCACTACCTCCCTTATCTTCTACCACCTCAAAAATTATAGCCGATCGCAAGTTTAATGGTCTTCATATTGCACAGGCTTATTTAGGAGAAACTGGGGTACTTTCTGTAGAGACCGAGCGCAAAAACCCAACTTGTTTAATCACCATTTTACCCCAACAACGTCAACTCATCTCAACAGTTATCGGTCATAGCCAAATTTCACCATCAACTGAACAATTTATCGCAACTGAACTCACACAACAACAATTTAAAATAGATTCTAGTCTATTTATTAATGAAGTAGAAACGACTACCGCCTATCATCTAATTAATCCTGAACAAATAGAAGCGGATCAAATTACAGCAATTTATCTTTCTCCCCAAGATCCTAACTATTTTCAAGCGTTTGATCAACCCGTTGCCCTTTACCGCTATCGACTATTACTATCTTTGGTTAAGAAATAAATAGAAATATTTTTATAGATGACAAAAACTTAATCTAAGGGATAAACATTAAGTTTTAATATGAATCCTGAATAAATCATTAACAGTAAAAAAGATCCACCTTTAATACTGTTTACTAAGTAATATACAGCAACAAAGAGAGTTGATTGTGTTGACAAATCAAACCCGAAAAAAAATAGGTATTTTGACCAGTGGTGGCGACTGTCCTGGACTAAATGCGGTGATTCGAGCAGTAGTCAAAGCTTCAAAATTAAAAGGATGGGATGTTTACGGAATTCCTTATGGAACTGATGGTTTTATTGATATTGCTCGTGGAAAATATAAACCAGAAGATTTAATCCTCACTAAGCATGGTTACAATTTACCTGGTATTCTTAAAGGTTTAGATGTTTTGCAGTTTTTAAGTGGCAGTGTTTTAGGCTCTCTGAGTAGGGGATATACAGAACATCCTGAAATGACCGAAGCCATTTTAAAAGGATATGAAATTTTAGGTTTAGATGTTTTAATTGTGATTGGTGGCGATGGTAGTCTGGATATCGTCTATGATTTAGCACAACAAGGCAACTGGAAACTGATTGCGGTGCCTAAAACCATTGATAATGATGTACCGTTTACTGAATGGGCAGTTGGCTTTAACACAGCAGTTGATATCGTTACACAAGCTCTTTATGATTTAACTTTTACGGCGGCAAGTCATGAAAGAGTGATGATTGTAGAGGTGATGGGACGAGATGCGGGCCATTTAGCCCTTCATGCAGGAATTGCGGGGGGTGCAGATATTATCTTAATTCCAGAATTAACCCCAACATTGAATCTAGATGTGATTGATGGTTGCTGTCACCAGTTAGAAAATCTACGTGCAGATGGTCGTCAGTTTGCCCTCATTGTTATTTCTGAAGGGGTGAGAAATCAACAAAATGAGAGAGAAAAGTATATTGGTGATTATTTTGCCCGTCGTTTAGGGGAATATAGCCAAGTTTTATGTAAAGTGGATCATGGCTTCTGTCATCTCAATCAAATGGATATCCGAGTATCTGTCTTAGGACATTTACAGCGTAGTCGTCCCCCATTATCTTTAGATCGTCTTTTAGCAACGGTATTTGGCATTAAAGCCGTTGAATTAATTGAACAAGAACAATACGATCAAGTGGTGGTTTGGCGTGAGGGTCAAGTACAAAGTGTTTCCCTTAAACCGATTATTAATATTATTAAGAAATGTCATGCTGAAAATCGCTGTGCTTATCCAGTTGATGCCGATGGTTTTATGGTCAAAACAGCGCGATCCCTCGGAATTTATTTAGGCGAAACCAATTCTTGTGTACTACCCAATTCCCTATTTTTCGAGCATTTACCCGTTTTTATTTAGAGGCTCACTGAATACTTGCAAAAACAGGCTGGGGTTTTTACTTTATGTTCAATAGAACGAAGTAGATTGTTTTGCAGTTACCAGCCTTGTCTCAAGATTATATCATTTTTCGTAGAGACGCACCATGGCGCGTCTCTACAATTATTGTCTTTACTTAACTACATATTTAACATTTCTTAAGATTAGCCAATTAATCGTACGATGATCGACTAAACGAAGACGATTGCGCTCAACAGGACATTCTAGATCGATGACGGTACTACGACCCATCTTCGGCTCAAGTTTAAGTAAATAACCAATCAGCGTTCTTTCGTCGCCTTGTATTGCTTCCTGACTCACTTTGGTCAGTGCTTTTTCAATTTCTTTCTGACTCAAAAGATTACCTTTTTGATCTTTAATTGCTCCTAAGAGTTTGTCTTTGAGATCTTTTTCTCGAACTTGCTTATTAAAGTTAACTGTAAAAATATAATTGCCAGCTTGCTCTAATATTTCACAAATTTCAGTACGAGAAACCGTTTTCTCAAATTCATACTGATTAGCCGTATACATTCCTTCTTCAATAATATCTTGATCAATTTCGGAGGCAAAACCTCTTTCATTAACTACTGCTATTGATTTCGGGTTGACTTCAACGACTTTATAATATTGAATATCAAACAGATAATCACCTAATTTAATTTTAGAAAAATCCACTTTTTTCAGATCAGAGGTACGCGGTTTAGGCTCCTCTTTTGGGGTTTCGACTGACTCTTGAAATCTATTTTGTAAAGATTGCTTAATCTCTTTAAGTTCCTTTGAAGTTAAACCTTGAGGATGAACTGAGGGATTAAATGCAGATTTAATCATATTTTCTTGAGTTAGATTAGGACTCGATACAGCTTGCCAAGGACGCTATTTATATATATCTATTATAGCTAACATTGCTTCGATTGGGTTGATGATTTTCCCACCCATTAGAGACTTGAAAACATTGGGAGAAAAGCCTGATAATAAAATCACACGTTCATCATTTTTCATCACTGGAAATTGATGTGATTTAGCATCTACATTCCAAAAAACTAACACAGGGTGAGTATACCCTGCTGCTTTAAATTTATCATCAATGGCTTGATAATTGGTCTTTCGGGGTTGAGCCATATCGAACTCCATATCAGAGATAATTAGTACCATTTCGGGGAGAGCAGAATTAGAAAGACGGTTTTGTGTTGCTTTTTTTAAGATTAAGTCAAAAACGGCTTGAATATTCGTATTCATTTGCCAACTGGCTCGACAATCTGGCTTAAATCATCTTCAAGTTGTTGGCGAATTAAAGCTAAAATGGGTGCTTGTAAGCTAGGAATATTTAGTAGTCTGACTAACATATCCCAACGCCCAAACTCTGGAATTAAATACAAATTAGTTTTAGCTGTTTCAAGATGATGATTTGCTAACAAAACAAATAAATGATGAAAAACGTCTCTTTCACCACAACCACCCCGACAATCATAAATCCAAGCCATAATTTGTATCGCGAGTTGCGGATTTTCTTGCCAAGCTAAAGAAAAAAGGTTATGAATATAGCTAGGGCTTTGATTACGAAGGCTACTACCTTGTGCAAAAAAATCTAGACAAGGGTTAAAAGTTGAATAATTACTGAATGCAGAATTTTGAGTTAAAGCTTTGTTAGAAGTAGATAAAGATTGAAAAAATTGATTCATAACTATCCCTCCAGATTAGTAGAAAATCAGGTTTTTTATCGCTGTGAGTTAAATTAATTTTTTAAATTAGTATAGATGTATTGATTATAAGCTTAAAATAGATATTGTCAAATGATCACGTTTAATAATCCTTGCAGTTTTGAAGAGAAGTCGCTAATATTCTCGTATCGTGTCTTGAGGTGAGACTATTTAAAAATTAAAGCAAGTCGTGTATAACTGAATGACTCTTATATTTACCTCCGTTCACATTGATTCATCTTGCTTTTTAAAGGTGCATAAATGGCTTATGTTTATTATCAAAATGGGTTTGAAATATGTTTAACCAGTCATTAATCACCGCAGGAATTTTAGGGGTTTGCGTAGGAGATGCTTTAGGTTTACCCGTTCAATTTAGCAAGCGTGAAGAAAGAGAACGATCGCCAATATCAGATATGATCGGTTATGGAACTTATCATCAACCCCCTGGAACTTGGTCTGATGATGGTTCATTAACACTTTGTTTAGTAGATGCACTTTCCCAAGTTTCTCCAAATCATCCCGAAAAGTTACTGACACTGGTTTCGCAAAACTTTTGTCGTTGGTACAGCGAGGGATATTTGACACCTTTTAATCGAGCATTTGACATCGGGGGAACAACCGAACGCTCAGTTAATCATCTTCTTCAAGGCGTATCATTAAAACACTCTGGACAAAATAGCGAAAAAAGTAATGGAAATGGTTCATTAATGAGAATTTTACCCCTTGCTTTTTGTCATAATTTATTAGTTTTTCCTGAATTGATTAAACTCACCCATCTTACGTCAGCAATTACTCACGCACATCTACGTTCTCAAATTGCTTGCGGTTTTTATATTAGTATTGCGGTTCGTTTATTAGCGGGAGAGTCAGCGAAAACAGCTTATCTTCAAGGAATAGAAAATATCAAAAAAATATATAGCAAACCGCCTTATATTGTAGAATTGCAACATTTTTCAAGGTTTACAGACGGTAAAATTGAGCAACTAAAGATTAATGATATTGCATCAAGTGGTTATGTAGTTGATACTCTAGAAGCTTCATTATGGTGTTTAATTAATAGCGAAAACTATGCAGAAGCTGTTTTAAAAGCGGTTAATTTGGGTGATGATACCGATACTACTGCTGCCGTTACAGGAGGTTTAGCGGGCATTTATTACGGTTTAGAAAGTATTCCTCAACATTGGTTAGACCAACTGATAAAAAAGCAAGATATTATCGATTTAGCGCAAGTTTTCGCAACAAAACTTAAATCGGGTTATTAGAATATTTTTATATTGGGTTTATTTGATATTAAGGTACGGTTATCCGTTATTTCATCCTTGAAGCCTTGCAGTACCATAAAAAGTAACAGATGAAGTGAGAGAAAAAATTATGACGAACTCAACTAAAGAAGAAATTACACAAGCTCTCGAAAAAGCCAAAGCAGAAGGAAAACTGAGAACCGAAAAAATTAGAGAAATTATTCAGAATGCCGTTGCACAAGCCAAATCTGAAGTTAAAGAAGGCTCAACTGAAGTAAGAACACTCGTCACTGATTCGCTATCTGCTGTTATTGATACTTATAAAGAAAAAGGAACCGAACTAAAAGACGAAATTACTGCATCTATCGAAGGTATTATTCGGGGACTTAATACTTCAAAACGTCAAAGTATTACTGAAACACAAGCAGAAATTAAACAGCTTGAAGCAGAAATTGATGCGGCTGAAGCGGCTATTCAAAAAGACGTAGAAGTGATTTTAGACGAAGTTCAGCAAACCAGTAATCAACAACCGCCTGAAATTAAAAAAACCATTGATTCTGTGGTAGAAAACTTGAAAAATAGTGAAGAACTCGCTATTTTACAAAAAAGTTACGCTCAACTCAAATCACAACTTGCTATCCTACAAGCTAATATTGCTGAAAAATATGGAGATCAAGCTGATATCAAAAAATATCTAGAAGAAGCAAAAGTTTGGTACGAAAAAACTAAAGAAAATCCTGAGCAGTTCAATACTCAAGTTCAACAAAAACAAAAAGACATTGAAGATAAGTTGAGCAATGCGGGTACAATTGCGGCTCGCAAAGAAAAAGAAATTAAACTTATTTTACGAGACTTGTGGAAGTCAATTACTGAATTTTTTCAAGAAAAAAAATCGTTTCCTAGCCTTCCAGAAAAAACCAAAGAACAAGAATCTTCCGATACACCCGATCTGATCAAATAGTCCGAAAGATTCTTGATTGCAAAAGTATTTTAACGACGGGTTAAAGCCCAGATCTCTCCGATTCTTTATTGATAATCCAGAGTGCATGAATAACACCAGGAATCCAAGCAATAAAAGTCAGGACAATATTAATCAAAAAAGCAGTGCTGAGGCCTGTCGTTAAAAAAACTGCAAGAGGGGGTAAAACAATGGCTAAAATGATTTTAAGGAGCATAAACGGTTTTCCTCCCGAATCTGAACTCTAATTATTAAGATGAAAGCACACTTCGTCAATTTGATTCTAACATAGGCTTAAAGGTGATTCTCCTACTCCTGAGAGAGGAGATCTTTAAAGAAATTAAGATAAAATATTAGTAACTCTGAAAAAATCAAGGAGTAAAACAATGGTGGGAATTTTCTTATCCATACTGGTCACAGCTATAAGTTTGCTATTTGTGGACATTCTCTTTAAAGGAGTCGTAATTACCAGTTTTCCTGTAGCGTTGATTGCAGGTGCCGTAATTGGATTAATTAATGCTTTTGTTAAGCCAATCGTCTCAGTTTTATCTCTGCCTTTAACTCTAGTCACATTAGGCGCGTTTACCCTGGTGATTAATGGAATCTGTTTTGCATTAGCAGCGTTTCTGGTGCCTGGTTTTGCGGTTCATGGAGTAATTGCGTTTTTACTCGCTCCAGTCATTTTAGCCGCAGGAAATACCTTTTTAACAAAATATTTTGCTGAAAAATATCCATCACTTCCTCCAGCAGAAGCATCAGAATAAACTTTAATTAATAGCATCGGGTAATTCATTTTCGACTAACCTTAAAGGTCGGTAACAATAGGCTAAAACCGTTGTTAGCATCAATAATAAACCCAAACAAATAAATAATAAACCGATGCCACGACCTTTTCCTATACCAATGAATTGACCGATGCTATTTGCAAAAAGACCATTTTGAACCATCAACGGCTCAAAAATGCGATCCGCTAAAATCCCTGCTAAGATCGCAGCAAGGGGTAAAGCGAATGTTTCTGAGGTTTGATAAAAAGAAAAGATTCGGCCTTGCAAATGCAACGGCGATTTTTTTTGGAAAATAACGCGAGATGCACTATTAATAATAGGAATGCCAAAAAAGCCCAAAAAAGAAGCAAATCCGATTAATAATACCGAAGAACGTAAACCTGCAATTAAAATTGATAATCCTCCTAAAAAAACAAAGGTAAACAGTGCCTTAATTTGAGACTGTAAACCACCTTTAAGACTAAATAAAACACTTCCTAACAACATTCCTACCCCTCCCATCGATGTAATCATTCCTAAATTTTCCGCAGACGCAAAGGAAAGAACGAGGGGAGTTAATAAAACGATGGCGATATGAATGATGAAATTATTGCACATCATATAGACGAGCAACCCCAGTAAACCCCGACGAGATGCAATGTAGTGCCAACCGTCTAATGCTTCTTGAATTAATGTACTTTTCTTCTTATTTGTTTCGTCGCTACTGGGTATAAGTTTTGGAATAGAAACCAGTGATAAAGTCAGAAGAGACAGAAAAAAACTAACAAAATCAAGTAGGATAATTCCCGATAATTTAATTATTCCGAGTAAATATCCCGCTAAAATAGGTGCAATCAGATTAGATGCCGCATCAGCTAACTGAATCAGTCCATTAGCTCGTTCTAGTGACTGTTTTGGTACTAATTGAGTCGTCGCAGCAATATAAGCGGGAAGTTGAAAGGCCCCAAAAGTAGAGATTAAAGCGGTTGCAAGATAAATTAACCAAATATTCAAATGATTGTTGAATAAAAAAAAAGCGATCCCTCCAGTACACAAAGCAGCCCCTGTATCACTTACAATCATTACTAAACGACGATCCCAACGATCTACTAAAACACCTGCAATAGGAGAAGCCAGCGTAAACGGTAGCGTCACAAACAGATAAAATAAAGAAAATAGTGTGGTAGAGCCAGTGTGTTGATAGAGCCAGACTCCTAAAGCAAAACTCGTCAAACCAGAACCGATTAAAGAGACAAGTTGCCCACTCCAAATCATTAAAAAAGCACCCATCTATTGACTAACCATGTCCTGTAAGGTTTTTAAAACACTTGCAGCATGACCTTTTGTCTTGACATTTCTATAGATATGTGCTGTGGAGCCATCGGGTGCTATCAAAAAAGTTGAACGAATAATCCCCATATATTCTTTACCCATAAACTTCTTTAAACCCCACACCTCATAACTTTCTGCAACTTGATGATCTAGATCACTCAGTAGCTGTATTGATAATTGATGCTTTTCAATAAAACGACAATGAGACTTTTCTGAGTCGGGACTAATACCAATAATGAAAGCACCAAGTTGATTAAATCTATCAGATAATTCAGTAAAGTCTTTCGCTTCGGTTGTACAACCAAGGGTATCATCTTTAGGGTAAAAATAAATAATTAACCAAGACGATAAGAAGTCAGATAAACTAACTAACTTGCCATCTTGGTTTTTTAGGGTAAAATCTGGGGCCTTTTGTCCAAGTTCAATCATCTTAATTGTGGAATGGTAAGGTAAAAAATGGCATGAGAGAACCTAAAAGAATAGTCCAAGTGTACCAGCTTAATTGAAACGAAGCAGACGCAGGTTCATCTAAAATTAGATTAACTCTTTCTAACAAACGGTTTTGATCAGATTGATGAAACGCTACACAAATCTGATGAGAAAAATTAAAAGGTGAAACTCGATTAACTTGTTCAGCAACGAGTAATAATGATTCAGCAAGTATTAAAGAATCAACAGATTGAGTCGCCATTTGATCAGCGCGAATTTCTCTAAGAAATAATAATTCTTGCCATAAAACCTGTGTATTCGGTAGCCACGCAGTAAAAGAACGTAGCCACTCTAACCAGAAAAACCAAAAAGTATCACGATAATTATAATGCGCTTTTTCATGGGCTAACACAGCCTCTAAATGCTCGGCATCAAGGAGATTAACTATTCCTTGAGTCATCACTAATTCAGAATTCCAAAAGCCAATCTGTGCGCTATAGGGAAATTCAGTATCAATCATGCGAGCAAATTGATTACCGATTAAAGTTTGTGGATGTTTCCGTAACTCTTGTTGTGCGATCCAAGCTTGATAAAAAAGTTTAATCAGTTTAAATCCAGCAAAACTGAGGAAAATAATCGCAAATACATAGCTTAACCAATCTGCTTTTAAGCCTAGCATTTCGCCATGATATCCCATGTATAGAACTGCAAGGGATGTCATCAATAAAATCAGAGGAGGAAACAAAAAGAAAAATAAGGAACTAGCCCAAGTTTTTTGAGTAAGCGGTGGTATGATTCTAAACCCGCAAGCGATCCCCAATGCAAGTAACATCATTAAACTGTGCATCTTATTTCTTCTCCCGTTGACGACGAACTGATTCGATCCGAGATGCGATCGCTTTTAATTGTTCGACACTTGCTGTATCTAGACTATCAGCAAACGAGGCGACTACTTCTGGATTACTAATCGACAAAAAACGATGTAACTGTTCATAGGATTTAATCACTTCAGCCTGTTCGCGGGATACTAAAGGAACCCAATAGAAAACCCGTCCTTGTTTATAACAGCTTAACCATCCTTTATTTGTCAGACGACGTAAAACGGTTGTTACTGAAGTATAAGCCAATTCTCGCTCAGGATCAGATAAAATCCGATCGTGAACATCTTTCACGCTAACCGCGGCTGGGCGGTCATCGCAGGCACCGACCTCGCAGGGCGGTGTACCGATGACTTCCCCTAATTCCCAGACAATATGCAGTATTTCTGATTCTAACGGGCCAAGCGATAATTGTTTCGGACGATAATTCGGTAAAAGACTCATAATTACATAAATGCTCTAGAAAGGAAAAATACAAAAGCCCAACTGGTAAGATGTTTTAGGACAACTTATTTTATTATGTCTCTTGAAATGAACCAAAATCAATCAACCACTACAGGTGCAGATGCAATTGATGTAGCGATCGCGCAAGGAATTGACTTTGATGGGACACCGATTCCCACTGAAAAACTCGATCTCTATCATAAAGTAATGTCACTCGAAGCGCAACGGCAACGTAGCGGCGTGAGTAATACCATGCGTTCTCGGATTGTTCGCATCGGTGCTAAACATATTCCTCAAGAGGAATTAAATCAAATGCTGGCTAATGCTGGATTTGCACCTTTAAAAGAAAAAGAAATCGCTTTTTATTACACCAAGTAACATCAGATGGAGACGTGATTGGCTGCGTCTCTATCTATGAAACAACTGGATTTAACGCCTTTAACAAAGCCTGTAAAGTTGTATTTTCCTCTGAATTGATCTGCTGATCTAACATCGCAATTTTAACAGCCATTGGTAAAGCGATCGCCGCTAGATCTGGATTAAGTTTTTTCATCAGACTTTCACTCGATTGAGGAACTTTTAAAGCAGATTTAATGCCTTGTGTCAGGGTTTCATCAAGATTCAGGAGTGTTAATTGCTCTTTGAGAGTTTCCCAATCTATAAGATTTTCAGGGTTGCCGACTTGAATCAGATAAGCTAACAAACGGCTAACTAAAATTTGTTCTTCAAGACTAATTTTCTTTTTGAATTCATCGGAAATCGGCTGAGATTCAGTACAAGTGTTTTGGGCTAATTGAGTGAGAATTTTTTGCCAATCCCCTTGATCACAAGAATCAGGTTTGCCAACGGATATAGAAATCTGTATTTGATCGGATGTGGGAGCAAGATGAGTTACCTTTGCTTGCACACCCAGATAACCTAACCAGCGACAAATCGTCTCAATCAAAACGGGGTAAGTCGCTTGAGAGTTAGCCAATAAACGGATTTGTGTTTGGACTAAAGGACGAACAATTTGAGACAGCATAACGATTCCTGTTTCTTCAAATCTTAAACGATCGCACTTGAAGAGAAAAGATTAAATTATTCTGACTCGATTTTAGAAAACTTGTTTAGGTGAACAAAATACAACTATCTCAATTGTTATACTTTCACCAACAGCATCTAGTAAATACCATGACTGAGCTTTTATCCCAACGCACCTACGACGCAGAATCATTAGTCCGTTTTTCAGACGAGAAAGCGATCGTTACAGAAATCGCCATCACACCACATTCTAGTATAGCGGTCTGGGGTGTTCGCCCTGGTCAACAAGTCCCCGCCCATACTCATCCCGATGGACAAGACACCTGGATTATGGTTAGAGGAGAATTAACCTATTATCTGGGTGATGGACAAAAAAAAGTAATTTCCGCAGGTCAAATTGATGTTGCAGAACCGTTACAAGTTCACGGGGCAATCAATGAAGGAACCGAAGACGCAGTATTTCTTTCTATCTATTCGGCTCCAAGTCTTAAAGTTATTCCCGCATCTTGTTAATTTACAATGCAGATTTTTTTATACTGGTAGTCATCTAGGAATTTGATGTTAATCTTATGTCTATCCCTTTGCTGACTTCTCAAACTCTTTACAGTCAAGATTTTTATCTCTGGCTTCAAACAACTATTGCACAAATTCGCCATCAAAGTTTTGAGTCAGTGGACTGGGATCATTTATTAGAAGAGTTGGAAGATTTGGGAAACGAACAAAAGCATAAGTTAGAAAGTCGTTTACTGGTTTTATTGGAACATTTACTTAAACTGGCTTATTGGAGTGCAGAAAGAGAATATAATGCTCGTGGGTGGAAAGGAACAATTATCGAGCAAAGAAAACAAATTAAAAAACTACTTAAAAATAATCCTAGTTTAAAACCTTACATAACAGAAGTCTTTGAAGAGACTTATCAAGATGCCAGAGATATCGTTATTGTCAAAACCGAACTTGCTTCAGATATTTTTCCGTTACAGCCTACGTTTACTTTAGAACAAGTTTTAGATGAAAGTTGGTTGCCTAATTTGAATTAAACTAAAATCAAGAATCAAAAAAATACCCTATTTTTTTAAGTCAGCCATTATGAAAATTAAAGCAATTCTTCATTTAGCCGAAGAAGGCGGATACTGGGCAGAAGTTCCCGCTTTGCCTGGTTGTATCACTGAAGGAGATTCTTTAGAAGAAGTCATTACTAATCTTCAAGATGCTATTACAGGATGGTTGGAAGTAGCTAATGAGTATCAGTTGACAGATGAAGCCTCTCAAATTATTGAAATTGCTGTATGAAATCTATTTCAGGTAAAAAATTATGTAAAATTCTTGAAAAGAAAGGCTGGAGTTTGGACAGAATTACAGGTAGCCATCACATTTATAAAAAGCTTGGAAGTAATAAAATATTATCAATTCCCGTTCATCGAAATAAAGATTTAAAAATAGGAACGCTAAAAGCTTTGATGGCGATAGCTGAACTAACTGAAGATGATTTATCGCTTTAAACTAAAAAGGTGGGCTATTAACCCACCCTAAGATGATTACGATGCGATCGATGCGGTTGGACGACGACGACGATAGACTCGTGATGAGGTTGATGACTCAGTGACTGCTGTCTGTAGCAAGAAAATTACTAATGGTTGACTTTGTAATTCTCGCTTGATCAGTCGTTGCAAGTTAGTTTCAATTTCTTCACGCAACTGTAATAACTGTGCTTCGGGATTTGAGCTTTGACTGTATTCTTCCCATTTTTCAGTTATTGTGCGTTCAATAGAGCGAATAATCAATTGATTTAACAACGATCGCTCGACACTGGTCACGACTCCTCTTAGATGAATTTCGGGTTGGGTGAGCAGTTTTCCATCTCCACTAACAGTAGCTGCGATCGTCACCACACCATCATCGGCAAGTTGTCGGCGATCCTGCATGACGTGTTCGTGAACCACACCTGCTTGATCGACTAATTCTACACCACTGGGAACCTGTCCAATGACACCAATTTCATCAGGTGATAATCCAACAATATCGCCATTTCTCACGATCACAATATTCTCTTGAGGAATACCCAAGCTTTGCGCGGTTTGGGAATGTTTGACTAACATCCGATGTTCACCGTGTACAGGCATAAAGAACTTAGGTTTCGTCAAGGCTAACATCAATTTTTGGTCTTCTTGCGCTCCATGTCCTGAAACGTGAATTCCTTTATCCCGTCCATAAACGACATTGGCACCTTGCATCATCAGTTGATCAATAATATTGACCACTGCGATCGTATTTCCAGGGATCGGGTTAGCCGAGAAGATAATCGTATCGCCTTGCTGTATCCTAATCTGAGGGTGCATTCCTTTAGCAATGCGGGTCATTCCTGCTAGGGGTTCACCTTGAGAACCTGTGGTTAGAATTAAAATCTTTTCATCAGGTAAACTCTTGATCGCTTTTATAGGTTCAAAGATACTATCTGGACATTTAATATAGCCTAAATTGCGAGCATGAGCGATGACATTGAGCATCGAACGACCAACGACAACCACTTTACGGTTATGTTTTTCGGCTAGTTGTAACACCAGATTAATACGATGAACCGATGAGGCAAACGTTGTCAACATCAAGCGTCCAGGTGCTTGAGCAAACACGCGATCTAAGTGGGGATACACTGAAGACTCAGAAGGAGTAAACCCTGGTACTTCAGAGTTAGTTGAGTCACTGAGCAGACATAAAACCCCGTTTTCGCCGTATTCACTCAGTTTTTGTAGGTCGAAATATTCTTTATCTACAGGAGTGTGATCAATTTTAAAATCACCTGTATGAATAATGACACCAATGGGAGTAGTAATCGCCACTGTAAAACTATCCGCCATTGAGTGAGTATTGCGAATATATTCAACGGAAAAATAGCGACCTAAACGCACGGTTTGCCGAGGTGTTACAGATTCAATGATGGTACGTTCTGCTAAAGCAACTTCTGCTAATTTATCTCGTAAAAGAGCCGTTGCTAACCTTGGTGCGTAAATAATCGGAATATCAAACTGTTTGAGATGATAGGGTAATCCACCGATATGATCTTCATGACCGTGAGTGACGATCATCCCTTGTATCTTATGGCGATTTTCCTGTAAATAAGTCATATCGGGTAATACGATATTCACCCCGTGCATCTCTTCAGTCGGAAAACCTAAACCTGCATCGACTAAAATAATTTCGTCTTTGTATTCAAAGATACAGGTATTTTTTCCGATTTCGTGTAAGCCTCCCAAGGGTATAATTTTGAGTTTCGCTTGAGTTTCGTTTTGTGTCATTAGGTTCCTTATTTTGAGTTGTTTTTGTGAGTCATTTAATTGCTTAAATAAAATGAAATTAGTTTAAGTAAGTTTCTTTTAATTAATTTATTAATACTCGGTTTTTATAATTTCTGAGCAATTTTATCTACTTGATCTTAATCTACCCAATTTTTTAGATTTAGTATACATACCTATCTTTATTTTAATCTATTTTGTCTTGGGCTAGTCAAAGATTATGCTCAAAAATCATGATAGTAAGTCTAAATTTTTCATCACCGCTTTTAAGGAGGGGAGTAGCTCAAGCGGAAGTGTTTTTAGAGGTAAACGTACCCCACCAACTGACCAACCTTGCTGATTTAATGCTGCTTTTACTGGAATCGGATTCGTTGTACAGAATAGCACTTTAAACAAATTAAACAGCTTGAGATTCAATTCTACAGCTAAAGTGGTTTTTCCCATCTCAAAAGCTTGAATCATTTGTTGAATTTGTTCTCCGACTAAATGACTTGCTACACTGACGACCCCGATCCCACCGACAGTCATCATCGGTAAAGTCAGAGAATCATCACCCGAATAGATGGCAAAAGATGGAGGAGTTAGACAACGGACTTGACAAACCTGATCGATGTTCCCACTTGCTTCTTTAATTGCCACAATGTTATCAATTTCGGCGAGTTTAGCAACGGTTTCGGGTAACAGATTTTGCCCTGTTCGTCCTGGGATATTGTACAACATCAAAGGAAAATCGGGACAAGCCTTAGCGATCGCCTTAAAGTGTTCATATAAACCATCTTGAGGCGGTTTATTGTAATAGGGAACGACTTGTAAAGAGCCATCTAAACCTAATTCGGCGGCTTTTTGGGTGGCTTCTATCGCTTCTGACGTACTATTAGAACCCGTTCCCGCTAGGATTTTAGCCTGATGTCCTACGGCATTTTTCACCACTTTAAATAACTCATATTCCTCTTGCCAAGTCAGTGAGGGTGACTCTCCCGTTGTGCCACAAATCACTAACCCATCACTGCCATGAGTTACTAAATAGCTGGCTAACTTTTCTGCGACTTCATAGTTTACCTGCCCCGACTCATCGAAAGGGGTTACCATTGCCGTTAAAACTCGTCCAAAATGATCTAGTTGGGTCATTCTTTTCCTTTATACAGCAACGACCGAAGGACGTAGCAGGTTATTTTTAACTAATAATTCGGCAATTTGTACCGCATTGAGGGCGGCACCTTTGCGGATTTGGTCACCAGATAGCCATAATTCTAGACCACAGGGGTGAGAAAGATCTTGACGAATCCGACCGACTAAAACATCATCTTTTCCTGTAGCATCCATCGGCATCGGAAAATAATTATTTTGCCAATCTTCAACTAATTGAACCCCAGGCGAATTTTTTAAAATTTCTCTAGCTTTTTCGACTGAGAAAGATTGCTCAAATTCTAAATTAACCGCTTCTGAGTGGGCCCGCAACACAGGTACTCTAACACAGGTCGCACTGACTCGAATGTGAGGATCATTAAAAATTTTGCGGGTTTCGTTGATCATTTTCATCTCTTCTTCACAATATCCTAACTCATTTAAAGACGAGTTGTGAGGGAAAAGGTTAAAAGCCAACGGATAAGGAAATGATTCAGCTACGGGTTGTTGTTGCTCTAAAATCGCTTGTGCCTGGGTTTTGAGTTCTTCCATTGCTCTCGCCCCTGCGCCACTGGCTGACTGATAGGTTGCTACTACAATTCGTTTAATGGGTTGCACTTGATGAAGTGGCCAAATCGCCATCCCCAGTAGAATCGTTGTACAATTTGGGTTAGCAATAATCCCTTTGTGTTGGGCGGCGGCAGTCGGATTTATTTCGGGGACAACGAGAGGTACATCTTGATCCATCCGAAAAGCACTAGAATTATCGATGATCACCGCTCCCGAATCAACGATCGTCTTTACCCATTGTTTAGAGGTTGAACTGCCCGCAGACGCTAAAACAATATCTATATCTTGGAACGACTTTTCGTCAACCGCTTCAATAACAATCGATTCACCCTTAAAAGATCGAGTTTGACCAGCCGTTCGTGGAGAGGCCAACAGTTTCAAACTTGTCAAAGGAAATTGACGACTTTCTAATAATTCTAATAGTTCGGTTCCAACGGCTCCCGTTGCCCCTAAAATAGCCACCCGCACGCTCATAGCCAACTTGTTCTCCTTCAATTGCTTGATTCTTTAGACTTTTTTAAGTTCCGAATCAGCGTTACCATTTACAAATATTTCCCATTCAAAGTTAGAATAGTATGATCGTTATGCCTTGTTGAATGAGACGATATCTCATAAAAGGATATCATGAGAAGTCCCCATTCCGAAGCCATTTGTTAATTGATAGAGATAGAAAAATCAATGAAAGTTACTCAGGAAAAACTTCCTGCTAGTCAGGTTGGCTTAGAAATCGAAATTTCTGCCGAAACCTCAAAAAACACTTACGAGAAAGTTATTCAAAATTTATCACGTTCGGCTCAAATCCCTGGATTTCGCCCAGGAAAAGTCCCCCGTCCTATCCTCATTCAACGCATGGGACAAACTCGGATCAAGTCGGCGGCTGTTGAAGATATGATTCAAACAGCGATCGATGAAGCGATAAAACAAGAAAACATCGAATCAATTGGTAATCTTAAGCTGGTTTCTAGTTTTGAGGAATTAGTCGAAAAATACCAACCTGGTGAACCGCTCAGTTTTTCGGCCTCGGTTGATGTTCCGCCAACCGTTGAACCAGGGGACTATCAACATCTAGAAGTGACTGCCGAAGAAACGCCTTACGATCCCGAAGAAGTTGAAAAATGGCTCAGTCAAAAACAAGAAGAAAAAGCGATTTTAGTTCCAGTTGAAGATCGCTCGGCTCAATTAGGCGATGTTGTTATTATCGATTATGAAGGAAAATCCCTAACCGAAGCTGGAGAAGCAGGCGAAGAAATTCAAGGCGTTCAAGGCACAGATTTTAGAGTTGATCTTGAAGAAGGGCGTTTTATTGAAGGCATGATCGAGGGTATTGTCGGCATGAAACCCGAAGAAACAAAAGATCTTACTCTAACGTTTCCAGAAGATTACCCCAGAGAGGATTTAGCAGGTAAACCCGTTGTTTTTACAATCACTGTCAAAGAAGTCAAAGCGAAAGAACTTCCTGAACTAGACGACGATTTTGCTCAAGAAGTGAGTGACTATGAAACCTTCTCAGAATTGAAAGAATCCTTAGAAAAGCGTTACAAAGAGCAAGCCGAAACCGAAACCGAAAATAGTATTCACGGTGCGATTACTAAAGCTTTGGTTGAAAGTAGTACAGCCGATCTACCTGAAACCCTGGTTGAGCGACAAGTTAATCAAATGCTGACGCAAACCGCAATGCAGATGGAACAGATGGGGGTAGATATTCGCCAGTTATTTAATTCCGAGACAGTGCCTCGAATGCGTGCGGAAATTCGTCCCGAAGCCATTGAACGACTCACTCAAGCTTTAGTTTTACAAAAAATTGCTGAAACTGAAGGCATTACCGCCGAACCCGATGCGATTGAAACGCGTATTGCAGAAATTTCTGAACAACTCGCGGGGCAAGATGTCGATCCTGATCGTTTGCAGGAAGTCATCGCCGAAGAGATTGTCACGAAAAAAACCTTAGAATGGCTACAAGAAAAAGCATCAATTACTTTAGTTCCCAAAGGAACATTAAACCCTGAAGAAGAAGAAACAGTAGAAGAAACAATAGAAACAGAAGCAGAAGTGATCGAAGACACAGAAAGCGTGTGATCACGTAATGGGGGGATGGGTGATTACCCTACCCCAATTTTTGCTCCACTTACGTTAAACTTGAGGCATAATAAAAAGAACACTAGAAAACAAGATTTATTGGTTTTGAAAGAAATCTCAATCTGAAAAATCTCAGAATCTTCGTAAATTGTTCTTAAAAAGCCGTCATCTTTAAGCTTTATGGTTCAATCACAATCCTCTGACTATCCCATCGTGAGTTATCGTTCACCAAGCATCTACTCAGGCCCTGAAAATATTGTACCTGTTGTAGTAGAACAGTCAGGCATGGGTGAGCGAGCTTTTGATATCTACTCACGTTTACTACGAGAAAGAATTATTTTTTTAGGAACAGCGATCGATGATAATGTAGCTGATTCGATTGTCGCACAACTGCTGTATTTAGATGCAGAAGATCCCGAAAAAGATATCCAACTATATATAAACTCTCCTGGTGGCTCAGTCTACGCAGGTTTAGCAATATACGACACAATTCAGCAAATTCGCCCCGATGTAGCAACTATTTGTTTTGGAATTGCGGCATCAATGGGAGCTTTTCTCCTCTCCAGTGGCACCAAAGGAAAACGGATGGCCCTACCTAGCAGTCGGATCATGATCCATCAACCCCTCGGTGGCGCACAAGGACAGGCCGTAGAAATCGAAATTCAAGCCAGAGAAATTCTTTACATTAAAAGACGACTGAATGAGATGCTCTCTTCCAATACTGGCCAACCTTACGAAACGATCGCCAACGACACAGAACGCGACTTTTATATGTCGGCTCAAGATGCAAAAAACTACGGTTTAATCGACCAAGTTATCGCTCGTGAAACCCTCGCCGATCCAACTATCCCGGTTACATCACTTAGGTAAAACCGCTTATGTCTAAATACGACTCCCACCTAAAATGTTCGTTTTGTGGTAAATCCCAGGAGCAGGTTCGTAAACTGATCGCTGGTCCGGGAGTCTACATTTGCGATGAATGTGTTGAACTCTGTAACGAAATTCTAGACGAAGAATTATTAGAGCAGCCAGCCGCAGTCACAGGCTCTAATGCGGCTCGTCCAGAAGAACGTCCAACGGCTTCTAAACGGAAAAATAATCGCGATCGGCTTTCACTGACTCAAATCCCTAAACCGAGAGAAATTAAAAAGCATTTAGACGAGTACGTCATCGGGCAGCAGGAGGCTAAAAAAGTCCTCTCAGTTGCCGTTTATAACCACTACAAGCGATTAAATGACATCCAATCGCGAAAAGCGGGTCTGAACACAGATGACATCGTAGAACTGCAAAAATCAAACATTCTCCTTGTAGGGCCGACAGGTTCAGGCAAGACTTTACTCGCTCAAACCCTAGCCAAGATTTTAGACGTTCCTTTTGCCGTTGCAGATGCCACAACCTTAACTGAAGCGGGATATGTTGGGGAAGATGTCGAAAATATCTTACTCAGACTTCTTCAAGTCGCGGATCTCGATGTCGAAGAAGCTCAACGCGGCATTATCTACATCGACGAAATCGATAAAATAGCTCGTAAAAGCGAAAACCCATCGATCACAAGAGATGTATCAGGTGAAGGCGTACAACAAGCCTTACTGAAAATGTTAGAAGGAACAGTGGCGAATGTACCGCCCCAAGGTGGTCGAAAACACCCCTATCAAGACTGTATCCAAATTGATACCAGTAATATTCTCTTTATCTGCGGTGGTGCCTTTGTTGGTTTAGATCGCGTCATCGAACAACGCAACGGCAAAAAAGCAATGGGCTTTATTCGACCTGGTGAAAATCAGGTTTCTAAAGATAAACGGGTCGCTGATCTACTTAAACAAGTAGAACCCGAAGATTTAGTCAAATTTGGCATGATTCCTGAATTTGTGGGTCGTATTCCAGTAATGGCAGCACTTGATCCCCTAGACGAAGAAACATTAATGGCAATCTTAACTCAGCCGAAGAATGCCCTGGTCAAACAGTATCAAAAACTGCTGAAGATGGACAATGTTCAGTTAGAATTTAAACCAGATGCCGTACAAGCGATCGCTCAAGAAGCCCATCGACGCAAAACAGGAGCAAGAGCCTTACGCGGAATTGTCGAAGAATTAATGTTAGATGTGATGTACGAGTTACCATCGCGCAAAGATTTAAGACAATGTACAATCACCGAAGAAATGGTCAAAAAACGTTCTACGGCTGATATTTTGATTCACCCTTCTTCAATACCGACTCAAGAAACTGCTTAAAATCAATTAAAGTAATTTTGTTTAGGGTATCTTAAATAGATATCCTAAAATTTACTAATATTATTTTCCGTAGACTGTAACTTGTTTTTGATGTGCTTTTGGTATTTCCAAGCAATCATTGTTGATAACTCGCACATCTCTCTTGCTTGTTGTTCAGTCATTCTAGCTAAATCTAGAATTTCTTCAAGCTCTGCAATTTGTTGAGAATTAAGTTTTTCTATCATAACCAGCTATTCAATCTTGATTGTGTTCTAATAAGATTCATTTTAACTTCTATTACACGACCTAATAATAATCCTAAATCTTCTCCTGCACTTTGGATAACCTCGAATGAAATTTCTTCCATAGATAAAGCCTCTACAATGACGTGAATTTGATTTCTCGTAGTTATAATAAAATAGCGCGTTGTTTCAAAATAAGCATAATACTGAGTTAGTATTGCGTTATTAGCATAACGATTTAATAACTGTAAAGCTGATTTGCTCCCCTAATAGTCTCTTGTTCCATTTGCTCAAGTTCTTGATTTAAACGTTCAATTAAGGAGACAATTTCAAAAGGAATAGGCATTTATTCAAAAATCTTAAGATTATGTAAAATTTTGCTGACTTCCATACTGACTCTATTCTATTGTTTTTTAGTATGTTATCTAACTCACTACAAGTCCAACAAACCATCAACATTAGAGGCGTTGAGCATTATTATGAATGGATACGCCAGCCGAATGAAAACATCAATAAACCCGTCATGGTATTTATTCACGGTTGGGGAGGATCTGCTAGATACTGGAAACGTACCGCTACAGCTTTATCGGAGCAGTTTGATTGTTTGTTGTATGATTTAAGAGGTTTTGGACGTTCTAAGTTGCCCACACCATCGGTAGAAACAACCTATGATTTAGAAGAATATGCCGATGATTTAGTCTTTTTATTAGATGTTTTAAAAATCGATCAGATTTATCTCCACAGTCATTCAATGGGGGCATCAGTTGGAGTTTATTTTATTACTTCCTATCCTGAGCGAGTCAAAAAAGCGATTCTGACTTGTAATGGTATTTTTGAATATGATCAAAAAGCGTTCGAGACATTTTATAAATTTGGTGGCTATGTTGTAAAATTTCGTTATCCCTGGTTCCTTAAAGTTCCCTTTGCCGATCGCTTATTTATGGCGCGTTTCTTACATCGTCCCATTGATAAAGCCGAACGATTGGCTTTTTTAGAAGATTATTTATTGGCAGATTATGCGGCGGCACTGGGAACGATTTTTACTTCAGTGAGTAAAAAAGCGGTGGAAGTCATGCCACAAAAATTTGCTCAGATTACCACACCAACTTTATTAATCTCTGGAGAAAAAGATATTATTATTCCAGCTTCATTGGGTCAACAAGCGGCTAAGTTAAATGAGAAGATTCAGTATGTTGAAATGTCCAAAACGGCACATTTCCCGATGCTAGAAGATTTTGACACCTATCTAAAAATCGTCAAAGAGTTTTTAAAAAACTAAAAATTAAAGTGTACTGTGGTGGTATAGTTCTATGGCAGTATGGATACAATAACTGATTTGAGAGGAGACGATCGCAGTGTTAGAAACGATTTTAGTTGCTTTGGATTGTTCCGAAATGTCCAACAACATTTTAGAAGCCCTAAAAACTTTACAAATCACTGCAACAACTGAAATTATTCTCGCTCATGTTCTCCCCTCTCCTGATACTGGAGTCGATCTTGATGCGACACTTCCTCATCAATCACCTGAATTGCTCTATTATCAAGCAGAAACCCACCTCAAAGAGCTTCAAAAACAACTTTCTGAAAGTATTATTGAAATTGTTAATGGTGATCCTGCCGATGAAATTATCCGTTTAGCAAATATTTATGAAGCTGAGTTAGTGGTAATCGGCACTCGTGGACTCAAAGGGGTTGATCGTATTATTTCAGATTCAGTTAGCAGTCAAGTAGTTTCCGATGCTCCTTGTTCGGTCTTGGTTGTCAAACCATAGTTTTCAGATCAAAATGGGAATAATAAATAGTAGAACTTTGTGCAAATGCCATCTACCGCTCAGTTGATTTCACATCGGATTTTCTTCCCTTAGTTACCAACTAAGGATGAAAAACAGATGACCCTATATTATGAAAGAAAAAAAATTTTTGAATCCGCTTGTACAAAACTTAGGAGCCTTGGCTATTCCTCTAGTTTCGGTTACCGCATTTCTTCCTTTAGTCTTTGCTTATTGGTCTCATCCTCAGCCTGTAGAAACCCAACCTGCTTTGGGCCAAAGTCCCAAAATAAGAGAAAATACACCCTTACCTTCGTCTCCCGCTATTGTCCCACCTCAACCCATTGCATCCCCAAAAGCCACTCCAAAACCAGACGAACCTCAAAAGCAAGCATCACAAAAAGTACAATCTGTCAAGACTCAAGCCAAAAAATCGGCACAAACACCGACGCAAAAACCTAAAGTGACAGCAACTAAACCGCGAAAAATGGCACCCTTACCGCCATCACCGTCTTATAAGCCTCCCCAACTAGAAGTTAGAGTAGCGATCGCTCGTGATGAACCTCAATCCATGATCGGTGTTTCACAGTCGGCTACAGTTTCAGATCAAAATGGACAATTTTTAAAGAAACTTCACTCTAATCAAGGTTTTGCGGTTACTCCTAATGGTTCAAATCTAAATATTGGTAATTCTGTACTCCCTTCGGTGGTTTTTGTACAGCCAAGTAGCGAGGGTTTAATTTATGTAGGGGATCGCTGGTATCGAGGCAAAATTCTGATTGTTTCCCAGGGGAGTAGTTTATTAGTCGTTAATTACGTCAATTTAGAAGAATATTTATATAGTGTAGTCGGTAGTGAAATGCACGCCAACGCCCCCACCGAAGCACTCAAAGCACAGGCGATCGCGGCTCGTTCCTATGCGTTAGTCCATCTAATTCGGCCCGCGAGTCCCTGGTATAATCTGGGCAATACGCAACGCTGGCAAGTCTATAAAGGCTTACAAAGTGAATATAATACAAGTCATCATGCAGTCAATGAAACAGCAGGCCAAATCCTCAGTTATCAAGGGGGTGTCGTAGAATCATTGTACGCTGCAACCGATGAAATTGTCGCCCGCGCTCATGGTGGAAAAGGCATGAGTCAAACAGGGGCTTATGAGTATGCCAAGAAAGGTTATGATTATCAAGAAATTTTAGGGCATTATTATCCAGGGGTCGGTTTAGCCCGTTTGGTTTTGCAACAGTAGAGTCACTCGGTACACCGCTGTGAGACGACGGTGCCTGCGAGTGACCCGAATTCCACGGATAAATGTATTATTTTTAAAAATAGATTTAATTTTTAAAAATAAACTTTTATGACGATCGGTATTTGGATTTTAGGCGATCAATTGTGGTTAGAACAAGCAGCTTTAGTCAGTTGTTCACAAAATCCTCAGATCACCCCAGTGATTCTTATTGAATCTCGTGATCATATTAAAGAGCGTTGGTATCATCGGCAAAAAGTGGTTTTAGTTTGGTCAGCAATGCGTCATTTTGCTGAAGAATTAAAAAAGTCGGGTTATCGGGTGAGTTATGAAAAAAGCGATGATTTTCTGACTCCTCTTCAGAATTGGATCAAACGAGAAAAAATAACAGAATTACGGGTGATGACACCGAATGATCGACCTTTTCTGAAACTAATCGAAGAACTTGAGCTTGATTGTAAAATTACTCTAATTCCAAATAATCATTTTTTGTGGTCAACGGATGAGTTTAAAACTTGGGCCAAAACTCGTAAACGTTTACTGTTAGAAGATTTTTATCGAGAAGGGCGCAAACGATTTAAGATTTTGATGAATGGCAAAGATCCGATCGCTGGAAAATGGAACTTTGATAAGGAAAATCGGAAACCCCCGAAAGGAGAGTTAAAAACACCATTACCCATTTGGTTTGAACCTGATGAGATTACCCTAGAAGTCATTGAAACAGTTAAACAGCTAGATTTTCCCTTGTATGGTCAAATTGAACCGTTTCGCTGGGGAGTGACTCGACAACAAGCATTAACCGTTCTTGATCACTTTATTCAAAATAATTTAGCGACTTTTGGCCCCTATCAAGATGCCATGATGACTGGAGAGGAAACCATGTGGCATAGTTTAATCTCTCCATACCTCAATCTTGGTTTACTAACACCCTTTGAAGTCATCCAAGCTGTAGAAAATGCTTTTTATGAACAAAAATTAGAAATAAACAGCATAGAAGGATATATTCGTCAAGTTCTGGGGTGGCGAGAATATTTACACGGTTTTTATCATTACAGCGATGAAAACTACGCCCAGAATAATTGGTTTAATCATACTGAACCTTTGCCCGCTTTTTATTGGGATAGTTCGCTAACGGATATGAACTGTTTACATCAAACGCTTTCCCAGGTCGAAAAAATGGGCTATGCTCATCATATTCAAAGATTGATGGTACTCAATAACTTTGCTCTGATTATGGGCGTTTCTCCTCAAGAAATCGAAAATTGGTTTCATGCGGTGTTTATTGATGCTTATGACTGGGTGATGCAAACCAATGTAATCGGAATGGGACAATTTGCCGATGGTGGACTCTTAGCCTCAAAGCCCTATGCTGCTTCTGCCAATTATATTAATAAAATGAGCGACTATTGTGGTAAATGTGTTTATCAGAAGAACACACGTACAGGTGAAAAAGCTTGTCCGTTTAATTATTTCTATTGGGATTTTTTATCACGTCATCAAGATCAACTACGTGAGCAAGGACGGATGAGCGTGATTTTAGGTCATTTAGCTCGTTTATCGACTTCGGAGATTAACATGATTCAGTTAAGAGCGAACCAATGGCGAGAGAGGCAAAAAATTACTACTGACACTTAAGAGATGACTAATTTGCAATTCTTATTTTTTGGTCTAGTTTTCCCCCATACATTCCCCACTTTTTCCACAGCTTTTTTCTAGTTTTCCACAATTTACCCAGAGTTTTCCACAGGATAGCACGATAGAATCTGGGGTTGAGGAACAATCAAAAAGAAACGTTTATTAAACTAAAAAATTGACAAATACTGAGTTAACATGAAGTAATGTAAAAAAAAATGACCTGTGATCTCTATTCTCTCGTAAATCTATAATTTTTCTGAAGAGTTTTGTAACGTTTCGTAGCATTGACAACTTGACCTACATTCCTTGAAAATAGTCATCACGTCAAATTTTTCGTTTTACAGGCTTACCTAGCTTCGACCACTTAAAAAAGTCATGCTTCTTTTAAGTTGCCGTCAGTGAGGGATTTTCTTTTTCCTTTTTTGAGGTCACTATGAGTACATCAATCAGCATTTTGACAGAAATCCCAGAAGAACTCCATGAATCTCTTCAACATTATTTAGATACTCATCCGAACTGGGATCAAGATCAAGTCTTTGCCGTTGCTTTATCTGTGTTCTTATTGCAAAATGAGAAAAAGCACAAACCCCAACCCTCTGAGACTTATAAAAACTGCGCTAAGGTCTATTTAGAGCATCTATTCCAGCAATCTTAGAGAATAAACAGTGAGTAGTTAGAATGAGTAAAGACTGTTCATAATTGGCTATTCACTGATGACTCAAACCTCACCTAAATCGATTGTGATCCCTGAATTAATTGTTGGTTTAGGAAATCCCGAAGAAAAATATCACAAAACGCGGCATAATATCGGTTTTGAAGCTGTGGATATATTAGCCAAGGCGTGGGGATTATCTTGGCAACAAAATAAAAGATTTCAGGGATATTTTAGTGAAGGACAACACCGCTATGGTAATAAAATTCGCCTCCTCAAACCGACAACCTATATGAATCGATCGGGGCAAGCGGTACAGGCGGTTTTAGACTGGTATAAGCTATCTCCCGAATCAGTATTAGTCATTTATGATGATATGGATTTACCACTGGGTAAACTCAGATTACGTTTATCGGGTTCAGCAGGGGGACATAATGGCATGAAATCAATCATTTCTCATCTCAATAGCCAGAAATTTCCTCGTTTGCGAATTGGGATTGGGAAAGATCAACAAAAAGAAACGATATCCCATGTTTTAGGGAAATTTTCGCCACAAGAAGCACAAATTACCTCTGAAATTTTGAAAGTAGCAGAAAAAGCCGTTGATCTAAGTCTTAAAGAAGGGTTTGAAAAATCAATGAGTCTTTATAATAGTTTTAACGTGGTGGATGAGCAATAATTATAATTCTGCCGTTGTTGCAGCTTCGTGTCGATCGCGCCAAGTAAAGCGAAAAGTAGCTCCTTCACCTAAGTTTGATTCCAAAACAATCGAGCCACCTTCTGTTTCAATAATTTTTTTAACAATTGATAAACCGATCCCTGTACTTTCGGGATTTTCTTGACCTTTGAGGGTTTGGAAAATTTCAAAAACTCGTTCATGATTTTCGGGTGCAATACCAGGTCCGTTATCGGTGACCGAAAATTCGTAGTATTCTCCTTTTGGGTTAGCTCTAATTTCGATCCGTCCATCGATGCGATCATTATATTTAATCGCATTGCTAATGAGATTGGAAAAGACTTGGGATAAAAGTAATCTTTCAGTCAAGAGAATTGGCATTTCTGGCTGCACAAAAATCGTAAAGGTAGGCGGAATCGTCAGAGAGTCGAGAATCTCCAAGAGCAATTCATCAACTTTGACCCATTCGGTAACGATTTCAGTACGACCAATCCGAGAGTAAGCCAGCAAACCATTAATCAAGGCTTCCATGCGAATAACCCGACTTTGCAAAAGCTTCATTTGGTGCAGGTTTTCTTCGTCGAGTTGCCCTTCTAGATCATCAGCAATCCAAGAAGACAGGTTGTGAATTGCCCGCAAAGGAGCTTTGAGATCGTGAGAGACGGTATAAACAAAACGATCTAACTCTTGATTTCGTTCACTTAACTTAGAGGCGGTTTGCTCTAGAGCCACATTTAGCTTAATAAGTTCCGAGGCTTGTTGCTGTAGCTCTCTTTCGGCTTGTTTACGTTCGGTCACATTTCTGAAAAAAACCGTAATACCTTTAGCAGCAGGATAGCTACTGACTTCATACCAGCGATCGTGATCTGGATAGAACGCAGTCTGCGATGCAGCGACGCGATCGCTCATTCCCCCTCGGTGCATTTGCTCAAACTCGCCACCATTAACACCTGGAAATTCTTGCCAGAAAATTTTGCCTAGCAAATCGTTTGAGGTGCGACCCGTGAGAGTTTCTGCAGCTTGATTGACGTAGATAAATTGCCAGTTCTCGTCGAGCGCAAAGAATCCATCATTGATACTTTCTATAATCTGGCGGATTTGCGCCTCGCTGTCGTGCAGAGCAATTTCTGACTGTAGCTTTTCGACCGCTAACCAGACGCGCTCCGCCACAGTCTCCAACAGATTGATTTCGCGGGCTTGCCACTGACGCGGCTCATCAGTTGCTATGAGTAGACTTACCGTCCAATGCCCGTCACTAAAAAACGGCACGGCAATATGAGCGCGGATTCCCAATGGCTCATAAGCGGTAGCATAATAATCAGCCGTACGCGGATCGATCTGGTTATCGTAGGAGATATATAGGTGTCCCAATCTTAAACTTTCTACCACAACGGGCGGATAGTCCGAGACGCGGTATTCACTGACCATCGAAGGCAGCGAGGAATGATAATCGCTGTTAACCCACCAGCGATCGTGTGCTTCATCGGTTTCCGCAAAGCAGCATCGCTTAACTTGCAAATACTGAGCGATCATTTCGCAAGACTTTGTGATCAACTCATCAGGATTATGGCTCGTGCGAATCGCTTCACCGATATCAGACAGAAATTTCGCGTCCTGTTCGCGCATCACACTCTCGTGAATGTCGGTGCAGGTACCAAACCATTTAACAATCTGACCAGATTCGTTTTTAAAAGGAACGCCACGCGCCAATTGCCAACGCCACTCACCCGTTACATGGCGAAAACGGTGTTTGATCTCAATGGGATCGCCCGTTTTTAAAGCGGCTGTCCAAACGTCTAGCGTGTGGGGCAAGTCATCGGGATGGGTAATCTGTTGCCAATCCCATTCGTAAAATGCTTGTGGTGAGATGCCCGTGAATTCTAGCCACCGTTCATTGAGATAATCGACCCCACCATCCGCTTTCGCCGTCCAGATCAGTTGTGGAACGGTATTAGCCAGTAGGCGAAACTGCGCTTCACTTTCTCGTAAAGCGGTTTCAGCTTGTTTGCGCTCTGTGATGTTTTCGGCAAAAATGACGATCCCGCCGACCTCACCTACTACGTTAAACCAGGGGCGAACTTCCCATTTGAGCCAATCAACCGAGCCATCGATGCGCTCAAAGCGATCTTCGTCTGATTTTTCGACTGCACCTGCTAGAGCGTTTTGATGAATCTGTTTCCAAGATTCGGAAATTTCGGGAAAGACTTCGTAATGACTGCGCCCGATCATGTTTTCCGTTAATTTGTAATCCTCCATCCAGCGTTGACTATTTGCTAGATAACGCATTTTGCGGTCAAACATTGCGATCGCCACTGGAGCGTGTTGGATAAACAAAGACAGTTTTTCTTCCGACTCTCGCAACCACTCTTCTACTTGTTTACGCTCGGTAATGTCTATTGCCGAACCGAGGATTTGTACTGGCTTTCCCTGTTCATCGCGGGCAAAAATCATATCACGGCTGGTCAGCCACCGCCATTCGCCGCTTGAGTGTCTCATTCGATATTCGATGGTAAAAATCTTATCTTCCTGGGCGGAGCGAATCCTGTCGTGATGCTGTTCGATTTGTTCGAGATCGTCGGGATGGAACAATTGGGCGAAAAGCTGTGAACCAATTCCTTGCACGTCTTCGGACAAAACGCCTAACATTGGAAAAATTTGCGGACTGACGTACAAATTTCGCCGTTCATTTAGATCGTAAATATAAAGCAGATGCGGCGCAGTTTCGTTGATTCCCTTTAAAAACTTTTCTGATTCACGCAATTGATCTTCTGCTAATTTTTGATCGCTAATGTCCCGTTGATTTCCCCAAGCTCGAATCAGATAACCATCTTGAATAATGCCAACTAAATTATTGGCGAAGTATTTTGCGTTGCCAAAGCGATCAACTTCATAAGATTCTGCATCTTTCAGTCGGTAGCCAGAGCGAATGAACGATTGTAAATAGTCTATATTGCGAGGATCGGATGAAGATAAAAATTCTCCTAACCGTACTCCAACAATCTCTTCAATCTCAGAAAAGCCATACATCTGAGCCATTACTAGGTTACATTCAGCCAGATAACCATATTGATACAGATGCTCAATTTGGGAATGTTCCTCAATTGTGATTGAGAGCGGTTCTTCTAGCTCAAATCGCCAAATTCCTTCATTACTGTGAGCTACAAAAGCTCGGTAGCGTTCTTCCGATTCGCGTAGAGCATCTTCTGTTTGTTGACGCTCTAACTCAGTGGCAACTCGACTAGCAAAAATTGTCAGCAACGATTCCGCTAAATGCACATTCTCTAGGGGTTCACCATCCATCACCCCTAAAATTCCCAAGGACTTGCCGTTGGAGTCATAAAAGGGAGCCGCGATATAACTTTCAACGGAAAGCGGCTTGAGTAATGGCGCATTTGGAAAGTGAGCCTGCACATTACGCGGATAGCAGCAAATTTTACGCTGTCCAATCACTTCCCAGCAGGGCGTATCTTGCAGAGGATAGGTCAGATTATCCACGATTTGACCATGAGCAAAGGTGGCGATCGTTCTTAGTTGCCTGGGGTCATCACCTTCGATTAAGCCAATGTAAACATAATCTGTGTCTAAAACTTTGGCAAAGTGCTGTACCAGCGCATCGAAAAAAGCACCTCCCGTGACGGTCGATACGCCTTGCGTAATTTCTAGCAGTGCTGCATCGACTTGAGCAATTTTGTGAGCCGCTAATCTCAGTTCTAGTTCATCGACGACCATTGCTGCTAGATCAACTAGAGTCGCCTGTTGCTCTGCTGTTAATGGTTCATGGGGCTGAGAGTCAAGCAGACAGAGTGTTCCGAGATTAAAGCCGTCATGAGTGAGTAGGGGAGCACCCGCATAGAACCGTACCCCTGGTTCACTTTGGACAAAGGGATTGCAGGCAAAACGCTCATCGAGTCGAGCATCGGGAATAATCAGAGGCTCATCGGTTAAGACGGCAAAGCTGCAAAGTGTGTCATCACGCGGCACCTCACGAGCATTGAAGCCAATGCAGGACTTGAACCAGGCTCTCGATTCATCGACTATGGAGATCAGGGCGATCGGCATTTTAAACAGCCGCGCTGCTAGAGTGGTAATGCGATCAAATGCCACTTCAGGAGGCGTGTCAAGAATTTTGTAGCGATCCAGGGCTGATAACCGCTCAGGCTCGTTTGCTGGAATTAATGATAGAGAAGATTTTTGAGGCAGTGGGTCAGTCATAGCGATCGCTTTAGGACAATGAATTGAAGTTAGCGGTGGGACTCAGTGATCGGGGGCTCCTTTTTCTCATAATAGTGTTTGTAAGTCATCATTTCATCTACGAATCACCGCCTCTGTTCTAGATCAAAGTATCGCTTTAGAATTTACTGGCTATCTTCGGATTGCTCCAATCGGGCTATCTTCTTGAGACTGCATCAAGAAAGTTCCCTGTAGCGTACGTTATGGTTAATTATTCATCAAAAGATAGAAACGATGATCTTCCTTTAGAGAGAATTTTGACGTTACACAGATGAGCAGTGGGTGGTTAGACTACACCCATTTGTGACGTTAATTAGGCGGAATATTCGTTTCAAGCCAAAAATTGACAAATGAATATATCGTTTTTTGTAGTTCGGGTGTGCCGACGGGTTTAATTAAATAACCATTCGCGCCCCTTTGATAACACAACTCAACATCATCAGGATTTGAAGATGTGGTAAAAACAATAATCGGAATTTTCTTAAAACTTTCATCTTGCTTGATTTTTTTCAGCAATTCACGACCATCTAAACCAGGTAAATTAAGATCTAATAGAATTACTGACGGACGTGGTGCATCAATTTCACTTTCATATTCTCCCTCTTGGTAGAGATAATCGAGAACTTCATCACCATCAGAACATCGATAAATTGGATTTTGAACATTGAATCGCCTCATGAAGCGTTGAAAAACGGCAAAGTCTTCGTCGCTGTCCTCTGCCACTAGCAAAGGTTGATCATGAATGGTTATCATTGTGCTATCTTATATATTTTTATTAAAGTTTAATTGCTTTTTAAACAATAATATTGTAGCGTAAAGTAGAATACAGTGCCTTCTCCGTAGATAGATTCAGCCCAAATTAATCCGCCGTGTCGTTCAACAATTTTTTTAGTAATCGTTAAACCTGCACCGATACCACCACCAAACTTATTTTGTGCATGGAGTCGCTTAAACAGTCGGAAAATGGTATCTTGATGACGATCGCGGATACCGATGCCATTATCTTTGAAATAAAATACAGGTGGTGCGTCTAAAGCTTGTGCTTCGTCGATCCAATGTTTTTCGACTTGCTCTTTAGGATCTAAATAGCCGATTTCTACCCATTTTTCCTCTTTATTATTATATTTATAAGCATTACTGAGTAGATTACTAAGCACTTCACTAATTAACACCGAATCACAACGAACCATCGGCAAAGGACGAGGCACACGTATTTCTAAAGCATGATTGCTATAACTAACATTAAACACGTTGATCACTTGTTCGAGTAAAAAATTAAGATTGCGTGTTTCTAAATTTAATTCCGCTTGTCCTAAACGCGAATATTTTAGCAGAACATCAATCAAAGATTCCATTCTGTGGGTTAAGCGGACTAACGTTTGTAGACGTTCAATTCCCAATTCATCGAGGATATCTGTATAGTCTTCCAACAAGAAAACCGAGTAATTATGTATCCCTCTGAGAGGTTCTTTGAGATCATGAGAAGCAGCAAAGGCAAACGAAGCAAGTTCTAAGTTACTGCGTTCTAACTCTTGATTCAGCTTGGCTAATTCATCAGCCTGAGTTAAGATTAAACCGATGATTGCATTGCGAAACTCGATCGCACTTTCAATTTCACTGTTTTTCCAAGGTTTAGAGACAAAGCGTACCGTTTCTTGCCAGAGTGCAAAAGATTTCCGAGGAGACATCACCAAGTTTCCATCTGCCCCCACTTGAATTGATTCTAAAGGATTACCTGCCCAATTGACGGTTTGAATCACTTCAGGACGAAACCAGATGATATAATAACGTCGGGTTTGAGAGATGCGTAACAGCAAAACGCCACTCGCAACATTTTTATAAAAAGCGGCAGCAGGATATAATTTAGAAATAGAATCAGTATAAAAAATACTGTCATTGACTTGAGGCTCGATCCATTCAATCAATTGATTAATCGCTTCTTGAGGTGGTGTATTTCCAACAACAACCATTTCATCATCTAAACTAATTGCAGCCCCTTGAGCATTAACTAACTTCAATAAGCCCAATTCAGGGAATAATAAAGCATCTCGAAAATTCTCTTTTTTGGCCATCGCTTCGAGAACTTCTGAATGTAGCGATTGTAATTTGAGTTTATCGTCTAATTCCTCTTGGGCGATTTTATTGGCTAATTCTAAAGATGCAAACTGTCCCAGTAAATCACAAGCAACTCGTACTGGATAGGGTAGAGTTTTTGGGGTGTAGTGGTGACAAGAAATTAACCCCCAAAGTTTACCATCTTTAATGAGGGAGATGACCATCAGTGCAGCAACACCCATATTGTGATGATATTCCACACAACAAGATTCAACACTCCTGAGACTGACTGAAGTAAGATCCAAGGTTTGACTATGTGCAGCGTCAGGGGCAGCTAGAATATCAATAGGAGGGGCGGTCATGTCTGGAATGTATCGTAGACGACATTCTAAGTAGAGTTTTCTCGACTCTGGAGGAATATCAGGTGCAGGAAAATGTAAACCTAGATAGGGATAAAGATCATCATTTTTAGCCTCGGCAACTACTTCACCCGCATCGTGTAAGTCAAATTGATAGACCATTACTCTATCAAATTGGATAATATTTTTCACTTCAGACGCGACTAACTGCAAAAATTCCTTTAATCTTGAGGTTTTTTGTAAATTAGCCAGCGCATTACTCACCCAGGCAAAAAAATCGGGTAAATTTTGCGATTCTTCAATTGTTTTCGGTTCTAATTCTACAGTAACCGTATCCGCTAAACGATGGGCGATGCCATGAAATTCTTTAGTTCCCGCAGGTGTAGTGAGAGAGATTTGGTGAGAATTGTTGATTCTGGTTGTCTGAGAAAGCGTCTGGTTAATGTTTTGAAGTTGTGAAGGGTCTAAAAGCTTCTGCAAAGGTTGATTGAGGAGATTTTGCGGCTTAATGCCTAAAAAGTCTTGAATATTTTGACTAACGTGTGTAATCCTCAGATCAGGTTCAGTCAGGGAAAATAAGATACCATAGGATTGAATTGAGCCAGGGGTATGAAGTTGCTGGCTATCATATTGATGTAAATTGGCCATGTGTTTTTAGTGTTCCGATCTGGCTCGACTTATTTTTATTAAACTGTATCTAGGTTTTTTAGGATTATCTTTTCAGTTTAACTTGTTTGGTTCTGGGTATTCAAAGCTTATAAGATCTCACCCTCTGCCCCTCTCCTGCATAGCTAAAATATATTAATGGAAATTATCAGCGTGAATATTAATACTGCCAGTGAATTTATTCACTGTCTCATAGCAGAAGTCCATTGAAATGGACTAAAATCTTGACATTACCCCCGTGCAAGTCATTAAAATAAATTAAAACCTTACACTGAATCGGTTTTAACCGATTTAAGCTTTAAGACAGAGAATTCATTCTCTGGCGGTTTTGGTTTCCTCTCGATTACACAAGTACGATCCCTCAACCCTTTTTGAATTTAAAATGAAAAAAATCTCAGCCTTGGGGTTGGATATCGGCGGTAAACGGATTGGTGTAGCGGGATGCGATGGTTTAGGATTATTTGCAACGGGTTTAACGACTGTTGTTAGAACGTCTTTTGCCAATGATGTAGAACAGTTTAAAAAAATAGTAGACGAAAGGGAAGCAAAAATTTTAGTGGTCGGTTTACCCTATGCAATGAATGGTACGATCGGTACTCAAGCCAAACAAGTCCAAAAATACGCCCAACGTTTAGCTAAAGCTTTAGAATTACCGTTAGAGTATATTGATGAGCGATTAACCTCAGTTGAAGCCGAAGAACATCTTAAAAGACAAAAACGTTTTTCGACTAGGGATAAAGGCGCAATTGATCGTCAAGCAGCAACCATTATTTTACAACAGTGGCTTGAGCAACGTCGCGCCAGTGAAAGTCAGAACTTATAATAAAAGTTTGTGAGCAAATTTTTTTAAATTGAAACCCCAAGTAATTATGTCTGCTTTAATTAATGCTATTCCGTTGGATCAAATTCGCTACAACGAACAGGGGTTAGTACCTGCGATCGCCCAAGATTATTTAGATGGTACAGTATTAATGATGGCTTGGATGAACTCAGAATCCTTATCTCTTACCCTCGAAACTGGAGAAGCTTGGTACTGGAGTCGTTCGCGTCAAGAATTATGGCACAAAGGGGCCACATCTGGACATCTACAAAAAGTCCATGCGATACGCTACGATTGTGATAGTGATGCAATTTTGATGATGATCGAGCAAGTTGGCGATATTGCCTGTCATACGGGACAAAGAAGCTGTTTTCATCAGATTGAAGATCAAATTATGCCACCCTCGGCTGATATGTTATCCCAATTGTATCGCGTGATCTGCGATCGTCGAGTCAACCCCAAACCCGACTCTTATACTTGCAAACTGTTTGAAGGAGGAGATAACAAGATCCTCAAAAAAATAGGGGAAGAATCAGCCGAAGTCGTTATGGCGTGTAAAGATGATGATCAAGATGCGATCGCTTCAGAAGTCGCTGATTTGTTCTATCATACTTTAGTCGCTTTAGCTTATCATGATGTGGATCTGAGAGAGGTTTATCGCAAACTACAGCAACGAGCTTAAAGATTATAGCGGATGCCCGCGTCTTTAATCCGTCCTATAGCTTCACCAAGGCGATCGACATCAGCAATTAAACTGACTCTCACGTATCCTTCTCCACCCTCACCAAACGCATTACCAGGGGTTAAAACAACTCCTGTTTTACGCAACACATCAAGGGCGAAATCAGTGGAATTTAGACCAACTGGGCAAGGAAGCCAAAGATACATGGTGGCTTTTGAGGGTTGAATATCCCAACCTAATTCTGTAAATTCTTTAATTAAAAAATCTCTGCGTTGACGGTAACGATCTTGGGCTTGTTTAACATATACATCGGGTAATTGTAAAGCCGTTTCCGCCGCTTTTTGCAGAACTGAAAAAATCCCATAATCTAAATTGGTTTTTAAAGTCCGCAACCCTTGAATAATATCAGAATTGCCCACGACAAAACCTACACGCCAACCCGCCATATTATAGGTTTTAGAAAGCGTATGAAATTCTACGCCAATTTCTTTAGCCCCAGGTATTTCTAGTAAGCTAGTCGGTTGATAATCATCAAAAGCGAGTTCAGCATAGCACAAGTCATGGACTAGCATAATTTCGTAGTGACGGGCAAATGCTACGATTTCTTCAAAGAATTCTCTCGGTGCGGTGGCTGTTGTTGGGTTACTGGGATAATTGAAATAAAGAATTTTTGCTTTGTGGGCAATTTCATCGGGAATTTGGGTTACATCAATTAACCAATCTTGTTTTGCACTTAAGATGATGGGATATAGTGTAGCACCTGCAATCAACGGCCCCCGAAAATGTGGCGGATAGGAGGGACTCGGAACCAGTACGACATCACCTGGATTAATATACGCGAGGGCTAAATGGGTTAATCCTTCTTTAGAACCGAGTAAGGGTAGGGCTTCATTATCAGGATTAAGATCTACACCGTAGCGACGTTGATACCATGCTGTAATTGCTTCTCTAAAACTGGCGGTTCCTTCAAAGGGTGGATAGCCATGAAAAGGGGCATGGGCGAAAGCTTCTCTAGCTGCTTCAATGACAGGTGAGGGGGCTAAACCGTCAGGGTTCCCCATTCCTAAATCGATTAAATCAATTCCTTGCGCCCTCGCTTGGGCTTTGAGTTCATCAAGACGAGCAAAAACGTAGGGAGGTAATGCACTTAAACGGTTCGCACGGCTATTCGTCCAATTAACAATCATTGCTAGAGGATGTTTACCAAATCACATAACTTACTATTATGGCATTCTTTTAAACGTTTTCATGAAAAAACCCGGTAATGACCGGGCTGCACTAGCTTGGAGAAAAATGATAATAATTGCTCGTACTAGGCACGAGATAACTCACAAGTTAGGGGACAAGACGCATAAACCGAAGTGTTTGCGGGCTTATCTTCACCATGCAGCCATCTGAGCCAACTAACCTCTTGAGGATGAATTCCTTTTGCAGTTAACAAACCAGCACCGACGAAAACGGCTAAGACATTTAAACTAATCATGCTACCTGCGACTAATAGCACTGAACTAACGGGTAAAACTGAATGTAAAATTACTGCTAATAATGCTCCTACTGTCATCATTAAAACAATGAGTGGAAATCCGATCACCAGTAAACAAACTGTTAATGTAAAAGACCAAATTAGAAAACTTTTTAAAACAACCAGAGTTTCGACTTGATGCCAAGTATTTTTTTCGGTTAACTGCATAGCTTTATCCCTCTGTTAAGAATACGGTTGGAAGTACGGATTTTCGTTCTGACTTTTTTTGATTTGTGAGAACCAGTATAGGAAAATTTCTGAACTAAATGAGCAGTTTGTAAGATTACTTTACAGACAACCAAAAAAAACTATGATAAGCTTTGTACTTCGTTACACTTTTCTATCTTCAGTTAATCGCTAATTTCATTTTCTACCGCTAAAGAGGTAAAAACGGTACTTTATTCCTTGATCCCAAGAGATAAGTTTAATTACTTAACGTGTTTTGGTCTTTGAAAAAAGCAATGATTCGAGTAGGCTTTACAAAAATTCATGATTAAGAAAATTGTTTCTCAGGAACTAAAAAAGTATAAATACTTAGATCTTTAGATGAGTAAGTTCAGTAGTTTAACGGAGTAATCATTAAATCATTTTGGGCAAACTAATTGGTAGAGATCACTGCTCAATTTGGGTTACAGAATTTAAACATTGCTGTAAAGCAATTTGAACAGGTCTAGCTACTATAGTTCAGACAAACTATTCAAAAAAATCATCATTTAGCCTTAGAATTTTCTATGACTCAATCATCGCGTCCACCCATTCCACCGCCACCGCCACCTATTCCGAATACTTCTCCACCCACAGCAACCAATATTCAGACCAGTCCACCGTCTGATCTAACCCAAATTGCGAACCCTAGTCAATTTCCCCCACGCACTAACGCGACTGGAACCGTTTTCCGTCCTCCTGCACCTCCACCACCGCCACCCACCCCACAACAAGCACCAAGACGGGTACGTTCTCCACATCACCCCAGCCTAGAAAAATTAGTACGGATGGCCTTTGATGAAGGATATTCTGACTTGCATTTAGGAGTCGGTGAAAAACCTCGAATGCGCGATCGTGGTGAAATCATCATCCTCGACTATCCAGAAATCGACTCAGACACCTTTATGAGTTGGATCAGAGAAATCCTATCCGAAGAAGAAATCCTACGTTTTAAAAAAGAATTAGAATTTGACGGAGCTACCCAATATGAATATGCCAGGGTGCGGATCAACATTTTTGATAGTCTCAGAGGGCCAGGAATGGTCTTACGTCTCATTCCTTTAAAGATTTTGACCCTAGAACAACTCCGCTTACCGATGGTGTTTCAAGATGTCTCAGATGTTCACAAAGGGCTGATTTTGATTACAGGGCCAACGGGTTCAGGTAAATCAACCACTCTCGCGGCGATGGTTGACTACATCAACAAAGAACACCCTAAACACATCATCACCATTGAAGATCCTGTAGAATTTGTTCATCAGAGCCGTCGCTCCCTTATTAAACAACGAGAAGTCGGAATCCATACCCACAAGTTTGATAATGCCCTCAAAGCCGCTTTACGTGAAGACCCCGATATCATTCTGGTGGGGGAAATGCGGGACAAAGAAACCATGAATACCGCCCTCAAAGCCGCCCAAACAGGTCACTTAGTTTTCGGTACCCTACACACCAATAGCGCAGTTAAAACCTTAGAACGGATTTTAACCCTGTATACCGCAGACGAACGGGAGGCGATGCGGGTAGCGATCGCAGAATCATTAGTTGCGATTATTGCTCAAGGTCTTTGTCGTACCACAGACGGCAAACGGGCGGCCTATCATGACATCATGGTTAATACTGAAACCGTTAAAGACTATATTCGTCAGGGCAAAAATGATGAAATTCTAGAACTGATGAGAGATGGTGAATATGATGGCATGATTACAACCAATCAATCACTGTTTAATCTTTATCAAGAAGGTCGCATTACTGAAGAAACTGCGATGGAGATGTCACCGATTCCCAATGAGTTAGCCATGATGCTACGAGGTAAAATATAAGATAAATACAGAAAAATTCAGGGTAGAGATGGAGTGATAATGTTTTCATGAATCACCTAAGACTCTGCCCTCGAAGAATAGTTTCAATCGCTTTGACATCCAACGCCGTTACCAAACCAGAATTATTTAAAGGAATCGCCCTATTTACCCCAGGAGGCGATTTAATTTATTGCATTGATCCAAATAAACAAAGTCAGTGGCATTTGAATCTGTGTGTCGCCCTACAAGATTTATTGAGTTTGTCGGAACCACCCCATTTTCTGATCCCGAATTATACCGCAACACTTGATCGATGGCGTGATCCCTACACCCAACAAATCCAAACCAGTGCTGAAGTTTATCCTGCTGTGCAACGCTATCAAGCTTTACTCAATGCTGTTTTTGAAACTGAGCAAGAATGGCAAGTAACCCCTTGGCAAGAAGAAACCTCTAACCCAATGTTGTTAGACACATATCGTAATTTATTTCCTCAACTGTGGGAGTCCCATGATTTAATCGTCGGAATTAGTGGTCAGGATCGGATCGGATCTAGTTTAACTCCTTTAGTTGAAGTAGATTTAGATGATTTGGTTTCAAAGAGCGATCGTTCTCAAGGCTATATTTTACGTTTATTTGTTTCTGGCAATAATCGAGTTACAAAACACGCATTAGAAAGTATTCATCAACTTTTAGAGCAGGGTTTACGCTATCCTTATACGTTAAAAGTGATTGATATTTCGCAACATCCCGAAGAAGCTGAATCTAATCATGTGACCGCAATACCAACCTTAGTTAGAGTCTGGCCAAAACCCGTTAAACGCATCGTCGGTGAGCTTGATGACTGGTCACGAGTGTTACAGATTATTACAGGAAATTGAGCATTTTTTAACAAAAGTTGTTCATTTAAACCATTTATTTGTTTTAAATGTTAAATGTTTTTCTGAAATTATACCATTTTTCAAAAGTAGAGACGCGCCATGGCGCGTCTTTACAGAGGTTTGGTGTTCCTTACGATTATTGAAAATTGGTATAAGTATGATTTAATACAATTTATTTTAGGTTTATTTGTATACAATCTCATTGTTTCTTAAAGATCAAAAGTAAACAATGACACAATCTAGCCCTAATCTACCCGTAGAAGAAATTATAGAAGACATCTACGAACCCCCCAAGGTAGCTGCTGAATTAATTTATGGTTTGTATGATAAACCGCCAGCCATTGAAGCCTTTTTTGTGGCACTTCAGCACGTACTCGCCTCCTTTGTTGGGATTATTACACCACCATTGCTGATTTGTAATGCTCTAAAACTCGATCCAGCAAACACGAGTTACATCATCAGTATGTCGCTGTTTGCTTCTGGTATTTCTACTTTTATTCAGTGTAAAAAAATTGGCCCGATCGGATCTGGATTACTCAGTTTACAGGGAACCAGTTTCGCTTTCCTCGCGCCCGTCATTGGTGTCGGTGTTGGTGCCGTTCAAGCAGGTAGAACCCCAGAACAGGCTCTAGCTCTAATTTTTGGGGTTTGTTTTGTTGGTGCTTTTATTGAAATTATTCTTAGCCGTTTTCTCCATTTAGCCCAAAAAATCTTTACTCCAGTTGTCACGGGTACCGTCGTCATGATCATTGGTTTGAGCTTGATTAAAACGGGACTCTTTAGTATTGCAGGGGGAGCCGTTGCTAAAGCTAATAATACCTATGGAAGCTGGCAAAACTTGGGTTTAGGACTTCTGGTGATGGCTGTGATCATCCTGATGAACATGAGTAAAAACCGCTTTATGAGAATGGGAGCGATCGCTATTGGTTTAGGAGTCGGTTATATCGTTTCTATCTTTTTAGGCATCGTTAATTTTGGCGTGTTGAGTGAACTACCATTATTCAGTATGCCCATTCCCTTCCGTTTTGGCTTTGATTTTAATTTCCCTGCCTTTGCACCTTTTATTATCCTCTATGTGATCACGGCGATTGAAACAATTGGTGATTTAACTGCGACGTCTGCGGTTTCTGGGGAACCCGTCAAAGGGGGGACTTATATACGTCGGATCAAGGGAGGTGTCTTAGGAGATGGTGTTAACTCAGCACTGGCAGCCGTTTTTAATACTTTTCCCAATACAACCTTTAGCCAAAATAACGGAGTCATTCAAATGACTGGAGTCGGTAGCCGTTATGTCGGTTTTTATGTCGCTGCAATTTTTACCATTTTAGGTTTAATTCCCGTTGTTGGCGGTATTTTCCAAGCCTTACCGCAAGCTGTTCTCGGTGGTGCGACGATTATTATGTTTGGGATGATTGCTGTAGCAGGTATGAATATTGTCTCATCTGTTGAGTTAGGTCGTCGTGAATTAATTATCCTTGCAACATCTCTGGCTCTAGGTTTAGGTGTGGTTTACAATGGTGATATTTTTGCCGATAAACATCCTTTATTCCAAAACGTTTTTTCTTCTGGTATTTCGACAGGTGGTCTAACTGCCATTCTTCTAAACTTATTGCTCCCTCGAAACCTCAATGATGATAAAAAGGTAAATACGACTTCAGAGGAATAGTATTAAGGAATATTAATTAAAAATGCCAGGGAAATTAACTACTCATATTTTAGATACGGCTCAGGGTCGTCCCGCAGCAGGTGTAACAATTGAACTTTGGTCAGTGAATTTAGAAACCAACCAAAAATCCTTAGTCAAAACCGTTACGACCAATACTGATGGTAGAACGAATGAGCCTTTACTATCTGATGATCAATTCAAAGCAGGGGTTTACGGATTAGTGTTTATGGTGGGAGATTATTTTAAAAATTCTGGCATAAAATTAACAGATCCGCCATTTTTAGACAGAATCCCGCTACAGTTTGGTGTCGCTGACCCCAATGTACATTATCATGTACCTTTATTAGTATCGCCTTGGTCTTATAGCACCTATCGCGGGAGTTAATGGTCAAATGAGCTATTCTTTAACTCAACTCAATCAAATGAGTCAAGATGAATTTGTCGCTGTTGTTGGGGCTGTGTTTGAACATACACCTAGTATTGCCGAACAAGCAGGATCAAAGCGACCTTTTGCTGATGTCAGTGAACTGTATCAAACAATGGTAAAAGCGGTCAATGAGATGAGTTCAGAAGAAAAATTAGCCTTAATCTGCGCTCATCCCGACTTAGGTACCAAAGCGAAAATGGCCGACGCATCCGTTAAAGAACAATCTGAAGTCGGATTAGATCGTTTATCTTCTGAAGAGTTTGATCGGTTTTTAAGATTAAATCAAGTCTATCGCGATCGTTTTGGTTTTCCGTTTATTATTGCCGTGAGAAATCACACCAAAGAAAGTATCTTAGATGCTTTTGAAATCCGTTCTAATCATTCAATGGAAGAAGAAAAACAACAAGCTTTAAGTGAAATTTGTCAAATTGCACAATTTCGTTTAGAAGATTTAGTCAAAGATTAATTTGTTTAAAAACTTAAAGACGTTTTTTTTGACTATAAGGATATAACCAAAAAGCAAAAAGTCGAGTCATCCGAGGCATTGCTAGATAGGTCATTAATAAAACCGTTAATCCAATCGCCATTAGATCTTGTATTAGAGTAGGTAAAGAAACAAGTAAAGGTTTAAAAAAATAACTCACAATTTTAATTAAAGGAAAAAGCGCAATAAAAGTAATAGTTGCCATCTTATGACGTGGAGGAGGAATAATTGCATTAGAAACAGGAAGCGTAAACCACGTTTCTAAACCTGTGAGAACTTCAACCACTGGAGAACCAATTATTAACACCTTTTCTCTAGCTATCCACTGATGACGACATTCTGAGTTTTCCCATTTTTCAAGATTACTTCGACGATCAAATTTAAAAATAACGCGGTATTCTGGAATAGCAGGATTAAGAGGACGAATAATCGTCGCTCCTAAGTGTCCCTCATAAGTCATGGCTGCTGCTGTAATTCCTGAAACATATTCCTCAAATGCTTGCTCACAACCTGGTTTAACCCGTCTAGTAATAGAAACGGTGACAGGAGGATCGAAAAGTTTATCTGATTGACTCATATTATTGACACAGTTTAACAGACACAGGGTTTGAATTTTGAATCACACGTCCTACACTGGTAAATGAAATTCCTTGAGTAGAAACGGTACTCAACATAACACCTTCAAGAATTGGAGGATTAACGTTTTTTTCAGCAACCCATTCGACAATAAAACTGCTTCCAATACCTTTAGCTTGTTGAGTGTTGACTGCTAAAAAGTCCATAGATGCTAGAGGCTCTAGTCTTTTAGCACAATCTATATATTGTTTAACTAATTTTCCATTACTATCATAGTAGCGAACTGAAGTAAGAATAATGGAATTTTCTAAATCGGTATTACGAATACTCAAAGTGGCAGTTAGATCTAAAGTTTGATTTTTTAAATGATAAATATTCGGATAAATTGGAACATAAATCGTTTCTCCTGTTGCTATTTTTTCAACAGCTTGAGTAACACGATTAGAGGAAGTAGTTGTAGTATTACTCAATTGGGTCGGGGTTCCAATTTTTGCTTGTTGTCTTACACTCTCATTTTCACATGAAGTTAATAAAACAAAAATCATGACCAGCAGTAAAAAATATCGCTTCATGAGAGAAAATAGCTCGATTTATAAATTAATAACTTGATTTTGCCATAAAATTAAATTTACAGTAGAGTACACTGATAACAATCTAAAATTTTTGAGGTCATGATGAACAACGGTGAAAACAGTAGATTAGATCGACTTGAAGCTTTAGCAGAAAAAATCTTAGAAGGATTGGCAGAAACCAGACACGGAACTGATAAAATTCTGGAAGCTTTGGCAGAAACCAGACACAGAACGGATTCTAATGCTCGCTCAATTGAAGCTCTGACGAATGAGGGAAGAATCGCACGAAATAGATTGTATGAAGCAATGACACGGTTAGCTGCTGCTCAAGCAACGTTCTGGGAGATTCAATCAGATTATTATCAACATTTAGAACAGATTGACGAAAGACAAGCAAGGATGCTTGAACTTCTCAACCGACTCGAACAACGTTTAGCAGAATGAATTCTGAATTAGTCACCAGTTTAATTATTCTTCTTTTGGTTGCTACGGGTGTCGCTTTACTGTCGCAACGTCTTCGCATTCCCTATGTTGCGGGTTTAGTTTTAGCGGGTTTGGCGATCGCTGGATTTTTACCGCAAAAACTGGGTTTAAGTGATTCTCTAATTTTTAATGTATTTTTACCAATCTTGGTTTTTGAAGCATCGATTAATACAGATGTTAGTCGTCTACGCAGTACCGTCAAACCGATCTCATTATTAGCAGGGCCTGGTGTCATTCTCGCTTCTGGAATTACGGCCGCGATTCTCAAATGGGGTTTAGGTTTAAGTTGGATTGCCGCACTCCTAGCAGGGGTAATTTTAGCCATTACGGACACGGTTTCAGTGATTGCTGTTTTTAAAGAAATTTCGGTTCCTTCGCGTCTGACGACCATTGTTGAGGGAGAGAGCCTATTTAATGATGGGGTTGCACTGGTTTTATTTAGTCTGATTTTAAAAATACACGAAGCAGGTTCAATTACCCTCGTCGAAGGGGTACAAGAATTATTATTAGTGATTATTGGGGGAACTTTAATCGGGATAGCTTTGGGCTATTTAAGTACGGGTTTATTTGTGCGTTCTGATGAGCCGTTGAGTAGTATTTTATTAACAATAGCGATCGCTTTAGGTGCATTTCAAATTGGTCATATTCTACACGTTTCGGGCGTGGTTGCGGTCGTCGTTGCAGGATTAATTCTCGGAAATATTGGTTTATCGGGACAAATTTCAGCCTCAACCCGTTTAACCTTATTAAGTTTTTGGGAGTCGGCTAGTTTTGGGGTTAATAGTTTTATTTTCTTGTTGATTGGGATTGAAGTCAAATTAGGCACACTCTGGCAAACTTTACCTGCTGTATTACTGGCGATTATTGCTTATCAAATCGGTCGTCTCATCTCAGTTTATTCGGTTCTTGCACTGGTTCGTCGCTTTGATCGTCCAATTCCTTTACGTTGGCAACACGTTTTATTTTTGGGTAATATTAAAGGATCACTTTCAATGGCTCTTGCTCTGAGTTTGCCCGTAACAATCGGAGAGCGATCGCAGTTAATTTCGTTAGTTTTCGGTGCGGTATTACTCTCACTCGTTGGACAAGGAACAAGCTTACCCTGGTTAGTCAAAAAGTTAAACTTGTCTCGTCTTTCTGATGCGCGTCAACAAGTTGAAGAATGGCAAGCACAGTTAATGACTGCTAAAGCAGCACAAGAAGAATTAGATAATTTATTAAAAACAGGAATTCTTTCTAGAGGAATTTATGAGGAGATGCGAGCCTCTTATCAGGTAAAAATTGCCAGTGCAGAAAAATCTCTAAGAGAATACTATAATCGTCGTCCCGATGAATTTGATCCCAAAAGTGGGGATCTTTCAAAATTTGATAGTCTACGTCGTCGTTTACTTCTAGCGGAAAAAGGTTCACTGACTGAGGCACTGCGTAAACGTATTTTGTCTGAGGAAGTTGCCAAAGAACGAATGAAAATTATTGATGAACAGCTACTTAGTTTAGAAGATGATTAGAAAAATTAATCAACATCCCCAACGTACCCCACCTCACACAGAAGAATTTAAGAGCGAGGTGGAGGAGGTTAAAGGGATGTTTGATGAGGTAAATCAAATACGAGTTAGTAATAGTGGGTTAGGTTCATTAAGCTGATTTTTCCCATTAATATTACTTCCTACGCCTGGCTCTGGAATAGTAAGATGTTGACTCGCTTCTAATAAATAATTGAGAAAGGCTTGAGCAATCACCGATAATTGTTTTCCAGCTAAATGAGCAACATACCAGTTGCGTTCAATCGGAAAATGTTCCACATCTAGGATCGTTAATTCTCCTTTAGAAGGTTCTGAACCTAGAGTATGTTTGGATAAAACAGAAATTCCTAATCCTCCTGCGATCGCTTGTTTAATCGCTTCATTGCTGCCGAGTTCTAAACGAACTTTAACAGAAACATCATTTTGGAATAACAGTTTTTGTATCGCCTGACGAGTTCCAGAACCTGATTCGCGCATGATGAAAGGCTCATCTTGTAAACAGGAAATTGGTAAATTTTTCTGATTTGCTAAAGGATGATCGTATCTGGCTACAACGACTAGCGGATTTTCTAAAAAAGCTTGATGATAAAGATCTATATCTTCAGGCAGTTGACTCAAAATATACAAATCATCTTCATTAGCAATCATTCGTTCCTGTAACTTTTGATGATTTGTCACTTGTAAAGCAATATCAATTCCTGGATACTGTTGACAAAATGCACCTAATATTCTGGGAATAAAATACTTAGTTGTGGTGATCACTCCTAATTGCAAGCGTCCTTGTTTGGTGCCTTTTAAGTCCGCGATTTTCATCTCGAAGTTTTCTAGCTTATCAAAGATCTCTTGACAAGTGTTTAATAATTCCTTTCCAGCTTCTGTTAGATAGAGACGTTTACCGATTTGCTCAAATAAGGGTAAACCGACAGCCTTGGTAAGTTGCTTTATTTGGGTAGAAACAGTAGGTTGAGTAATATATAGTTCTTCTGCTGCTTTCGTAAAGCTACTATGGCGGGCTGTTGCCTCGAATACTTTTAGCTGATGTAGGGTTGCCTGAATCAATTTCTTTATCCCCCTAATCAATATACATTATTTTATTTTTTCAATTCTACTTCTTTTATAGACAATAGTCAATATTTAAAGATATTGAGATAGATTTGTATATATATAAGTAAGACTTAATTGCAAGTTATGGTGAGAGGGGAACGGTAAACCCTCCCCTTTTCGTCACATTCAAAGAATTTACAGTTTTTGACTAACTGCTTTGCGATAAGCTTTCTGAATGGTTTTGAGCAGTTTATCAAAACCCGAGTGAGCCGTTTCGTTCACAGGATCGAGAAGTTGGACTTTTGTCAAAAATTGTGCTTCCGAGGTTTGAACATCGCCATCGCTGTAAATCATTGCTCCCATTGCTTCTAAAAGATTTTGATAATCATCTTGTTTAGGATGAGTTCCTAAATACTCCTCTAGCCACTGATAGCATTCTTGAGGCTGGACGGTTTTAAGCCCATTAAGAAGCGTTTTAAGGTCATTATCTTCGGATAATCCATATTGTTGCGCTTTTTTGTGCAAATACTCTTGTTCTTCTGGCTGAATCACACCATCGAGCCAAGCCACACCCACCAGAATTTTTAAAAGTTGTTTAGTTTGAGTTGAGTCATTCATGTTTTAAAGTCCTTTTACTAGCTTAACGATAAAAAAGCCATCCATCTGATGTCGGTTTGGTAAAACCTTCAGCCAACCTTGTTCAGTAGCAAACACTCTTAAAAAGGAATCAACCGACGGAGGTTGTATAGTCCAGTTTGGATGTTTTTCTAAAAAATTTTCGATAACTCTTTCATTCTCGATCACATTTAAGGTACAGGTGGCATAAACTAATATTCCCTTCGGTTTTACCCAAGATGCAGTCTGTTCTAAGAGTTCTTGTTGTAGGTGTACCAGTTCATTAATCCGTTCAGGGGTTTGTCGAAACCGAAGATCAGGGCGTTTATGTAGTGTTCCTAACCCTGAACATGGAGCATCGAGTAAAACACGATCGGCACTTTCTAAAAATTGGCTAAACTGTCGGCTATCACCCGTTAAAATCCGAATCGATCTAAGATTTAGGCGTTTTTGGTTTTCTTGTAGCTTTTTTAAACGAGATGCAGAGCGATCGCAAGCCCAAATTATTCCATCATCTTTGATTAACTCAGCGATATGGGTCGTTTTTCCCCCTGGTGCCGCACAAGCATCAATAATTGTCTCACCGCTTTGGGGATCAAGTAAATGAGTCACTAATTGTGCGCTACTATCTTGTACAGTGAACCATCCTTGTTCAAACCCAGGTAAATCAACAATACTACGAGAACCACTGATCAATCGTAAGGCTTGTGGCAAATGATCAACAGGTGATACTTTAATTCCATCCTCCAAAAAAGTCGCTTGAACTTCTTTTAACGTCGTTTTCAATGGATTAATTCTCAGATCTAATAGTGGAGTTTGATTAAACCACTCACCTAGGCTTTCTGTCGTCTCTTGACCAAATTGCTCGATCCATAGTTTAATCATCCAATCGGGAAAACTATATAAAATCCCTAGTTTTTGTACTGGCTCTACAGGTAGAATCAACGGATCATCTTGTTTAGCTAATCGTGCATAGGCTCTCAATAATCCATTAACAACCCCTGAAAGTTGTGTAAATCCGTTCTTTTTTGCCAGATCTACCGTTGTATTGACGGCTGCTGATTCTGGAATTTGGGTCAGATAACGAAGCTGATATAAACCAATTTGTAAAATAATTCTTAAATCGGGTGGTTGTTGATTCGCTTTTTTTTTGCCCAGTTGATCGATTAAAGCGTTTAGAGTGCGCTGTCGTCTGACAATTCCATAAACTAATTCTGTGGCTAAATTGCGCTCAACATTCGATAAATTCGCTTTTTTTAACCCTTGATCTAGGGCAATATCTGTATAAGCATCACGTCGATAAATGTCTCGAAGTACGACTAAAGACAGTTGACGAGAATTCGTTAGGGTTTGCATTCTAGACGTGTTGGATTACATTGATACATTCTTCAACTGAAGCGCGTTGACTCATTGCTTGTACTAACGCATGATAAGCGGTTTGATTGCGTTCTAGCAGATTTTTGGCTTGTACGAGTCCCCAACTTTGTTTTTGTGAATAACTATATTCGGGTACACCTGCTAATTTTAAGGCCATCTGTAGCTGTTGAGAATCACCATCGCCACCTTCAGCTTTACCATAGGTGAGTTTTTCGGCTGCTATTCCTGCCATCCAAACAGTACACAGTCGTTCGATGAGTAATGAAAATTCTCGCGGATCTTGAATTTTTTCATCAATAGCAGCCCGATCAAATTGTACCCCACCGAGTCCAGGTTGTCCTTGTTTGAGAGCATCCCACGCCGTTATGCTGTAACTTGCGATCGGAATTCCCAATAAATAAGCGGCTAAAAAATGTCCAGCCTCATGATGAATCACTCGTTGACGATATTCAGTCGGTGCCAAACGATCTAATAATAAAGTAACGCCGCGTCCCTGCCAACTTAATGTATCTAGTGTAGCGAGTCCCATTACTCCTAATGTTGCTGCGGCTGGAATAAAAGGTGAGATGTTTAATAAAGGCACTAGAAACACCGATAGCGTCATGAGAAAGACACCGATCGCAACTAGGTTCAGGGCGGTTTGCTGCATAATTTAAGAAGAATAAGCTATTTACTTAATTTTACTTTACATTTACTTAAAATGTATAATTACAGAACTCAACAATTTTATTGGAAAAACTTTTTATTGATCGGCTTTGGTCTAGCTTTAAATCTATTATCGGAAGCTTGCCAACCGAGTCCCGCTTATAGTGCTGAACACATCCGAATGGTTTATGATGCCTTTGATCTGTCCATTTCTGTCAAATCTTTAGAAACCTTTGCAGAAACTGGAAAAGCTGAAAAAAATTTACGACTCATCACGCGCTTTTTATCTCCAGAAAATCAAGAACAAGTCCAAAACTTATTACAACATCGTTTTGAGTCAGATCAAGCGATTATCTACAAAATTAGCCGAACTTCTCTGGTTGAAGATTTAATTCAAGAACTAGGTCAAGTTATTAAAATATCTTCTGATCGTAATGGTTTTTATGCTTTACGGGGTGCGATTGTTGCTGCGTCTGCTAATCCCGAAGGTTGGACAATACTCGATGTTTTACGGAATTTTCCTACCTCTGATGTCTATATTGATCTTAATGCGTTATTAGAACTACGATCGCAATGGAACTTATTTTTAAGCTTTCGTCAAGCTGCTGTTGATGCAATCATTCAAGAAGCAGAACGCGAAGCATCTATTCAATCGGCTGATTTGAATCAACTGTCTGATTTACGAAAAACAGGCCCCTACTCAATTACCCAGCAAATATTAACTGTTGAAAAAGATGCCATCCGTCAAACTCGTCAGGGTTTAGTAGATTACTATAGCTTTAAGGTTAATTTATATCTTCCTCAAACTGTTGAACCCGCACCCTTAATTGTCATTTCGCATGGTTTTGGTTCACAAGCAACGAGTTTTATCAAATTAGCTGAACATTTAGCGTCTTATGGTTTTGCGGTGGCGATTCCCGAACACGTAGGAAGCGATTTAGCTTATCGTAAAGAACTTTTAGAAGGACATCTCAGTAGCGCAATCAGTCCAATTGAATATATAGATCGACCTTTAGATATTACATATCTTTTAGATACTTTAGAAGCTCCCGCTTGGCAAGAGCGAATTAATACTCAAAATGTCGGAGTAATTGGTGATTCTCTTGGTGCAACAACTGTTTTATCACTGGCAGGTGCGGATATTAATACTAATAATTTAATCTCGGTTTGTCAATCAGAGCGAGTTATTTTAAATCCATCTGTTTTACTTCAATGTCAGGCAAGATATTTACCACCAACTGATTATCGTCTACGAGATTCTAGAGTTAAAGCTGTCATTTCTGCTCATCCTTTAACAAGTGCCATTTTTGGAACTGAAGGAATGAGTAAAATAGAGATTCCGCTTTTAATGACTTCAGGAAGTGAAGATGTTGTGACACCTGTTGCAGCAGAACAAATTCAACCGTTTACCTGGTTACAGCAACCCCACAAATATTTACTGTTATTTGAGCCTGGAACACACTTTACCAGTAGTACACCACCGAGTGAGCAACCCAATTACATAGCAAATCGACTCATCGGAGTGAATCGACTGCAAGGAAGTCTTGTTTTTCAAGGTCTTAGTGTAGCATTTATGGAAGTTTATTTAAGAGGAAATACAGCCTATTTACCTTATCTGTCTTCTGCTTACACGCGAAAGATTAGTGAACCTGATCTAAACGTTCATTTTATTGATTCACTCAATCAGACTGATTTTAAAAAAGCGATTCCAAAATATTTTTTTCAGTCTCCCGTTCAAAAAACCGATGAATCAGCCGAAAATATTATTGATGAAATTAAACAAACAGGAGTCCTTAAAGTTGCTTTGAGTAAAAATGATGCTCCTTTTGGTTATCTGGATCAAAACGGACAATGGACAGGATATTGTTCTGATCTGATGAGTTCTTTTCAAGAATATCTTAATCAAAAGCTTAATTTAGATGCACCTTTAGATATTGTTCAATTACCAGCTAATGATGAAAATCGTTTTGAGCTTGTCAAAAATAAAGTAGTACATTTAGAATGTGGCCCGAATACGATCGTTAATAATGTTTCAGATGTGTCTTTTTCATCGTTCTTTTTTATTTCTGGAACTCATTTTCTGATTTCTCGCTCTAAAATTGATGAAATTAACCCAAATTCTTCTTTAAATGGATTTAGAATCGGTCTTTTAGAAAATACTACAACACAAGCTCTGATACAAGAACAATATCCTAATAGTAGTCCCGTCTATTTTAGTGGAACAAATGATATTGATCAGGCTTTTCAAGCTTTACAAGAGGGAAAAATTGATGTTTTAGCTGATGATGGTATTCTTTTATTAACAGAAGCTCGCCTCAAAAATTTATCTTTAGAAAATTATCAATTAATTCCAAAACTCCCTCTTGCTTGTAATTTCTATGGTTTGATTCTTCCTAAAAATGATCCTCAATGGCGAGATTTGGTTAATAATTTTCTCTCTAGTCAATCTGCTAAAGCTGTAAAAAATAAAGTGCTAGTTGGGAATCAGTCTGCTAATGTTTTAGCTAATTTAGATTATTGTTTAAATTTTCAACGAGATCTACCTTAGTTCTTACAGATTCGGTTCAACTCCTAATGCTTTTAATTGCGCTTTGAGTTGTTCGACTTCTTGTCTTGCTGTGTCTAATTGTTGTTGAGCTTGTTTAGCGGCTTCTTCGGGTGTTGGGACTAATACGCCTTCCGATGTAAAATAACGTAATTTTGATTCGTATACTCCTAAATATAGCTTTAACTGTTCACTCCATAACCACCCTTGTTCAGTTGGTTCTAGCGGTTGATATTGTCCACTAACTAGGGTAAATCCCGCAAATTCTAGTGTTACAGGATCAAAATAGAAATAATCAGGTAAACGGAAAACATCTTGATAGAGTTGCTTTTTATCGGTGCGATCTACTTTAGCGGTACTATCGGAAAGAATTTCAACAATCACATTAGGATATTTTCCCCCTTCTTTCCAAACCATCCAACTTTTGCGATTTTTTCTAACGGTATCTAGCACGACGAAAAAATCTGGCCCACAAAAGTCTCTCAATTTAGTCGGCTGTTCAGGACTATTATAGATATAGTAAACCGAGAGATTACCCGCCGCAAAAAAATCATTTCTGTCGTGCCATAACCATTCAAGACATTGAATTAATAAGATAATCTGTTGTAAATGTAGTGATGATTCCAATTCGGGTTCGTCGCTTTCTAGCTCATCAGGAGGGAAAATAATTTCTTCTGATAAGGTTTCTGATTCTAATTCTATCTGTTTTGCGATCGCCATAATCAACCCTCAAACGCATTGCCCTATACTTGAGTGTAACGAAACCACCCAACAACGAGTTTAAACCAGTACATTTATATTATTAATTAAACAGCATGACGACTATCGAAATCCAAATTCCTGATGAAGTTTTAATTAGTCTTAAGGAAACACCAGAAACCCTAAAAAAAGAATTACGGATCTTAGCAGCCGTTAAATTGTATGAATTAGGTAAATTATCATCTGGACGTGCAGCACAGTTAGCAGAAATGTCTAGAGTAGAATTTTTGATGATATTGGGAAAATATCAGGTCTCTCCTTTTTCTTTGACCACTGAGGAATTACTGCAAGATCTAAATAATGCCTAACTCATTGGTGATCGTTAATACTTCTCCCTTACTTTACCTTCATCAAGTAGGCTATCTTGATTTGCTGAAAGATTTATATAAAAATTTAATTGTTCCATCCTCAGTTGTTGAAGAATTAAATGTCGGTAGACAGCAAGGAGTAGATGTCCCAGATATTACTCTAATAAAATGGATTCAAATCAAATCTGTTTCATCTCCTAGCTTAATCCCAATCATTGTCGATCTAGGAAAAGGAGAAGCAGAAGTAATTGCCATAGGATTAGAAAATTCTGGTAGTCTTTTAATTATAGATGACCAGTTAGCTAGGCGAATTGCTAATTTATTCGAGTTAAAATACACAGGAACATTGGGTGTTTTAGTGAAGGCTAAACAGTTAGGCTATTTCTCCTCTGTATTGCCTGTCATTCAGTCTCTTCAGAGTAAAGGAATGTGGATATCTCAGAAGGTTATGACTGATATATTACAGTTAGCAGGGGAGTCTCCTACCCTTTTCTAGCTGCTTTAACCATATCAATGAGGGTGTGGTGAGCGTCTTCAGAATCTTTAAGAGTATGATCGAATTCTACTCGAATGGGTACTGTTTCCCCGTTGATTTGTACGGCTAAATTCATCCCTTGCGGATCGATAGATGACATTTGTGCGCTTTGAGCATTGGGTGTATTACCGAATACTTTAGCATAAAGCACGATCGCTTCGGCGTGATCTTCGTTCATGTGTTGACAAATGCGATCGCTGATAGCGGGGGTGATAGGATCTGACATGATTAATTATCTCTTTAAATGTTGATGACAAAAGGCGATGACTTCTCTTGCTGAACTGGTTTGCTTGGCATAGAATATTTTTGGTCTAGCGATGACTAGCAAAGGGATATTCAGTTCTTGTGCAACTGAGCGTTTGATGTCTTCTCCTCCTTTTGTTCCAGATGCTTTGGTGATAACGAGTGATATTTTCCACTGTAACCAAAGGGCTTTTTCTAGATCAAAATTAATCGGAGGACGCAAGGCAATAATACGATCGCTACTAAAACCAGCAGCAGTAGCCACTAATAACGAGTTTACAACAGGAAGAATCCGAGTATAAAGGGTTGCTCGATTTTGCCAAGGTTGAAATAAGGGTAAAGCTTTGTATCCAACGGTCAGTAAAACCCGTTGTCCTGTTAGATAATCACTCTCAAGAAGGGTTTCAAAACTATCTAATTCAATGGCTGTTTGCGCTTCAAGGTTTGGACGTTCGTACCGTAGATAGGGAATATTGTTCTGATGGGATAATGCGATCGCATACTTAGTAATTTTGGTAGCATAGGGATGAGACGCATCGACAATAGCGGTTATCTCACTCGGCTCAGGTTTACCTATTTTTATAGTTAATAGGGATGAGTCTGGGTAAAGGTGTTTCGCGCTTTCTGTCGTTATGGTGACAAGAGTCGGAATACCACTCATTATCATTTCTTGAGAAAGCATCGCACTGTCACTCGTTCCCCCGATTAACCAAATAGTCATTTCAATACTTAGCCTCGAAAAATTGTTATACTAGATAAACCGTTGTGATTATTATGGTAAAAATAACCATAAAGATTTGTAAACTGTGCTAACCACTGTCCTAACCCAAAACCGAAAAGTAGATCGTTTAATGCCTGATGACTTATTTACAGCCATTAATGTCTTAAAAAGAGAATTAAACGCTGTTATCTTAGCGCATTACTATCAAGATCCAGACATACAAGATATTGCTGATTATATCGGTGATTCACTCGGATTATCACAACAAGCGGCTCAGACAGATGCGGATGTCATTGTCTTTGCGGGCGTTCATTTCATGGCCGAAACAGCGAAGATCCTAAATCCTGATAAATTGGTATTATTACCTGATCTAAATGCGGGATGTTCTTTAGCCGATAGTTGCCCTCCCCAAGACTTTGCGCGTTTTAAAGCACAATATCCAAATCATCTGGTGATTTCCTATATCAACTGTACAGCCGAAATCAAGGCAATGAGTGATATTATCTGTACCAGTTCTAACGCGGTAAAAATTGTAAATCAAATTCCTTTAGATCAGCCGATTATTTTTGCACCTGATCGGAATTTGGGGCGATATGTCAGCGAACAAACGGGACGAGACTTAGTGTTGTGGCAAGGTAGTTGTATTGTTCATGAAACCTTTTCCGAACGCCAGATAGTTCAATTAAAAATTGTACATCCTGAAGCTGAAATCATTGCACATCCTGAATGTGAAACTTCTGTGTTGCGTCATGCGAGTTATATTGGTTCAACGACAGCTTTGCTTAACTACTGTCAAAAAAGTCCCAGTCAAGCTTTTATTGTTGCGACTGAACCAGGAATTATTCATCAAATGCAAAAAGAAGCACCGCAAAAACAATTTATTCCTGCACCTTCAATCAATAATTGTGCGTGTAATGAATGTCCTCATATGCGATTGAATACACTAGAAAAATTATATTTAGCCATGAAACATCAAAAACCAGAAATTATTTTACCCGAAGCGATTCAAAAAGCGGCTTTACGTCCTATTCAAAAAATGCTCGAAATGTCATAGCAAATTTACAAAAATTAGTAATTTTATGAGTGCAAACTAACTTTAATGTCAATTTTTGTATAAAAGACTAGCCTAACTGAATAAACATGATAAATTAATCATAGAAGCAATAAAGCTTCTCTGGCAAAGAAAACAGCCAAGCCAATCTAAAACAAAAAGAGGTACACCGCGCTGTTTAATTTACCAAATTCCATATCGTTAAACGAAAAACGGTTAATACAAAGACCGTTAACCAAAAACATCACCCATACCGAAAACGGATCATTCCTCAAACTGGATGTATAGGGAGTTAAAAGCAATTACAACTCCTTTGAAAGCTCACATAAGAGAGGAAGTCAACCGAAGATTAGGTCTTGGGTGATGTTGTTTTAAATAAAAATTTAGATATTTCAACAAGTTAAAATACTTAGAATACAATGATGAGAGTGGAGCAGTAAGAGGTAAAACATCTAAATGTCAGACGATAAAACAGTGGATCAGCAATTGATTAAACAAAACTTATTATTGACGCTGCTCACTCAAGCAAGAGAATTATTTGAATTAGATAAAATTACTGACATATTAGACCAACAAGCACAATTACTGACTCAAAGTGAACAAAGAGAAGAGATACAAGCCGCACTCAGTCAAGAATTAGCTAAACGTACCAATGATTCAGAAAAAGAGGCCGAACGAGAGCGATCGATTTCTTTAGTAATTGATAAAATTCGTCAAACCCTAGATATCAATACGATATTTCAAACCGCCGCCACAGAAGTTCAAAAACTGCTAGGAGTTGAACACATAGCGATTTATCAATTTCGAGAAGATTACGGGGGAGACTTCATTTTTGAATCAGAACCGCAAAAACCCTTTCCTCATCTGGTGGGTAGAAGTTGGAATGATGAGCATTTAATGGAAACTAAAGGCGGCAGACTGCGAGAAAATAAACCCTGTGTCGCCAATGATGTTGAACAAGATGAGCGTTTTTCGACCTGTTACCGTTCAACTATTGATCTCTTTGAACTGCGATCCTTTGCGGTAGTACCGTTGTTCCTCGGTGAAACCTTGTGGGGACTACTAGCTGGTTTCCAACACAGTAGCCCAAAAGATTGGCAAGCAGACGAAATTAAGCTTTTACAAAAAGTCGGAATTCAACTAGGGGTCGCGCTACAACAAACTGAATATCTCAAAAGAATTCAACAGCAATTCGTCCAAGAACGAGCTTTATCGCAAGTTATTGATAAAATTCGCCGTACCCTCGATCTTAATACCATCTTTCAAACCACCGTTACAGAAGTTCGTCAACTCCTCGAAGCGGATCGAGTTGCTATCTATCAATTTATCCCTAACACCAATTGGGTAGAGGGTGAATTTATCTCAGAAGCCATCTTAGCCCCGTTTGACTCTGCTTTATCGGCACGAGTCGCGGATCACTGCTTTGGCGATAATTATGCGACTTACTATCAACGAGGTCGCATTTGGTCACTGAATAACCTTGAAACGGCTCCATTAAGCGAGTGTCATACCGCAATTTTATCGCGCTTTCAAGTCAAAGCTAATTTAGTCGCGCCTTTGTTGAGTGGTGAAAAACTCTGGGGTTTACTGTGTATTCATCAATGTTCAAGTGCGCGTCACTGGCAAGAAACAGAAATCGAATTTGTCAGCAAAATTGCGACTAATTTAGGGGTAGCTTTACAACAAGCCGAGTTACTCGCCCAAACCCAAGCGCGATCGCAAGAACTACAAACTGCCCTTGCCCAAGTCGAAGCCCAAAAAGAACAACAAAAAGCCCTCACCCAAGTCATCGATAAAATTCGCCGTACTCTTGATCTCGATACCATCTTCCAAACCACAGCCACCGAAGTCAGACAACTGCTACAAGTTGATCGGGTGGCGATATTTCGTTTTGAACATCACTCAAAATGGACAGAAGGGGAATTTGTCGCCGAAGATGTTAATAATGCTTTTGGTTCTGCCCTGGCTGCGAAGATCGTCGATCACTGCTTTGGTGAAAAACACGCGACTTATTACCAACAAAATCGGATCTGGGCCGTTAATGACATCAGTCAAGCTAATTTAATAGAATGTCATCTAAAGACCTTAAATCGTTTTCAAGTTAAAGCCAATTTAGTCGCCCCACTGCTCATCGGGAAGAATTTATGGGGTTTACTGTGTATTCATCAATGTTCGAGTCCGCGTCACTGGCAAGAATCAGAAATCGAATTCGTGAGCAAAATCGCCACTAATTTAGGGGTCGCTTTACAACAAGCTGAATTACTCGCTCAGACTCAAAAACGCTCCAAAGAACTACAAACTGCCCTCGCTCAAGTCGAAGCCCAAAAAGAACACTTAGCCCATGTAGCAGCCCAAGAAAGAGCAATCGCTAGAGTTATTAAGAGAATTCGTCAAACCTTAGATGTTGAAGATATTTTTCGAGCGACAACCGAAGAAGTTCGGCAGATTCTCAATTGCGATCGTGTAGTGGTTTATCGTTTTTATGATGATTGGAGTGGTGAGTTTCTCTATGAGTCGATGAGCGAAATCTGGCGGCCTTTAATTTGGTCACCTGGTCTAAAAACCGTGTGGGAGGATACTTATCTTAAAACAACCAAAGGGGGAAGATATCGCTCTCATGAAACATTCGCGGTGGATGATATCTATCAGGCGGGTCTAACTCAGTGTCATGTTGAAATTTTAGAACACTTTCAGGTCAAAGCTTTCGCTATTGTACCCGTTTTTGTGGGCGAAAAACTCTGGGGTTTATTAGGGGCGTATCAAAATACCTCAACTCGGCAATGGAAACAGCGCGAAATTGCATTATTAGATCAAATTGGTAATCAATTGGGTGTCGGTGTTTATCAAGCACAATTATTAATCCGAACCAAACAACAATCAAGAGAACTCGAAACCACTTTAGCGGATCTCAATGCGATTGTTGATAATTTAGCTGATGGGTTATTGGTTATTGATATTTTGGGTCGGATTACTCGTTTTAATCCTACTTTAATTTCAATGTTTCGTCTAGAACAAGTCAATTTAACGGGTAAACATATCGCTACCGTTTTTGATGAAAAACTTGTAAAATTAATTGAACAAAGCGAAAGAGGTCAGCAAAAAATTGTCACGGCGGCTGTTGATTTAGAACAAGGTAAAGAAGGACAAGCTTTAGCCACCAGTATTATTAAAGAATCTTATGGTGACGAAGGTAGTCAATGTTTAGGTTCAGTTATTTTAATCCGTGATGTCACAGCAGAACGTGAAATTGATCGGATGAAAACTGAGTTTTTAGCTAATGTTTCCCATGAATTAAGAACCCCGTTAACTTCAGTTTTAGGGTTTGCTTCTTTGATTAGAGAAAAACTGAACGATGTGATTATTCCTTCAATCGCTTTAGAGAATACAAAAGTTCATCAAGCTTTACACAAAGTTGAAGCAAATATCGAAATTATTGTCTCAGAAGCAGAACGGCTAACTGATTTAATTAATGATGTTTTAGATATTGCTAAGATGGAGGCAGGGCAATTAGAATGGGATATCCAGCCAACTTCTCCTCTAGAAATGATCCAAAGAGCGATCGCAACAACTGAGCCTTTATTTCAAGATAAACAGATTACATTAATTCAAGATATTGAGCCTGAATTACCCGTCATTTTGGTTGATGAAAATCGTTTTATTCAAGTCTTACTTAATCTAATTTCTAATGCTGTAAAATTTGCCGAGGAAGGAATTGTAACTTGTCGAGCCAAAATTGTGAAAGAGCAATTATTGATTAGTATTAGCGATACGGGAATTGGCATACCCGATGAATATAAAGATGTGATTTTTGATCGTTTTAAACAAGGTGGAGATGTACTAACTGATAAACCCAAAGGAACAGGTTTAGGTTTACCGATTTGTAAACAAATTATTGAGCATCATGGAGGAAAAATCTGGGTTGAGAGTATGTTAGGACAAGGTAGTACATTTTTTATTGCTATGCCCATTAGCCCTCAAGCTGTAAGATTTCCTACAGAAATGAAGACATTTAGTCATTTGTTTGAGGAAAATTCATGAGTAAAAAAGTTTTGATTGTTGATGATGAGCCAAATATTTTAATTTTAATGGAGCAGGCTTTAGAAAAGTTAGAAGAGGATTATAATGTGATTCTTTTAACGGCTAAAAATGGCACAGAAGCATTAGAGATTATTCAGCAGGATCGACCCGATTTAGTTTTTTTAGATGTCATGATGCCGAAACTAAGCGGTTTGGATGTCTGTCGAATTATTAAAAATGAATATAAAATGACTAATATTTTTATTATTATGTTAACTGCTAAAGGGCAAGAATTTGATAAAAAAAATGGGATTGCTATGGGAGCAGATTTATACATGACTAAACCGTTTCGTCCCAAAGAAGTATTAAGTAAGTCTTTAGAAATTTTAGGTTTAAATTAAGATAATAATTTAATGACTCATTTAAGTTTAAAAAAAGTATTATTAAGAGCTAAAATAATGGCTATTATTGAGCAATTACTACAACAGCTTGACATAGAAATTAATATATGTGATACAGAAAATAATTATTTATTGGGTCAATATGATAAGAGTTTGTCTTTACGAAAACAGTTGGAAGTAGAAGGACAAATTTTAGGATGGATTCACAGTAAAAGTGAGAAGTCAACAATTATTTTAGATGTTTTAAATTTAATATTACAACAAGAATTTGAAAAAAAATCTTTAGCAGGTGAAATATTAGAAAAATATGAAGAAGTTAACTTTTTTTATGATATTTCTTCTAAAATCTCAACTTGTTTAAAAATTGAAGAAGTCATTCAAGTAATTTATCATGAAGTTAAAAAACTGATTAATTTTGACTACATATCAGTTATTTTAGTTAATTCAGAAACGGGAGAATTAGAGACATTAATTACAGGTCGAGAAAAAGTTATAAAAAGAACAGTAGGTCAAGCAAAATTAGGCATTGCAAGTTATGTTTTTAACTCAGGTGAAGCTGAAATTATTAATGATGTTTTAACCGATGCTCGCTATAATCCAAGTACGACAGTTATGCGCTCTTTAATTTGTGCGCCTCTAACAATTCAAAATGAAATTATTGGAGTCATTAATATTAGTCATCCAGACGCAATGGCTTATACAACATCTGATTTAAAATTGTTTGTTTCCTTAACTTATCAAGTAGCTGCAGCCATTCAAACTGTACAATACTATGAGCAATTAAAAGAATATTCTCAAACACTAGAACAAAAAGTTGCTGAAAGAACATTAGAGCTTGAAAATGCTAAATATGAATTAGAGAAATTAGCAACGATCGACCAATTAACTCAACTCGCTAATCGCCGTAAATTTGATGAATATTTACAGTCTGAATGGAAGCGAATGAAACGAGAAAAACGACCCATTTCTTTAATCCTTTGTGATGTTGATTATTTTAAATTATATAATGATTATTATGGACATTTAGTAGGGGATGAATGTTTAAAACAAGTTGCTCAAGTCTTGCAAAATACGATTAGAAATCCAGCCGATTTAGCGGTGCGCTATGGTGGCGAAGAATTTGCGATTGTTTTGTCAAATACGAATAGCGATGGTGCGATTAAAGTAGCACAAAGAATTCAGCTTGCAATTGAAGATTTAAAAATACCCCATCAATTATCGACTGTCAGCCAATATGTGACGATTAGCCAAGGAATTTCTAGTCTATTTCCAACTCAAACCAACACACCAGAATCTTTAGTGAAGTTAGCCGATTTAGGGCTGTATCAGGCTAAAAACAGTGGTCGTAATCGTCATGTTTTGAATTTATTAAATTAGCCAGCAAAAAGGGGCTAGATTTCTAACCCCATTCATCAGCAATGATCATAGCTTAATCTCGACTAGGAGGCGTTGTTACAGGATTATTTTGAATACTTTCCTGTTGTTGACGCTTAAATTTTTCAGCAGCATTTTGCAATTCTGACTGAGTATCATCTTGAAATTCCGATGAATTACGGCTACGGCGAAAATTAGCATTATGAATAAAATCCATCGGATTAAAATCATTGCCGAATGTGCCACCTGTCATCGGATCTTGTTCATTTTCTTGAAAGCCTCTATTATTTGGATTAATTTGAGCCATGCTAGACTCAGTTAATAATCCTAGCCCGACAAAGAGACTTAACCCTAACGTTACAGTAATCTTGTTCATAATTGACTAAAAAATATTTAAGCAAAACGACGACGTAATAAAGGCTGAATCGCTAATAGAACCAGTGTATCAAAGGCTAATAATATCAATAGAACTAACCCAAAGCTGACACCTGTCCAAGGCGTTTCTAATACTATACTATTCAAATTCCAAGAGGAATTAAAATAAATATATCTAATTGGTTCGATTGCATAGGTTAGAGGATTCAGACTTGCTATAACCTGTAACCATTTAGCCATAAATGATAAGGGAGCAAGGGCGGTACTGGCAAATAATAAAGGTAAATTGGTAACAAAGATTACCGCAATGAGTTCGATATGTCCAGGTAAGGCAAACGCTAAACCCAAACTTAAGGCCGTCATTCCTAAAACAACTAGAAAAACAATTAAAGCAATCATCGCTAAACCAAGACCACTGGGTAAACCTGCCCCTAGTACGGCACTTGCTGCGATAATAACGGCGGTTTGGATAAAACTCAGGATGATGATATAAATGGTCGATGATGCAACAATTGAATATCGAGTTGAGAGGGGTGCCACCAATAAACGGTTTAAAAAGCCGAATTCTCGATCAAACATGACAGGTAAACCCGCATTCAACGCCCCAGAAAAAGCCGTAAAAACAATGATTCCAGGTGCTAGAAATTTAGCGTAGTTAAGATCATTCCCAAATAATCCCTGTGGCGCATTATAGAATAAAGCACCAAACAAGATTAACCACATCATCGGCTGAATAACGCCAGCAATAAGCGTAGATGGACGACGTTGCAGTTGAATAAACAAACGTTTGGTTAAAGCGAGGGTTTCTTGAACAAATTCTCCAAACTCATTAGAATCTGGGGTGATTTCTGTAAAAGTAGGACTCGGAGACAGTTTAGAAGGTGTTAGGGTTTGACTCATATTTACTCCTATTTCATTTCTTGTTTTTTCTCTGCTTTTAAATCCCGTTTTCCTGCTGATGCGATTTCTGCATCCATTAAGGTTTTGCCCGTAGCGGCGAGATAAACATCATCTAAGCTAGGACGGGATTGCGCCATACTAAAAATTGGTAAACCAGAATTGACAAGGGTTTGCTCAATTTTACTTAAAGGATTACTTTGGGGGGTAACGATTAGATTAAGCGAGTTACCTTGATTGGGGTTAGTAATCACTTCTTCGACAAAAGGTAAAGGTGATAGTAGGGTTTTCGCTTTTTCCGCTTCTTCAACTGCCGTAAATTCTCGAATGCGTAACGTAATGCGATCCCCACCTAGACGCTCTTTTAACTCCGATGATGTGCCTTGTGCAATCACCACACCTTGATCAATAATCGCTAAACGATCGGCTAAAACATCGATTTCTTCTAGATAATGGCTAGTAATCAGAACACTTGTACCTGCTGATCTCAGATTTTTTAAGAAATCCCAAACAATTACCCGACTTTCGATATCTAAACCAACTGTCGGTTCATCTAAAACTAAAATTTCGGGTTGATGAAGTAAACCTGCTGCTAAATCAAGACGTTTGCGTATTCCTCCAGAGTAAGTCCCTGTTTTTTTGTCCGCGTAGTCTTGTAATCCCAGTAAATTCACGAGTTCTTCAATCCGTGTTTTTGCGGTTTGAGGTGAGAGGTGATAGAGTGCTGCTTGTAAATTGAGTAATTCTCGCCCCGTCAAAACCTTATCGATCGCGACTTCTTGCGCGACATAACCGAGTCGTCGTCGTGCTGCTTTTGGAGAATCAATTACTGAAACCCCCCCGACTTGAATCGTTCCGCCATCGGGTTTAGCAAGAGTACACAGACAGCGTATCGTCGTTGTTTTTCCCGCACCATTGGGGCCGAGTAAACCAAAAATTTCACCCTGTGGCACGACAAAAGAAATATCTTTAACCGCTTCTACCGAGCCATAGCGTTTTTTTAGATGATCGATGATGACAACAGGAGTCATATTTGCATTCAAAAGTGGCTACACAAATCTATACAATTTTCCTATATCTCTATTTTGACACTTCCTCAGGCGAAAAGAGTGGAACTTTTTCTAGAGATGCGATTAAGTGGACATGATAGTATTACAGTAATACCGTCATACACTGATTAGATTTTATGCGTCAGACTCCCCCTATCTCTAAAGTGACGAAAAAATATCAAGCGACTATTCCTCAAGCTGTCAGAGAAAAGTTAAACCTTAAAAGTGGTGATTGTGTTGCTTTTGAAATCGAAAACGAACAAGTAGTCTTAAAAAAAATCTTACCTGTTGATTGGGAGTATCTTAATGCGATATCGGGAACGATGAGCGAATGGTTATCGCCCGAAGATGAAGAAGCGTATCATGACTTATAAACAATTCGATGTGGTTGTTGTTCCTTTTCCTTTTACTGAAACGACGGCGACTAAAAAACGTCCTGTTGTCGTAGTTAGTGATACACCTTCTTTTAATCAATTGGTCAAAAAAAGCGTCATGGCAATGATTACGACGACAACTCATACACCTTGGGCGTTAGATACATCTATTACTGATTTAAAAAGTGCTGGACTAAAGGCTGATTCTCTAATTCGGATGAAGTTGTTTACCTTAGATGATAGTTTAGTGATTAAAAAAATCGGGCATTTGGCATTAGATGATCAATTAGCTCTTAGTACTAACTTAAAACAATTGTTTGCTTTCTAATGAAATAATAAACTGATGCCCCCCATCGCTAGACATACACCTAAAATCGCTCTAAGGCTAATTTTTTCACCCAAAATCGCAGCAAGGGGTAAAACAAACAATGGACTCGTTCCCGTAAGCGTTTGAGCAATTCCCACGGGAATTAAGGCTATTGCAGTTTGTTGTAGCCAAATTCCGAGATAGGTACTGCCAAAAGATGTTAGGGTGATAATTCCGATTAGTCGTGTTGACCAAGCAATTTTATTATTCTCAGATTTTCTTGAACTGCATAACAATAAAATAAAGGCTGTGAATGTTCCTGCACTAATGCGAATCAGTGTACTCCAAAGTGGCGTGATATTAGACTCTAACAAAGCAAAACGAGCTAAAACCCCACCCACTGCTAAAGAAAGTGCCGCTAATAAACCCCAGATCACTCCTGATGTGGGAACTGAACTAACGTTAATACCTGGTGTACGTTCGGTAATAACCCAAGCAACACCGATTAAAGTCAGTAGAATACCGTACCATGCTTGCGGTTGTAAGGTTTCTTGGAAGGCGACTAAGGCAATAAAAGCAGAAATAGCAGGGGCTAAGGTTTCGACTAATAGAGTACGTCTTGCTCCAAGTTGATTCAAGGCCGAAAAATAAGCCGTATCACCTAAACCGATGCCAATTACACCACTTAGTCCTAATAAAATAGTAGGAACGATCGCTAAACTAGGAAACCCCTGACGAGTGAGTAATAAGGTAATCAGAATGAGTACGATCGCAATACCACCTTTAAGACTATTTAACTGTAAAGGGGATATTTTTTGACCGAGTAGGGAATACACAATAGAAGAAGCAGCCCATAAAAAAGCGGCCCCTAATGCGGCTAGTTCACCTGTAAGGTTAAGAACGTTCACTGATGTTAAGGTATTTTAAGACAAAGCTACATTCTAGCCTTATCCTGTTTAACAAACATTTTCAGATTATTTAGTGAATTTTTCTTAACAATTCGATACGCTATTTGTCGTATTGAATCTCGCTTCACTGTGGTAATGACAACGATACTTTGTATGGAGGATCTGGATTAGATAATTTAATAGGTGGTGCAGAAAATGATTCTCTAGAAGGCTGTTCTGATAACGATATTCTTGATGGTGGGTTAAGACAATATACGATGAGCCGAGGTTCTGGCTCTGATATTTATTATGTTGATACTCTTGGCGATCAGGTACAAGAATCGATTACAAGCGGTGGTAGCGATTATATACAAAACACCACTGATGTCAGCAAAACACGTGATTTGATTACATAACTTATTTCGGATTGTTTGTTAAAATCTCTTAACAATCCAATATATGATTTGTTGTATTGTGAAAGAAAGGAAAGTTAAAACGAAAACACTGATAATAAAGTTAGTACCCTAGCGAGTGTAACCATTGAGAGAACATGGAAAAATCTTTTACTAAAAGTGTAACAAGTGTATGACCCCACAAACACAGCCAACCTCTCAAACCCTGTACGACCGAGATTATGCTCTCTGGTTAGAGACAACCATAGAACAACTAAGACAGAAAAAGTTTGACTTTTTGGATTTAGAGAACTTAATCGAGGAGTTGGAAAGCATGGGAAGAAGCGATCGCCGCGCTTTAGAAAGTTTGCTAACCCGCTTGTTTGAACATCTCCTTAAATTAGCTTACTGGAAATCGGAGCGAGATTATAACCGACGAGGATGGAAGGGAGAAATTAGGAATTTTCGGCTTCAAATTCAAAGTCTTCTCGAAGATAGTCCCAGCCTTAAATCTCATTTAGAGAAAATTGTTTCTAAATCTTATAATAATGCTCGAAAAATCATGATTGATATCACTGGCTTAGACCCAAAAACCTTTCCCACTGAGTCGATAGCTACTGTAGATGAAGTCTTAGATGAAGATTGGTTTCCAGACGAACAGTAACCGCTATATTTCTATAGGAGTCGTAAGCTTATGTGTTAGACACCATCAACGTAAACATTGTACGCAATTTTATAACATAATACCAATTTGCAATAATTGTAGCAGGCTTAATCATCTTATAAAGACTCGTCATGGCGCGTCTCCACAAAAAATATGGGTACGCTTCTACACTGAAGAATACCCTAATATTTGATTCATGGATAGTTTTAACAATTTTTTTCTAACTTAGAGAAGCATTACTGCGATCGTATGATTTACTAAAATCAGATTGAGTTTGTCCTTGGATGGTACCGCGATAATTACTGTCTACATCTACGCCAATTTCTTCGGCGGCTCTTTCTAACATAGACTGTTGACGGTTTTTGATCGATTGGTGATGACGTTGTAATAAAGCGCGTGCTTGTTGATCCATATTCATGATTTTATGCTCCGATTGCTTAAGGATGTTTATTTATCTGTTCCTATCATTATATATAACATAAAAAACTGTATATAATGTTACAAAATTGCTTAATATAAAAAAAAATAATGCAAAAAGCATTATCGCAAAGATTATTTAATATTTTTTTATAGATTTTGGTTTTTGCTGAGATTTTGCACTTTTAAACGATGAGCAGAACAATCACAGCCATAGAGTGCGATCGCTAAATCTCCCTCAGTATCAACTAAATCAGGATTCTGACAACCACAAGCGGCACTCTCAGCATCATTAGCAACTAAATTTTCGTTTGGGGGTTCTACTGCAAGGATTTCGGTTCCTTCGTTGGGTGAGGTAAAAACGTATTCCCGAAGGGGTACACTATTAGCATTAGCCGAGGAAACAGTCATTAGAGACAGCGCGATCGAGCTAGAACATCCTAAAAGCGTTAGTAAATCTTTTTTCATTGATTTTTACCTTTAATTAATTTCCTAACCTCATAAACGTCTTGACTCAAAATAGGGAAAATAAGTTACAGATCATTCCCCCTATTTCTTAGAGCTACACTGTAACTAACTGAGGACGTTTACTATTGCGAACCCCTTCAATCGCCGTCGCATAATCTGGAGCATTAAAGACCGCAGATCCTGCGACAATAGCGTTAGCACCTGCTTCCGTGACTTGCCAGGTATTAGCAGGTTTTAGACCACCATCAACTTCAATCCAAGGATTTAAACCTTTTTCGTCGCACATTTGGCGTAATTTTTGGATTTTGGGAACGACTTCAGGAATAAAACTTTGTCCACCGAAACCAGGGTTAACACTCATAATTAGAACAAGGTCACAGAGTTCTAATACATATTCGATCAACTCTAGAGGAGTAGAAGGGTTAAGAACGACACCTGCTTGTTTACCGAGTTCACGAATCTGGCCTAAAGTACGGTGAAGATGAGGCGAGGCATTATGTTCCGCGTGTACAGAAATAATATCAGCACCCGCTTTCGCAAAATCAGCGACATACTTTTCGGGTTCAACAATCATTAGATGAACATCTAACGGTTTTTGGGTATAGGGGCGAATTGCTTCTACAATCAGTGGGCCGATGGTAATATTAGGAACAAAGCGGCCATCCATTACATCTACGTGTATCCAGTCTGCACCTGCTTTATCAACCGCTTGAATTTCTTCACCCAAGCGACTAAAATCGGCAGATAGAATCGAAGGAGCAACAACGATCGATTTAGTATTTCCGTTCTGGGTCATGGCTAATCTTTAATTTTATCAAGGCTCATCATTTGGTATTAATCTTAACAGACTCTTTAGATTTTTTTATTGTTAAAGCTTGGGATTTACTCAAGAGTTAAGATTTTTGGTATAAAAAAACCTCATCTTTTTGATAAGTTGGTTTAAATTCTGGCATTTCTTGAAGACGTTTGAGAAGCTGTTGAATGAGTTCGGGTGAACTTGACCAACCAGAATGACGTTGATTGAGTAAGATATGATCGAACTGTTTTAAGTCTAGAGTTTCTGAGCCTTGGATTGCTAATTTAATCAGGGGACGATGGGTGAGGTGTGGTGCGATCGCAGAATTGGTTAAAACACCTTCAGATGTGTTGATTAAAGATACCGCTTCTTTTGTTGCTGTCCAAGTATCCAATTTTGTTAAATATATTGAGCCAAAATAACCATACTTAGCAAGTGCGATAAATGCAATCAGTGACCAAATTAAGATGTTTCGAGGTCTTTTAAGCCATCCTTTTCCCGCCGCTAATGTAGCGATTACTGCTATAAATAAAAAAGGAATAACCGTTAAAGAATATTGAGTTGTTAGATTTTTTTGCGGTGAATAATCTGTGATTAAATTGAGTAATAGTGTTGGAGCAGCACTAAGCAAAGGCGTTAAGTAATGAGGTGCAAGACCCCAAATCACAGGAATCAATAGTAAAATGATGTATTCTAAATTAGCTAAACTAAAAATTTTACCTAAAATTAAATCGGGTTTAAGAAAAATATTTTTAATAATTTCACCAACTGAGTTACCTAAATAACTATAACGTTGGTCTGCCATTTCGACAGCCGCATCCGTTCCCGTTAGTAGAGGAATCATAACTTGAGTTGATAAAATAAACCAAGCTACTCCCATAATGAGTGCAATACTGCCATATAAACGTTTTTTTTCAAAGATTAATAACCATAAACCCATTGCAGCGACTGTTAAAGAAAATATCGCTTTAGCACTCAAAACGACTAAAATTGCCACCAGAAAACCGATAATAGAATTTAAACGAACGGCTAAAACTGCCCATAACAGAGCAGGAACCGCAATAACATCAGGATGAAAGTCAAAAAGATTAACATTAAAGATTAATGGATAAAGCAGATATACAATCGATAAAGTAAAGGCTAATTGCTTTCTTAAACCCGCCTGTAAAGAAAGTTGATAGATTGGTAATGCTCCCAGAGATAGGGCTAAAGCTTGAATCGCTAATAGCCAATACACACTCGGATAAATTTTATAGAATAAAGCGATCGGATATAAAATAAAAGCCGCATGATCGCCCAAAATATGAAAATCTACAAATGAAATAATCGGCGGTTTATTCTGACTAATTAGATAAACTCCCTGGTCAAACCAACCTAAATCTAGTGCATTAGACTGATAAAGTAGGTGTCTAATGCTACTACTTATGAATAAAATCAAAAAACTAGAAGTAATGAGAATCGCTAGAGATGACTTTAACTTTTTCATTTTTGGCTAAAACTTTATATTATTTCACCAGATCGAGAATAACTAAACTAATTTTCATATTTTTTAGACATTCTGCTCATTTTAGTGGAAAAAAAGAGAAATAGTATTAGGATATAAGATAACATTTCAGCTAAAATTAAAAGTTGATTTTTTGTAGTAGTAGTAATGGAATTTTCGAAAGCAAAGCTTAATCCATCTGAACAACTTCCCTTGGTACCCTTGGGTAAACTCTGTATTCCTAGACAAATTCAGAGTGCTGATCAACCTATTTTATCAACGATTTCCCTCTCTCTCTCCTTAGTCATTCCTACTTATAATGAAGGTCGAAATGTCCAAAAAATAGTCAGTCAATTAAGTCAACTTCTAGACTCAGCGATCGTGAATGACTATGAATTGATCATTGTTGATGATGATAGCCCAGATCGAACTTGGGAAATTGCACAATCTTTACTTTCTGATTATCCACAATTGCGGGTGATGCGTCGTCAACATGAACGCGGATTAGCATCTGCGGTAATTCGAGGCTGGCAAGTGGCTAAAGGTGATATTATAGGTGTAATTGATGGCGATCTACAGCATCCTCCCGAAATCTTATTAAAGCTATTATTTGCTATTCAAAATGGTTCCGATTTAGCCGTAGCAAGTCGTCATGTCGAAGGAGGTGGGGTTAGTCAATGGAGTTTTGTCAGACGCTTTTTATCTAGAGGGGCGCAACTTTTAGGGTTAATCATTCTTCCTAGTGTAGTCGGACGAGTGAGCGATCCGATGAGTGGTTATTTTTTGGTACGTCGTTCTAAGATTGCAGATATTAACCTAAATCCAATGGGTTATAAAATTTTACTGGAAATTATTGGACGAGGGAAGATAGAAAAAATTTCAGAAGTGGGTTATGTGTTTGCCGAACGCACAGCAGGAGAAAGTAAAGTTACTTGGAAACAATATATAGAATATATCCTACATCTGGCTCGATTGCGTTCAAGAGGTCGTGTTGCGTTCCTTAGACAACGATTCAATTTTCCTCTGATTCGATTAATTCGTTTTGGTTTAGTGGGATTAAGTGGTGTTTTTGTCGATATGGCTCTATTTTACCTACTGAGTGATCCATCTTCTCTAGCTTGGGGTTTGACTCGTAGTAAAATTATTGCTGCTGAAGTGGCGATTTTAAATAACTTTTTTTGGAATGATTTTTGGACATTTCGAGATATTTCAAGTGGTCAGAGTGGTTGGTCTAAGCGGTTCAAACGTCTGTTAAAGTTTAATTTGATTTGTTTAATGGGTGTGATTTTAAATGTTTTAATTTTAAATCTATTGTTTAATGGTTTTGGACTCAATCGTTATTTAGCGAATCTAATTGCGATCGCTATTGTCACATTCTGGAATTTTTGGATCAATCTAAAATTAAATTGGCGAGTCACTGAAACCTCACCCCCAACCCCTCCCCATAGATAGAGAGGGGGGGAAAGTTAAAATAAGAAATACCGTTGCGCCATCGGTAATATTGTCGCGGGTTCGCAGGTTAATAACTCCCCGTCTGCTTTCACTTCATAGGTTTCGGGGTCTACTTCAATTTCAGGTAAAGCGTCATTTAATTTCATACTCATTTTACTGAGATTACGAGTATTAGAGACCGCTACAACTTTTTTCTGTAAGTTTAATTTGTCAGGAATACCCGCTTTAAGAGCAACCTTAGACACAAAAGTTAATGATGTTGCGCCAATTGCACCCCCAAAACTACCAAACATCGGACGCATATAAACAGGTTGTGGCGTGGGGATACTTGCATTAGCATCACCCATTTGTGACCAGGCAATCATCCCACCTTTAATGACTAATTCTGGTTTAACACCAAAAAAAGCAGGTCGCCACAAACATAAATCGGCTAATTTACCCTCTTCAATAGAACCCACATACTCAGAAATCCCATGAGTAATCGCAGGGTTAATCGTATATTTAGCAATGTAACGTTTTGCTCGTAGATTATCATTATCCCCCGTTTCCCCATTTAAGGAACCCCGTTGTACTTTCATTTTATGGGCGGTTTGCCAACTACGAATAATCACTTCTCCAACTCGTCCCATTGCCTGCGAGTCCGAAGAAATCATACTGAAAGCCCCTAAATCATGTAAGATATCTTCGGCTGCGATCGTTTCTCGACGGATCCGAGATTCAGCAAACGCCACATCTTCAGGAATACTACGATCAAGATGATGGCAAACCATCAACATATCTAGGTGTTCTTCTAAGGTATTTAAAGTATAAGGGCGTGTTGGGTTGGTTGATGAGGGTAAAACGTTACTTTCGCCACAAACTCGAATAATATCAGGTGCGTGACCCCCGCCTGCGCCTTCGGTATGATAGGTATGAATGACACGATTCTTAAATGCTGCGATCGTTGCTTCGACAAAACCCGCTTCATTCAGAGTATCGGTGTGTATTGCGACTTGGACATCATATTTATCAGCAACCCCTAAACAGGTATCGATGGTTGCAGGTGTCGTTCCCCAGTCTTCATGTAATTTTAAACCCATTGCCCCCGCTTTGATCTGTTCAATTAGTCCATCGCTTTGACTGCTGTTACCTTTCCCTAAAAAACCCAGATTCATCGGAAACGCATCCGCCGATTGTAACATTCTGTAAATATTCCATTCCCCAGGGGTACAAGTCGTTGCATTGGTTCCTGTTGCGGGGCCTGTACCACCTCCAATCATCGTCGTGACACCAGATGCGATCGCTGTTTCAATTTGTTGGGGGCAAATAAAATGAATATGAGTATCGATCCCCCCTGCGGTTAGGATCATGCCTTCACCCGCGACGACTTCAGTTGCAGGGCCAATAATAATATCAACTCTATCTTGTATGTAAGGATTGCCTGCTTTACCGATTTTTAAGATTTTACCGTCTTTTATCCCAACATCCGCTTTAACAATGCCCCACCAATCTAAAATGAGAGCATTTGTAATCACCAAATCCACCGCCCCATCGTTACGAGAAATAGGTGATTGTCCCATTCCATCCCGAATCACCTTACCACCGCCAAATTTGACCTCATCCCCATAGGTCGTAAAATCTTGTTCTACCTCAATAAAAAGCTCTGTATCGGCTAAACGAACTTTATCCCCTACGGTTGGGCCATAAGTTTCGGCATAAGCTTGGCGGTCAATTCTATAGCTCATTTTAACTGCTCCATAATGCTGTAACCCGTGTTTGAGTCGGCTGCTCAATTGTACCAATGGTCAAACGGTCAAAAACTAAATATAAGTTAAGCTTATGATTTACATAAGAATACACTTTGTTAGAATGCTTTACAAAACTATAAAAACTCACTAAGATAAGTACATATTCATAACGAACCTTGAAAACTTCATAGGAATCATAAAGCAATGACCACCACCTTACAACAA